>RCUP01000746.1_pt1 | contig 22533 bp, 17 predicted proteins | sample 2166341 | NCBI WGS metagenome assembly RCUP01 (sample SAMN09932325, study PRJNA488358) | compost metagenome | isolation source: compost soil in succinonitrile-enriched | place: Germany: Experimental Botanical Garden | reverse complement strand
AGGCCTATTGGGTGTGCACGCTGATCGAAGAGTCGGAAGAGCTGACCTGCCAGGCAGCGGAAACCACTTATGAAGACCTCACCGCCGCCCTTGGCGAGTTGAAAGTCGGGCTGATCCATGGCCGCATGAAGCCTGTGGAAAAAGCTGCGGTGATGGCCGAGTTCAAGGCCGGCAACCTGCAACTGCTGGTCGCCACCACGGTGATTGAAGTGGGCGTGGACGTGCCCAACGCCAGCCTGATGATCATCGAAAACCCCGAACGCCTGGGCCTGGCGCAACTGCATCAGTTGCGCGGCCGAGTCGGCCGGGGCAGCGCGGCCAGCCATTGCGTGCTGCTCTACCATCCGCCGCTGTCGCAGATCGGCCGTCAGCGCCTGGGCATCATGCGCGAAACCAACGACGGCTTCGTCATCGCCGAAAAAGATCTCGAACTACGCGGTCCCGGCGAAATGCTCGGCACGCGGCAAACGGGTCTGCTTCAATTCAAGGTCGCCGACCTGATGCGCGACGCCGACCTGCTACCCGCCGTGCGTGACGCTGCTCAAGCTTTGCTGGAACGCTGGCCGGACCACGTCAGCCCATTACTCGACCGCTGGCTGCGCCACGGGCAGCAATACGGCCAAGTGTGAGCACCGTCGCAGTTTCTGGACACTCGGCTTGAGCAAGCTGGTTATACTCCTGCAATTGTTTTAGAACGGATACAGAACCATGACCGAAGTTGCCCTCGCACCCGCCTCCCCGCACGCTCCGTCGGTTATTCGGCTGCTGCTGGGCAAACTGGGCATCGCCTACGAAGAGGTCCTGGATCATCACGGCTTGAACCCGGCGCGCAAGGTCCAGGCCGTACTGCTCGATGACGCCGTCGGCGCGCTCATGGTGCTGTTCCCGCAGAGCCAGTTGCTCGACCTCAACCGCCTCACTGAACTCACTGGCCGCCGCCTCACTGCGGTGCCAACCGAGCGTCTGGAAAAGATGCTCGGCAAGCACAACCTGAGCTTGCTGCCCGGTCTACCGTCGCTGACCAGTTCGCCGTGCCTGTATGAAGAAAGCCTGCTGCGCGAACCCAAAGTGCTGGTCAACTCGGGCGAACCGGGCGTGCTGCTGGAAATCACCAGCGAAGCCTTCAAGTCCATGCTGAACAAGGCCAGCGCCGCCAACTTCGGTGAAAACCTGAGCAGCATCCGCCCGAACCTCGACCGCCCTGACGATGACCGCGAGGAAATCACCCAGGCCGTTCAAGCGTTCACCGCGCGGCGCATCCAGCAACGCCTGGAAGCGACCATCGAAATTCCGCCATTGGCCGAAACCGCGCAGAAGATCATCAAGCTGCGCGTGGACCCCAACGCCACCATCGACGACATCACCGGCGTGGTCGAAACCGACCCGGCGCTGGCCGCGCAAGTGGTGAGCTGGGCGGCATCGCCGTACTACGCCTCGCCGGGCAAGATTCGTTCAGTGGAAGACGCCATCGTGCGGGTGCTGGGCTTCGACCTGGTGATCAACCTGGCGCTGGGCCTGGCCCTGGGCAAAACCCTGAGCCTGCCCAAAGACCACCCGCAACACAGCACGCCGTACTGGCAGCAATCGATCTACACCGCTGCCGTCATCGAAGGCCTGACCCGCGCCATGCCGCGCACCCAGCGCCCGGAAGCCGGCCTGACTTACCTCGCCGGCCTGCTGCACAACTTCGGCTACCTGCTGCTGGCCCACGTGTTCCCGCCGCACTTCTCGCTGATCTGCCGTCACCTGGAGGTCAACCCGCACCTGTGCCACAGCTACATCGAGCAACACCTGCTGGGCATCAGCCGCGAACAGATCGGCTCGTGGCTGATGCGCTACTGGGACATGCCCGATGAACTGGCCACCGCGCTGCGCTTCCAGCACGACCCGGCCTACGACGGCCCTTCCGCCGAATACCCGAACCTGGTGTGCCTGTCAGTGCGCCTGCTGCGCAGCCGTGGCATCGGCTCCGGCCCCGACGAAGACATCCCCGACGCCCTGCTCGAACGCCTGGGCCTGACCCGCGACAAAGCCAACGACGTGGTCAGCAAAGTCCTCGAAGCCGAAGTGCTGCTGCGCGAACTCGCTTCGCAATTCTCCCAAGGCTAAAACGTATCGCGGGCTTGCCCGCGATACAGCCTTCTTGGTCTGATCTATATCAGGCTACGCAAAACAAAGGGGTAGCCCGCCGCGTACCCGATAAGAACCAGCTTTTTGTCCTCTGTCAGCGCCATGTGGTGATAGCTGCTTTTATAGTCGAACCAGCCTTTACCGTTGAACGAAGTATCAAGCGAGCCAGTACTCAGATAGCGCGCTGCCACTGATCCTGCAACCAGGATTTTGTCCTCTTGCCACGTACAGTTTTGCCATAGCCCCCCACCCTCCAATATGCTGGAGAACAATGGCCTGCCATTATTAAACAAGAGATTTGGAGACCCGTTGGGGTTTAGAACTGCAATCCAAGGTGTATATGGAAGATGAGGTTCATAAGTCTTAGAAGCGGAGCCAACCATTAAAATCGCCCCATCACTTTCCCTAATCGAAATGGTCCCAGCCAAAATATTTTTTAAATCGCCATGATTGATGACGGCCGGCTTGCCGCCATTGAAACCACTGTCTTCCTCCCCATTGGCCATATAACGAATGACGAATGCATTTAAGTCATCAGAGTCGTTCGGATAATAACCACCGAACACCAAAATTTTTCCGTCGCTCTGAAGTGCAATACTAATGGTTTCGTTATCAAGGCCTCCCAGTTTGACAAACAAACTACCTGTATTATTAAAGGACTTGTCAAAAGTGCCGTCTGGCATAAGTCGAATCAATAACCCACGCCACCAGTAGCCATTGCCGTCCTGACCTGAAACTCCACTGTGCGAGGCAAGAATTTTGCCGTCTGGCTGCACACAGACAGAACCGCCAATATAATTTTCAGCCGGGGAAAAATTTCTAGCTTTGATTTTATCGTTGGGATCTTTCGAAAGTGTTGCTGACACCCCGGTAACTGACAGTTCGTAGGGGTCGATTCTTACAAAGCCTTTGTCTCCAAAAACCGTATCCAGCTGACCATCCTGATTCAGCAGAGCAAAAACCATATCTCTCTGCCCTGTTGAATCAATGTATGTACCTTTCACAAGGAAATTTCCATTCAAGTATGGAAACAGTCCAAACCTGGGGGCTGTGCCCCAGTCAATTGGCAAGACCGTCGATCCATTGTCACCAAATGAACTTTCGAAGATACCTTGCGAATTCATACGCCTCAGTCTCATCGACATACGACCAGCAGAGAAGTACTGGTCGGCGTAGATCAGCTTTCCGTTCAACGGTAGAACTGAATATAAGACAGCCCCCTGCTCTCTGACTTCCACTACACCATCTACGCCAAATGTCGGATCAAGTGTTCCTGCCGTCGCGGTATCACTTTGCATCTGAATCATGATCGCACTCCAGTGTGTGTACGTAAGGGTGAACAACCCAACGTTCAGCACAGTGGAGCACGCAACAGCCGCAGCTGTGACCTGTCATGAATGACAGTCATTTAGTTTCGTTTGAACTCAAAGCGATGTCGATAAGTCCGAAACAACAACTGCCTATGGCGTCATTTAGCAGCGGGCTTCTTCTTCGGCTTCAAATACTTGGTCAACCCCTGGAACCAGATCACCAGCGCCGGGTTGCCCTTGATCTGAATCGACTTGTCCTGAATCCCCGTCATGAACGCCAACTGCTTGTTCTTCGCCTGCATCGTGGCAAAGCCGTACGCGGCATCTTTAAAGGCAATGGCAAACGCAGGCTCGGCAATCACCCCGGCCTTGCTGGTGATGCGCTGATCCTTCACGCGGAAATGCCGCGCCACTTTCCCGTCCAGGGTTTGCAGCTGAAACACCAACTCCTTGTCACCCAATTGCTGCTGGAACGCAGGATTGGTCCGGCTGGCCTTGCCCATCAACAAACCCAGCATCCACAGCAGAAAACGAAATTTCATGCGCAAGCCTCAAGAGAAAAATGAACAGCTGGCGCAGTGTAGCGACTTCAAATGAGAACGCCACTATCGAGTTGCGTTAGAGGAAGATAAGCCATATGTCTTGCATGATGACTGCCAAGTCATACTTGTTATTGTCCTACAGCTTCCTTCCCACACGAGCAGACCAGCATCGCAACAAGAGCGGTTGCCAGTTGAAGGAGTCATACAGCTCCGGGACTGTAATGGTGCGTTGCGAAGCATCGAAACTCAGCGCCGCACGTAGCGCAGGCCAGCAGTGTTTCGGCAGAGTCCGCGGGGCAAGCAGCTCTCGGTCCAGACGTTCATCTCGCGCACGGATTGAAGGCAAGCGATTGAACGGGTGTTTGCCTCCCGCCAATTCATACAACACGCAGGCCACGGCGTAAATGTCCGTACCGGTGGACAGCGGCTGGCCTTCGAGCAGTTCCGGGGCAGCGTAGCCTGGGGTCCAGGCATTGATGCGATTGCGACTCAACTGTGCCAGCCCCGGCATGACACCTTCCATTGACTGGCCCAGACCAAAATCAAACAATCGCACACCGTCTTCGCTGACCATCACATTGCTCGGCTTCAAGTCACCGTGCAGCACACCACGGCTGTGGGAATGAGCCAATGCGTCGAGCAATGGAAGCGCGATGTCACGCAATTCTGGCCACGATAAACCCAGAGGCCGGTCACAGAGCAGCCTGTCCAGGGTCAAGCCGCGCATCAGTTCCATGGTGAAGAATGCTCGTCGGCAACAGATGTCCACTTCAAAGCTGTGCAAACGCAGCACGTTCGGATGACGCAAGCGCCGAGTCAGGGCGAACTCGCTGTAGAGCAGAGCGCTGGCATCTGGGGATTCGGCAAGCTCTTCGCCGAGCATTTTCAGCGCAACATAAGGCTCAGGATCACCGAACTGTTCGTGCAACAAGTCCCGTGCACGGTACACAACACCCATACCACCGGCCCCGAGCAACCGCTCGAGGCGGTAACGCCCCACCAGTACGTCTGGCAACTCTATGGTGCGAGCCTGCGACATCAAAACATCACGGGGCGCGGGCACGGCTTTGGCGAAGGCAAAATAGGTCAGGTCGGCGATTTCTTCTTCGCTGACCGGTAGATTGTCGAGCGACACCGACTCACTCATTGGCGTATCACGACAGCCGTCAGGTTGTCCCGCGCCGGACCGCTCAAGGCTCCGTCGAACAAACGCGCGAGCGCCAAAACCGGTGCATTCAAACTCAAGGCACTACCCAGCGCGTTGCTGTTCAGGCTTTGATACAAGCCGTCGCTGCACAGCAAAAATGTATCCCCCGGATGCACTGCCAACTCCAGTACCTCCAGCGCCAGTTCCTCACCTGCCCCCACTGCCCGGGTCAAGGCGCCGGCATGCGGCTGAGCTCGGGCTTGTCCGGCGCACATCTGTTGCTGGTCAATCAGCTGCTGCATCAACGAATGATCCTTGGTCAGCTGGTACAAGCGTTGCTCACGCCACAGGTAACATCGGCTGTCGCCAACCCAGACGCAGGCCGCGCGACTGCCATCCACCAGCAGCGCGACCACAGTGCTGCCGATGACGTTGTCCTGGTGTCCGGCAATGACCGTCAACTCGTGAACCATGCGTCGGTTGAGCCAATGAAGGCACCGGCTCACGCCTTTGAGACGCTCGTCGAAGGTTTTTCCAATCGGCAACTCCGCCAGGCTGGCAACGATCATCTGACTGGCGATGTCACCTCCCTGGTGCCCGCCCATGCCGTCGGCAACCACCCACAACCCTTGCTGTGGGCAATCGAGAAAAGCATCTTCATTGCGCGCCCGGACCTTGCCAGGGTCAGTGCGAGCAGCGCTACGCCAGGGCCCGACCATCGCCATCAAAGTTGCACCGGCATGCGGAAGGTGCGCAGCACACCCATATCGAACGGGTTCGGCATGCGCTGACTCGTCAGCAAGTAATTGGCGCGCAGACCACCCAGGTCGGCTTTGAGCACAAGTACATCCCGGCCGATCAGGTATTCGGTCTGCATCAAGTCCAACAAACGAAACAGCGACCAGGGTCCGCTGTTCTTCTCAATACCGATCGGGCGGTCGGTCATCCTGTCGAGTACCAGACTGGTGCGGCCGTCTTCGGCGTCGGTCGGCCACTTGAAGGAAGCCGCCACGATCGGGCCGTGGCGATACTCCAGGGACCTGTCGCCAAAGCGGAACTCGGATCGGCTCGCCGTCGAGTCGAGGGTGTACGGTTCGAGCTTGAACTGCACGTGTGGCTCAGCGGGGTTTTCGCTGAAGAAGCTCTGGCGGATTACCTGTACCGAAGCCATCTGATCGAGGTAAACCCGAGACACGGGCAGACTTTGGCCATCGATACTTCGCAGGCGATAGTTGCCTGGGCTACCGCTGACAAATGGACGCATGTAGTTGTCGAAAAAGCGATCAACAACACCTTGAGTTTTGAAGAACTCGCGGAAATCGTTGAGCGCCACTTCGCTGGCGCTGTGTGCGCTGAAGGGGTAACGCTTGTTGATCGCCTTGCCGTAGAAGCTGTACAGCTCACTTTGATAACGCTGGTTCAAATACTGATAGGCATCGCTGAGTACCAAGCGCCAGGCGTCTTCGGCCAGAACGCTGAACCAGACACCAACCGGTCGCGGCAAACGACCTGATGCCACGCGCAGATGACTCAGCGCATCACGCTGGCTTGCCACGCGCGCTTTTGCCAGGTCATACGCCGCCTGATCGGGTGCGGTGGCCCGCGCCAGGCTCGACAGCTGCAGTTGCAGTTCATTAAGTGCCTGCAGCACCGGAGTCAGGTCAGCGCTCGGCCCGTTGTTTTCATCCAGCAAGCGATGCAGCGGTTCGAAGCGACGCTGCAGAGCTTTTCTTGCGGTGTCCGGCAAATTGTTCGTCAGCGCAGCTGAGCCTTTTTTAACCGCGGCAACGGCGAGTACTCCCGTATTTCCGCCCTGCTCTGCGGACTTTTTCGCGGCAGCTACTCCGTCATCCAGGCTATCGGCAACCGTCGGAAAGCGAGTGTTCTCACGCACTTGCGCCAGCAGTTGCAACACAGGTGAATTGGCAGAAGTCAGACCCGCCAGTTGCTCTGCACCTTCAGCGGCGTGATTGATTGGCAACAGCGTAACCCGACCGATCGCCTCGCCCCATGCATTGGCGTAATCACGGAAATACAGTTGCTCCAGTTCGACCATCAAGCGACGCAAATCCATGGCACTGATGTTGGAGCCCTCGCCCATTACCCAGTTGTCACGCAGGATGTCGGTGACAAGTGCTGTGCCCCGGACCGAGAAGTACTGCTCATAACCCTGCTGGGTATAAAAACCGGGGATCACGTAATCGGTACCGACCAGCAGCGCGCCCTGTGGTCCCAAGTGCTGACTCAAACGGTATTCCGGGAGAATACGAGCCTGCTCGCGGAGCATCCGGTAAACCACGTTGGCCAGGGATTCATTGCGCAAGACCTGACGTGCCTGGGTAACCAGCGCGTCGTTGAGCGGATAGCTGAATGGCAGCGCCAGCAAACGTTCGACATGGGCATTCAGGCCGTTTTGCACCGACGTGTTGCCCGCGTATCGCAGGGACAAGTCGCTAGCCACCCACTCCTTCAGCCATGCTGCGTCACGGCGATCCTCGATGTTCAGCATCAAATACGCACGCAGGCTATTGAGCAAGCGTTCGCGGTCTTTCAGGTTGGCGTGAATCTGACCTTCCAGCAGCGTTGCGATACGCGGCAACAGGTGCGCTGCGAGTTCACTGTCGTAGGTATTCCTTAACAACGGATTGGTCGCGTCACCTTGATACAAGCCACCACGCTCGTGGAACGAGGCAGCCCCCTTTTCAGGGAAGAGCTGAGTCGTCGTGTAGCTTGTGTCGAGGGGCTTGAGCGCTGCCAGTAAATCATCCTGCACGGTCAAGGCTGAGCGCTGCCCGGACCAGGTTTGTGCCATGGCGCGCAGACTATCCAGTCGCTCAAGATTGGCCGAGAAGCTACCGGCCCACCAAACCCCAAACAGGCTCAGCGCAGCCAGCGCTCCCACGTACATCACACGCTGCCCCCAAAAAAGTCGGCTGCGCTCGCGCTTGTCCAGTTCGACAAGACCGGCCTCGGGAAAAATGACCCGGCTGAACAAATGGTGGATAAACCGCGATTGCCCATTATGCCGGGTCGAGTCAGGGGCGCTGGTGAAGTAGAAACCGCGCAGTTGGCTCTTTCGCGGGTTATGGCCGCTGCTGAAAATCGCTTCGACGAGCTGACACAACCCTTCGCCAATCAGTCCAAGTTGATGCGGGAAGTCGAGAATGCGGCCTCGGCACAGAGGGTCGCGCTCCTGATGCATGCGCATGATCACCTGGCTGTTGAGGCGCTGCAGCAATGCTTCGAATTCGACGCGCACCGCAGTCGTGTCAGTCGTGCGCAATTCTTTGCTCAGGCTCGCACCCAAAACTTGGTGCCGCTCCTCCCGGGTCAGCTGGTCAAAGAACTCGTCGAAGCCCGGCAGTTCGTCCGTTTTGGTCAATACCAGGTAAACAGGCAGATCGACGTGCAGCTTTTGCCGTACCTCTTCCAGGCGCGAGTGCACCTGTTTCGCCAGCGTTTCCTGATCACGGCTGAACAAGGTTTGCACCGGGATGGTCACCATTACACCGTTAAGTGGACGGTTGCGGCGTCGCGTATGCAGCAGGTCAAGCAACGTAGTCCAGGCGCTAGCGTCGACATCGCTATCAGATTGCGTCAGGTAGCGGCCGGCTGGATTGAGCAGCACACCCTGCTCGGTGAAATACCAATCGCAATAGCGTGTGTGGCGCGACTCACCGGGTAGCTGGTGATCGAACGTGTTGAATGGGAGCGCCAGGCCAGAGTGCTCCAGCAAACGGGTCTTGCCACTGCCTTGAGGGCCAATCACCAAATACCAGGGCAACTCAAGGCGCCCTCGATAGAGGCTCGACGTTTTGAGGATGGTAAGTGCGCTCTTGAATCGCTTCTTCAGTTCCTTGCGCTCTGCATCGATCTGTTGGTTCCGATGCAGGCGTGCCTGCCCTTTCCCGGAACCTTCCAGCGTCTGCTTGCTCACGCCGGCGCGCCAACTGACGAAGACCATGGCCAGTCCCCAGATCAGGAACAAGACGCTGATGCTCATCAGGCGCGAGATTGGGCTTTCCCAAAACTTGTAATCGTCCACCGCCAGCAGCGGCCCGATACACCACACCAATAGCGCAACCAACAGCACTGACAACAGGCTCCAGACCCAGGTCTTTTTCAGGAAGGCACCGGTTTGCTTGAAGAAAATTTTCATCACCCTTGCCCCTTGAGCTGCTGCGACTGAATTGCAGACTCAAACGGCTGGAATGGCTGTAAGACCGAAGCGCGTTGCTCCGCCAATACCCATGCGAATCCCGAGTACATCGCCCCCAGACAGACCACCGTTATCAGCGCCACCGTCCACCACGGCACGATACTCACCGGCCCCTGTCGCTTGCCTTCGCCGAGGCCTTCCCAGTGCGGTGACAGCTCACGCGGAACGTCTGTGCGTAACTGGCGGATTTGCCGATAAAGGGCATCACGAAGGTTTTCGACTTCCAGAAGGCCACGCGGCTGGATTCGATACTTACCCTCGAACCCAAGCGCCAGGCACAGATACATCAGCTCCAGCATCGGCAGGTGTTTAGCCGGATTTTTCGACAGACGATCAAGCAGCCAGAAGAATTTTTCACCGCCTGACGTCTCATTATGAAATTTGCTCAAAAGGCTCATTTTCGACCACTCGCTTTCCTTTCCCCACTCCGTGGTCACCACCGCCTCATCAAGCACCGTGCACAGCACATAACGTGCGGCCGTTGCCTGGCTATCTTCGATACCCTTGTACTGTGCATCTTTGGTGAAGTGGTCCAGCGAAGTGCTCAGTCGTCGGTTCAGGGATGGCAAGTCCTCACCGGGGTTGTTCTGCTTAAGCCGAACCACCTCCGACAACAGGGAGGACGCCACCGCCACCAGCGAGTTGATGCTGATGCTGAAGGTGTCTGTCGACGGCTGTCCGGCGGAGTAAACCATGCGTTCTTCCAGCTGTTCGATTCGTGGCGATGCGATGGAGTCAGTCAGGGCACCCTGAACCGGGCCGTTTCCCTGACGGTCGAGCAACACGGTTTTGTCGTCCTGCCGGTATTCCATGTCCTTGATCATGTCACTCAGTTCCTGATGGCCCAGAATTTCAGTTCGAGCCCGGTGAATTCACCGGACACGTGGAATGCGAAGCCGCCGGAGCCTTCCAGTTGTGTCAGGTCTTCAGGACTGAGGTCGAGGATGAAATAGGTTTTGTTGGCGTGGAATGCGATCTGTCGCGGGGCCACCGGGAGCGGTCTGACTTTGATGCCGGGCAGATGCAGGTTCACCAGTTGGCGAATGCTCTCCACAGGACCGACCTTGAGGTGTGCCGGCAATCGATGGCGCAACTCTTCGCTGTCACATTGAGCGCTGGCCGCCAGTACAAACGAGGCTGATCTCAGCAACTTATGGTCGTGCAAAGGCGAGACCATGATTCCGTACTGGCGCGCCTGCATCGCCAGTTCGATCGCATGCTGTTCAAGCACCATCGACAACACCTCGCGAACCGCTTCCATGAGTTTGCGAAAACTTGCGCCCTGGTCACTGTGTTCGTAGCGACTGTCCAGACTCGGGCGCTTGCTGTCACTGGAGAAAGTCGCCAGTTCTCCCAGCAGGGTCAGCAGCGTGCAATACAGCGCTTGCGGGTGAACCTGCTCGATACTGAGATAGTGACGCAGCAGCGGCTCAGTACGATTGATCAGTTGCAACATCATGAAATCGCCCACTTCCGCGCCGCCCACTTTGCCATTTGAGCGAATGCGCTCAGCAATGGCGTCGCCCCGGTGGCCAAGCATGCTGATGACTTCTTTGAGGCAAGAAAGCAGATAGCTGGAAGCATGCACCTGCAAATACGTCGGAACGAAATCCGGATCGAGGCTGATCACCCCGTCGGGTGTACTGTCGAGGACTTCGCAGATCTTCAACCTCACACAGGCCTGATCGTTGTGCTGTTCGCCAAGCAACAAGCGGAAGTCTGGACGGGCACAGCTGACCTCGCTGGCGCCAACGTCTCCCGCGTTGGAATCGGCAACTTCCGCGTTGTAGGAAACGTACCGCGCCATCACGTCAGACTGCTCCGAACGACGGGACTCGATATGGTTTCCCGTCACCAGTGGCAATGCCAGATAGATCGGCGTATTTCCTGCGTTCGCCGGTACATCCAGGGCCAGCGGACTGGTACTGCCATCCACTTCGAAGAGACTGCCGTCCGGCAAGATTCCCGAGGCACGGTTGAGCACCAGTTTGCCCATGTTGAGGTACTGCAAATCGACTTCCAGACTCAGGAAACCCCAGGTGTAACTGCCCAATAGCTGAGTGCGGGCCTTCAACTGATGGTCGTGATAGCGATCGTTGTGCTGGAAGTGCTGCGGACGCAGCAACATGCCTTCCTGCCAAATGACTTTATGGGCGTGCATGTTCAGTCACCTGCCTTGGCGAAGGTTTCATGGCTGCTGCGGATACCAGCCTGATCAAGCGTCAGGTCAGTGTTGGTAATCCCCACTGACGTGAGCGGGATGGTGTAGCGCCACCGGGTTTCAGGCAGATCGCGATAAGCGGCGAGGACGCCGACGTAACGACTTCCCTCCTGCACGCTGAGCTTGAGCGCTACGGTTTCACCGGGGCGCAACTGCAGTTCCTCACTGGTCACCAGGTCCGGCGCCAAAGATTTTCCGGCACGCTCGTAGAGACTGAAGAAATCCGCGTTCTCGAACGCCACCGGATGCTTGAGCTCCAGCAGCCGCACGACAATCGGCGATGGACGACCATGAACATCCGGATTGAGTTGGTCGCTGGCGGTCAATTGCAAATTGAGTTTGGTCACACTGGAGTACGGCGACAACGCCGAGCAACCGCTCAGCAAGACCAGCATCACGAGACCGGCCATCGTCTTGCTTGAAACAGTCATGCGCATCATCCCTGGAGATCTGTGTGGAGAGTGGAGATCAGGCGAATCTGCTCTTCGTAAGCCTGAGCGAAGTCTCTCGTCAGCAGGCGTTCGCTCCAGTCATCGTCCTGAAGCAAGGCTTGGTGATAACGACCGTAGGCTCTCCAGCGACTACCGGAAGAAGTGAACAGGGATCTGTTGTCGCGCTCGAAACGCAGCGTCAGTTGTTGCGGCGAGCAATGTTCCAGAGCCCCTCGAACCGCCGCGCGACTGCCGGCCAGCATGGCGACCTGGTGCGCCTGCAGATCACGAAACGCACGAGCGATTGCTTGCTCTGCTGGTAACTGACCGGGCTTTGTAACCAGCAGCATGCCCAACGCCTCACCTGCATCAACGCCTGACTTGAGCGGATTTGCATGCAGGTCTTGTACGGTCGTCTGAGCCAGTCGCAGCTCGTTTTTCAGTTCGCTTCGGGTGCGCAGACTTTGCTGCAAACCGCCGACACATTGCGAGAGCAAACGCGCGGCCTTGAGCGCCAGTGCTTCGCGGGCGACAGGATCGAGACCATTGAGATCAACCCCCAGCGCGGTACCGAAACACTCCCAGAAATCTTCTCGTTGATGGTCGGCATGCTTGGGTCTGACAGGTACAGGTTCTGCCGGAGCTTGAACCAGCTGAGGTACCGTCAGGTTTTCCATGTCGATGCGCGCATAGTCGGCACGTTGCATCGGTGCTTGAAGCAGCCCGTCGAAGTCGCTCAGCTCATCAAGTTCGCAGTCAGCGTGCTCCTGCCGATCAATGGCTTTCAACGGGTCGAGATCAAGGAACACATCGTCAGGTATGAAGCTACCTGTTTTGCGGGGGCGAAAGGTCTCGGTGTCGACCGGTCCGAAGCCATGGCTCAATCGCGCGCGAATCTCGAAGTCGCCCAGAGCATAGATGCTGCCGGCTTCAATCCGTAGCGCTTCACCCCTGACGAGAGGGGAACCACTGGCGCAGTCCTGGATACCATTGTTGCTGATATCGGTCAGGAAAAACGCCCCTTCGTGGTAGCTGATCATCGCGTGACGGCTGGAAAGGTGGCGTTTGCGGTCGGGAATGATCCAGTCGCAGTCTTCGCCTCGACCGATCACGCCACCGGCCTGGGTAAAGACTTTCTGGCACACCTCCGTCGGCACGAACTGCTTGCCGCTCAGCATTTCGAAAACCAGTTCCATATTGAAGCTCCTTGCGGTTACTTGCCGCGATTGACCGCCTGCGGATCACCCAAGGGGCGATAGGTGTTGTCGTTGAATTTGTAATTACCGCCACAACCGCCAACGCCGCACAGAACGACGAGTGCCAGCAAAGTGGCCTGCCAGTGACGAACAGGCATGCGAAGGACTCCGAAGAACAAAGAGATGGGGAGGAAGTTGAGCAGGTGAGAAAGGCAGCGGGGCCGACCATGTATGTCCAGGCAATCAACCATCGAGATCACCTGGGTTAATGTTCAAACGCCCGAGACGGTAAAGCAGTGTGCGGCGTGGCAGCCCGAGTTCGCGGGCAGAAAGTGTCTGGTTGCCATTGTTTTTACGCAGGCAATCGATCACCAGACTGCGTTCGACCTGCACCAGGCGTTCGCGCAAGTGCAGGCGGCTATCTTGCGTAATCGCATCCAGGGGCAGGGAAAAATGCCCGGTCTGTAATTCGCCGCCTTCGCACAGCAATACCGCACGTTCGACCATGCCTTTGAGTTCACGCACGTTGCCGGGAAAAGCATAGGCAGCCAGATGACTGAGGGCCGCCTCAGACCAACGCACGTGCTCCCGCTGCAAGAATGTGCAGGACTTGTCAGCAAAATGTCGGGCCAGATCGAGGATGTCGCCCCCGCGTTGGCGCAGGGCCGGAAGCTCGATCGGGAATTGCGCGAGACGGTAGTACAAGTCTTCACGAAACTTGCCTTGCCTGACCAGCAACGCCAAATCACGATGGGTCGCCGCGATGATGCGCACATCGATCTTGTGGGTCTCGTTGCAACCCAACGGGCGGATTTCACCTTCTTGCAAAACCCGTAGCAACTTGGCTTGCAGGGACATCGGCATATCGCCGATCTCATCCAGCAACAGGGTGCCGCCGTTAGCCGCATCGAACAGCCCGGGGCGGTCGCGATCAGCACCGGTGAAGGCACCTTTGCGATAGCCGAACAATTCACTTTCCAGAAGGCTTTCTGCGAATGCTGCACAGTTCTGCACGATGAACGGCCGGGAACGCCTTGCGCCACCATCGTGAATCGCTCGCGCGACCACTTCCTTGCCGGTGCCTGTTTCACCGCGCAACAGCACGGTATAGGGGCTAAGCAGGACTTTGCTGATCAGCGACCAGGTTTGGCGCATGGCCGGACTATTGCCAAGCAGTCCATAGCCGCTGGCATTCAGGGCGCTGACCGGTGCCGGTCGCGCATTGCTGCTCGACCGGCGCAGCCGTTGCAACAGTTGCAGTTGACCCAGTACGAACGAGCCCAACTGACCCAGGGAATCGGCGAACCCTTTCATATCGATACAGCGGCGACTGGCACAAAGTACCAAACCTTCGACGACCTTTCGCTGACTCACCAGCGGCACACAGAGCAGCGATTGCCACGGTGAAGCCTGGGGCGGCAAAAAACCGGTTTCGTACAGGCTGCCACTCAATGAGTCCAGGCAAACTACGCGGTTGTGGCGCAGGGCGAATTGCAGCAGTTGCTCACCGTTGTAATCCGCCGGCAAATCCGCCATGTCCCGAGGTTGCAGAACGCCGTTCAGGTATTCGGCACTCAGTTCGAGGCCGCTGTGGTTTGCCTCAAGCAAATACAATTGCGTCAGCTCGCACCCACTGAGTTGCGCGACCCCGCGCAGGAAGTCACCCATCAACGCAGCGTGGTCCGGCGCCTGCGACAAACTGGTGAACTGCCCCAGCAACGCTTCGGCGTACACCAGCGGTTGTGGCAGATGAGTGAACATCACTCCCATCTCAAGCGAACTCGCAAATGACGCAGGCAGCAGCGTCTACCGTCGCATGAACACGCGTGAAGTGCTCTCCGGTAGCCATCGCTTCCAGCAATCGATCGGTCACTAGTGGCAACACATGCTGGTCCAGCAACTGGTCAATCAGACGGGCACCGCTGTCGCTTTGAACGCAGCGTTCAGTCAAGTGCGCGACAAGTTGCTGGCAATAACTGAAATCCAGTTGACGACGGTGCAGGCGCTCTCTCAAGCGGTCGAGCTTGACTTCGATCAGCTCGCGCAGCACCGAGCCACTGACCGGGTAATACGGCACGATACGCATGCGCGCCAGCAGTGCCGGTTTGAAGTGCTGGGTCAGGATCGGGCGGATAGATGCTTCGAGTGCCTGCACCGTTGGCCGCACATCACTTTCACACAGCGCGCTGATCTGCTCGCTACCAAGGTTGGAGGTCATGAGGATGAGCGTGTTGCGAAAGTCGATCTGACGCCCTTCCCCATCGTTGACCAAGCCTTTGTCGAAGATTTGGTAGAACAGGTTGAGAACGTCCGGGTCAGCTTTTTCGACTTCATCAAGCAGTACGACGGAGTACGGCTTCTGACGCACGGCTTCTGTGAGCATGCCGCCCTCCCCGTAACCGACATAACCGGGAGGCGCCCCGATCAGGCGCGAGACGGTGTGCTTTTCCTGAAACTCCGACATGTTGATCGTGGTGATGAAACGATCACCGCCATACAGCAAATCCGCGAGTGCCAGCGCGGTTTCGGTCTTGCCGACGCCACTCGGGCCGACCAGCAAAAATACCCCCACCGGCGCATCAGGCTTGTTGAGGCCAGCGGCAGTCGCGCGCATTGATCGATCCAGTGCCTGGATGGCTTGTTCCTGGCCGCGGATACGATTGCGCAGGTCGGTGGCAAAACTGGCGATTCTGGTGTTGTGCTCACGGGCCAATTGCGCCAACGGCACACCGGTCCAGGCGCTGATCACTTCGGCTACCAGACGCGGGCATACTTCAACGCTGACCAGACGATGTTTGGCTTGGGCAACGGTCAAAGCACCGCGAGTTTCGCTGAGCGCGATTTCCAGAATTTCGATGCTCCGGGCCTGCTCTGCGGATGCCGCTGCCTCAGTGACGGCAGCTTCCCGCACCTTGGCCAATTGCTGACGCAACTTCAGCAGTCGCTCGGCCAGATCCTTTTGCTGGTTCCATAGGAGCTCCAGCTCGGCATTCTCATCCTCAACCTGGGCAAGACGTTCTTGAAGAGCCATTAGCGCTTGGTGATCAATCGGCAATCCGGCCTCGGCATCCCGACGCAGAGCCTGACACTGCCGTTCCCCTTCGGCCAGTTCGCCACGCAAGTGCTCCAGACATTGCGGGGCAGCAGACAGACTGATTCGGACGCGGGCGCATGCAGTGTCGAGGACATCGACGGCCTTGTCCGGCAACTGACGTCCAGTCAGATAGCGCGCAGACAATTCAGCCGCCGCCACCACAGCGTCATCGCGCAGGTAAATGCCGTGGCTCTTCTCATACACAGCAGCCAGGCCACGAAGGATCGTCACCGCTTCGCTGATGGTTGGCTCATGCAATTGCACCGGCTGGAAACGTCGGGCCAGAGCCGGGTCTTTCTCGAAATACTTCTTGTACTCCGTCCAGGTAGTGGCTGCGATAGTGCGCAACTCGCCACGGGCCAGGGCCGGCTTGAGCAGGTTGGCCGCATCGGAGCCGCCGGCATTGCCTCCCGCGCCGATCAGCGTATGGGCTTCGTCAATGAACAGAATCACCGGACTCGGCGAGGCTTTGACTTCATCGATCACACCCTTGAGCCGCCGCTCGAACTCACCTTTGACGCTGGCACCGGCCTGCAGCAACCCCATGTCGAGGGACAACAGTTCAACCCCTTGCAACACTGGCGGTACTTCACCGGCAACGATGCGCAAGGCCAGACCTTCGACCAGGGCCGTTTTACCGACACCCGCTTCACCGACCACGATCGGATTGTTTTTGCGGCGGCGGGCGAGGATGTCGATCATCTGACGGATCGCGATGTCGCGGCACAATACCGGGTCCAGTTTGCCGTCACGGGCTTGTTGAGTCAGGTTGTGAGTGAAGCGCTCAAGCAAGGACTCAGCGGGTGTGAGGGACTTGCTGTTTGCCGGCTGTTCGACCCGGGACAACGCGAACTCCTTGAGTCGCTCTATGTTCAGCCTGGCCAGCAACAACTGGTAGCGGCTGCCGGCGTAGCGTATTGGATTGCGAAGCAGCGAGAGGATCAACGCGGCCTGCCCAACCACGCTCTGCCCCAACTCGAGGTTCGCTACCAGCAAGGCGTCCTGCAGCCATTGCACCAGCTCCGGGGCGAACACCGGGTTGCGCGACGCGCTGTGCTCGACTCGCATTTGCAATGCGGTCGTCAGCTCACCTGCCTCTATGTCTGCGTCTTGCAGGGCACGGCATAGCAAACCTTGCGGACGCTCCAGCAACGCCAGCAGCAAATCCTCAACGAGGATCTTGCTGCCGCCCCGGGCGACGCAACGTTCAGCAGAACTTTCCAGGTCACGACGACTGTCGGCGTCCAGCGCCTGGATAAGTTGTTGCAGGTCCACGTTGATCATTGCTCACATCCTTAATGAGTTTTTGCTGCTCAGGGTCACCACGCCATCGGCGTGTTCTCGGCCCAGCCAACTGGTCCAGCCCAGAAGACAGGCGTTCTGCTCACCAATGCGCAACTCGTGGATTTCTTCCTGGCGCAGAACCAGACGAATGTCGTAATCGAGCGGATCGCGAAGGGTGAATCGCACCAACGCACACAACGGCTGATAGCCGAACCCGATCGGCAGGAATTCATGGAAGCGGTGCCAGTCAAGCTCGCGTATATGTATCCGGAATTTTCCGCTGCGATCGCGAACGTGTTCGCCCAGCACGAGGTCTTCGCCGAGATTGCTGTTGGCGCGCCCAAGTCGATTGCGCTGCTCTTCGAGAATCTCGACACGACGCTCGATGCATTGCTCGATTTTCAGTTCGGCGTGCTTGAAGTAGTAACGTAGAACGGCCTCGATCAATGCTGCCGAATGTGCCCGCAGACTGAGCAGACCGAGGTACGGCAGCAGGCGCTTCCAGTTCAGCTCCCGGGTCTTGCGAATCTCTTCGCCACCAAGGCCGATCAGGGCAAACAGCTGCGAAGAAAATGAATCAAGGGCGCCACTCTGGAACCCTGCGTGATACCGGTACTTGCACCAGATCGGCCACATCAGCCGCTGTAACCGGTGATGAAAGAGATCGAGAAAGTTGCAGGTCGGATTGCCTTCTTCGCTGTTACTCAATGCCTGTTCGGCATAGAACGCCGGCAGCGGTGAACCGGAGCCCACCAAGCCCATGAGGTTAAAACGCAACCGCGCACGCATCTGCCCGTGCTCCTCGAAGAACTCCACGCGATCCACATCACAACCGGGAAAACCCAGGCTCGGATTGGCCTGGAACTCCAGCTGATCGTATAGATCGTCTTCGCTCAGGCTCGGATGTATCTCGCGCAGCCGCTCAACCACCAGTCGCACGGCCTGAAACAGCGAGTACTCACGAATTGCCCGGCTCAGCCCACTCAAAGCAGGGGCTGAAGACCCATGCGGGGTGTCCATTGATACACCTCTCCTTGTGTGCTGATGACCCGCAACTCGTGATACGAATTGAGGCTGGCATAAAGTGCGAAAAACTCGTTGAGTACCGAAGCAAACACGAACAGATCGCCTTCGCCGATATACCCCTGCGGGTCGATGGTCAGCTCGGTGCGCAATCCACGTACAGGTAGTCCACGATGCAATCTGTCGACGTGCTGGTGCTTGATCGACTTCAAGCCGCCGAGCAGTCTTTTGCTGATGTTTTCAGCGTGCTGGTCGTAGTAGCGCGGCAAGTCGTAGGTTTCGAGAATCAGCTTCAACGCATTGACGTCAGCCAGGGACAGGTAGTTGAGCGACATGTTGCTGATCAACTTCCAGAGGAAGTCTTTATTGAGCGGCGGCGCAAAACATGAAGTGACTGAAGTGATGTTGCGGAAACTCAGGAACTCCGGCGTCTGCTCGCAAGACTGGTTGATGTCACCAAGCTTCAACTTGCGCGGCAGGTTCTGATTGGTACACATCAACTCGATCGAGAGGGTTTCCTGGACGTCGGAGTGTGGAGTTCCGAGACTCAGATAGGTGTCGAGGCCATCGTGCAACAAGGAGGAGCGCTGGCGAACGCTGTAATGCGGACGGCTGGCCGGAACATCGAAACTGGGATCGTGCTCAAAGGATTCGAACGGCACATATTCCCGATTCCCCAGGCCACTCGGCCTCCATCCGGTGACTTTTTCTACCGAGAACACACCACAGTTTTCCAAGTCGTACCCCGCCGGCAAGAGTAAGTATTCATCTTGTTTTCCATCGAGACGCACAGGCAGCGCATCGTGCGTAAACAGGTTCACGATCGGCGTGCAGTGAAGTTTTATATTGTCGAGCGTCGGTCGCAGTCGCTGCATCTCGCTCTTGCGAATATCAAAGCGCATTTCCAGACCGCGTACTTGTTTGATGCTGTCTTCAGACAAGTGATTGAGCAGGTCGAGGCCGTTGATATCGACAAACAGGAACTTGTCCTGAAAAGCGAAATACTCTTGCAGGTAGCGATAACCACGGAAGGTATTCAGCGGGTACGGCACCATTGCTTCTTCTTCGGCAAACCCGACCGGCTGCACACGATCGCCAGGTAAGCGGAAGGCCATCGGTATGTTGTCCACTCCGACGATTGGGTTGCCGGCGCCGTCCAGCGGGATCAGTTCGATGTTTTGCAGATGGCGCAGCAGACTCAGGTACAGCATCTGGCTGATATAACGCTCGCCCGTGAAGTGCAGGCGCAAACGATTCAACGCCAGCTCACCCATGTGGCCGTCAGCGTTCATCTCCAGCCGCAGACTCAACAGCGAACCATCGCCCTTGACCGAATAATTCAGCCCGACAAGGTCCAGCGCTGATACCTCGGTCAAGTAGCACGTGCGGAAACGGCAACGCACCCCGTCGATCGGTACGCTCTCTACCGGTGTATCACGGTCAACCACAGCTGCCGGTTCCGCGCGAGTCAGCGGAGCGAACTGCAAAATGCTGAACGCCGGTAGGGGTCGCATATAGTTGGGCCAAAGCAATTGCATCAACGAATGACTCAGCTCCGGCAATTCATCGTCGAGCTTCTGCCGCAGGCGCCCGGTCAAAAACGCGAAGCCTTCAAGCAACCGCTCCACGTCGGGATCCTGCCCGGCTTGCCCCAAGTACGGTGCCAACGCCGGGCTGCGCTCGGCGAATCGGCGACCTAACTGGCGGAGCGCAGTGAGCTCACTTTGGTAGTAGTGGTTAAAGGCCATGCGCGATCCCGCTTGTCATTGGCTGACCTTGACCTGACCGCTGCCATGCAGGCAGGCGGAAAAGCTGACCTGACGCTTCAAACCGTCAATTTCCAGCAAACCCTCGATACTGAAGGACAGCCGCAGTTGATCGTCGTTACGCGGACCGGAGGAGACACGAACGTTGCTTAGACGCGGTTCGTAGGCCTCGATGAAATGTTCGATGGCCAAGCGGGCTTGACTCAAGGATTCGTGGAGGCTCAGGCGCATATCATTGAGATCGGGTAATCCATAATCGGGCAGCGTATGCACACTGCCCGCACGGGTGCTGAGCATCTTGGCCAGATGGGCAGCCACAGACGCCGTGGCGGAGTTTTCGCGACTCCAGCCAGCACGTTTTTGCGTGTCGCCATTCAGGCGTTCGAAGAGGCTGCCGTATCCGTTCATGGGTCAGTTCCGCTTACTCTTTGTCCAGCTTGCCAACCAGGGAGAGGGTGAAATCGGCTCCCATGTACTTGAAGTGCGGACGCACATTGAGACTGACCCGGTACCAGCCTGGCTCGCCGTCGACATCGCTGACGATGACCTGCGCTGCGCGCAATGGTCGACGACCACGGACTTCGGCACTTGGGTTTTCCTGATCCGCTACGTACTGGCGAATCCATTTGTTGAGTTCCAATTCGAGGTCGGTACGCTCTTTCCACGAGCCCAGTTGCTCGCGCTGCAGAACCTTCAAATAGTGGGCTAGTCGATTGACGATCATCATGTAAGGCAACTGAGTGCCGAGCTTGTAATTCAGCTCGGCAATCTTGCCTTCGGCACTGATGCCGAAGTGCTTTGGCTTCTGCACGGAACTGGCGGAAAAGAACGCCGCGTTGTCACTACCCTTGCGCATTGTCAGGGCTATGAATCCCTCCTCCGCCAATTCGTATTCACGACGGTCGGATACCAGCACTTCGGTCGGGATCTTGGTTTCGATTTCGCCCATGCTTTCGAAGTGGTGCAATGGCAGATCTTCCACTGCGCCGCCGCTCTGCGGACCGATGATGTTCGGGCACCAGCGGAACTTGGCGAAGCTGTCGGTCAGTCGGGTGCCGAACGCGTAAGCCGTATTTCCCCATAGATAGTGTTCGTGGCTATTGGCGACGGTTTCCTTGTAAGCGAAAGATTTCACCGGGTTTTCTTCCGGATCATAGGGATTGCGCAGCAGGAAGCGCGGCACCGTCAGCCCAAAGTAACGCGCGTCTTCCGATTGACGGAAACTTTGCCATTTAGCGAATTGCGGGCCTTCGAAGTGATCTTTCAGATCCTTCAGATTCGGCAGATCGTTAAAGCTATCCAGCCCGAAGAACTTCGGACCGGCCGCGGCGATGAAAGGCGCATGTGACATGCAGGCAACGCTGGATACGTACTGCATCAGTTTCACGTCCGGCGAGCTCGGAGACATGAAGTAATTGGCGATGATTGCCCCTACCGGTTGCCCACCGAACTGACCGTACTCTGCGGTGTAGATGTGTTTGTAAAGACCAGCCTGCATCACTTCAGGCGAATCTTCGAAGTCGTCCAGCAAGTCTTCTTTGGAGACGTTGAGGATTTCTATTTTGATGTTCTCGCGAAAGTCAGTGCGATCAACCAACAACTGCAACCCACGCCACGAGGATTCCAGCGCCTGAAAGTCCGGGTGGTGGAGGATTTCATCCATTTGCCGGCTGAGTTTGCTGTCGATCTCGGCAATCATCCGGTCGACCATCGCCTTCTTGACCGGCTCTCCACTGTTCGTCGGCTTGAGCAGCTCTTCGATAAACGCCGACACACCACGTTTGGCAATGTCATAGGCTTCGTCGGCCGGACTCAGGCGGGTTTCGGCAATGATGCTGTCGAGAATGCTGAATTCGCCGTGCTGGTCGCTCTGTTGCTGTGCTGTGTTCGTACTCATGTGGCTTCCTTGACTGATGGGTGACTCAGGCTTGCTCGACGTTGGAATTCAGTCCCAACTCGCCTAAAACGCGATTGCGGGATTCGTCATCGGCCAGAACACCTTCAATGGCTTTGCGAAATGCAGGCGTGTTGCCGAGTGGCCCCTTGAGGGCTATCAGCGCGTTGCGTAACTCCATCAGTTTTTTCAGTTCAGGCACTTGATCGACCAGACTGGCCGGATTGAAATCCTTCATTGAGCCGACCCGAAGATCCACCGCCAGCTCTTCTGTAG
>RCUP01000745.1_pt1 | contig 22614 bp, 17 predicted proteins | sample 2166341 | NCBI WGS metagenome assembly RCUP01 (sample SAMN09932325, study PRJNA488358) | compost metagenome | isolation source: compost soil in succinonitrile-enriched | place: Germany: Experimental Botanical Garden | reverse complement strand
CCAGGCCGTGCTGCAGATGGACCAGGTGACGCAGCAAAACGCGGCCCTCGTGGAAGAGGCCGCCGCGGCCGCCGAATCGCTGCAAGACCAGGCGCAGACCTTGACGGAGCTGGTGGGCGTATTCCGTCTGCATGCCCAGGCGCAACAGATGGCCGTGCCGGCGGTCAGCAACGTCACGCCGCTGCGCCGCTCGGCGCCGGCCGCCAGGCAGGACGTGCGGCGCCTGGCCTGACAACGGCGGGCTCGGGCGCAATCGCCGCGGCGGTGGTAGGCTGTTGCTATTGCGCGTTTGCCACTTCCGGATCTTTCATGCCGTCTCCCCGCTTGCTTTGCTTATCCTTGCTGCTGTCCCTGGCGCCGCTGGCGCAGGCGCAGCAGGGCGATCCCGTCCTGCCTTACCGGCCTTCCGTGGCCAGTCCGGCCCAGCTGCCCGTGCCGGGCCAGCTGGAATTCGAGGCCGGCGGCCTGCTGTCGAAAACGGACGACACGCGCCGCGCCAGCCTGCCGTACACGTTCAAACTGGCGTTCACGCCCGAATGGGGCATGCTGCTCGAAGGCGAGGGCTTCGTGCGTGCGCGCGATGACACGGGGCGGCGCGAAATAGGCGTGGGCGACACGACGGTCGTGCTCAAGCGGGCCTTTTTGCTCGACAGCGCCACGGCGCTGGGCCTGGAACTGGGCTGGAAGTTGCCGACGGCCAAGGACAGCATCGGCAGCGGCAAGAGCGACGTGTCGCTGAACGGTATTTTCAGCCGCGACCTGGGCGCCGTGCACGTGGACGCCAACCTGAACGCCACGCGCCTGGGGGCATCGGACCCTGGCGCCGGCAGGGTGCAAACGGGCTGGGCAACTTCCTTGTCCACGCCCGTCAGCGAGCACTGGGGCGCCACGGCCGAAGTGTCGGGCACGCGCCTGCGCGGTGCGCCGGCCACGGCGCAGCTGCTGCTGGCCGCCACCTACAGTCCCACGCCACGGCTGGCCATCGACATCGGCATGGCGCGCGGCTTGATGGCGTCGTCGCCGGACTGGTCGTTGTTCAGCGGTGTGGTCGTGCCCTTGGGCAAACTGTGGTGAGATTGCCACGGAGTTCCTTATGTGTCCTTGCGAACAAACAGTTAGTCACACAAGGTCTACAATGACGGCATAACTAAAAGGAGTGTCACCATGAAAACCCTGATTCTTGCTGCCGCCTTGCTGTCGGCAGCCACCGCCGCCGTCGCCCAGGTCGGCGTCTCCGTTACCGTCGGCCAGCCAGGCTTTTACGGACGCCTCGATATCGGCGATTATCCCGCGCCGCAATTGATCTATGCCCAGCCCGTCATCGTGCAGCGCCCGCAATACTATTCGGCCCGTCCGATCTACCTGCGCGTGCCGCCTGGCCATGCCAAGCACTGGTCCAAGCACTGCCGCAAGTATAATGCCTGCAACCAAGAGGTATATTTCGTCCAAGATAGTTGGTATAACAACCAATATGTGCCCCGTTATCGCCAGCAGCATGGCGACCATGGCCGTCCCGATTACGGCGACCGCGGCCGTCACGACTACAAGCATGATGACAAGCGCGACAAGCATGAAGGCAAGCGCGACAAGCATGATGACAAGCCGGGCAAGGGTCATGGCAATGGCAATGGCAATGGTAATGGCCGAGGCAACGGGCACAAGGATTAACAGGCAGGAGGATATTTGCATAGTAAAATCGTTATCGTAGGAGGAGGTGCAGGCGGCCTGGAGCTGGCCTGCAAACTCAGCCGCAAGCTCGGCCCCGGCCAGGTCACCCTGGTCGACAGCCGCCTGTACCACATCTGGAAACCGTCGCTGCATGAAGTGGCGGCCGGCACCCTGGACATTCATCAAGAGGGCCTGTCGTACCAGATGCTGGCGCATGACAATGGTTTTACCTATGTCTATGGTCCCCTGATCGCGCTCGACGCCGGCTCGAACAGCCTTACCGTGGGCGCCATTGCCACGGACAAGGACGAGCAGCTCTTGCCGCAGCGCACAGTCAGCTACGACCAGCTGGTGCTGGCCGTGGGCAGCACGTCGAATTACTTCGGCGTGCCTGGCGCCAAGGAAAACACGATTTCCCTCAATGCCACGGAAGACGCGGAACGTTTCCGTTTGACCCTGCTGAAACTGCTGGCCATGGCCGAGCAGCGCCAGGGCGACGCGGGCCATCCCGGTGTCGACATCGTCATCATCGGCGGCGGCGCCACGGGTGTGGAGCTGGCGGCCGAATTGCGCGAAGCGAGCGGCGTGTATGCGGCGTATGGTTTCCAGAATCTCAACGCCATCAAGGATGTGCGCATCACGCTGCTCGAAGGGGCGCCGCGCATTTTGGCGCCGCTGCCCGAGCGCGTATCGATTGCCGCCTCGAAACTGCTGCACCAGCATGGCATCACCGTGGTGACCGATACGCGCGTCACCACGATCGAAGCCGACAAGGTGACGGTGGCCAGCGGCACCAGCTATGCGGCCGACATCTGCGTGTGGGCCGCCGGCATCCGCGCGCCGGAATTCCTCGCCACCTTGGGCTTGCCGACCAACCGTTCCGGCCAGCTGGAAGTGACGGGCATGCTCAACGTGCAGGGCCACGCGAATATTTTCGCGCTCGGCGACTGCGCCGCCTGTATGGGGCCGGACGGCAAACTGGTGCCGCCGCGCGCCCAGGCTGCCCACCAGCAAGCCGATTACCTGGTCAAAACATTCCTGCTGCAAGCGAAGGGCAGGCCGCCGCAAACCAAGCCCTACGAATACCTGGACTACGGTTCGCTCGTGTCGTTTGGCCGCACCACCTCGGTCGGGACCCTGATGGGTTCGCTGAAGGGCCTGAGCTGGTTCGTCGAAGGCTTTGTCGCGCGCATGATGTATGTCAGCCTGCACCTGATGCACCACAATGCCGTGCTGGGCAGCGTGCGCACGGCCGTCATGGCCATGGGCCGTTTCCTGATCAAGCGCAGCACGCCGCAGGTCAAGCTGCATTAAGCCAGCTGATATCCGAGCAGAAAGGGGCCGCGAGTTATATGGGGTAATTTCAATATAACATTTGCGGCTTAAAAAGCCTGTTTTCGTTGAAGACAGGCTTTTTTCTTGACTATCGACTTGAGAAATGAGGGAAAATAAATATAATATTCATAATTGCAGCGCATTACCCTACCTAGGAGAGTGAGCATGACCGACCGGGATAGGAACGTAGACGCATTCACGCAGTGGATGCACAAGGCGCAAGGTGAGTATTCGCGTCAAATCCGCCACTCTTTAGCATGGTGTTCCCGCCACCCATTCGCATTCAAAACCAGCCAGCGATTAGCACTCCAAACCGCCGCTTCTATCTTCACTCGGTGGTGGAGCGCACTTATTGAGCGGATACCCAACCAGAGCAGACAGTCGATGTCACGCAACTGTGTCTCTCACGAAAGGTTATTTGATCCCGACTGTCCCCTAACCGTCATTTCGATGTCAGAGAGCAGATGGCCGCATGCCTCCTAGAGGCATCGAATTTTCACAAAGCAAAGTTCGCTTATTCTGCGACTGGCGCAACCTTAATTTCTTCTGTATCGACCTTGTAGTCCTCGCCAGCGATGACCTTCTTCAAGAGATCTACAAAGACATCGGAGTACTTGTGCGACTTGCTGGTTTCGGCCACGCCGAACTTTACGTTCACGTGGTACTTGTTGTCGAAGCCCTTGATATTCACGCCCGTTTCGTCCTCTATCTGCTTGATGAGGTCATTGACGCTCTTCCAACCCTTCAAGCCAAGCAACTTGTAAACCTCCGTGATCACATACCTGTGCGTGAGGTTGATCTTGGATGAGTCACCCACCGAAGTCACGCCGAATAGGTTGGCAAAATTCTCGCCAGACTCGACCGCATGTTCCAGCATCTTGAAGTTGATCTCGATTTGCTTCTTTGGGATGTCGGAGCGAACCAGGCTCACAGCACGTGCCATCAAAGCTCGAAGCAGCTTGGTGTCGATTTTTTCAAGATTCCCAGCTTGACCGAACGCTCTGAACACCCACTCGAACGACTTCGCCGTGATGCTCTTAATGCGAATATTGCGGTCAGGAGTAACCGCCAGAACCTTGTCACGCGGAGGATAGGAATTTTCGTCTTGATCCTCATCCCATTCAAGGATGTAAATGTTCGGGACAAGCTCATACTCCTGAGCTCTAACCATGCGGTCAACGTCGGATAAAATCTTCTTAATGTTTGGATCGTTGGCCCGATAGCCGATGAAAACAAGGGGATGCTCGATGAAGTACGTCAGCAGCTTCGCGCTGAGGTACTTGTGGTCCTCTTCGAAGCGTTGATAGTCAGCTTCGTTAATTACGATGGAATCAGGCATCGAGCGGCAGCCGTGAATTTTGAAAATCTCGCCGATTGCGAGGTAGGGCTTACGCAGAATCTGTTGGCTGATGACCCGCTCATAATCGGGAAATAGCGGCTCGATCACTTCGTCGTAGTTAGTGGTGACGATGGCATGGGCACTGATGGCCTTCAGTGCAGTGATTTCGGCGTCCAATTCGGGAGACCCGTATGACCCTTTCGCGTCAGGGCCAAGCTTGGCGAGGATGTCGGCGACCGCATGCTTGATAAAGATGTCGCTCGACGTATTCGCGGCAAAATATTCTTGAGGAAAATTCTGTTTGCCCGCGTTCCATGCCCACTCGTGATAAAGCTGTGAAAAGACCGTGCCAATTTTTGTCAGGTCGTTCCCATGAGCTTGCTTGTAGTACGCAAAATCCTTGTCGATCAGCGGGCAGTTCTTTGCCAATAACCCCAGCAATTCTATCCAGTTTGGACCTTTAGCATAGCGCTTCGTAAATCCAGAACCAATAAACAAGATCGGCTGACAACTCGCATCAGCAATAACTTTTGCCACATCTGCGGTTACCTCTTCTTGATATTGCTTGTAGTCCATCGGCATTTAGTATCTCCAAGTCACAGTTTTGCATATTGGCCCACAGAGCCCAGTCGAATAGCACCATCTTTTCAGCCGCAGCTTGCGTCCGGTATTGTCCCAGACTGTGTAAAAACGCAGTTTTGTGTAAACGGATGCAGTTGTGTAAACGTTATAGCAGTATCTCATCAATACAAGTGCCAGATGAAACGATTTATCGAGGGTGAATGCCGAGGCCAGGGTACGCTGCTGCCTGAACTCGTGGAGGATTACGTTGCCGAGAACAATCCAGTTCGGGTGGTCGATGTATTTGTCGACGAGCTCGACTTGGGCAAACTCGGCTTCGAGGGTGGACGATGAAAAACCGATAGGTCGTGTTCGGGCCTGGATGTCGTGCCAGACGCCTCCTGTGCGATCTCGTAGCTGCCTGATCCAGCGCCGAGGTCGGGGTTGACCTGTCAATTCCCCTGCCCTACAGAGATTCCTTTAGTGCTCAAGCAAAGGCATGTCATCCTTCGCCATAAAGGACGGCGAAGGATGACATGCCCCCAGGCAGGAGCAGAGCGCTTGCTTCTGAATGCTATAACAGCATAGTTGGCTAAAACGCCCTGTCCCATCATCTGCTTGGTGCGCTCGATAAGGTCGAGGATTTGGGCGTTGGCGGTGGAGTTGCCATTACGTGGGACCCAGCATGGCGCCGTCGGCATCACACTAAAACAGAAGCTTACTTCGGCCTCTTAATCACTGTTATTGGCGAGCTCTATGAATGGGACATTACCCGTTTAGGGCAGAGTGAGGCATCTGAAGGATGGAGCCGCTGGCGTAGCCTGCCAACGGGAGTTTCCGGCAAGAATGGCCACCGGCAGAGCTCGGTCGATGGCCTGCTTCCATCCGGGAACTATCCTTCTATTGCTCACGGAGGGCGACCGCCGGGAGCAAGGGTGTGCGTAGACCTTCTGGCAGGCCGCGCAAGCTGCCCTTCAACCAAAAGGAACCAAGCAGCTTAGAAATCGGAAAATGACGGGCCGAATGTATTTCTGGCTACGGGATTAAAAAATTATACAATGTGCAAGCGTGGGCGGTCCCGCAGGTGCGTTCAACTTTCACGCCAACAACAAGAAGGGGAATTCAATGAACCATGCATTCGCGCTGCGTAAATGCTGCGTCGTTGTCGTTGTCGCGACCGCGATCGCCGGTTGCGCCACCATAGTAGCTCCTCCGCCACCGCCACCTCCACCTCCACCTCCACCGCCCGCGCCATCCCCGGTGGAAATGCAGCCACCGCCGCCCGTACCTGTCACCGTCACCCCTTTTGAGGCCGGTCCGGCAACTGCCGGCTCACCCTACTTTTACAAGCTCTGGTATGCGACCAATCGAGTCCCGGTCACCGCTCAGGGCCAGGTCGTCGACTACTCGGCAAAATGGGACAGTAAGGCGGTCCACTATGGCAGCCTGTACGCTGAGATTCCCGCCGATTATCTTGAAAAACAGGCCAGCATGGGATTTTTCGCGCGGCTGTTCCGTACTTCGGAAGCTAAGCTGCGGCTAACCAAGCCGAACAGCGTTAGCGCAGAAACACTCGCTGCCGAGATTAGAAAAGAAGTGATGAGCCAAGGGCCGGATGAGCGCCACGTTCTGATTTATTTACACGGGTTTAACACGACCTATAAGGAAGCTGCGCAACGCGCGGCCAGCATTGGCTATCAATTGAAGATTCCGACCACGGCGTTTTTCAGCTGGCCGTCTCAAGGGGGTCTGTTCAAGTACCTCACCGACAAGGATATGGCCAATTTGAGCGAGGACGGCATTGCCGACTTCATTATCCAGGTTGTACAGCAATCGAATGCCACTAAGGTCCATCTTATTGCCCACAGCATGGGTAACTACGCGCTCCTGGGAGCAATGTATCGTCCGAAGATGCAGCAGGCAATCCGGAACGGATTGCGCTTCGGGCAAATCATCTTGGCTGCCCCCGATATGGATACCTCACGTTTCAAGAAGGACGCAGGGGTGTTCACGTCGATTGCCGATCGGGTTTCGCTATACGTTTCCGATGGCGACCAAGCGTTGAGATGGTCGAAAAAGATCGCCCCCGGGCAGGATAGAGCCGGACTGCGCCCGCCAGTCGTCATTGTCAAAAACATCGACACCATTGACGTCAGTACTACGAATTTGACAGCCTTGGGACACTCGTTTGTAAGTGCCGAAGTGGCTGTGCTAAACGACATGCATAGCTTGGTCATGCATAACGAAGCGCCTCAAAAGCGTGCTTTCGTAATACAAAAGGCCGCTTATTGGGAGCTTAAATAGGAGCTACACCGGCTACTGGCCAAGCGGCCAGGGAAGCGCGTAAAGCACATTGCTGGCCGCGAAGGAACCATAAAGCGGGAGGCACCTGGTTTCTATCACGTCGACCTTTTTATCATCGAAGTCGGCGGCGGTAGGACCTGCAGGCTGACGAGGGTGAAGCGGCGCGCGAGATGCCAGCGACCGATCCGGCGCCGCGCAAGAAATCGGTGCGCCGTCCCTTGCCAGATCACTTGCCGCGAGACGAGCAAATGTACTCTTCGCCAAGCGAAGCTTGCCCCGCCTGCGGCGGGTGCTTGCGCCCCTTGGGTGAGGACGTTGCAGAGCAACTCGAATGGATACCAGGCAGCTTCCGCGTGATCCGTCATGTGCGTCCGAAACTGGCCTGCAAGTGCTGCGACACCATCGTGCAGGCACCCGCGCCAAGCCGACCGATTGCACGCGGCATCGCCGGGCCGGGCTTGCTGGCACATGTGCTGGTGGCCAAGTTTGCCGACCATCTCCCGCTGTACCGGCAGTCGGTGATCTATGCTCGCGAAGGCGTTGAACTGGAGCGTGCGCTGCTGGCGAACTGGGTTGGTGCCGCCAGCGCCTTGTTGCGCCCGCGGGTGGACGCGATCCGGCGCCATGTGCTCGCTGGCACCAAGCTGCATGCCGACGACACGCCGATTCCGGTGCTGGCACCGGGCAATGGCAAGACCAAAACAGCACGGCTGTGGACCTACGTGCGTGACGATAGCGCCTCCGGCGACACCACGCCGGCAGCGGTCTGGTTCGCCTACACGCCGGACCGCAAAGGCATCCATCCGCAAACTCACCTGGCCACCTTCAAGGGCGTGCTGCAGGCCGATGCGTATGCCGGTTTCAATGCACTGTATGTCGATGGCACGATACAGGAAGCGGCGTGTTGGGCACATGCACGCCGCAAGTTCCACGATCTGCATGCAGCCAGGCCATCGGCCATCACGACTGAGGCCCTGCGCCGGATCGCCGAGCTGTATGTGATCGAGGCCGAGATACGCGGCAAGCCGCCGAACGAAGGACAACTGGTACGCCAGCAACGATCACGCCCCTTGCTCGACGACTTCGGTAGCTGGCTACGCGCCACGCTTGAAAAGTTGTCGCGCAAGCCGGACACGGCGGCGGCGATTCAGTACGCGCTCACTCAATCTGTGGCCGGCGTTGCTGCGCTACTGCGACAACGGCATCATCGAGATCGACAACTGGGCCACTGAACGGGCGCTGCGTGGCGTTGCCATCGGCAGGCGCAACTACCTGTTCGCTGGCGCCGACAGCGGTGGCGAGCGGGCCGCCGCCGTCTACTCACTGATCGGCACGGCCAAGCTGGGCGGTGTTGACCCCGAGGCCTGGCTGCGCCATGTGCTGGCCAACATCGCCGATCATCCGGTCAACCGGGTCGACGGCTTCCTCCCCTGGAACTGCCCCGCGCAGCTCCCTTCGTCTTAAACAACACGCCGCTTCCCAGCGGTGTGATGCCATCATCTTCTAATTCATTGCCGGGCTCAAGACGGCGCTGGCTTTACGCTTACTTTATACCGAACATGCGCCGCAGTTGTGTGATTTGCGCGCGTGCTTCGGCCAATTTGCTCGCTTGTACATAGAGCATAGGCTGCGTCTAATGAATCGGCGGGCTATTTTCGTCTGCATAATCGATCTGTTATCAGCTAAGTGAAGCGAAACGATTTCAGGATGAATTAATCCGGATGGGCAAGTGTAGCGGACGTGGGTCTTGTCACGTAGAATTACCAGACGTGAATCGACTGAAAGTTGCATGCATGAGAAATTTAGGGCGATTGGGAGAAAGTGTCTTTAGCCAATGGTGCGCCAGCGCTGGGCTCCGTTCAAATGTGTCTAATGTCGACGAGACGGGCTGGGACTTTCTTGTCGAGTTTGACTTTCACTCAAAGGACACTTTGGAGTTTTCATTTGTCCACGAGGCCGCGTTTGAATGTAAGGTTCAAGTCAAGGCCACAGACAAAAAAGACCGCAAGCTCGCGATAAAGTTATCGAACCTGAAGCGATTGGCGACAGCGCCCATGCCGGCTTTCTTTGTCTTTATAGAGTTTGATGGCAAGGAGTCCGCGCAACGCGTATTTTTAGTTCATGTGGATGAGTCTATTTCATTTGATATCCTCCGCCGGTTGCATGAGGCCGAGCATCGAGGCGAAGGGCATACGCTTCACAAAAAAACCATGACGGTAAAGTATGATGATAGTCACTTGCTGGCAGATGTTTCTGGGGACTCATTAAAATTGGCTATGCGCGAACATATGGGTCCAAGTATGTCTGAGTACGTGATGAAAAAAAATTCGTTCCTCAGCACGGCAGGATTTGATGATGGTTCGGCGCAGTTGACGATTTCGGCAATAGGAGTCGAGAACCTCTCGAAGCTAGTTGAAATGTCCCTTGGATTGACGGATGACGCTATAGTCTCGACCTTTGTGGCGTTCAAACAGCGGTTTGGCAAAAAAAGTAATGTTCCATTTATTAATGATAAAGATGTAAAGCTCGGTATGCCAGATCTCAAGCCAAGCTTTGAAGGGGTAATTAAGTTTAAAACTGACAAGCTCGGTCCATCACTGGTGTTTCCGGCAAAACTATACTTTTCACCCTTCAATGAAGTTGTACCTAAAAAGATGCGAAGGGGAAGGATCGCTGTTGCGTTTTTTGATTTAATTTTCAATCCATTTACAAGCGAATCGACCTACACGTTTTCGTTCAGTGGAAAAATTCTTGGCATAAAAATGTTAAGGGACGGCCTGAAGTTCATGGAAATTCTGTCAACGCCTGGTCAACTCATCTATTCAGAATTGATCGCAGGGCAACAACCGACGATGCGGTTCGAAGTAAAGAGTCCAGGTATGCTGTTCGAGTTAAAGAATGAACTCAATGCCGTTGAGGCTGGCATGCGAATATTGGCATTGCTCGATATTTCTAACGACACCAAGATGTCACTTGAGCAGGCAACACGCTCCGCGTCACGTCTTGCCGAGATGGACATGGTACTGCACGCTGACGCCGGGCAGTTGAAGCTCGACATTCCCTGCCATGACAGGCCACTGATGGATGGTAGGGAATTAGTGTGCATTCAATTTTTCTCTACTCCTGTTGGTGAAATACATGTCGGGGTCTTCGTGACCTTGATCGGCAAGCCCTTACCAACGGTAAGTGGATATACTCTACTGCCAACAAGCAAAAATATCGAACGGATAGTGATCCGCGAGCGAGGAGAGAAGATTGAACGCGAAAATCTTGTCGCTGCTACTATCGCCATCGAGCAAAAATATGCTGATGAGTATGATGTGGCTACTCTTTTCGAAAAGAATGGCCTGTAGCTGTTTAGTTTCGTGTCATCACATTCCGGGTCGCAGTATGGCCATGTTCCGTGCCTGCGCCATGCTTGACGAGTTGATCGGCGGTTTGCCACCGAGATCGTCCCACCGGTTGCAGCACATCGCATAAACTTCAATCCATGAGCTCACGAATTCATCCCCAAGCCCTGCACTTAGCGGCATGATACCAATACGGAAGCTTGTTATCCTCACTTACATACCAAAGATGTATCAACAGAAATTGAATGCTATGTTTGAGAATTTTTATGAGTCAAACATGAGAGTTAGCCTTACAAAGCAGAGCCCGCGTAGCCGACCTTGTTGGAACTGGGCGTTGGCGTCGATGCCTATTTCAATCACAGTGCAAACCTTGTTTGACCTAAGTATTGCGTAGATAGTAGCCGCACTTGGCTTATTTTTCGCGAGCATGCTGGTGCCCCGAGAAATTCGGTGGCTAAGCTAACACTGCCGGCGCACCAAGTACGGAAAATACCGACGCTAGCAACTAAGATTGCTAAGCGATGACCGGTGTTGACATCTGCGCTGAGCCATTTACTAGCTGTCAGCGTGGAAGCAAGCTAGATAGTCTGCCGAGGGTGGCATCGTAGAGCGAATCGTCAATGACGACTTGATTGTCACGACCTGTGCCAAAGTCCATGCCTCCCACAGGCTTCTCAGAACCTAAAGCGCTAAGATCGTAGCTGACTACTGGCATCAGATTTTCAGAAGAAGTCGGTACAAGCCTTTCAATTTTTGTCAGCTTTGCAAAATTTGCTAAAGCCCGTTCGTTAGTTGCTGGATACGGAAGCATAAGTAGTTCCCCGTCCCATTCAAACATTTGATCTGCAAACCTCAGGAAATACAAATCCCAAGCAGTCGATTTTATGTTTGCATAAGCGGTGTCCCACGGTGTATTTGACTGCGTTCCCAATAGTTTTCCAGCAAGGTCATTGAAATAGTGAAGCGCGAGCAAGGCTTCACGCCCCATAAACACTCCAAGTTCGTTTTTTAAAAAATCCTTGTACTCTTCCCATTGTTCCGCACTGGAATTTCCCTTGCTATCAAATTTGCGAATCAGAACCATTTTTGCAAGAGCGACTTCGATGGCCCGGATCATATTTCCCAAGGATGTTATTGAGCGCCTTTCTGTGAAACGCATTACTCTGTTACGAGCTGCTTCCGCTATGGAGGTTGCTGACTCAAGCCTTAAGTAATACTCTACAGCTTTCGGGTTCTCAATAATTTCTCCGGTACCTAGCCACCGGCCTTCGTCCATTGACTGTAATCTGAGTAGCGCTTCCGTACGTCTGGTGGCATTATCGAAAAAATTATCGGATGGCCCGCTCTTTGCGAAGTGTTCAGTATAGTAAAACAATAATGAGAAATCCCATTGCTTCTCCGTAAGGAACTTAAAAAATTGCAAAAATCCTTCTGAAACTTTTTTTCCATTAACGAGTCGAACCAATTCATCGGCCAAGTTAGAATCTAATAGGGCAGATGGATACAATTGAAACTGCCGTCTCCCAGAGGTTATGAATTTCTCATCAATGAAGGCTGGGCGCTTTCCCGAGTATAGATCAATGAGCATGACATCTGGTTTCGTTCCAAAACCGATCGTTGACTCCAAAAAATCAGATTTATATGGTGATTGAGAAATTTCCCAAAGATATTTATTCATTTAATTTATCACTAGTCTAGAATTCAAGGTGTTTAATGCCTTTGGAATAGCGGATTATATCCACCTTTGATCTACTTTTTTTTGGGAGATTCACTCGGTAACAATTTTATCCATTTTAACACGCATCGATTGCATAATAGGCCAGCCTTCCTTTTGGCCGCCGGTTAGGAATAATCGAAATAACTATAATTTGTACCGACTTGGTACGTTGACCGGTAATTTCAAAAAATAGATCAGAAGCGGAGATTGTTTTTGGAATATTCACTCACCTCGCAAGCAAAACATGTGACATATAAATGGATATCCCACCGATGTCGACTATTTTTGGTAATTAGACCGTTATGATGGTGTGTATATTATCAATTTTTATATCAGCTGATTTATGGTCTTAGCAGCCTTACGGCAAGAGATGGCCAACTCAGCAGCAAACGTGATCGTCAATAAGGCTGGGAACTGCGGAAATTCATCCGCATGGTGCCTGCCATTTACGAACTGAACAACGTCAGATACAGTACCTAATAAATTGCGACAATAGATAATTCGTGCAGGCGTTGTCGGTAATTTCTCTTTCCCGCGCGTCAAAAGAGAAGTTAACGAGAACTGCATATCTATGGTGCTTGTGTCATCAAGGCCCAGCGCATCGGCAGCATATGTAGCTAACGCTTGACGATCTTTTGGTGGGCAATCACGCCATGTGCGAGCAAATTGAGAGACGATGAAACCACTGTCCATCCCCCCACCAGGACGAAATTCACCACCCGTCCTAGACTGCAGACCCACTTTAGAACTAGCAACAAGCCCTGCGATAGTTGCAGGGGCTTGCGGTGATGTAGCAATCGCGGCCTGCAGTGCCCCGACCCTAGCAGAATCGGCTTGCAAAACTGCTTCGAGTCTGCTGCCAAGAGCTTGTTCGAGGGCGAATAAAGAGCTGTTGATGTCCGCCTCTGGGATATCAGACGAGGCAAGGGTAAGTGTGATAGCGGAGTTGATATTCTGGATATTGGCCATTAGAAGCGTGTTTGGCCACAAAGGAAACCAATCAGGAAGAGATACCGGCGAGGAAAGTTGTGGCACACCAAGGGGCCTTTTAGACACCAAAACTATGCTGAACTTCTCGTCTCTGATAACAAATTCACGCCGTGCAGGGGTAAACCAAGCTGCGTTCTCTTGTATTGTGAGGCTCAGATCGTCAACGACTCCATCCGGATCGAAGAAACGGCCAGTTGCGACTGTAGTTACTAGAATTGGCTTTCCTTCCATTAGGGCATGTAATTCAGATACAAGTTGCTGGCGGGGACCAGACGACTCAATCCAAAAAGCTTCTATATCTTCAGTCTGCTGCTGATGAAACCTAATAAGCGAATCAGCAATGGTAGAGGGACTTAGCATTTTTTATACTCTTGTTATATTGTTGCGCGAACCGCTGCAGAAATTCGAGCAAGTAATGGAATTTTTGCCCTAATCTGATCATCAAAAAATTCAATGAAATTGCTCTCTGCTGCGCTCGCAAGGAATGAGTCGACGGTATAGGAGTTCAAGTGTGCATTAACAAGAGTTAATGCCATATATTCTTCGATGGAACTTTGATCCATAGCGATGCTTTCGGTACCGTACTGCAACGCTAGATGCCGAAGTAATGCATAAGCAGCGTATATCCAAGGTCCCTGCTCCATGCCGTCGCGTGACAGTGCCTCACTGGCTGCTGATCTAAAGTAGTGATAATGCCGACTTCGTCCAATTGCCGTAGCGGTCAATCCATGCGATGCATATTCTTTGAAAAGCTCTTTAGTTAACAACGTATTATTAGGTATTATCATTTTTTTTATGAGCCAATCGACGAAATCCCGAAGTAGATTGATTGCCAAGAATGGATGCCCTCCAGTCTCCTCATATATTGAGTCAACAAAAGAAGAGTCGAATTGCAATGTATTCTGGAAAGTACGACGGACTAGCTCATGAAACTCACTGTCACGCGAGCCAAGTTCATGACTAAACAACGGATAGGGTTCCTGTTGAACGTATGCGCTCAACTGATTCTGATCCATGAAAATGAAGTGTGCATTCGGCTGCTGTCCAAGGAGAATTACCAAATTTTCGGTAGCGAACTCTACAAACTGATCGAGCAATGGCTGAATAACGAGGTGGCGGGCATCCTCGTTTATTCGTCCTGCCACACGAAGACGACCGAAGAGTCGATCATATTCATCAACTATAAGAATTGAGCCTCGGTTTTGTTGGTCCCCCATTGGCGCGGCGCGAGCCACCACTGTATGCAAAAAATCGCGCGGAAGTGGAGTCATTGTACCGAGCGCATCACATACTTCTTCAAAGAGTATACGGCTTGTCTTATCCCCTCCTGTCATCTCGCAGCGCTGAAACACGGCATTGCGTTCGGCTATACCACTAGCAAGTTCACTTACGCCGATAGTTTTACCGCTGCGTCGGACGCTGCACCAGAGAAGTACACCAGTACGAGTAGATAGCGTCGTTTGCAGTGCTCTGATGCTTTGTCGCTCGACTCTGAAGAATGTAAGCAACGTAGGGTTTTCGAGAGGGAAGCGCTCCGCTATGTTGGTCCTAAGCGGCACGCTTGACTGGACAACAACGGTGTTCTCATAGAATCGCAGTCGAAGCCTAGATAGCAAAAAACCTACATTTTCATTGTCATCTTCCGGCATCGTAACTACAACATCCCTAACTTCTTTTGTAGCAAACGTGCCTTTGAAATATGTAGAGACTGGCTTCAAAACTACGCATGCGATGAACCCAAGTTTTACTCGCTGCTCAATCTGCGACTTTACAATAGGGCCATCGCCACCAAGAATCGCGACCTCAAGAGGCTTAGTGTCACTCGAGTCAGCAGGCGGTCGTAGAGTGATGTCAATCACTTCGTCGTTGAGGTTTACAATGACAGATATAACGACCACAGCATCGACGCTACTCATACTTGATGCTTGGTCAAGCTCTTGGGCTAGTAAATGGAGCGGACGACCGAGGATAGGAGCTACATCTTCCAGATTTAACGCTTCTCCCAGAATTTTTATGTCATCTGACTCAAGCAATGGTAGAACATGGACCCAATTTTTCGCCGTCCGCTTCAAAAGCTCAGTCGGCTCATTGTCCCCCAACTCAGCATCTAAAAAGCCTGCCAAAATACCGAGGAGCATGCGCGAAGTAATACTCCTCAGCGTCCGACAGTCTTTCGGTTCAGTGATACGGGATGATTCATCCGCGTAAATCTCTACCGGCAGCTCCAAAAATGACCGCATCCCGCCAAGTGATTTGACAACAGCCGCTTCAGGGGTTGACAAATTCTGAGACATGACGTAATTAAAGCCATGAGTGAAAATCTCAGTGGTGTGACGTCTGATCGCGGTACCAACTTCCGCAAATACAATATCTGGATCACTACCGGAGCGGAGGAACTCAACCGTATCCGCCATTATTGCTCGGAGTTCGTCTTTGTAATAAGTTGACCATTGAAATTTGTGCCACTTCAATAGATCGTCAAATCTAGCGCTTATTGAACTGACAAAATCGTGCAAGCCATCTACACGGCTACGTATGGTTGAGGCGACAGCCTCCAATCCGACCGGTTCTGTATCGCCAAGTCTGCTGATAAATGCGTCTCCTAGATCCCGACGCTTCTTATGTAGGAACCTATCAATAATTTCGCGAATGGGGTCGTGCAACCGTCTCAAATCAACTTGGCTACATTGCTGAAAAAGAGTGATGAGATTTTGATATGCCTTGGTAATTTCTTGCCGCGATATCAGCTCCTCGGCTTCGGCGAGAACCGCTTCAATAGATTTATTCATTGCTAGATGTTGGAATTTTTGATCTTGCGTCTTCAGCAGGGTGCGTCGTACCTTGCGTAGGGTACCATTTTGCCTGGATGAAATATTCACAGATTGTCACTTTCACTATTTGTTTCGTCGGCACATCATGATAGATTTTTATTGCACCTAATCAGTATTACACTCTCGCTCAGTGCATATTGGTAACAACACCAAATCGATCTAGGCCGGTGATTTAAGTTGTCAAAAAAACATCTAAAACCGTTGCTACGCTTAGGTTTTCTGCCCAAAGACAAGATTTAGCAAAAATTATCACCTAGTATGAAACATTCATCGATGCTAAATTTCGACCTGAGGTTGTACGATAGCCCAAATTTCGTCCAACATGAGTAGGTCCAAGTGCAAAAATTCTGCTTTCTGGTGACGAAGAGAGCCACTTGTTCGTTTGCTAACTGCATTGACCCTGTCAGTTTGACCCACCCTCCAAACCCTCGCGAATGCCGCGATGCGGTCGTAGAACCCGTCAAAGCCCAACGCCCTTAGTTCTTCATGAAGCTGCTTCAAAGTGCGCCGCTGCTTGCGTGATTTGGCAGCCTCGGTCTTTAACAATCCAGAAAGCTGGAATGCGTATTTGTCGATTGCGCTGGGCGAGCGCCTGTCCGCATAGGAAGGCTCTGTGGTTTCCGAGCGTCGATAGCGTCGGATGGTGTTTCTGGAGATGCCAAGACGTCTAGCGATTTCTCTTAATGGAACCTGGTCACGAATGTGCCAACGTCGAATAATGCCTAGTAATGCCACGTCGATCACTCCAACTCCCCACTCAATGTCATGAGCAGGATTGTGTCTTAAACGTGGGTCAGTTTCGTGTGCAAATTATGCGGAAAAGTAGGTTAGTTTTCGGTGCAAATCAATACACCAAATGGCGATTTTTATCTGCTACCGGTCAATTTCCCGGCTACATTTTATTGCTCTTGGTGAGTTAAAGTCCCCTCTTTTAAGCACGGGTCCGCTCTAAAAATTAGATTGTCACAAGGCATGAAGCGGGCACATAATCGCTGGAGCGAAAAGTTTCTCTCATCAACAGTGGCCTCCAGTAACTGGCGCCATTCCCACGATGAATGAAGCATTTTATTTGACAATGTGTTTCGGCTGCGGGACGAGTGGAAGACGACTATGTACATTTCTGAGATCTATGCGAGCGGCTTCCGATGCTTCGACTCAAACGTCCCTTTGCGGCTACGTCTTTCTCCCGGGCTCAACATTCTAGTCGGTCCCAATGACGCCGGTAAAAGTGCAATCATTGACGCTGCCCGCTATGTTCTTTTGACTCGTGGCGACGACTACATTCGCCCAGACGAGCAGGACTTTTACGTCGCTACAGACGGCACTCGTGAGTATGATTTTCTCGTACGCTGCACCTTCGACGATCTAACTGCGGAGGAAGAGGCGCGGTTTTTGGAATGGTGTACAAATGAAAAAGGTAAGTTGCGGCTACATGTCTGCATGCGAGGCAACCGGAGAATTTCAGCAGGTGGTGGGAACATCGTTGCTAGCCAACATCGCGCCGGCGCAGAAGGCGAAGGTTTGCCCCTTGATGGGGAATTGCGCGAGTACCTCAAAGCGACCTATCTCAAGCCGCTACGTGACGCCGAACGTGAAATGCGTGCTGGCCGACGGTCACGTCTCTCGCGCATCCTTGGCGCGATGCCAGCAATGGGATCTCAAAATATGCCGGCACAAGAGGGCGGTGATGCCACCCTTCTTGACACACTGAGAGCCGCCGATGAGGCCGTTCGAAACAACGCGGCTGTCGAAGGCGTTGCGAGCAGCGTTAATAGTGATTTTCTCGACAAGCTATCATTTGTGGACGATCGTCTCGTTGCGACGCTAACCTTGGGCGCAGGTGGGTCATTCGATCAGATTTTAGAGCGATTTGAACTCTATTTGAACGCTAAAGAAACCACTGGACGTGTTCAACGCGGGCTTGGTTACAACAACCTACTATTCATGGCAGCTGAATTGTTGCTTCTCCAGTCGCACCCTGATCAGGTTCCTTTTTTGCTGATCGAAGAGCCCGAAGCACACTTACATCCTCAGCAACAAACGCTCTTCATGGAAGTGCTTGCAACTCGGGCCGCAAAGCCAGACATAACGAAGGGGGAGACCCATCAGCAAGTCCAGGTCTTGCTCACTACCCATAGTCCACAGCTTGCAGCTGGGGCGGATCTTGAGACAATGACGATGATTGTTAATCACAGCGCGTTTCCGCTAGGCGCAGCACAAACCCGGCTAGAAGCTGACGACTACGAATTTCTCCGACGGTTCTTGGACGCGACTAAAGCAAATCTGTTTTTTGCCCGCGCGCTGATTGTCGTTGAGGGTGATGGTGAAAATTTGTTGTTACCTGCTATAGCCGAGAAGCTCGGTCGTACTCTCAGCCGCCATGGTGTATCGATTGTCAATGTTGGCCACCGTGGTCTGTTTCGGTACAGCCGTATCCTCCAGCGTAGGACCGGTAGCGCGATTCCAGTGCCCGTGGCTCTAATCCCTGACAGGGACATACCTCCGCCGGAGGCAAAGTGGCTCGTCGGCACCCGCATGACTGAGAATGAGCTGACTGAAAAAGAGATCGCCTTACGATTGCAAACGCTACAGCGCGATGTAGGTGATCCTGTAGATGCATTTATTGCCGATAGCTGGACACTTGAGTTCGACCTAGCACTCCAACCCGATCTTGCCGAAAGCGTTCATCAGGCGGTTCAACTCGCCAAGACAACCAGTCGTAAACCCGAGTGGCTTGCGAAGACCGTAAAGTTCGCTAGTGAAACCTATACTGCCTGGAAAGATGCTGGCCTTTCGACGACCGAGATCGCTGTCAAAATTTACCAACCAATTCATGAAAAACAGGCGTCGAAGGCCGAGGTCGCTGAACAACTCGCGGCCATTTTGCTCGGCCGCGGTGATACACCTGCGCAGATGCGAAAATACCTTCCCCCCTATTTGGTGAAAGCTATCGATTATGTGACAGGTGGCTATGTACCTGGGGCCCCAGTGGTCCCCGCTGATCAGGAGGACGAGAGCGAGAAGGAAGTAATTGGGTTAGCTGGAACGGAAAAAGCAGCGCCAGTGGCGGGTCGCTAGATGTTTGAGATTTTGCCACTTACGCCCCAACTACTTGCTGAGCTTGGCGAAGAGTTGGGCGGCTGTGATTTTACCGATCCGAGCCAGATAGACTTCCTGGCAAAGGTCACTCCATGTGATGTACAAGCGGCGCCAGGCAACGGCAAGACAACATTATTGGCGGCGAAGCTAGTGCTGCTCTCTCGCAATTGGTCGACCCGCAGGCGAGGCGTCTGTGTCATGTCACATACCAATGCAGCGCGAACAGAGGTCGAGGATTTGATTGCGTGTCATCCGACGGCAGCTCGCCTCATGGCCTATCCTCATTTTATGGGTACGGTCACGACGTTCATCCACCAGTACCTGGCCTTCCCATATCTGAGAGGTCTGGGCTGGAATGTACGACAAATTGACGACGATGTTTTCGCGGCAGAAGCATTACGGCGTTATCCTTATTTTGGAGCTCTAAAACAGCATGCTTTGCGTGCCGAAGCAACCGTAAAAAATTGGGTTGCCCAGCTTGATCTACATCCTGACTTCGATAGCCGCAGCCCTAAGCCCGATAGTCTGATGGTACGGCAACAAAAACGCCAGCATGGAGCAGATACCGATTGCGGAAAGGCTCTTGCCAAGCTAAAAGCAACGATGGTTAAAAACGGCTTCTATCGCTACGCTGATATGACAGCATTGGCGTGGCGCGCACTTCGTGAAAATCCCGCGATAGCTGAACGGCTTCGCGATCGTTTTCCGCTCGTTATTCTTGATGAAGCGCAGGATACGAATGGAGATCAGCTAATATTGCTGGAACATGTGTTTAACGATGGAACAGCGTTTCAACGTCTTGGCGATAGCAATCAAACACTTTACGAGTGTAGCGGAGCTGGTGCCACGTACTGGACCCCTGGGCCGAGCAGCATCCCCCTTGATACGAGCCGACGATTTGGAGCAGATATCGCTGCATTCGCGAGCCGGTTAACCGCACGCAAGGCCCAAAACATTACCGGTATAAGCACCAAACCAGCATCACGCGTGTTGTTCTTGTTTGATGAAACCACGATTGGCAACGTACTTGAAGCCTTTGGTAATGAAGCAAATGCACTCTGGGGCGCCACATGCAACATGCGAGATGTTTGGGCGGTCGCTTCGCGCCATAATTTGACTGGAAAAATGAAGGGAGCTTGGCAGCCGAAGAGTCTCGTCGATTATCATCCGGCATATCGCAGTGAGAGTGGAACTCGCGAGAAAGCTCATCTTCTATGCCGCCAATTTCAGAAGGCTGCTGTGCATCATGCAGCATTTCACCCTCCTGCGGAGGTCGCCGCGATGCTCGCCATAGGGGTTTCTGGATTAGCCCGTAGGTATGATTGGACGGCTATTAATGGCCATCCAATCACTGACCATAATATTTGGGCTGCTTTGTCACATCGTGATCCGGTATTGCCGCGCGCATTGCGGCGGTTGCTGCGAGACAACGTGCTTACTGGCGAGGCCGTTTGGATCGAGGCTGCATGGTTGGCGTTCATGAACGAATTGCGATTGCTATTCGGCCCAGCCCCAAACAAAGCTGAGCCAGAGATTGCAAATTTTTGTGCCTTTGTCACTGAACAGCAGGCCGATCCTACCGACCCTGAGCGCCGTTCCACTAAACATCTGCAATTTGGCGATCTTACTCTGCAGCTTGGATCAATACACTCAGTCAAAGGAAAGAGCGTGGATGGGATTCTCGTTGTCGAAAGCGAAATATGGAAAGGAAATAGCGCAGACCAAAAATGCTTCGATTTGAGCACAGTTCTCCCGCGCGCGTTCGGCGTCACTAACGATCCCTTTACGGGAGTGGCGCTTACGGCAGCGACAAACGTTTTTGTCGGCGTGACTAGACCTCGGGAGCTGCTTGGGTTAGCGATACGTAAATCTGAAGCTGAGCATATCGTTCAGCCCGCGCGCGATCAAGGATGGAACATAATTGATCTAGTAGTTCAACAGGCTGGCAAGCGATCTGCTTCCTAGCGTAGGGCATCACGTGCCACCGACAAACTTGTTTAAATCTTAGTACGGAATACGTCGCCTGCTGGCAGCCCCCCTAGAAACGGGGACGGCATCTCTTCTCCAGGCATGGCTAGCCACGCGTAGTCCTCGTGCCTTGCTAGTACTCCTGCAGGGCTACCCTACGGCGACGCTCCCTACTAAACCAGTCAGTTAGTGCAAAAAATTTGTGTAAAGCTCAGACTGTAGTGGTCAACCCATCCCGGACACTACGTTAAGTTTTTCTTCGGCGACGGCCGGTGCCAATCCGTGATTAAACTGATGTGGCCGTATCCAGTTATACCGGTGCATCAGGTAATGGCTGATGTCCCGTTGTGCTTCCTGTGCCGTCATGTAACCAGTTGACGGCAGCCATTCAGTTTTGAAGCTGCGGAACAGCCGTTCCATCGGAGAGTTATCCCAACAATTTCCCCGACGGCTCATACTCTGTCGTATCCGATAGCGCCACAAGCGCTGACGGAATTTTCGACTGGCGTACTGGCTGCCTTGATCCGAATGAAACAGCAGGCCCTGCGGTCGACCTCGCTGCTCGTAAGCCATTTCCAGCGCTTGCACAACAAGGTCGGCGTCGGGCCGTAGCGAGAATGCCCAGCCCACCGCTCGGCGAGCGAACAAATCCAACACCACTGCCAAGTAATACCATCGGCCTTGCGCCCAGACATAGGTGATGTCTCCGCACCAGGCCTGATTTGGCGCCTCGACTGTGAATTCACGATTGAGGTGGTTCGGAATATCGACCCGCTCCACCGTAGCCTGCTTATAGGCATGGCTGCCAGGCTGTTTGCAGACCAGCCCTAGCTCTTCCATCAAACGACTGACTTTGAAGCGGCCAATTGCCGTGCCTTCCTCGCGCATCATGCCCATGATGCTGCGGCTTCCCGCCGAACTGCGACTCTCGACGAACAGCTCGTGCACGCGGCTACGCAATGCCATGCGCTCAACATCAATGTGCCGGGCGCGCTCCCGATGCGCGTACAGGCATGACCGCGCTACGTCGAACACCGCGCAGATCAACTCGATTGATTCGTTACCACAAATCTGATCGATTACCTCGTACGTTCTATCCCTTCCGACATCAAGAGCGCGGTAGCCTTTTTTAAAATGGACTTCTCCCGCTCGAGACGCTCAATGCGCGCTTCGAGTTCCTGTATTCGCTGCTGATCAGGCGTCATTGCCTTACTCTGTGGCGTGATGCCTTGCCGCTCCAACTGAAGCTGCTGCACCCAGCGGCGCAGCACTGATTCGCCGATGCCGACCGACCGGCTTGCCTCCGTATGGCTATATCCTTGGTCCAGTACCAGGCATGCCGCCTGCTGTTTGAACTCAGGGGAAAACGTACGTCTTTGCTTGCTCATCAAACACCTCTCCATGGCGAGCATTCTCGCCTAAATCAGTGTCCGGGTACATTAGACCACTACA
>RCUP01000741.1_pt1 | contig 22745 bp, 24 predicted proteins | sample 2166341 | NCBI WGS metagenome assembly RCUP01 (sample SAMN09932325, study PRJNA488358) | compost metagenome | isolation source: compost soil in succinonitrile-enriched | place: Germany: Experimental Botanical Garden | reverse complement strand
GGATTTACTTTTGCACAGGAGTCTTCAGATGATAATGTATTTGTATATGATACGAACGCTACTGAGGTGGAAGAAGAGGATGTTTATCCTGCAAATCCAGGTGAAGTTGTTCCTATCGATGATTATATTCCGGCTCTTTTGATAGTTGCAGTTGCCTTTGTAATTGCTTATGCTAAGAAAAAGAAAGTAGCTTAAGGATAATAAACTTTAAATAAAAAGTTAGATTTTAATAACTAATCAATAAATTATAAAACCGCAGAGAAATTTTTGCGGTTTTTATTTTAAATAAAATGTAAAACAAAGTTTACAATATGTAAAATATTTTTTACATTTGTTTTAATAAAAAAATACAACCATGAATACATTACAACTTTTCTCAAACCGCTATAAAAAAATAGGCTGGTTTATTTTTATTCCATCATTAATTTTAGGAATAATTTCATTGACAGGAATTATCGATTCTACTGAAATTTCGTTACCCGTATTTTATAGCTCAGGATTTCCTTTGAACAATGAAGATTCGGGATTATTTAAGACCATACCAATAGATCTTTTCCCAAATCTTTTTGGAATTTTAATTATCATCGGCGGAATATTGGTAGGATTTTCAAAGGAGAAAATTGAAGATGAGTACATCTCAAGTTTAAGATTAAAATCCGTATTTTGGAGCTTAATGGTAACCTACTCTATCGTTCTTATTTTATTTTTAATCATATTTGGAACATTATTCTTCACCGCCATGATTTTGATTATGTTTTTACCTTTGGTACTTTATGTTTTCAGATTTAATTATTTATTACTTAAAAAATGAAAAATGCTATTAAAATAGAAAGAGCTTTAAAGAATATAACTCAGGAAGATTTGGCAAAAAAAATCGGAGTTTCACGACAGACCATCAATGCCATGGAAGCCGGAAAGTATGTTCCCTCAACAGTTTTAGCATTGAAAATTGCAAAATATTTTGACAAAAAAGTGGAAGATATTTTTGAGCTGGAAGATGAAGATTAACTTATTAAAAAAATGATCCTATTTAATTCTAGACTTCCAGGAAATCCATTTAAAAAATCAAACAAAATATAAGTCAAAAATATTTTGACTACTTCTAATCTTCGATTTCAATTAAAAAAGTTATCGAAGATTTTTTTTTGCTTAAAAAATAAAGTAAAATACAATTTACTAAAGCTAATAACCCTTTTAAGCTCGTTGCAATTTTTAAAAATAAAATCCATTTTAGCATAGAAGCTTTCATTAAATAAAGATAAAATTTCCATCTTACCATTCACGCTATTTATTACTCATTTCACGACATTTTTCGTGAAATGCTTGTTTTTTGACAGACATTTGTGTGAAGATTTATTGATTTTTACATAATCCTTAAAAACCAAAAACATGAAAAATTTAGCAAAAATTCCGATTATATGTTTTGTATTCTTCGTAATGATACAAACATTCTATGCACAAGCAAAAAAGAAAGCTCTTGCACCAAAAGAACCCACCACATTTATTGAAAAAATTTTTAAAACAAATTTGGATGAAGCTACTCTACTTTTAGATGAAGAGCTATCAGAAATAGGAGTTGTTTTTAAAAAAGTAGAAGATGAAAAAGATTATATCTACGATCAAGAACTTAAAAAAACAGATACTATAAATTCTATTTTTAAACATTTAATTACCGATAACAGCTATAGATTTACTTTAATTGGAGATAAAAACCATGCGGTTATAGGTTTTTCACTCAGTAATTATCCTGCAAACGATGATTTGCTTTCAAAAATCGTTCAGAAATTAGGTATTAAAAACTGGAGTCTTGTGGAAACAAAAGGAGAACGTTCTCTGTACAAAAAAGGGAAGCTTTTTGCCAGTATCAATTCCGGAGAATATTTCAGCTGTGAAATTTTTGTTCCTGTTGTTTTGCTTACAAGCCAACCTGTAGACTCCCTTACTTTACGCTCTTCGTTTGCAGAAAACAGAAATTTCGCAACAGAACTTATGAACAAGATGGGATATAAACTTTTGTCTGCAAAAAAACGAGCTGTTTACAATAAAACAGATACTCCGGCTTATGATTTTATAAGCTATTATCAAACTTTATATTACAATCAGGGTACCGAAGTGACGATAATGATGAATGAAAACAAAAAAAGCACCATTACCATCTCCAATCCAAACGCTATCATATTTAGCAGTATAAAAACAAAACTCACAGACAATACCTGGAATCAGAAATACATCAATTCGGTTTATAATACTACTTATCTCAGAAAAAATAACAGGATGATGAGTATTGCTCCAAGTTTAAATCAAATCCAGCTATATTCTGTAGCGGCTGCGAATGATAATGAAAGCAAGCTGGTATACGGAAGCTTATTGTATCTCTATGAACTGGAAGAGATCTATAGCGGTTTCACTTTTGAAGATCGAATTGCCTATATGAATGATCATTTTGCAGTAAGTGACGTATATGACACTCCAACTTTCATCATTAAGAAAAAAGACGCAACCATACGGTATATTTTCTATGATGATAAAACATCTAAAGAATATGCAGGATTGAAATATAGTGTAGATAATGACAACCCTGCAATTGCAGATCTATATTACCAAAATGTGATAGAAAATTTCCCTTCACTTACCAGTCAAAATTTTGCATTAACCATTGGAAAAAATAAATTACCCCATCGTACTCAATTTTATGACAAAACAATTTATACCGCAAATGTATTAAGTGAGCAAGCCAAAGAAAGTGCACAGCTTTTAGCAGATCAAAGAGCAGCTGCCGAACAAAAACAAAGAGATATATTGAGAGAACAGGAAAAAGCCCGCAGAAATGCTGAGCTTACCAATACCATTAACCAAACCACTAATGAACTTTTAAAACTTTTACAAAAATAAATATCATGAAAACTATTCTAATTTTTTTAACTGTTTTTGCAACCACTTATATCTATGCACAACAAGATGATGGTACTGCAAAACTTAATGAATGTAAAAGATACACGATCGATCTTTTGAAAAACAATACCCAAAATGACAACCTTACCAATTGTCTGGTATCGCTTGCCATGAAAGGCGGTAACTATGTGGAACAATATAACGGCTGGATGAGCCAGATTACCCAAAACTCGAAAGAACAACTCCAACAAGAGCTCGATCTACTTGAAAGCCAAAAACAACAGGCTACAGAAATAAGAAAGCAAAGCTTTAATTCTATGATGGATAACGTGACCCAAAATCTTCAGAACCAGGCACAGCAAAATTCTTATCAAAAAAAATCTTCAGGATCTACCACAACAAGAGATTGCGTAAACAGACCTGGATATGGATGTGGACAACGGTAAATATTTAATCCTTAAAAATGAAAAAAAATGAAAACAATATTCACTTCAATACTGCTCTTTGGTATTTTGTTATTCAGTGCTCAAAATCTGCAAGATACAATTACGCTGAAAAGAGCATTAGTAGAAAAAGAAGGAATTTCTTACTATGTCTATGACAACAATGAAGCTTGTCTTTTCACCAAGCTAAATACAACCTCACAGAAAGAAGAGATTATGCTAGTTTGTTATGGAGATCTTTATGAAACTTATCTGGCTACAGATAAAAAAAAGATTGAAAAAATAGCATTACGCGATGCTATAAAAAAGATCGATAATCCTAAAAAATTTGAAGAGATTATCGCTTTAACGGATTTCTAAAATCCATTCATAAATAATTTAAAATCTTATCTCATGAAAAATAAAACAATTATAAAAAACCATGTTTTAATAATATTAATATGTTTTTCATTCGTACCTTTTATTGCTTTGTCACAGACGAAAATAGAGAACAAAAAAGGATACGGTTTGGCAACGGGAGGTTATAAGCCCAACAGACAGGAAGCTCCACCAAAACAAAAGATTAACTTGGAGGAAAGAGCATATGAAAATGAATGCTACCGAAGCCTTAGTTTTACAGTGAAAAACTATGGCTACAACAAAGACGGAAAATTTTATTCTTGGGGTGTAAGACTTAAAAATAATTATTCTAAAGCAGTTCAGTTGAGATACAAGCTTATCGTAGGTAATGACAATAATCAAAATGGCACCCTTACTTATTATATTGATCCCGGTGCATCTTATACCAATGATTTTGGACTTACAAAAGCAATTATTGTGAATAACGATTCGGATCAATTCAGGATAGAGGTTTCGGAAGTCTGTTTTGAAGGATTAGATTGCCGAAAAAACGGATACGTTAACTGTAACGGGAGACAAAGTGTAAGTACGAGTTCCGAGAATAAAACCACATCATCTTGCAGTCTGTAAGATCTATTCTAAATAGTGAAATATAAGTACAGATTTAAGCAAAAACCCAATAACCATTTCCCAAGCCTCGTATATTTTCAAAAACTTGCGGGGCTTTTATAAAAAAAGGAAAAGCCGAAATCCTAATTTTAAATTCTCGGCATTAAAACCTACAGAAATGAAAAAAATATTTTTAACATTATTAATTGCCAGTGCATTTACACTTAATTCAAATGCTCAAAGCTTGGTTTCTCAACTAATTGGAGTAGACGTAGATGTAAATAGAGGTACGGTAAACATTAATCCTCCAAACTTAAATGTTATCCCGAAAATAATTAAAAATGCTCCCAAAGATATCGGACAAGCATTGATAAATCCTATGGCACCAGTTCTTGCTTCATCAATTAGATTCTCAAGGGGACAAGCATTAAACAGAGGAACTCAACAAATTCCACAAAATATAAAAAATATACTTTCTCCATACTTTCCTCCAAATATATTAAACAATACAACTTGGACTACAGCAAATGGATTAAGCATTGATGGAGCACTAAATAATTGGTTTAATCAAGAAGGTGCAATTACTTACGATGATGTTATTGTTTTCTCAGACCAACAATTAACTAATAATATTGAATTGTGGGCTCACGAATTAACTCACGTATTACAATACAGTCAGATGGGGGTTGAAACATTTGCTTTTCAATATTCAATAAACTGGAATAGCTTAGAAAGCCAAGCAAGAGACAATGCTAGTAGAATTATGTCAAATCTTAATTCTATTCAACAAGGAAATAATCCAAAATGGACATATAACATAGCACCAAATGTTGGAGAAAATCCTATCACTTGGAATCAAATTAACAACGCAGCAAAATTAGCAATTCCGGCATCAGACTGTATTTGGGTAAATAATCAAAATAATACAACAGGTAATAAATGTCCTTGTTCAGTAATGGTAACAGGTGTTATTATGAAAAGAATTTCAGACGGATTTGTTACAACTATGCCTTGTAACGAATCTACTTGTTTATTTCAAGCAGGTCAATATGGGCCTTTATTATCGCCACCTGGATTTGTTATTACAGGAGTAACAGCAGCACATCAATATTAAAAATAGACAAAACATGACTAAACGGCTTATATAGGCATTAGTGCAATATTTCTGTTTAGCTATACTTAATTGGCGGCTGTACATATGGAAACGCAGATTTTCTTAAGAATAAGATTTTTTAAAAAAACAATAACCATTTCCCAAGCCTCGTATATTTTCAAAAACTTGCGGGGCTTTTATCAGAAAAATGTAAATTTAATAAAACTAATAAAGTGATGGATACCATACAAGAAATCATCACTCAAGCCAGACAGTTTGAGGGTGAAACTGAAACCGACGGACAAAACCGTTCACCATTTATTGATAAAATTAATATTTGGATGCCGCTTGCAGAACTGGGAGATCCTTATTGTATGACAGGAATTTGTTACACTTTGCATCTTTTAGAAGAAAAACATCTCATTCAATTTGATTTACCAAAACATCCCGGTGCAATTGATTTTTATGAACGAACAAAAACAAAATACAGAACCAATCTTTTCGAAAAAGGAAATATTGTGTTCTGGAGATTCAAAACCGGCCCTCATGGTCACGTATCTATTGCGTTGGGAGAACCTGATGAAAATGGAAACTTTCCTGCGTTTGAATTTAATGTGGTTGTGGGAAATGAAGCCGGAGTTTTTGAAACCGTAAGAAACATCAACGGAGATGCAGATTTAGATTTTTATGGTATTCTGAACATTTCAACCGCCTGGAAATACAAATAACGATAAAATGTTACCGAAAATCTGCCTCATAAAAATGTCAAACCGTTTGTTCTTATTTGGAGTATTATTATTCCAGACGTTTTTATTTTCGCAGCAGAAGAGCATTGTATTTTCGGCAGAGACAGATAGTATTTCGTTGTATCAAAATGCTCAGATTGCATATACCAATCAAGAAAATTTATCGCCAAAATTTATCAATCAGTTAGATTTCAAAATCTTTAATCAACTTAGTTTAAAACAATATCCAATTCCCGATACTTTGCAATATGCCATGATAAAATTCAGTGTTCTAAATACCCAGGATAAAAACACTCATCTTTATCTTTCTGCCAAAGAAGACATTGCTTACATGCAGGCTTATGAGCTTAAAGACAATCGTTATCAGCTCATTGCAAAGACAGGTTATGCCAATAGAGTTTCTGATTTCTCGATTAAAAATAATGACAGACAGCTTATTTTGAGTCCTGAAAAAAATACTTTTTCTCAATATATTGTCTATCTAAAAAAATACAAATACGTTCTCCCGATTCCTGAAATTGAACTTCAAAGTGAAACGAAATACCTGAAAGGAATTGAAAAAAAACAAAGCAAACCTCTAAGCTTATACTTTTTGTTTACCATTTTTATTGCAGGATTTCAGTTTGCTCTGCTCATATTTGGGATTTTCAAAATTTATGTTTTGGGATTCAAGAGAATTTATTTCTTCTTTTCGTTACAATGTCTTTTGTTCATTTTATTTTATCTGAATGAAATTCATATTATCGTTTTTGAAACTAGGTTTCTATCTTTCATTAACAACAAAATGGTTTATGAAGCTTTAGGAGACTTATTTATTGTTGTATTTAATTTTTTGATTATCAGTTTTTTTGATTTAGATAAAAAATCATTCTTATACCGCTTTTTAGTTGGGATTACTATCTTTTGGGTTATTCTGTTTTTCGTGGAAGCTTTACCCTTCGTTAATAATCCTACAGTAATTTCCATTTTCAGATTTATACTTAATACCGCTGCAATTGTAGATTTCATTACCTTAACTTGTGTATTTTATTTTGCATATTTTCATAGAAATGGTTACCGAAAATATCTTTTTATTGGAGTTTTTATTGCAATGATCAGTTCGTTTGAAGTGGCGCTTCCAAGATTTCTCAATTTAATTAATCTCGATCCCAATTGGATAAAAATCTCAGATTCATCCTATCTTCTGCTGCAGATTTGTGATAATCTCAACTTTTGTTTTTTCTTCATTTCTTTTATTATGCGGGAAAAAGAACTATCTATTGAAAAAGAGTCTCTTGAAAAAGAACATACTCAAACAATCGATGAGCTGAAAAACCTGAAAAAAATCATCGAAAAAGAAAACATTATTCTAAAAGATAAAACCAAAATAAACCTTGATCAGCTCGTTTATATAAAAGCTGATGACCATTATCTCAATGTACATACCATTGAAAATAAAAACCATTTTGTAAGAGGTAAATTGGCAGATATTATAGAAGAACTTCCCGCCAATTTTGTAAAATGTCACCGCTCTTATATCATCAATAAAAATTATATCAAACAATCGCAGTCAAAATTTATAACGATGTCAGACAATTCAGAAATTCCTATTTCGCGTAATTTTAAAATGTAATTCAGGTTTTTTCTATAACTTTAAACCTTAAACCTTAAACCAAAAACCTCGAACTTATATGAAATTCGGACAAGTAGAAGATCCTTCACAAATAGATTTTACCTTACCAAAAGATCATTCCAAAACCAAAGAAATTTTAAAGCAAAACAAAAAAGGGCTGGAAAACATTTCGATTGGTTGCGCAAAATGGAACAAGACTGATTTGAAAGGCTTTTATCCTAAAGGTACAAAAGACGAGTTGGCTTATTATTCTACACAATTTAATTCGATTGAATTGAATGCGACTTTCTATGGAATGCCGAGTTCTGAACAGGTTTTAACGTGGAAAGAAAAAACACCGGAAAATTTCAAATTTTTCCCAAAAATTACCAATACGGTTTCGCATTTCAGAAGACTTTTGAATATTGATGATGTTGTAACGCAGTTTGCAACGGCAGTTCTTAATTTTGATGATAAATTAGGAATGGTTTTCTTACAGCTTCATGATAATTTTAAACCAAAAGATTACGAAAGGCTTGAACAGTTTGTGAATAAATGGCCTAAAGAAGTTCCTTTAGCCATTGAACTGAGAAATACGGAATGGTTTACTGATGAACAAATTTTAGATAAAACCTGCGAACTTTTCGAGCAAAATAATATTACGAACATTATTGTAGATACAGCAGGAAGACGAGATATGCTTCACATGAGATTGACGACTCCAAATGCTTTTATCCGTTATGTCGGCGCCAATCATGAATCAGATTATGCAAGGCTGGAAGATTGGCTAGACCGATTGACGACGTGGGAAAAAGAAGGTCTTCAGAATTTGTATTTTTTCGTGCATCAAAATATCGAAAAAGCATCTCCACTTCTTTCAGCTTATTTTATTGAAAAGATGAATGAAGCGTGGAAAACCGATCTTCAGGTTCCAAAAATGGGACAGGAAAATATGCCTAGTTTATTTTAGAATTATTTCTTTCTTACCAAAAGAACAAAATTCAGGAACAATAAAAGAAAACAAAGCGTTACCCAAATTCCCATCAACATATTTTGGTAATTGTCCTCTTCTATTTCTTTTTTTGCTATTGCAGAAAGTTTTTCGCTTTGGTTGATGTAATTTTGAACTTCAATCATCTGATCCATATTTTTATTGGGAACAGAATGCTGGGAAAAATAAACGAGATTTTTTTTGCCTAAATATCCTGCAACCCAATATTCATCAGACTTAGTCATTTTTAAATATTCAACTCTATAATATTCGGGGCGGATTTTTCCGATATGCTTGGTTTCTAAAGGCGTATTTTTATCAAGATTATTGACATTAATGACATAAAAATCCAAAGGTTGCGGAAGTTTGTTAATCACCTGTAATGACAAAGAATTGCTTACAACTCCTATCACAGATTTTTTGATAAACCAATACGTAAAAACGGAAACCGCAAAAACCACACTTGCAATCCTGAAAAGTTTTGCCAATTGACCCAACTTCCCTTTTTTCAGCTTTGAAAAAAAGAGCGAGAAAACAAGTGAAAGAAAAATAACAAAAATGATAAATCCCATAAGTGCAAAGATACTTATTTAAAGATTGTTGATGAGATTCTTAATCTACATTCCATTCTTTCATAAATTGGTCGAGGAAAGTCAGCATAAACTGATGTCTTTCTTCAGCTAGTTTTTTGCCTTCATTGGTATTCATTAAGTCTTTCAAAAGCAACAGTTTTTCGTAGAAATGATTAATCGTTGTTCCGTTTGATTTTTTATACTCTTCTTTAGACATATTCAGTTTTGGCTCAATATCCGGATGATACATCAGATTATTTTTAAAGCCACCGAAGTTAAAAGTTCTTGCAACACCAATCGCACCAATCGCATCGATTCTGTCTGCGTCTTGTACAACTTTAAGTTCGATAGGCAAATCTTTTGGAGCCTCTCCCCTATTTTTAAATGAAATATTCTGAATAACAAATAAAACCTGCTGAATAATTTTTTCTTCAACATTCTGACTTTCTAAAAATTCTCTTGAAATTTTTAAAGCTAAAGTTTCGTCTCCATTATGAAATTTTGGGTCGGCAATATCATGCAATAAAGCAGAAAGTTCTACAACTTCAAGATTACAATCTTCGGTCTGAGCAATTTTTTTGGAAAGTTTCCAGACTCTTTCAATATGAAACCAATCGTGACCTGCTTCTGCTCCTTCTAGTTTTTCTTTTACAAATTGTATTGTGTTTTGTATGATGTTGCTCATGTTTGAATTTTGATATAATTTATTTTTAAACCACCCCGTCAAAAATTCTTTCGAATTTTCGCCACCCCTCCAAAGGAGGGGAATTTTCATTGCTTAATTTTTAATTTCGTTCAAAATAATATTCCAAAGTTTTTTATTATAACTTCTGAAGAAATTGACATGTCCGATTTCACCTTTTTCTGATTCTGAAGTCTTTAAGATTCTATAATCAGGTTTCAAATTAAAATAAACATCATTTAGAAGACTTTTCACCCCTTTATCGGTTAACCACACATCGTCTTCAGCATATAAAACCAATACTTTTTGGACTAATTCTTTTGAATAATCTTGAGTTTTAAGCAATAATTTTCCGGTAGATTTTCTGTTCAAAATTAAGGTTCTCCAGTCATAAGCGCAATTTTTTGGAAGACTTTCTCCCAATCCAAACCAATGTGCTGGAAAATAACCAAATAGCTCAGTAAAAAAAGGCTGCGCAAATCCGAAACCGAAAAAAGCTTCCAATTTTGTATTCCATTTTAGGTTTCCAATAAAAGCATTTTGGGTGGCAACGAAGATAAACCGTTCAAATATTTTAGAATTTTCATTCATTCCAACGATTAAAGCACCTACCGAATGTCCCAAACAAAACTTCTGATAACCTGGAAAAGTTTTAATAATAAATTCTGTGACAGTTTTAAAATCTTCATTTCCCCAAGTTCGCATTGAAGCTTTGAAACCCTTCATTTTTTCAGGCTTTGAAAGCCCTATTCCACGGTAATCATAAGTAATGACGGTAAAACCTTTTTCTGCAAAAAATTGGGCAAAAGAAAAGTAAACCTGTTGCTTCACTCCAGTTGCAGAATTGATCAGAATAATTTTATCATTAGATTTTTCAGGTTTAAAGAGATGGGTGGTCAGTTGACATTGATCTTTTGTGGTAAGTATCAGTTTTTCCATGGAACGTAATAAAAAAATCCACATCAAATGTGGAAATTTTTGTTTTATAAATCTCTATTTAAAAGACTTTTCAATATGCATTAAATAAAATCTATAGTAAATCTTTAAGGTAAGGAAGTGCCATTTGTGCACCTTTTCCCAAAGAAACTTTTGAAGAAACCAGATTACCGAATTTTACACAATCTTCAATGGTATTTTTATGACATAATGCGACTGCAAAACCAGAGGTAAAGGCATCGCCCATTCCCATTTTGTAGACCATGCTTTCATTTTCGTTGCGGAAATATTTCATTTCGGCTCCGTCATAATAAATCGTAGAATTGGTTTCGTCTCTTACGAAAAGTTTATTGAAATATTTTTTAAGAATTTCTTCTCTTTTGTCTTCTCCAAAAATGATAGAAAGCTCATTACTTCGGGCTATGATAAAATCAACATCATCTAAGATCTGTTCATTTAATCTTGTTCCAGGAGATGCATACAAACCTACCATTTTGCCAAGGCTTTTTGCTTTTTTTACGGTATATTCAATAACTTCCATTGGAATTTCTAACTGTAAAAGAACAAGAGATGAAGAGTGAATATATCTTTCAGCATCATCAATTTGCTTTACCTTCACATTTTTATTGGCAGCAGAATCTACTACAACAGAAAAGTCACCGTTACAGCTCGTTACATAAGCAATGCCCGTAGATTCCTGATCTGTTTCGTAAACAAAACCTACATTCACATTTTCGTTTACAAGATTTCGCATGATCTGCTGTCCTAAAGGATCAATCCCTACACAGCCAACAAAATGAACAGCGGCACCCAATCTTGCGGTACCAACTGCCTGATTGGCTCCTTTTCCTCCAAAATAATTTTCAGAATGACGAGCCATCACCGTTTCATTACGAGACGGAATTTTGTCAGTATACAATATCAAATCTAGTGAACAACTGCCAACAACGACAATCTTTGGATGCTCTGATGAAAAGTTCATAATAATATTTTCATAGTCTTCTCGATTTAAAAACTACATTTTAAATGTAAGCAATTTTAGCTAACTAATATCTCAATAAATTCAGTAATAATTTTTACCGGTTTATTTTCTTTATCAAGAGCTATATAACTTGCATAAAAACCTTCACCATAACCGGTTTCAAAAGCGAAAATATTTCCAGGATTTTCTTCAGTAGGTTTTAAAAATGCAAACTGATCGATAGCACCGTTTTCATCAAAAAAATGCTCATGGAAAAACTCTTCGTAAATTCCCATAAAATCATCCCCTTTTCTCTGGAAAAGTTTCTGCTCATGAAGATTAAGCTGTTCCTGAGTCTGTACATCCATAAAACAGCCCATTCCGCTTTCTACAGGATAACCAAAAACTTCACCTTCCGCTAAATCTTTTATATTTTGTTCTTTGGTGGTTGCCAGTTTCCATGATGAAATTTTAGCATCACTAAATACAATTTCTGCATAAGCAACACAGTTACTTTCTCTTTCTTTATGAATTAAAACCTGAAAATCTCCTTTTGGAAATTGGGTAGCAAAAGGCTGCATATCATTCGTAATCAAAGGATCACAAGCAACCAATTTTCCGGTGGAAAGGTATATTTTTCCCACTTCAAAACTTTCCAATAACGGACTTTCTACGAAGTCTTTTGAGAAAAGTTTCTGTATGTTTTCTAGATGTGTCATTATTTTTTTGATGGGTGTTTGATGATGGAAGCTGGATGTTTGATTTGGACTTTAAAAGTCATCTCACATCCAGCTTCCGACATCCTACAATGTTTTTAGCTTTTCTTCTAAAATTGCAATTTTATCTTGCGCATCTTTTTGTTTCTTGCGCTCACTTTCTACTACTTCAGGTTTTGCGTTAGCAACAAATTTTTCGTTGGAAAGCTTTTTATCAACAGAAATCAAGAATCCTTTTAAGTATTTTAATTCTTCTTCTGTCTTGATTTTTTCTTCTCCTAAATCTAAATTTTCACTTAAAGGAATTGAAATTTCCGTAGATCCAACAAGGAATGTGAAACTTGGTTTATCTGTTTTGGCCCCGAAATGAATTTCAGAAATATTTGCTAATTTTTTAATAACCGATTCGTTTGCAAATTCTGAAGCGCTGGTATAAATTTCAGCGGCTTCTCTTGGGGAAATTCCTTTTGTCTGACGGTAATTTCTAACACCTGAAATAATTTCTGATGCTGTTTCGAAGTTTTTAATAATATCTTCATTAAATCCTTCTGCTTTTTTCTGTTGAGCAATAACCAAAGCTTCATCGATGCTTCTTTCCGAAATCAATTGCCAGATTTCCTCTGACTGGAAAGGCATGAACGGATGAACTAATTTCATCAATTCTTCAAAAAGAGAAACTGTTTTATTATAAACTTCTTTAGAAATTCCTTCGCCATAATTTGGTTTAATTGCTTCTAAATAAGAACCACAGAAATCATCCCAAATTAATTTGTAAATTAAATGTAAAGCATCAGAAATTCTGAACTTTTCAAACTGATCGTCAATTTCAACAATCGTTTTATTTAATTTATTTTCAAACCATTCGATCGTTTGAGTTTCTGTTGCATTTGCAGGCTTATCTTCATGGTTCCACATGTTGATCAAACGGAATGCACTCCAGATTTTTGTCATGAAATTTCTTCCCTGAAGCATTAAATCTTCATCAAAAAGAAGATCATTTCCAGCCGCAGAGCTTAACAAAATTCCAACACGAACGCCATCTGCACCATATTTATCCATCAATTCTAAAGGATCTGGTGAATTTCCTAAAGATTTTGACATTTTTCTTCTCTGCTTATCTCTTACAATCCCTGTAAAATAAACATTTTTGAAAGGAACTTCTTTTCTGTATTCCAATCCTGCCATAATCATTCTGGCAACCCAGAAGAAAATAATATCCGGACCTGTTACCAAATCTGAAGTCGGGTAATAATAATTGATGTCTTTATTATCAGGATTATTCAAACCGTCAAAAACAGACATTGGCCACAACCAAGATGAGAACCATGTGTCAAGAGCGTCTTCGTCTTGTCTCAAGTTTCGAGTTTCGAGTTCTGGGTTTCGAGTTTTTTCTTTGGCTAAAGCCAAAGCGTCTTCGATTGTCTCGGCAACTACGAAATCATTTTCTCCTTCACCATAATAGAAGGCAGGAATTTGCTGTCCCCACCAAAGCTGGCGAGAAATATTCCAATCACGGATGTTTTCCATCCAGTGTTTGTAGGTATTTTTAAATTTCTCAGGATAGAATTTTACTTCATCATCCATTACAACATCTAAAGCTGGCTTTCCAATTTCAGACATTTTTAAGAACCACTGAACAGAAACTTTAGGCTCGATAACCGCACCTGTTCTTTCTGAAGTTCCTACTTTATTTACATAATCTTCTGCTTTCAACAAAAGATCGTTTTCTTCTAATTCTTTTGCTATTTGTTTTCTTACATCAAATCTGTTTTTTCCAGCGTAATGTAATCCGTGCTCATTCAGATTTCCGTCATCGTCTAAAGCATCAATCATTGGTAGCTGATGTTTTTGTCCGATTTCGTAGTCATTAATGTCGTGAGCAGGCGTAATTTTCAAAGCACCTGTTCCGAATTCGATGTCAACATATTCGTCTTCAATAATTGGAATAACTCTGTTTACAATTGGCACAATTACATTTTTACCCTTCAAATGAGCATATCTCTCATCATTAGGATTGATACAGATTGCTGTATCCCCAAAAATAGTTTCAGGACGCGTTGTAGCCACCGAAAGGAATTCTTCTGTACCTTCGATTTTATATTTAAGGAAATATAATTTTCCGTTTTGCTCTTTAAAGATTACTTCTTCGTCAGAAATATTGGTTTTCGCTTCCGGATCCCAGTTGACCATTCTGTAACCACGATAAATCAATCCTTTATTATATAAATCAACAAAAGATTTGATTACCTGCTTAGAAAGAGATTCTTCCATTGTGAATCGGGTTCTGTCCCAATCGCAAGAACAACCAAGCTTCTTCAGCTGCTCAAGAATTGTTCCACCGTATTTGTCGGTCCATTCCCAAGCATGTTTCAAAAATTCTTCTCTGGTAATATCAGATTTATTGATTCCTTCAGACTTCAGTTTAGCAACAACCTTCGCTTCAGTAGCAATTGAAGCGTGATCTGTTCCCGGAACCCAACAAGCATTGAAGCCCTGCATTCTTGCACGACGGACCAAAACATCCTGAATGGTATTATTCAACATATGCCCCATATGAAGAATTCCTGTGACGTTTGGCGGCGGAATTACAATCGTATAAGGTGGCTTTTCGTTGGGCTCTGAGTGGAAATATTTGTTTTCCAGCCAGTAATTGTACCATTTCTGTTCTGTCTCCTGTGGATTATACTTTTCTGAAATCTGCATAAATTCTGGTTTCTTATAACTTATAATTTGCAAAAATAGTTTAAAGTAAAAAAATGTAAGCACTAATTAAAATAATTTTTAACTTTGTTTCTCAAAATTTATCTAACAAACATATTAACTTTCAAGAATATGAAAAACTTATTAGCAGGAATTGCATTATTCGGAACATTTGCATTAGCATCTGCACAAACAATTACATTCGACAAAACTACTTATGAATATGGTCAAATTAAACCAAATTCTGACGGTACAAGATTCTTTACTGTAACCAATACAGGAGATAAGCCTCTTATTATTTCTAATGTAAAACCAGCTTGTGGATGTACTACACCAGAATTTAGCCAAGCTCCTATTGCACCTGGAAAATCAGCAAAAATTAAAGTTGGATACAACACTGCAAGTGTTTCTCCATTCAACAAAATGATTGAAGTATTTTCTAATGACCCTGTAAATAGCAGAAGCGTAATTTACATTAAAGGTGAAGTAACTCCTAATGCTCCTGAACCAAAACCATTAACTGCTGCAGAACAAAAAGCAGCGGCTAAAGCTGAGAAAAAAGCGGCTAAAATGGCTGCAAAAAAATAATTTTTACTTAAAAAATTCTTAAACCGTCTCAATTGAGACGGTTTTTTTGTTACATTTATATTGTTAGATGTTAGATGTTAGATGTTAGATGTTAGATGTTAGAAAGTTAAGATATATTGAAATCTCATCATCATTTATCTATTGAATTAAATCATTAAATCATTAAATCATTAAATCATTAAATCATTAAATCATTAAATCATATAAAAAAACATGGATAATAATTTCTCAGACGACTTTTTAATTAAAGGAAAATTTTCAATAAAAAAATCTTCAACAGAATATAAAGGAAAACTCACTAAAGAAGAAGGTGTACAATTATTAATTCAGGAAAAAGAAAAACTTAGAGAGCTTCAGGAAAAACTTTATGCTGACGGAAGTAAATCATTTTTAGTAGTTTTACAGGCGATGGATGCAGCAGGAAAAGACAGTTTAATAGAGCATGTTTTTGGAGGTGTAAATCCTCAAGGTTGCAATGTTACAAGTTTTAAAACTCCAAGTTCTAGAGAATACTCACATGATTTTCTTTGGAGGCATTATCTAGCTTTACCTCAGAAAGGGATGATTGGTATTTTTAACCGCTCACATTACGAAAGTGTTTTGGTCTGTAAAGTACATCCTGAATATAATTTAAGCGAAAAAACCTGGGATTCTGTAAAGGATTTTGATAAAAAATTCTGGGAAAACAGATATGAAAGCATCAGAAATTTTGAAAAACATCTCGCTCAAAATGGAACGACAATTATTAAAATTTTCTTGAATGTTTCTAAGGATGAACAAAAGAAAAGACTTTTAGACCGTATCAACGAACAGGAAAAAAACTGGAAATTCTCGGCTGCAGACTTACCCGAAAGAGCTTTGTTTGACCAGTATATGGAATGCTACGAAACTGCCATTAATGAAACTTCAAAAGATGAAGCACCTTGGTATGTAATTCCGGCGGACAATAAATGGTTTGCAAGACTTTCGGCTTTGCAAATTATTATTGATACTTTAGAAAAAATGGATTTGAAATTCCCTGAGCTTTCAAAAGAGGATAAAGCAGATTTGGATGATGCTAAAAAACAATTAGAAAGTGAATAAAAAGAGCCATGGAAAAAGTAAAAAGAATCAAAGAAAATTGCCACGAATGCACGAAATATATTTAATAAAAATCATTCGTGTGTTCGTGGCAGCTCAATTAAAAAACCACGAGAAAATCTATAAGCCGGATTTTGTACTTAAAAAAAGTGCCTGTTATTTATCTACGTTTTACATTGCTGCAAAACTTGAGCTGATTACCCCTCGGCTTTCAGAGCGAGCCGCCCCTATTTTCATTACTGAAAAGAACCGATATACTTATCATTGCACCGCAAAGAGTTTACCTGGTTTCACTACAGCCGAACTGTACCTGCTTTCTGTTGCACTTGTCCTATCCTCACGGATGACGGATGTTATCCGCTTTGCTGCTCTATGGTGTCCGGACTTTCCTACCCTTGCCGAAACAAGAATCAACAAGCCGATTTTCTCGTGGCTGCAAAGATACAATTTAATATAACACTGTAGCAGTGTACCAATTTACCAATCTAAAAAGAAGTTATATTTTATTTTAAAATTGTTAGACTGTTACATTGTTAGATTGTTACATTAAAATTATTATCTTCGTGCAGTTATACATTTATTTTGATTTCTAAAGAGAAAGAGTTTGCACAGCTTGTAAAAGATAATCAGGGATTGATTATTAAAGTATCGCGTCTGTACACCAATTCGCTGGAAGATGAGGAAGATCTTTTCCAGGAAATTGTTTTACAGCTTTGGCGGAGCTATGATTCTTTTAAAGGAAATTCAAAAATTTCTACCTGGATGTATCGTGTTGCACTCAACACAGCCATCACTCTTTTCAGAAAAAAAAGTAAAAGTTTACAGACTAATGAGCTAGACATCAATCACAGAGATTTCGTTGAAGATGATGATGACAAACAGCAGCAAATTTCACTTCTTTACACCGTAATAAAAACCCTTCCAAATGTAGAAAGGGCAATTGTAATGATGTATCTCGACGACTTGCCTTATAAGGATATAGCCGAAAACTTGGGTATTACGGAAGTAAATGCACGTGTGAAAATGAACAGATTAAAGAAAATCCTTAAAGAAAAAATGGAAAAACATGCCTGAATTTGATTTAGACAGCTTTAAGAAAACCTGGCAAGAACAGCCTGTGAAACCGAAATACGACAATAATGAGATTCTGAAAATGCTCAATAATAAATCACGCAATTACATGAAATATATTTTCTGGATTAGTGTGGTAGAGTTTTTACTTTTCAGTGTTTTGGGTGTATTTTACCTTATACAAAATAATGAATCAGATAGTTTCTTGAGTATTTTAGAGAAAATGGGAGTTCACAGAGACAGCCAACTTATTACCAAACTTGATAATATTTATTTAATTGTAAAAATCCTGAGTTTAGTAGTTACCGGATTTTTCGTATTTAAGTTTTATCAAAACTATCGTAAAATTAGAGTTGAAGAAGACCTTAAGCTTTTTATTATCAGAATAATTACCTTTAAGAAAACAGTGAATGCTTTTATTTTAACGAATATCGGATTATTATTAATCCTAATAAGTGCATTAATCGGCTTTACTTTTTATATTTTAAATGTTCAAAACATAGAAATTAACAGTTCGACTTTTACCGGATTTATTGTTGGAATTATAGTAAGTACAATATTGTGCGTTATTCTGATTTGGGTATACTACAGATTGGTTTATGGAATTATTATAAACAGACTCGATAAAAATTTAAATCAATTAAAAGAAATAGAATCTCAGGAAAATTAAGCCTTTTTAAGACTTGTTTTAAAGATATAATGCCTAATTTTATTCTATCAAATTAGCATTTTATGTCTTTATCTTATGTTCACGGAGCTTCCCATGTACCATTGTTGGGAGAAACCATTGGCAAAAATCTTAGAAATACTGTTGAAAAATTTCCGGACCAGGATGCCTTGATTTGTGTACATCAAAATTATCGGGCTACTTATCAAGAATTTTATAATCAAACCACTCAGGTTGCCAAAGCCTTAATCAGTCTAGGAGTAAAATCTGGTGACAGAGTCGGTATTTGGGCTGCAAACCGCTACGAATGGGTTTTACTTCAATATGCAACGGCAAGAATTGGTGTTATTTTAGTCAACATTAATCCTGCTTACAGAACGAGCGAATTGATTTTTGTTATCAATCAGTCGGAAATGTCTCATATTTTTTCGTCACTGACTTTTAAATCAAGTAATTATAAAAAAATGATTGCTGATGCAAGAGAGTTTTGTACCACTTTAAAATCAGAAACATTTTTCGATGAAACCTGGGAAAATTTCCTCAATAATTCAAAAGATATTTCAGACGAAACGCTTGAAGATTTTGAAAATAAAGTTGAATTTGATGATCCTGTAAACATTCAGTATACATCAGGAACTACAGGTTTCCCAAAAGGAGTTACGCTTTCCCATCATAATATTCTGAACAACGGTTATTTTATCGGAATCCGTTTAAAATACACAGAAAAAGACAGAGTCTGCATTCCCGTTCCTTTTTATCATTGCTTTGGAATGGTTATCGGAAATCTTTGCTGCACTTCTCATGGCGCTTGTATAGTGATTCCAAATGATAGTTTTGATCCAGAAATTACACTAAAAGCAGTCTCAGATGAAAAATGTACTTCTTTGTATGGAGTTCCTACAATGTTTATTGCTGAATTGGCTGTGAAAGATTTTGATAAGTACGACTTTTCAAATTTAAGAACTGGTGTGATGGCTGGTTCTGTTTGTCCGCCAGAGATTATGAAAAAGGTCGAAAATCTAATGAACATTAAGGAAATGAGTATTTGCTACGGAATGACCGAAACATCGCCTGTTTCTACGCAAACTTTAATTGGAACTCCTTTAGAAAAGCAAGTAAGTACAGTTGGAATCGTTCAGAATCATTTAGAAATAAAAATTGTCGGCGAAAATGGTAAAGTTTTAAACCGCGGTGAACATGGAGAACTCTGTACAAGAGGCTATTCTGTAATGTTGAAATACTGGAACGACCCAGAAAATACAAAAAAAGTAATCGACGACGGAAGATGGATGCACACCGGAGATTTGGCTGTAATGGACAATGAAGGTTACATCACAATTTCCGGAAGAATAAAAGACTTAATCATCCGTGGCGGGGAAAATATTTCGCCAAAAGAAATTGAAGATTTCCTGTATGTTTATCCTAATATTTTAGATGTTCAGATTATCGGAGTTCCGAGTGAAAAGTTTGGAGAAGAAGTAATGGCTTGGGTAAAAATCCGTTCAGGATTTACGGTAACAGAAGAAGAATTAAATGAATACTGCAAAGGCAGAATTGCACATTATAAGATCCCAAAATATTGGAAATTTGTAGATGAATTCCCAATGACTATTTCAGGAAAAATTAGAAAAGTAGAAATGAGAGAAATTTCTATGAAAGAATTAGGTTTAGAAAAATAAGATAGTTGGTAATAAATTCATAGAAAACACTTGGCTTTAGGCTATTTTATTTAAATTATAATAAACAAAAAAGCATTTCAGATTTTGAAATGCTTTTTTCTATTTTAAAGTTCTTTTCTAAGTCTTGCAACCGGAATATTGAGCTGTTCACGGTACTTAGCAATTGTTCTTCTTGCAATATTATACCCTTGCTCTTTAAGAATTACCACTAAGGCATCATCCGTTAAAGGCTTTCTCTTATTTTCTTTGCTGATTACTTCCTGAAGATGATTTTTAATTTCTTTTGTAGAAACTTCTTCACCATCGTCATTGGTTAAGCTGTCAGAAAACAAATCTTTAAGGTAAAGAATTCCGTTTGGCGTATCTGCATATTTACTTTTAACTACTCTTGAAATCGTTGAGATATCAAAACCTGTAATATCGGCAATATCTTTTAAAATCATCGGTTTTAATGACTTCTCATCACCTGTGATAAAATAATTGTGCTGAAACTTCACAATAGCATTAATCGTCTGAAGCAAAGTATTCTGACGTTGGTTAATAGCATCTATATACCATTTTGCAGCATCTAATTTTTGCTTAATAAATAATGCAGCCTGTTTATGTTCAGATGATTTTTTATCGTGAGAATAAGTAGTTAAAATATCTTTGTATTCTTCAGAGACTCTTAAAGTAGGTGCATTTTTGCTGTTAAGCATTGGGATAACCTGTCCATCTTTCACCTGTATTACAAAATCCGGAATAATTTCCTGATTGATTGTAATGGTTTGAGTATCGAAGTTTCCACCTACTTTTGGAGATAATTTTGAAATTTCCTCTAAAGCATCCTTCAAATCTTCTTCCTCAATATCATATTTCTGAATAATCTTATTGTAATGCTTATTGGTAAGCGCATCAAATTGATATCTCAAAATATTGGCAGCCAAAGAAACAGCTTTATCAGAACTGATTTTTTTCTCAATCTGAAGTAAAAGACATTCCTGCAAACCTCTTGCTCCAACACCAGATGGATCTAATTTCTGAATATAGTTTTCAAGGATATCTTCAACTTTCTCTTTGGTCGTATAAATCCCTTGTGAAAAAGCCAAATCATCAACAATTGCCTTTATCTCTCTTCTCAAATAACCATCGGTATCTAGATTACCAATAATGTATTCAGCAATTTTCAGATCTTCATCATTGATGTTGACAAGGTTTATTTGCTCCATTAGATAGTCATACAACGACTGTCCTTCAGTAAGGAGGCTTTCATTATCAAAATCTTCATCATCGGCAGAATAATTACTTGAAGCTGTTTTATAGCTTGGTTCATCATCATACAGATATTCATTGACGTCGAAATCGGTTTCTATACTTTCCGTACCTTCACTTTCATAGCTCTCATCTAAAGTAGAGTATTCATCTTCTTTAGACTCTTCCTTGGCTACTTCCAGTGCCGGATTTTCTTCAAGTTCTCTTTCGAGTTCTTCCTCAAACTCCAAAGTGTGAAGCTGAATCAACTTCATCAGCTGAATCTGCTGAGGAGCAAGTTTCTGTCCTAATTTAAGTTGTAAATGTTGTTTTAGCATATTCTACTTTGTGTTTGTTAACATAACATCTACGAATTTAATATTTTTTTTTGGAAAAATCATCATTAGCACGATTTTTGTAGTATAAAATTTATAAAGCCAATACAATTATGTTTTGGCTTATTTTCACACAAAATATAACCTTATATTTTGTATAAATAATTCAAAAAATCCTCCTTATTTTACTTTAAATATTTCAGAAGCTTCTTCCGGCTATTCGCTTTTACTCCTCACGCCGTTGCTTTTCCATCACTAAATCCTCTTCTCTCCAACTCATGTTCCGGGGTAACCGCTGCTATCCGGGCTAGAAAATTCAGCGTATAATAAATATTGATGATTAACAGAATTTTCAGTAATTATTTCATACGAATACTTACTCAATCTTTCAAATGATAAACTAAACTAACTATTGTAAAGTATTTGATGGCTAAAGAAAATATAAATCTACAAAAAACAGAAACTGTTGTGAAATAAGATTTTGAAATCATTCATAACAGATTATAAGTTTGCTGTTGTAAAGAAAGAGTTTTACAGCAAAATGCTATTTCTTTTAATTCCATCAGAAATTATAGTGAATAATTGTGTCGCTCCTCCGGAGCTCTGAGAGATGGGGTTGTGATTATTCTCGGCTACAAAGGTTATGCTCCTCCGGAGCGAACCTTAACCTAATAGGCAATAGGTAATAGGTAATAGGTAAAATTCCTTATTATCTATTATTCATTACCTATTGCTAATTGCTAATTGCTAATTACTGATCAATGCTCATTTATCAATTATCATTGATGTATATTGTTGATGTATATAACAAAAAAAAGTCTCAT
>RCUP01000739.1_pt1 | contig 22828 bp, 24 predicted proteins | sample 2166341 | NCBI WGS metagenome assembly RCUP01 (sample SAMN09932325, study PRJNA488358) | compost metagenome | isolation source: compost soil in succinonitrile-enriched | place: Germany: Experimental Botanical Garden | reverse complement strand
TGCGCACCAGGCGAGCTGTAGGTGTAGCCGTTGGCGTTAACGACGGTGTGGTTGATCACAGCCACGTTACCACTGTCGAGCGCTTCCTTACCCAGTGGGTAGGTGATAGTACCCATGGTGATGACAGGGTAGATGTTGTTCAGCTTGACGTAAGACACGCCGTCAGCTTGAGTACCCGACGAAGCAGTGTTGAACCACGGCGACCACGTACCACTGGCTTTCTTAACCCGCAGTTGGAAGCCCAAGTTCTGGCTGAGGTTACCACGGTCAGCTACGACCAGGCCAGCCACAGTGTGGATAGTACCTGGAGTCAGGTTACCCGAAGCTGCAACGAACGCACCAGCGTCTTTGATCTCGTACGCCACGACTGCAGAGTCAGTGGAGAAGTTGATCGACAGAACGTCACCAGCTTTAACTTCGGTCTGACCGGCAGGGTAGCCACCAGTGAAGCGTGCCGTGTCGACACCCGGTGCCGAATCCATCGCGATCGTGACTTGAGCGTCACCACCATCACCATGCTCAGCTACAACCGCGTACGGTGCGCTACCAAGCGTGTTAAGGTCTACGGTTGCTGTGCCACGGAACAACACGCCATCGGTACCTACACGGACCATAGGGACGTTCACAGCCCCATTGAGAGTGATCACCGGAGTGAAAGCACCAGGCCCTGCGATGGCTTCGACCGTAATGCGCACGATCTGGGTAGAAGTAGAGCACGACACCATCGTGTGGCTGTCGGCAGTCTTGACCTTGTTACCCACGTTGTCGATTGGGTTAGCCGGCTCAACGTCAGTAATGTAAACACAACCGAGCAAACCGCCAGTTTGCGCACCACCGAGTTTCTCGGCAGCGATGCGCTTGTTCTCAAAGCCAGTAGGGTTACCGACCTGGGGTACAATGATCTCTACAAACTCACCACCGACGAGATCGTCATGTACGGGTAGCGAGGAAATTTTGCCTTCGTCTTCTGGAGCAGCCATGTCGATACCTTTTGGCTTAGTGGGTTTACGAAATTCGGGGTGTCCTTTATACTGAGCACGGCTCCATAACCCGGAAATGAAAATCGTCACATAGATAAAAGTATTTTTCTTCCGACGGCATAAGCGGAGCAGGCACTTGGCCTGCCCCACCTAGCTTTTTACACGTAAGACTTGTACAACTTGTAAGCATCCGACAGCTTGGTGTCGTACTGGTTTTCCTTATAGGCAGCACCGTTATACAACCGTGCAACCTCGGCCCAGTTCAGGGCCTTCAGTGCATTCCAGAGTCCTTTCTGGCTCTTGATGAAACGCACGAAGCATTCGAGTTGGTTCGCCTCGCTAAGCGAGATGAAACGCACAAAGTCTTCTACCGAGTCGAAGTCAAGTAATGACCAGTGGAAACCCATGATCTGGTAAGCACCCCATGAGCACGATTCCCAGGCAGCTTCCTTACTGATCTTCATGGCGTTCTCAAGACGCAGCCATTCTTTCTCCCCACCCGAGTAACCACCGCGTGCGGTGTTTACCAAGCCGGGCTGCTCCCGCATTGCTTTTGCTGGGTCTACCCCATAGTCCTTTACTTCGCGATACATGATGTGGCGCTCATACAGAATCGCCACTTTGCCGCTTGGCAGGAAGCCAGTACCTTTGGACTCAACCGAGTTCACTGCCATCACAGCAGCGGTAGGTACCCCCAAAGACTTCGCTGCCGCGACAATGTCATCTTGGCACAGATACTTGTGGGACTTCTCTGCATCACACAGGAGCCCCATCGTTTTTGGACCGACCACACCATCGACGACCAGTTTACTGGCCTTCTGAAATGCGATGACGGCATCGTGAGTTTTCTGCCCAAAGCCACCATCGGGTGTCCCGATGTCGTAGCCCGCGTTCATTAAGTGTTTTTGCAGATCGATGACTGCTGGGCCTTTATCCCCACGCCGCAGTACCGCGTCTTTGAGGAACGTGGCACGGTGTTCGACGCCTAGCGCTTCTGTCGTCATCTTGGATATCCTTCTAGTTTATTGAGTCTCCAATCGTCGCGGGGTTCCGTTTTCAAGCAGGCGCACGGTGCCGTCCTCAAGGAGCCGGAGTCCGAGTTCTTCTGGAGTGGTGTTGACGTAAATGGGTACGTAGCCGTAGTATGCAAAACTACCCGGGCGGATAATCAGTGTATAAACGGTGCTCAGGTGTTTCGTCAGGGGTTGATAGGACACCTCTACGTCATCGTAGTTCAGGTGCATGTTAAACTTACGGTTGATCTCATCAACGATCTTGGCCGTAGTAATGTCGCCATCGAGTTCGAGCCGTACGTACGGTTCATCGACTGGTGTGTATTCACGCAGGATGACATTGATATCCAGACGACGGTATAAGAAGGGGCGCTTCTTACCAGTCTTCAGGTTAGTCATCTCAATGTACGTGCGCCCTGGCTCTTCTTCGCTAGGGGTGAAGTAAAGATCTTCGAACAGAACATATTCGTCCGATAGATGATCAGAAGGACGATCACGGCGAATCAGTTCGATCAACGCCAGTCGACCCACGAGGTCGAAGGGAAAACGCAAGCTCATGATGGATCCTCATGAAGTGAAATTGGCACATAGCATTATCCCAGACGGCAAAAACCCCCGCCTATGCGGCAGGGGCAGGGGTTGCTTGCTGTGAGTCTGACCAAAGCTGTGCAACGAACTTCAGTAGATCAAAGAACTGAGTGAGGGTGAATTTGAAAATATCCCACATCTCAGGGCTAATCGTGGTATCGCCGTAGACCACCGCCATGGCCAGAACGATGACCACGATCGTCAGTATAGCTGCACCAAACAACATGACCTGCTTATACAGATCGGTGCCACGAACCACACCCAGGTTGTGTTCGAGCAACGCCGTGCGTTTGGCTTCGTTCACAATCTTGTAAACTTGACTCAGCACGATGTAACCCGGGGTGTCTTTATCGATGGTGCTCCCCTTCTTCCCCAAAGACGCCAGCACAATCGCTCGAATAGCAGCGGAGTACGGGCTAGAGTTAAGTGGCTTATCACCGAGAGAGATCAGCGCCTCCTGCAGTGTCATGTGTATTCTCCAATGTGGTGGTCTGTTTTTCATACCAGCCATTGAGTGCCCGTATCTTGTCGTTGCAGAGTCCGACTTGAACGGTTTGTTTAGACCACTCTTCTTGCATCAGCAAGGCGATGGCTTCCCACTGGGACTTTGCCTTCGGAAACTTGATGTATGCAGTTAAGATGTCATCAACGCTGGGTGGTTCATTTGGTTGGCAGTCCGTCCGCATTACCTTTGGCGGGACACGTGTTACGATCGTCGTATGCTCGACAGTACGTACGGCGCATCCCGTTAACGAGAGCAGCGATAGCAGCAGGATCAGGAGCAGACTCCACAGCAGCCACTTTGGAGGCCGTTGTTTTGGTTGGTTGGTGTCCGTTAACGGCAACGTCGACATTCCCCTTGGCCTCCGGTTTGGTATAAGTTTGTGTTGGCTCGTTCTTATCTCGGGCTGCGAAATACTCTTCCAGGGTCTGCGCTTGGTAACCCAAGGCTTCTTCTATCTTGAGCTCTCGATCATAGGTGTAATCAAACACCGCCTGATCAGTAAGCACCGCCACCTTTCGCTCAGTAACCGCCGCCTCGGTCAGTGTCTGGTTCTGGGTGGTCAGCGTATGGGTAACTTCTTCCATCCGTCCATAGTTCTTCACAAGGACTAAGAACGTTCCTACCGCAAACACTACGGCAAGAATACCTGCCCATTCAAACCAAGGCAGTTTCCTTAAAATCGTAAACATAAAATTCACGCCTCAGGGGTTATATGACCTTCCCGGTGTGCAAGTCGATTAGGATGGTCGGTGTCCAACCCATCTGCAACAGTTGCATAAGGTGGTAACCAATAGCGACAGCGTCAACGCTGTGCTCATCCAGTGTATCGATATCGACACCCCAGACAATGTCGGTGCGTTTCTTCAGAGCGCGGGTTACGTCCATTTTATCTTTGAACTTACCTACTACTCCAGCCGCTTTCTTGGCTGACATGGGGTCAACCATTAATAGTGGCATCGTAGGATCGTAGCGATACAACACATTCCGGATAACCGCTACACACTCTACTAGGGTCGCATACGCATCGGCAAAACGACCCTTGTAGTTAGATTCGCAAATCACCATGTGAGGACGGAACTCTTCGAGGATATCGCCGAGGCTGTCGTCTAGGTGATAGAGACGGGCAATGCGATCAGTGCCCATCTCACGAATCTTGTTATAGCGCTTATCACTGTCGGGAAACTTCAGCGTGTAGGCGTTAACCATGTCATACGGAAGTGTCCCGATATCCCAATGCCAATGGGCAATACCCGTGTTGTAGCTGCCCGGGTCTATGGATAAGACCCGCAGTGGCTCGTTACTTTCGGGTAACGTGAACATTAGCTCAGCCAGGTGGTGCCGTTGAGGCTGTTGGTACCCAACAGAGGCTCAGTGTTACCCACGTCGAAGGCGAGGGTGGCGCCGGTGGAGCTGTAGCCGATGGCGTGGTGAGTCGAGATGATCACGTTCAGCTGGCAGGCAATAGCCTCGTTGAACATGAAGCTACCAGCACCGCCGGAAGACGCTTGTACGTTGCGGTCTACTGCCGAGCAGAAGCCCAGTTCAGAGATCACCGGGGAACGGCTGGAGCCAGTACGAACACGGTGAGCATTCACCATCTCCGCAATCACCGCTTCGCTCAGGCGCACGCTGATGATGGCCGAAGCCGAGATCGACGTATCGCTACCCAGTACCACACCGCTGTTGCTGATCTGTGGTGGCTGTGGGTTGAGGTTGTCTGCAGTCGGGGTGTAAGGAGTAACGACGATGTCGCCGTCCACTACCTGGATCGATTGCAGCGAAGGGGTAACGGTGGAGTAGTCCAGACGCAGGCCGTAGTAGGCGATGTAGTTGGTACCGTTGTGTGGCTCGATGCGACGCAGGCAATACTTGGCCCGCTCATCGGTTGGCATGTCGTCGTCGGTAGCGCGCAGACTGATCGGGATCAGGCCGTACAGACCGGCGTCTTCTGCATCGTGCGGAACCGGGATGATTTCATCGGAACCATCAGAGGCCACCGAAGTAGCGTGACCGCGGTTGCCGAACACCAAGTACTTCATCTTCGGGAATTCAGCTGCCGAAGGTGCAACGCCCTGCTGGATACCCAGACGTTCGTTGATGGTGGTATTCGGGATCAGGGTGAATGGCAGACCGAGTTTCAAACAGGTCTGCAAGAACGCGCCATAAGCGGTTCGGCAAACGTGAATAATCTGGTTGTCAACAGCAGACATGTGTCGCTCCTCTTCATGGGGAAAGGCTAAATGGTTCTGTATGATTGTACAAACAAGTTATAAAAGCCCTCCCCGTAGGGAGGGCTATATGTCGTCAAGTGAAATCGGACAACTTGCCCTGCACCATCGTGTTCGCCCACAGAGCGTCCAGCTTGGATTTCTTCACTTCATGCAACTGCGAGACATGGAAGGCAATACCTTCCCCCGCATTCAGGATGACCTTCTGGCCGTTGATCAAAATGTGCTGGCCATCATACATGGCGTATGCTACAATGATAGCCGAGCGTTCACCTTGATCAGCCCAAGTGTCCATCAAATCCAAGAATCCGCTATTCTTCGGGAACTCTAGGAAATAGCCTACTAAGGCTCTTGCGACATGCGGACTGTTGTTGAAAGCGTCTTTAAAGCGCTTACGTTGCTCAGCAGACCACTTGAACCAACGAGTGTCCTTATAGACACTCAGGTTCTGGTTGGTATTAGCACCAACACGACGACGCTGTGCTGTAGCAAAGCGTGGATTGAATTCCGTATACAGAGTACGTAGGGCTTCGACAGCCTCAGTCTCTATCTTCGGAAGATGTGTATAATCGGACATACTGACTCCGCTATTCATAAAGGAAGATGGCCACGTAACGCAATGATCTAACCGGTGGGACCGCATGGGGTGTACTCACATCACTAAAGCACACCCCCTCACCCAAGATGTCAGGGTAGAACACACCCTCTATCTCAACACCATCACCATCAGCACACAGCGGAATCACTAGGTTCTTCCGATAGCGTTGGACATCAATGTGCTCAGGCATGTAATCACCCGGTCGATACCGATTGATGATTGCTTCAGTGAGTTCAAGGCCGGCGTATACAGGGGCTAAGGAGCGCAACAATTGGTTGAACTCCTTAGGCTGCTGGCGATCACCCAAGAAGTCATAGCTGGCTACGATTCCTTGGGTGGTAGGGCGACTATTGATCTTGGCTCGATGGTACCACCGGGCCTCATGCATTTCACCCAACAGGTGGATCAGGTTGTCGCAGACATCCTTAGAAAACTGAACCACCTGTAATTTGTTTAGCGCCGTAGGCTTCATGCAAACCACCTTCCAATGCCGTAGGCTTCATGCAAACCACCTTCCAGTTGTGCTTCTTCTGCTGCTGCTTCGTCAGCCAGTGTGATGTAGATGTAATCACTGGAACCCGCGTAGAATTCCTTACGCAGATTGTTAGCTGTCTTGACCTCGACAATGTAGTCATTCATCTCATCGAGTGCCAGCAGTGCGGCAGTGAGCTGGGGATCGGGATTATCACCGAGTAGGTTCTGCACCACGCGCCCGAGATGCTCGATCGCATTACCAATTGCATTGACTTGGTTGATAACCGGATACTGTTTGGTGATCTTCTGCTGTGCAGCCAGATCGAGTTGACTCTCGTAGACCGTTAGCTCCACTTGGCTGCGTTCGACTACCGTGAAGTCAGGGTATGTACCACGCACCTCGTGATTCTGGAAGTCGAAAGCTTCGTGCTCAACATAGACGAAGAAGTCATTGTTCAACGTTGTTGGATCAACCCAACCGAATACCGCAGTAAAAGCACCACTGATTTTGTTGAACTGTAACAGAACCCGGGTAGCACCACTTGGCATCGAGGCTATTGCCTCAGTGATGGTCGACGGAGTAGTGGTAATTACTTGTTCTTCAGACATTGCGTATCTCCAAGATTAAATCAGCCAAGCGGCCCAGCCACCGGCAGTACGGATAAGAAATTTGACCTCAGGTAGTTGCCAAGTCGTGTGTGCTACAGCTACACGGTAACCCATGACCACGGCTTTACAACCCACTGGGTAAGCATTGAGATCACTGAACCAGAAGTTCAGATGGTTGATTGCAGTCTGGATATTGTAGTTGGCTACCGAGGTACGCACATAGACGATCGGATTACGGTTAACCACCGCATCCATCTCTTGAATGAGCGTCATTACGCTCTTCCATGTACCATCACCCATCAACACCGTGCTACCATCCGCATAACCCGAACCGAGCATGGCGTTACTGAACAGACCTGCGGTAATCAGGTCGGCCGAAAGGTTGCTGTTGCAGTAAGCCTTCCACCCGGCCCGGTCGTAACCAAAGATCTTCAGACTATTAGCAGCTGGTGCTAATTTATACAGACGCTGGTTCATGTACGCGTCTGTCTGAACCCCGGTGTACGCCCCGACGTCTTGAGCACGAATACCGTGCGGGTTGTTGAAGTTACCAACATGACTGTTGAGATCTGAAGTCAACGCACTCTTGATCGCGTCTTGGCCCGCTTCAGGAGTAGAGTAGTATTGATCCAGCGCCGAGATAAGATGTTCAGCTGGTAACACCATACGCCAGTTCTGGATATTACTCAGGCCCAGTTTGATCTTGTCATCAGCGTGTGGGTTGCTGACGTCAGCGATGTGGTTCTTCAGCACATCACGTTCTGCATCCAAGCGTGCTTGAGCTTGGGCATAGTAGTTGTCGGCGTAGTCTTCCAGCTCTTGAACGATAGCATCATCATTCTTAGCCAGCAGATCACGTACTCGGTTCAACACGGTGATGGTGTTATCCGCACCGTAGAGCTGCCAGTATTCGTCAAGGTGATCCTTCGGGTTAAACGCCGTAGGTTTATTGACGATGTCCTCGTAGTCCACCGAGAAGTTAGCTGGATCCATTGCATCCAGCATTACCTTCAGTTCGTCTGTGTTAAGACCGTAGCTGCCACCTACCGCTTGGTAGTTGAGTTGCACGGTGTTACTTACAGCGTTGTTGATAATGACGATGAACGCGTAGATAGGCTTGGAAGCCAACTTCGTTAGGTCACGATACAGATAGGTAGTCGTGTAATCGACCCCATGGACCAACCGCCGGATACCATCGAAGATCTTCAGGGTGTCATCATTGAAGAACGCACCCATTCGAGGAATCAGGATTCGATTGGTCTGACCCGTTACCCGAACCAAAGCGCGGTTCTCAGTCTGGATCTTATTCGACAACTTGGTACCCTTAAGGTCCAAGGGCAAAAGCGTGAGCATAGGCATCTTGGGCTCCTTAAAGAGGTTGCCAGTTTACGGTGTCGACTTTCACCCAGCATTGTAGACGCCAGGCTTGACGAGATTCCGTAGCGTTACCATAATCCCACCAACCATCGTAGTAGTTCATGACCAAACACAATGCGCCGGGCGGCCAGATTGTAGTGTTGGCCATCGTTGCGGCTAACGTGGCAGCGATGTTAGTACCATAAGCACCTTGGAGATAAGCGACCTCAGTACCACGACGGGCATATGCATTGATCCAAGCGGCTAGATCGATTACTTGGTTGTTGCCGGCCAATCCATGTACTGCAGTCAACCCACCGGCGAGGGTCAGGCGCTGAGTATTAACCCGCCCACTAACAATGTTCGAGGCATTAAGGTTGGTCTTAACGTAGTTCTGCAAAGCAGCCCAGTTATAACCTTCCAGACCATAGGTGCTGACAGCGATAGCATTCTTATCGAGGCGATCGGCCAACTGCCATTCCAGATCCTGGATGCTGTATGCCCCGGCTTGGTATGAAGTAACCCGGTGCGGGTTATCCGTACGACCAATATGCGTGTTCAGATCCGCGATGAAGTTCACATCGAGCATTTGCTTGAAGCGTTGCACGGTCAGGTAACGCTGACGGGAACTGAAGCCACGCGTGGTTGCTTCAACCGACGTAATGATCGGGTAGTTTTCAACGTTACTCAAACCCACTTGTGCTTTAGTCACACGGTGTGGGTTATCAGCAGCAAGGTGTTGTGCCAAGAGCGTCAACAGTTCATTGAACTCGTTATCCAACACATCGAACTTATTGTCGAAGCCCAACTGAACCTGCTGATAGAAGCTAGCCGAGATCGCTAGCTTCGCTGTGGTGATTCGGTTGATGGCTTCCACCATCCCCTCGAACCCGTAGAGCTCCCACATGGCATGCATGTGCCCACCGACTTCGAACTCATCGGGCTTACCTTCAACGTTCTTCCATGTAACGTTACGGGTTGGGTTGAGCAACCCAGCCGACATATCGGCAATTGCTGGGATCAGATCGCAGTACTTACCACCAACCATGCTGGCGTTGATAAATACTTCTTGGGTAACCCGTGGGTTCAGAATCACGATTACCGAGCAGACTTCAAAGCCTGTTTCGGATGTTGCTGCACCAGACAGCCCCACACACTGGAAGTCTTCATCCGGTACCAGTTCATAACCCGATGAGTCTTCGATCTCCAACCCTTCGGTATAAAAGTAGCCGTTGTCCAGCACCAGTGTGCGGTAAGTCAGGGCTGCCTGCTTACTGAGATCGTGATACTCACGGAGTACCCGGTTGCGTGCCAATAGACGTGTAGAGTCAAATGGCAACGCAAAAATTACAGGCGTCATGGATGTATCCCCTTAGCCGAGAACGAACCAACCCGTCCGCGTGCGGATACAGGCCCTGAAAGAATCGAAATAATGCGGATCATTACCACCGTTACCGTAGCTGTAGGTCTCTAGGTTGTTCACCATGAACAATACCACAGTACCCCATGGGTACCACGCTTCGTTAGCAAAGGTAGACTGGATGTTGGCGAGAGCAGTCGCGTTGTTGCCCTGATAACCACCCCAGTAGAGCTCAGAACCACCACCTGCTGTTAGGAAGATGTAAAGGTCATGCCATGACAACCACGAGCCGGTAGCGATGAAGACAGTACCGGCGTTTGGCGTACCGATCCCCAATAGGGCCGGATTGATTCGACCACTGTTGAAGTTATACGCATTCAGACCAGCCCGCATCTCGAAGTAAGCAGGGAGCTGACCGAAGTTAACCGTTGCTCCTGGGTTAGAAGCAGGCTGACCCATGATGCCGTTGGCACCCACGGCAGTACCACCCACTGGCAACTTGGTGTCAATGCGCGCATCGAACTGAGCGTAGGTGTAGGTATTGAGCTGTGAGGCCGTAGGGCTGTGTGTGTTGTACCGCGCATCGAGGTGGGCACGCATCGGTATTTCACCGAACTGATCCACCATGTCGAACACGCCACGCGTGGTCAGGTAGTGTGCACTACTGCTACCCGCTCGTGCAGTTGGGCTGTCAGCCACCGGATAGTTCGTCACTTGCTCAAGACCAATATCGGCCTTATCGAGCACATGTGGGTTGGCATGGTTGTTGATGTGTGCTGCGACCTGCCCCGTGAAGCGAGCCATGAACTGCTGATAACGGGTACGGATATCCGTACGTGCGATATCTTCAGCCACGCCATTACCCGATGTAGTAGCCGCAGTGAGGCGTTCGACGGCAGAGTTGAGGTTACCGTAGTGTGGACGCGACCAAAGCTCTTCCTGGAGTTCACCAGGTTGCCACTGTGCCTCATCACCGATAAAACCAGCCCATAGCGGCAGTACACCGGTACCCAGCGTACCGAGGTAAGCAACAGTGTCGTCTTCTACAGTGAGCGAGAAGGCAAAGTCACTACCGACCAGTTGACCACCCAACAGGACATAGTCAGTGATTGTCGGTTTGAGGATCACTACCGCCGAGCAGATCTCAATCCCGACATAAGCGCTGGCATCGACATGTTTGTAGGTGGCGATGTAGTCGACCCGCTCGATCAACAGTTTAAAGTTCTTGTCGTACACTTTGAGGCTTGGGGTATAGAAACCCCCTTGCGAGAACGACACAACCCGGTACGGAGTATTACCCCGTGCCAGCAGGAGGTGCTTCTCACCGGACACCAAGTTGGTCGGGCTCCGGCCCGTAAGATCCAACGGGTACTTGGAGATTACCTTGGCCATCTTTTACTCCAGAAGAAATAAGCAGAGTAGACATGGTGACGAATCGACCATGTCTACTCTGGCTAGGTTTAGCTATCGAGGTCAGCGATTGTCGCATCGAACAGAGTAATCAACGGATCATAAATATTTGCCGTTGCGTATTCGTCTGCACGTTTCGGTGACATCACCGTGTTGTTATTCGCTCCCGCCGCTGCTTGCTCGGGAGATGCTGGCGCACGGTTTTGCACTTTACCCAACCCCACATCGTACTTGTCGACGCGGTGTGGATTACCGACATTCAAGACATGGTTCTTGACCTGAGTGAGTGTAAACTCAATCTTGGTCTTCACTGCGGTGTACGACGTATTGAGCGCCGCGATATACGCTGTGAACGCACTAGACATGCTCATACATCACCTCCTCATTCCAATCTAGAGCATTGCCTGCCGCGCTACCCCAGAACTCTACGTTAAAGCGATCATCGATAAAGACGGTAAAGCCCTTACCGCAAGCGAAGTCCGATACCGGAATATCAACTTCGTCTTCACACGCAGGTACAGCACCATACCACGTGATCGTTCCATCATCGTAGAGAATACCCGAGTGGCCGAAACTACCACTGACGCCAGTAGGACCAACCTTGGCCGCCACTACCGGTGTTAATACAACACCCGCAGTACGGTTAATGGTGTACACTTTAACAGTGTTAGGATCAGGACTGACTTGATCCCCAAACATCGCGATCAGATGGGTGTCGCTAATCACCAGATCCATCAAGGTGTCGGCAATACCCTCAGTGGTCCACGCCGAGATCAATGCGTTGAATGCCGTAACGAAAGCAGCCAAGCCGTACGCATAGAGCGTACCTGCATCGTCCAAGAACACAACCATTTCACCAGCCTGAGCGTTCTCAACGTTGCACCATACATCGGCACAGGTGGCGCTGAGTTGAGTGGCGTTCGCCAGGCCTGTAGTACGTACCAACCGCCCATCTTCGCACTGGATGTAGATTGCGGTTTTGGTAGCCACAATCTTCGCCGCTGCGTTCGCTACAACGAAACCGCCACCCGTACCGTAGGACGTGTGTGGCGCCAAGGCGCCAGCCGTGTTGTGCTTGGTGACGGAACCATTAGCAGCAATGGACAGTACGTTATTGTTGTGGATAACCTGACCACCGCTACCGGCGTTGACAATCGGTGGATAAGTCAAGGTTGGCATCGCTAGCAGGTGTGCTTCACCCAATGGTGTCACAACCGCGTAACCACCTTCACCGGCGTAGGCCTGCGACGGACGCAAGTCGTCACGTGCCGTATTGGTAGTACCGACATCTGTGGTATAGGTAGTGCCCACGGTGTTGATCAGCGTGGTACCTGCAGCCACCGCAGTGCTGATCGAGTTGAACTGAGTTTCTGCTTCCGCTTCTTCTACAACCAAGTCCATGAACTGGGCGAAGTTGTAACCGTTGAAACGAATCGCATCACCAGAACCGCTACCAGTGATCAAGTCCTGGATCTGCTGAGTGGTCAGCGTACCGACCTGAGCGGCCGTCACTACATGCGGGTTATCCCGGCGAGCGATGAACTGGTTCAGTGCCAACTCCAAGTCATCCAGACGACCGGTAGGCATGGTGGCCTGGATCATCAGAGCTGTGGTGTATGGCGACATCAGTACGGTGTTGTTCAGCGGGTCAATCGCTTGAGCGGCGTTCGACAGCGGTAGGTTCGGCGTCAACGCCAGACCGACTTGCGCCTTCGTCACTTGGTGTGGATTCGACAGGTTCGCGATGTGTGCGTTCAGTGGAGTCAGAGCAAAGCTGTTGATTGCCTGATACACGGTACGCGGTGTGGTGTAACCACCGGTGAAGTTCTGGTCAACGGCTTGCGCCAGTGTCGCCAACGGCAAGTTGACAACCGAACCCAAGCCAACCTGTGCTGCGGTCACTTGGTGAGGGTTGTTACGTGCAGCGATGTGCGATGCGCTCGAACCAGCGGCAGCAGCTTCTACAGCAGCGGCGATACCGAGGATTGCGTTCTCGATGTCGTCACTACCCACCAGCTTATCAACCGACTGGTCGTGAGCGATGGACGGGAAGCGTGCAGGCAGACCGGAGATCTGTTCCCAAGAACGGACGATCGGGTTCAGCTGTTTATTAGACAGCTCCGCCAGAATAGCGTTAGCGTTGAAACCCCACTGACCACCGACCGTGTGATACTTGATACGGACGTTACCGGCAATGGACTTCTTGAGGAAACGAATGGAACCGGCGATCGGACGCTTCAGCGAGTTCATCGCATCGACGAAGTAGTGGCCGATAACATAGTCGACGCCTTCAACGTAGAGCACACCGTTTGCGTGGTTACGCAGCTCTAAGGTTTCGACGTAATACGGTGCAGCATGTGGGATAATGAAGTAGTAGTCGTCCAAACCAGGGGTTTGCAGGGTCTGGACTTCGTTGGTGATAAGGTTGCTCGGATTCGAGCAATAGAGGTCCTCGACGTAAAGACCGGTACTGGAGTACGTAGACATGTGGGTCTCCTGCTGTGACGACAACCCTTTCGTGAAAAATATGAGCACATAGAATTGTCGGCTAAAGATGTAACTATAATAATGATGTGGACATTTCAACGAGGAAACACTCATGTACCAATTAGTGCGTGCACGTTACCGCAAGGATCGGCGTGCTGGCCGCTGGGTTGAAGCCAACTTGGCAAACGCATTGGTGGCTACGCTAGCGACGGTCTATGGTGATGTTTACCTCTACATTACCTACCCCGGATTGCCTACGCCTAAGGTCGTGCGTTTCGATCAGACGCTGGCATTGCGTCAGGGTATCGGGGCAACCGTAACCGTTCAAGCATGGCTGACCAGCTTGGGTAACACCACCCTGCCGTGGCTCGCTACACCACCTAACGAAACCATCCGTTTGGTTGAATACGCGCAGGCTTGGCATGCGGGTTACGATATTCAGACCCGTAGCCGTAATGGCAACATTGAAGAACATCTCAGTAGCTTCGCACAAGAAGACCTGATTGTTACTCACCCGAATCCTAACTTCACCCCACAGCGCATCGATGACTACTGCTTGTTCTCGGTCAATGGTTTCTTCCATCTGAGCGACTGGGGTACTGACGGTGTGCGTGTGCTCGATGGTAACGCCACTGTTCGTAAGTCCAACGATAACCAAGTTGGACTGATGAGCTTCGAAAACATCGGCAAGATCAAGAAAGTTCCAATCACCGAAGACATGCTCAGTAAGCAGAACGAGAACACGCTATACTCGGCCACTACTTACGTGACCCTACCGAATACTGTAGACCTGACTAACAAGTCGGTACTGTTGGTGCTCGGTGGTTACCTGCATGCCTTCAGTCAGTCTTACGTACGGACTGGTGACCGGACTTGGCGTATTGACCTGCGCAACATCCTGTTCCTCGAACGCTACATCGAAAGTGTGCGTGGGATGGACATGACTGCATTGGGTCTGCGTGATGATCCAACTAACCAGACTCTGTTCTCTGTTGAAGAGATGTTGTCTGACACGGCGATGATCGGTTACCTTACTATGTCACAAAGCTTCTTTGTGGTAGTCGATTGCCCAACCATGTTCCATGAACTCACTCCACTGGAATACGCAGGTTACCCAGGACGTTACCTCAACCGTAACGGTCAGCAACTCCCTTGTGTTGGTGCTTACGGCCGTCAGGTTGAGTACCACACGATCGAAGAGCATGGCTTCTGGGTGTACTGTGGTACTAACAACATGCGCTACGATTACACCGCAAACACCGTCAACTGGTTAAACCAGAAGCTGGTGAACGGTGGATTGGTACCTGAGACGCCACGTCGTCACGCTGAGGCGTATTTGCGCATGTTCGGTACCGAAGGTTAGTCCAACGCGGCATAAAGCCCCTCCCAGCGCGGGAGGGGCCTATGTCCGTCTACACCGGTCGGAAGATACTGAAGTTGGAAGCGTCGATAAAGTGAATCAGCATGTACTCGGTGAACCAGAGCTTAAAGCTTTTCACTTCATCTTGTTTATCTTCCACGGTCATCTTCGTCGGATCTTGCTCAAACAGTCGTGGTACCACGAGGTTGAAACCTTGCGAGCGACGGTTTACGAGATTCGCCAAATGGATCTTGATCCACCCGTTGAAGTCGTACATGAACGCTGCCGCAAAGTTATCCAGCAACCATTGTGGCGTCACCATACTCGGTGAGCGTGAGACGAAAGTAATCCGTGGTTCAAAACCCAGACGATAGTTGAACAGTTGGACAAACGCTTCCATCTCTTCATCGTCAAAGGTAAAGGGCCACAGGTTAACTTCCAGTGCAATCTCCCGGTTAGGACGACCATCCGCCAGCGCCATCTCGTTATCAGCAATCAGCTTAACCAGAGGACCGATGATCCCGGTCATTACCGATGACTGCAGGGTGGTGTTGTTACGCTTGTCGTAAGCTGCTTTAAAGGCAGCCTCCGATACACGCCCTGCCGTTACCAGACTCCACAGGTCAGTTTCCCGATGCCAGTAGTCGTTGTCACGCAACAGGTCTTTGGCTACTTGCGGATAGATCGAAGCCAACACCGACATACGCAGGTCGAAGATCGAATCGATATCGATATAAATCTTAGCGGCTTGATCCATCATTAACCCACCATGGTCCAGAGGTCACGGAACAGCACCACTGACAACAGACCAGTCAACCCAGGTACTGCAGCCACCGTGAAGCCTTGTTCGGCAGGCAGGCATTTGGTGGTATCCAGAAAGTCCTTGTCGACGATCTTGTCGTTGAGGGTGGTGGTCAAGAACATGCGGTTAATCATCTTGATGAAGTCTTCGTCCATCTGCTCCATGCCGAGTACCGCCAGCAGCATGCGCTCGAACTTGATCATGGTTACATGTACTTTCGGGTCTTGACGGATCTCGTCCCACAAACCGGTACGGATCACGGTAGCACTTGCGTTGTACCAGTTGTGACCGGCTGCCACTTTATCGGCAACGTTCACCACGTCGGCCATGATCTGCTTGCCAGACTCAGCGGTAAACGCTTTCAGGAAGTTCATGACGCACAGGGCGTACTGTTTACGGCACAGGTCAATACGGGAGTCAAACATAACGGTTCCTTGGTTGGGTGTGATTACGCGGCGGTAGCGCGCGTCTTCACGAGCAGGTTATTCTGGATGTGCATAGCGGTGAGGATTACACTCAGGCTCTCAGTGGCCTTAACCGCCGACGGGATATTCGCCATGATCGAATCCAGCGAGACACTACCGGTCTCAAAGATGGACTTGTTCATAGCAGCGTAAGACTTGGCGTCACCTGCTCGGAACTTAACCAGCTCCAGCAACATCTTGTCCAAACCTTTCGAGAGGTTTACTTGGATCTCTGGGTAAGACATCCGCGAGCCTTTCGATACGCCCGTAGCCTGACCGGTGAGTTGGTCAACCACATCATCGTTACCCGGCACCGACATCTTCGATTCGAGAGTCTGTGCTTGACGACGGAACGGTACGATACCGACCATATACTTGGCTGGGGTCTTACGCAGCATCCCAGTGTCTTGGTCAGTCAGGTATAGATGCTGGAACAGGCTGAAGCCCAGTTCTTCAGCTACGGCGATGTTGTTGGTGAGGTTAAGTTTCCCACCGATCAAGTTCGCTTTGAAGATAGCGAGGATTTCTTCGCCATTCGCCAAGCGTTCCATCCAGTCATCGAACTCTTCATCCGACGTACGTTGGAACAGCTCTTCGTAAATCTTGATGTTCTCATCATCCGGAATCAGACGTTGGATGAAATACAGCAACTCTTGTTCGGCAAGCTTACGCATGGACATGATAAGTCCCCGGTTAAAAATGGATCAACATATCATTCCTTTTCCAGTTAATAAATCCGCGAGACGGCATAAAGGAAGGCACCGCAGTACCTTCCTCTAAGGGGGAACTACATATGGCCACAGAGAAACCATTAATGCGCTGCTGCCATCGCAAAGCCGCGTTGTGCCAACGTGGTCAGGTCGTTGTAATACGAACCCATACGCAGGTTGGTGTTTTGCGGGAAGCGATTGAGCATTAGGAACGGGAGGATGTTGCCCAGGAAGCTACGGGCCCATTCGCTGAAGTCGGTGGTATCGACCAGCTGGATGCGCATGCCGAAGGTATCGACGTTTTGGTATTGTGCCAAAATCTGGTGAAAGAATGCGTTAAGCTCACGGATGGAACGGATCTCACGCGGGCAGCGGTGGATGAAGTCTTCAGCCAGTTCTACGTCCCGCGAACGGATCAGGTAGAACGCCTGGGCGATGACAGTGGTTTTTGGGTTAGCCATATGGGTCTTCCTCGAATAGTTTTCAATCGGGTGCACAGTGCCATGCTCAATCCCTGTTGTGTTTATTATTCAGCCGATCTCGGCCACGTAATTGACAGTCGTTATTCGGCCTAGGTACTCCACGAGCAAATGTCTGTGACAGAACTTACCTCGTGCACAGTAGCAACCTAGCGCCACTTTTTCTAGACGCAGCAGAGAAGCCCAGAAATTGGGATTAACTCGACGGCTATAGTCCAGTATGTCATAGTACTGGCGTGTATAATTTTCCTCAGACACCGTACCGTCTTTGGAACCCAGTACCATTTCCCATGTTGGAGCCACCTGGGCGTAGCCACTCTTAACAGTGGTATCCAAAAGCAGGATATCGCTGCCCAGCGCTTTCACGATTCGCCACTTAGCGATCTGATACGTGTATACGTCCATTTTGCTTTAACCGAAGTTGTAAGTTTCGAATCGTGCGTCTAAGCACCGTCGTCTGATAGTATCGCCACTAACGCCGAGGGCATCACCGGCTACCGTTAGGTTCCTATACTCAACACCATCGATTATCACACATCTAGCTTTTGCACTATTCATGCTAACGCGGAGCCGTGCTTCATCGCTGTGTTGGCGACCAAGATGTGTGGCTCTTATCTTGGCAATCCCTTCAGGTGTCTTTGTGTGACCTTTGGCGTACGTGTTACCTTGGTGTGCAGCACGGAGCTTCTCCTTGGTTTCTTCGGTGTGTGTTTTACCCACCCAGTATTTGTTTCCTGTGGCCGCCATGCCAACAGCGGCACGGGTTGTCTCGGCAACAACATGACCTTGAAGAGCCTCGGAGATTTTGCTGCGTCTGTCATCACTGAAGGGTTTATTTGTTGATAGCTTATTCATCAGCCCTGTAGAGGACTGATGGTTTTTAATTAGGTCGGTTTCTATTTGTACGGACTCATAGTACCCATGGTTATCGTTATATCCGAAAACAGGTATACTACCATCAGCGAAGGTATTCTGAAGCTCTGTATTAGCATGCTTTGAATTTCTAAGGCCGCTGGTGTGTTCGTGGAATCGACGCCGCAAGTTAGATGTACTGCCGATGTAGTACTGCCCAGTGCCTTCATGCACCAAGCAGTACACCCCAGGTGACGATGGCGGCTTAGAACCATCGTCACAGATATCGAAGTCTATTGACTCCATGTGTTACGCCGCCAGTGGCTGCGATACTGGTAGTGCTTTCGCATTACCTGCTACACGTGCCGCATTGAACTGTAGGGCCGCTGCCTTCAGTTTATCGCGGTCATCCTGGGTTCCCCACCAGTACGGCACGTACAGACCCTTACGCATGCGCAGCAGGTCCATGGTGGACAGGAACGGGTTCTTGTGCATGTGCTCTTCTTCTTCGAAGACCCAGAAGCCACGGGTCTTCAGCAGAACGTCCCAGTCGTAGCCGATGGCCTTGAGGTCCGCATACAATTCGCCCGGTGTGGTGAACACCTGCTCTTCGTCAGTACGGTGGAACTGGATCAGCTGAAGCATCTCCGACTGGATCTCGGTAGCCCGGCGCAGTTTCGGATCGGCGTTAAGCTTGGCGCGCACGGTAGTACGAGACAGGCCGGTGTCTGGTACGAGTTCGAGGAAGTAGTTGAGGTTGTTACCGCCAATACCAAAACCGTTCTCACGGCAATAGTGGAACTCGGTCAAGCTAGGCAGGTAGCCTTCGGTTTGCGACATGATCAACGGCATGACCATACCGGTGATACCACCCTTGCCACGCAGGTTCTGGATTTCCAGCAGCTTGAGGTCGGCGTCGCCTTCCATTGCTGTCTTGTTGTCCAGTGGGTATTGTGGCATCTTCTCTTTGTTCACGAGCGGTTTGTTGCTCATGATGTCCCACACGTTGTGCGGCATCGAGTAGAAGCCTGGGCCAACACCTTTGATCACGGTGTCGCGCTTCATGTGGCTGAGGTTACGCTTGTCGGTTGGGTACATCTCCATGTTGATGATGTCGCCGACATGCGCGGTGAGGATGATGTACGAGCCGGTCTGACTGACGATAGTCGGCAGCTGGTTGAACAGCTGGGTCTTGGCCTTACCGCTGGTCATGGCATCGGTGTTGTTCTTGCTGTCACCGATCTTGTTCTTGTCGTACATGTCCTGCACTTCTTTGATCTGGAACTTCGAGAAGCTGTCGATCAGAAGCGAGGTAGGCACGTAGGCCTTACGTTGCTCGCCGTCCTTGTCCAAGAACGGTGTAGTGTAGGTGTGCTTCTTCGGATCTTTGGTCTTGTCGTAGACCACGTCACGGAAGAGCTTCATCAACACGTCGCCAGTGTAACGCGACAGGTCGGTGAAAGTGAAGAGATCGTCTTCTTCCCAGTTGATACCCTTGAGTTCGTCGTAGGCCGCAGCGATGGTCTGGAAGCGCACGATAGGTGACAGGGTACCCTCGGTGTCGTAGATCAAACCAGCAGCGGTCTGGAACGCCCGGCGCATCATCGCCTGCATGAAGATCGCCAAAGCGGTCTTGAAGTTGTTAGGACGGGACGCGATACCAGTCAGAGGACCGACGCCACCATTGAAGATGGACTCGCCATGACGTCCACGTTCATAATGCCCTGTTGGAATGTCCAACATCCCGCCCACATTCAGGGACGGTCGAAACAGAGGTTTATCGATTACTTTGCCGAACATGCAGTGGTCCTTACGCTGGTGATGGTCAAGCTAACACCTAATAAACACGTGGCGTAGAAAGTTCTTGACTCGACTTATTTTGAGAACTATATTGTCCGTGTGATTAGGAAGACTAATCACTAAACCCAATCTTTCCTCATAAGGAAAAACGTATGTTTCGGTTTCACGAGTTTGTACTGCTGGACAAAGACAACGCCGTTGAACTCAACGACAATGTCGATCAGCTGTGGGTTAAAGAGTCGAAAGTGATTTCGGCTGCTACCAAGACTGGTACCCGTACCATGAGTCACTGGCGTAAGCGTGACATCGAACAAGATCTGACTGGCGATGCCCGTCTGACTTATGATGCTCTGATTCAAGCTGAGTGTGCTTCTATTGCACCGGATGCTGAATACGAGTTCACCCATGAAGATGTGGTGCATCGCTTACAGAAATACCCGACCCACATGGTCTACCACGTTAAGGTTCCTAAGCTGCAACTGGAACGTGTGGTAATCGCCAAAGATGCAGACGCTATGGTTAACCATAGCTACGGCATCGGTGGGTTGTACTACCGACTGGTCACTGACCTGTCGTAATTAGATCGGGAGCCTTCGGGCTCCCTTTCTTTTTTCTTTTGGTTTCGTCATCCTATGAACTGAGCCAACACCGTCAAGGGACGCCACCATGTCGCTACTCCAAGAATACGCACCACAGCTGGCCGCTGCGCCAGTAGTCGAAGAACAGTCTGACGCCAATGGCTTTGGCACACTGCTCGAACTCTTCGAAACTATTTCCGAAGAAGCCTTCATTGTTGGCGACGTCAACAACTGGCTGCAACGTAAAGCCGCCAAGATCAGCACCACCGTGCGGGACAACCTGCGTGCGCTGACCAACTTCAACTTCAAGCGTCCTGACGTGATCAACGTCCAGCCGTTGGCTCGTAGCCTGAATACCCGTGACTACACCGATCTGGTGGGTCTGAACGTCTACGTGCCTGTGGGCTTCCAGAACGAGCTGTTGGGTTATGCGACTACATTGACCTCGGTTTCCCAACCACTCGCCTCTGGCGCGCTGATAGACGTCCTCCTGCCTGCGCAGAAGTGCTTCGGCTACTACATCAACAACACCGGTGAAGCCAACGAGACGCGTGAGCTGATCTGCAAGCCGAAAATCACACTGGCTGATATCACCAAAGTGATCGAAGCTGAGTCGGCGTACTTCATCGCTGGTAACCACCGTTCGAGTGCACCACTGGGCGACGTGTTCGAGAACAAGAACGCCATCGTGACCACGGCTGACATGCTGAACAAGATCAACCACAGCCTGTGGCAGCAGGTACCGCCAGAGAAAGTACAGGCTGAAGTTGAGAAGCTGTCGAAGCTTTCCACCGTACTCCTGGGTCTGTTGGAAAACAACAGCGACAACACCAGCGCTGTGTTCGTCAAGTCCCTCGTGGGGCAACTGGTTGAGGTCGGCCGTTTCATCGAGTGGTACGCCGTGCTGATGACCCGTCTGGGTGATTTCACTGCAGCCATGAAGCTGAACGAGAAGAACCTGATCGATCTGCAGCAGTAATCGACATAAGCCCCTCCCCGCTAAGGGAGGGGTTTTATGCCGTCAGGCGATCTTGAGCGTACGGTTGTAGACAGTCGGTACAGTAATGTTGGTGGGATCCAACACTACGACTTCAGCATTGTTGAAGGCACCGTGGGTAGAACTGAAGTGGGAGATATAGATGAGCTGTGACACTTGACCCATCTCGATCATCTTCAATAGGAAAGGAATGGTGTTCTGGCGGTGTTGTTCGTCAAACGTGTTAGCGAACTCATCCAGATACAGCGGCCACTCTTCCAGACCTAAGAACTTCATCAAGATCAACTTGAACCCAAAGTTCACGATGTCACGCTGTGAACTACTGCCCCGAGCGATGTCAGGAGCCATTACCGCACCGTTACGTACAGACAACGGGAAGTAATAGTCCAGTTCATCGTTGTCCACTTTAGATGGCAACACCTCCAGTGGATATGTCCAGATCTCATCGATCACCGCGTTAACCAGCTTCACCACGTTCTGCATGAACCCATTCAGGTAACGACCGATCAGACCACCGGTAGGCGACATGGCTTTGCTGATCAAACCAAGATCACCATGCCACTGCTTAGCCTCCAAGTGTTCCCGTTCGATATCCTTAAGGGTGTTCTCACGCATCTCAAAGCGATGCAGGGTAGTTTGCAGATCCGACAGACGCAGACTGGCATGCTTGATCTCTTCATCGAAACCTTGCTTAACCAGATCGACGATCTGTTGGTTGACTTGTTGCATGTAGTCTTGCAGTTCGCTTTGGACCGCATTCAGATCACGGCCATAACGATCTACCTTTTGCACTACATAGCGCAGGCTGTTACCGACTTGCTCAACCCGCACACGTTCTTCAGCGACAGCATGGATCTTCGTTTCCAAAGCTTCCTGATGTTTACGTAGGAAGTCGGCATGGCCTACATCCGCCTCAGCATACCGTTTTAAGGTTTGCTTGATCTGATCTACACGCAACTGTGCAGTCATGAGCTTGATGTAGGTGTTCTGCGCTTGCTGCCAACGTATGACATCAGTTAAGTGCTTACGTGGCTCTACGAACATTACACGCCGTTGTACTGCTACATCCCACACTGGCTTGTATTGGTCGTACTGCCGCACCAGCACACGGAAACGGTTGATGTAGGTCAAGTAGTCATCGTACTGCTCGATGTACTCCTTAAGCTCCTCTTGTTCCG
>RCUP01000734.1_pt1 | contig 22934 bp, 14 predicted proteins | sample 2166341 | NCBI WGS metagenome assembly RCUP01 (sample SAMN09932325, study PRJNA488358) | compost metagenome | isolation source: compost soil in succinonitrile-enriched | place: Germany: Experimental Botanical Garden | reverse complement strand
CGCGCCTCTCGGTGGTGTGGGCCGTCATGTCCATCGCCTCGCTGGCCGCCGGATCATATGCGGTCACCCAGAAGACGGACGCGCTTTCCGCAGCCTCGAACATCGCGGCCGGCAGGTTTCAGGCGCTTTCAGCCCTGCAGACGGAAGCCTCATCGATAACCCTCAGCCGACCCAACTCCCCCGAGGGATGGACGGCAGGGTTTCTCGCATCCAAGGTTGCTGGCGATCTCCTCGGCATCGAGGGGCCGCAGACGCTCGATGATTTCGTCGAGTACATCGAGCGCCACCGAAAATCCTCACCCCCGTGAACGGCGCAACTCAGTGCGTCGGAAGATAGGCGGGCTCCTCGCGCGGATCAACGACGAGGTCAGGAACGAAGTCCGGGTTCTCCCTGCCGAGTCCATATCCGAGCGGATTGCAGAGAACGCGCGTCGCGCCGACGCGGTAGTCCACCGGAACATGCGTCGCCCCGTGCACCCACATGTCCGGTGCATGCGGCCCTTCGAGGATTTCGGAGAGGTCGGTGTGGAAAAGGGCGTTACCGCCGCCGCTGTTCGACGCAAATCGCTCGCCAACGGAATTGGCGTGCGGGGTGTGATGGCTGACCACTACCGTGGGGCCGTCGAATGGCACCGCCAGCGTATCCTCGATGAAATCCCGAGAAGCCTTGTGCCGACGGCGGTACTCATCCGGTGAGAACGGACCGGCATCCGTCTTGATGCACCAGAAGTCGTTCATGCGGCGGAGAGCCTCCGGCGAAGCGCCGCCGTCGAACGTCAGGTCTGTCCATAGGGTTGCGCCAATGAAGCGGGTGCCAGCCACCACGACGGCCTCGTCACTCAGCACGTGGATGCCCTTGCCCTGGGGCGCGCGGGCGACCCTGCGAGCATGCTCGAGTTCGGCCTCGATCGTCGTCATGTCGGTGGTATAGAAGTCCCTGTTGCCAGGCACGTAGATCACGGGCATTCGGAAGCTGATCTTCGAAAGCGCCATGACAGACATATGCAGGGGCGGACAGAAGTCGCCTGCGACAACAAGAGCGTCAGCATCGGGAATCTGCTCCGGATTGAAGAATCCCGAGACACCGTTTGCGTCGCCCTGAAAGTCGGAAATTGCCCAAAACTTGGCCACTGCACGTCTCCTGTTGCGATGGGGCATGATGGCTCCCAGGCCAGCAAGCAACCAGCGCTTGACCGTTCTTGCCGGAGGAACCTAGACTCGATTCTGACCCGCGACAAGCGCACGGCAAACATCTTCGACAGGAAAAGGGAATCCATGGATCCAATCCATCCGGGCAGCATCGATGATCTGAAGGATTTCCTGCTGCAGTTCACGGAGGAGCCCGGCGAAGACGGCGAGAAGGCAACGCGTCGACACCATGGAGACTTCTTCCACGACATCAGACTGCATTTCAGGGATCTCAACCGCGATATCGCGCATCCCGGCGCCAATGCTGATATCTCCGAAGGAGCTGTCGGCATCAGGGGCGACTGGGACTTCTGGCTCGTGGCCTACCTTCCGCACCGCTTCTCCGGACTGTCATGCAAGGAGATCGCCTCCTGCATCTGGCCTGACGTGAACGATGTGATCGCGCTTCCTGACAGCGGTGAATACTGGTGGACGGCAAAGTCTGATGACAGCCTCGAGGTGCCGGGCGAGCCATTCGAAGTCTGGGCGACGATGCGCTACGAGGACGACAGGGATCCCGAGGCCGTGCGGATCGAGACATTCGAGACGGCGGACCAGGCCGCCGCCTACATTCGCCGCCGCCCGCAGCAGGACGCCGTATCTCACGACGTGCGCGTCTGGTCGGATGGCGTGCGAAGCGCCTAGGTCCGGCCGTCATCCTGTCCGCCGCGCGGTGGCAGTACATAGGACAGGTCGTCCGCGCCTACGAAGAGCGCCGTCGGTAGCGCGGTGGAGTATCGGGGACTGCCGTCGCGCGCAAAGAGCATCGTCCGCTCCGAAGCCCTTGTCTTGAAGAATGGAAACCGCGTCAGCAGGGCAGGGCCAGTGAGACGGGTGTCGGTACACATCAGTGACAGATCGCAGAGATATTGCGGGCAATAGCGGGATGCGACGATGGTGTCGGCGTAGAACACCCGCTTGTAGAAGCTGACGTGGCGCGTCTGGACGTGCTGCATGACGAGGTCGGCTCCGAAGAAGGCAGCCGCCGCGATCGCGGGGCGCAGCGTCATGTAGGGCAGCCATGCGTACTCGCTTCCAGCCTCGGGATCCACGGCAAACCGCGCGGGGTCGATGAAGGATCTGCCAGCGGAAAGGAGCGCGGCGATCTCGGATCCGAAATCACTCGCCGACTGGCAGAGCGGGTGCTCCGGCGCGGCGTGATGAAGCCGGATGGAACTAAGAAGCCTGCCTTCATAATAGATCGCCAGCACATGGGCATGAGGATCGAAGTCCGCCTCGTCGATCATCTCCCGGGATTTTGTGACTATCCCGTGGCCGGAGTAGGCCGAGTAGCGCAGGCGGCCCACCTCCTCAAGATCTTCAAAGCATTCGACCCGCCGATACTCAATCCTCGAAAGGATATCCATCATCCTGTCGTTAAGTGCATTCCCACCCATGCCTCGCCCACCTTGAATCCCCTAGGACATCCAAGTATTCGAGGCGGCTTCACCGGCGGCAAACGGGCATCAACGGCGAGGCAGGGATTCGTCAACCATATCTGGGTCGAACTGCCGGATTTCGAAGGCAACGACATCCAGAGTTCCGTCTTCATAGGCGATAACCCGGCCGTCATATCCCTGCGCCATCAGAATGTTCCTGTCGATCTCGATCGTTCCCGCTGCCTCCTCTTCTGTGACGACAAGCGGATTCTCCAGCGTGACGGCATATCGGCGCACGACCGCGCCATAAGAGGCGGCATAGGATTCGTCCGTGGAGAAGAACACGCCGCGATCCTCGTCCATCACGATCTCGTCGTGATCGGAGCCGCGATAGGCCGTGACTTCGAGCCTGCGCCCCGTCATTGGTCGATCTTCCATCTCCCGGCCTCCCTTTTTCTGCCGCTTCAGTCAACCGCGAGAGGCGGCAACCCGCAAGGCAGGGGCCGCTCTCCGGGCGTCAGCCTCCCTGATGATGTGTCGGCTGACCGTCGGGATTGCGCGAAACGCTTCCGCACCATTCGGAGCCGTCGTAGCAGATCGGAAAGTAGACGCGGTTCTTCGTCCAGGCTGTGAACGGCTTTCCCTCCTCGCCCCCGTACCCGCTGTCGAACTTCCTGTTCAGATCGCGATCAGTGAGGGTTATAGACACGATATCCTTCCAGCCCTCGTCGTGGGCCGCCATTTCAAACCCGATAAGCTCCCTCCAGCTCTTCCTGTCGTACATTGTCTCAAATCCATTCCATCATACGTGCAACCCGGAGGCCCGACCCATTCGGGCCTCCGGCATTTCATTCAGCGGCGGCGGAAGCGCTCGAAGGCGCCCGCCATGATCGAGCCGTAGGGCAGGACCTCGTCCACGACCTCGGCGAGGCCGTAGCGGCCGATCTGCGCACGAACCGCAGATGCGTTCTTGTATGCCGACGGAAGTTCCGAGATGTCCGGCACCTTCGAGAAGAAGCGGGCATCGAGTCCTTCAGTCTCCATCGCGTAGATCTCGGCGTCCGTGCGCCCCTCGTGGAGGCGCTTGTGCTGCGAGCGGCTCATGTTGCGGCCCGCCCCATGCGGGGAGAAGCCGAGACCGTTTGCAGCGTCGGAACCGCGGACGATGAGGATCGGCTCCGCCATGTTCAGCGGGATGATCGTCAGGTCCGTCGCATCCTTCGCCCAGCCGTCGAAGGCCGGGGTCGCGCCCTTTCCGTGGTAGAAGAGGCCATCGGACTTCCGGAACACGAAGTTGTGCTCGTTCCAGAAGCGGTCCGCGACCTTCCCACCGACCTGCGCTGCCGCCATGTCGTGGATCTTGAAGTGGTTCTCCTTCGTCCACGCACGCACGATCTGGAGCGCATCCCAGTAGAGCTCGCCCTCCTTCGTGTCGGCCGGGATCCAGGCGTTGCCCTTCATGGTCTCCGGCGAGAGTTCCTGACGGAAGCGCTCGGCCGCAGCCATGCCGGCCTTGTAGAGGCGGGCGCCCGGCGCGCGCGAACCGTGATGGGTCACGAGCACCGTCTCGCCCGTCGACTTCATCGAGCCGACATAGGCGAAGTGGTTTCCGTCGCCCTGCGTTCCGAAGTGCGCGACTGCCGTTTCGAGCTGATCGCGAAGGAACGGGTTCCCGCGGAAGGATTCAAGAATCGAATCCGACGGAGCGAGGCGAGCACCCGGCGCGCGGCCGCCTGGGCCGAAGTGCGTCACGGCTTCGACCGCGTCGAGCAGTTCCTTCGGAGAGACGCCCGGCATAACGGAGATCGCCATAGAGCAGCAGATGTCCGCCGAGTGCATTCCCGGATGGATCGCCTCGGAGGCAACGACGCCGCCGACCGGGATCGTGCCGAGCGGACCTGCCGGGCATGCGTCCGGCATGATCGCCGCAGCCTTCACGACCGGAGTGCGGGCGAGGGCGCGCATCGTCTCCTGGACCTTCTCGACGTTGGAGCGCTCGAGTTCGTCCTCGGCCTCGATGTTGACGTGGATGACCACGTCTCCCTCGGCCTTCAGCTTCATGACCGGAGCCGGCGCATGGTTGCGGGCTGCCTGCATAGCGACCTCAAGGGAACCGCCTTCCGACAGCACGGTGTTCGCCGAAGCGAGCGCCTTGCTGAACCAGCGGCCCGGCTCCATTCCTGCCGCAACCAGATCCTTGCCAGTGATGATGTTCGTCATGTCCGTACCTGCGCTTCCGCAGCCTTCTGTTGGTTTCGAAGTCGAATCCTTCGATCCGACCTGCAGATACCATTTCAAGCGGCGTGCCAGTTTTTGACGACGCAGGACTAAATCAGCGACATGTCTTTCAAACTATTGAAAACGCAACGTATTTATTTTTGACATGGGCGCGTCTGGCCCTTGCTGCACCTGCAAGGATTTGCTAGATCTTATCTCACAGGATAAATAAGTTTATCTCATAGGATAAGATCATGAAGCGCCGCGTCGTCATCAGCATTCTTGGAACCAAACTCGATCTGGGCAAGCCGGAGCGGCGCTGGGACAAGTGGCGCCCGAACGTCGGCATGTGCCAGCAGCCCGAACTTCCCATCGACCGCGTCGAGCTCATCCACGGCGTGCGCGACCAGAAGCTTGCGGACGTCGTGGCCGCCGACATCGCAGCCATCTCTCCGGCAACCAAGGTGCAGCCGCATCTTCTTGCAATGAAGGATCCGTGGGATCTCGAGGAAGTCTATTCAGGCCTTCTCGACTTCGCACGCGGCTACCAGTTCGACCTCGACAACGAGGAGTACCTGATCAACATCACGACGGGCACCCACGTCGTCCAGATCTGCTGGTTCCTGCTGGCCGAGGCGCACATCGTTCCTGCGCGGCTCCTGCAGCTTTCGCCGCCCAAGGTGGCGATGCCCGAGGAGGGGTATGCCGGAACCTACAGGATCGTCGACCTCGACCTTTCGCGCTATGACGAGATCGCCCGGCGCTTTGCGGCCGAACGAATGGAAGCGGCGTCGTTCCTCAAGAACGGCATCGCAACGCGCAGCCCTGCGTTCAACCGCATGATCGATGAAATCGAGAAGGTGGTCATCCGCTCCACGGCTCCCGTGCTTCTCACCGGTCCGACCGGTGCCGGCAAGTCGCAGCTCGCCAAGCGCATCTATGAGCTCAAGCACTCCCAGCATCAGTTGGCGGGCAAGTTCATCGAGGTCAACTGCGCTACCCTGCGCGGCGACCAGGCCATGTCGGCGCTGTTCGGACACGTCAAGGGATCCTTCACGGGTGCGGCGGGCGACCGCCCGGGACTTCTGAAGGCGGCCGACGGCGGGATCCTGTTCCTCGACGAAATCGGAGAGCTGGGCCTCGACGAGCAGGCGATGTGCCTGCGCGCGATCGAGGAGAAGCGCTTCCTGCCCGTCGGCTCCGACAAGGAGGTCTCCGCCTCGTTCCAACTCATCGCCGGAACGAACCGCGATCTCTCCGAGGAAGTCCGCAAGGGCCGCTTCCGCGAGGATCTCTACGCTCGCCTGAACCTATGGACGTTCAAGCTTCCTTCGCTGCGCGAGCGCAAGGAGGACATCGAGCCGAACCTCGACTTCGAACTCGGCCGCCACCTTGTCGATGCTGGCCGCAGTGTCACCTTCAACAGGGAGGCGCGGGAGCGTTACCTCGGTTTTGCGACCGGGCCGGACTCCCTGTGGTCGGCGAACTTCCGCGACCTGTCGGCCTCGGTCACCCGCATGGCTACGCTATCGCACGAGGGCCGCATCGACGTCGATGTGGTCGAGTCGGAGATCGGGCGGCTGCGGGCGACATGGGGAGGCCCGAAGGATGCCCGGACTGCGGGCGGCTCGCTGCTCGTCGAGGTTCTGGGCGAGGCGCGGGCGGCCGAAATCGACCGCTTCGATGCCGCCCAGCTCGAAGAGGTCATCCGGGTCTGCCGCACCTGCGCGTCTGCCTCGGCGGCAGGCCGCGAGCTCTTTGCCGTGTCCCGCCTTGGCAAGACCAGCAGCAACGACGCGGACAGGCTCAAGAAGTACCTGGCGCGCTTCGACCTGAGGTTCGATGACATCGCGAACTAGGGGCGGTATGTTCCGCCCCTAGTTCAGGCGGACTTCATTCCCGATGCGACGGGGGATGATCCTGATGCCATTACTGGCGTGTCGGTCGCGCGTCTTATCCGTTTCGATCAGACGCGCTGCTCGGCGATGGCCCAGTTGTGAAGGCACCGATCGAGGCCGATCGCGATTTCCAGGACGAGAACGTCGTGCTCCCGCGTGGCGCCGCCTTTCGACTGCGAAACGAATTTCTGAGGGAAGTCCGTCCGGCGGGAGATCGAGCAGACCTCCATCCACTTGAACCCGTTGTCGACCTCGACGTCCATCGTCACCTGCGAATAGGAGGGCAGGCGGTCGGAAGGAACGATGCGGGTGGGGAGATGGATCACGGAGGCGATCATCCTGCGCACCGGCTCAAGGCAGGCGGCATGGTAATCCATGCCCGTGTCGGCGGTGAAGGCGGCCTGGAACTCCATCTGCCAGAATTCCTTCAGCCGCATGTGCGACGAACTCTGCTCCTGCTCGCGCCGGAAGGATCGGCCTGCCTGCCAGACGCATAGCGGAAGCTTCGTCCTGGAATGCGTGTTGAGGAGGTGCATCATGTAGGCGTAGGTGGTCGGGGTCGTCTCCGGACGCAGCACCAGTTCGGTCTCGGTTTCCGAGAGGCGTTCCTGAACCCAAACGTCCTCGTTCGTGTAGGCGTTCGATATGATGTCCCGGGGCACGAGGACGGGGGCCTCGATGCGCCTGACATCCCAAGCGGGATTGACCGACCTCAGAAAGAAGCGGATTTCGTCGGAGAAGTGACGGACGAGTTCATCGCGCCGGACGATCTCGCGCTCCTCCCAGTGGACGAGCGAATTCACATTCAGAAGATTGAGCATGGCCTGGTCTCCATGTTGGCCATTTGAGATGAGGTTCGTGCTTTACGTCCGACCAGCGCCGCGCGCATGCAGCACGCGATCCTACGACCGGACGTGTAGACCTCGTCCTCCGAAAGCGCACGCGAAGGCGATCCGCGCGACGCGGCCCTTCATCGAAATATGTGCGCTCCTGATGCTCATCATCTAGGGATGCCCGATTACGACCCGGCGGTCAAGATGCACGATGTCCAACCCGACTGCGTCGATGGAAGATGCTCCACGGACAGATACCCCAATTGGAGCAACCCCTTAGGATTGCCCCTCAACATGCTGGTTTCATTGCCCATAAGCGAAAGCCCCGAAGGTAATCTCCGGGGCTTTCCAGTCTTAGAATGCGTTTACGGCGGTCGGCGTGAACTTGTCGGACGTCGAGTTGATGCCCAGCTCGCCGCTGGAGTTGCGTCCCCAGCACCACTTGGTCTCGTCCGTCTTCACCACGCATGCCTGCGCGCCGCCGATGTTGATCGTGGAAACACCCGAGGTCAGGGTCGAAACCTGCTGCGGAACCCATTTATCGGCCGTCGAGTTGATACCGAGCTTACCGTTCTCGCCGAAGCCCCAGCACACGACGGAACCGTCGGACTTGACCGCACAGCTAAAGTCGTAGCCGACCGAGATGTCGACAGCGCCATCGAGGCCCTGAACCTGAACCGGCGAGGTCTTGGTGACGTTGGTGTTGTCACCGAGCTGGCCGTGGCCGTTCAGGCCCCAGCACCATGCGGTTCCATCCGTCTTGATCGCGCAGGTGTGGCGCCATCCCGCCGCAACCTTCTTCACGTCGCCGAGCGTCGTGACCTTGGTCGGGTTGGTCTGGGCGGTGGTGGATCCGATGCCGAGGATGCCGTTGCCGTTGCCACCCCAGCACCAGAGCGAGCCGTCCGTCTTCACCGCGCACTGGTAGCCATAGCCTGCGGAGACCGATGCCACGTTACTGTCGAGACCAACCGGGATGGTCGGGGTGCCCGTGCCGGCCCAGCAGTAGGCAACCTTCCCCTGCGTGACCGCACACATGCGGTCGCCGAAGGCATTGACCTGAGTGACTGCGCCGAGGCCGTTGACCTTGGCAGGGGAAGTCACGCCATTGCCCCAGCAGTAGACGGTTCCGTCCGACTTCAGGGCGCAGGTCTGGGTGCCGCCCGGCGATATCGACGCAACACCGGATGACAGGGTCGGAATGGCGGTCGGAACCAGCTTGCCCGTCGTGTTGCCGATGCCGAGCTGGCCGGAGCCGTTGAGGCCCCAGCAGTATGCGGCCCCGTTCGGCTTGACCGCGCAGGTGTGACGGTCGCCGGCCGCCATCATCGTGAGTGACGAAAGATTCACGATGTTGGTGACCAGCTTGTAGCTCCTGGTCGCGGTGACGTGCTCGGCGACTGCGTTCGCATCATCGAAGGTAGCCGTGACGTTGAAGACGAACGTTCCAGCAACGCTCGGCGCTCCCGTGAGGATACCAGCCTGCGAGAGGGAGATGCCTGCCGGAAGACCGGCCGTTTCGCCAGTGCCCGCGGTTCCGGCGGCGGCAGCCCACTTGACCGAAGCCTTCGGAATGTTCGTGGCGGTGAGCAGGGTCGACATGTCGTAGGTGTAGGCCGTCGACCCCGCCGCCTGCGGCAGGGTTGCCGTTGCAAGCGCCAGAGCCGTGGTCTGCAGACCGCTCGTCAGGGTGACTTGCCTGGTGACCGTCTTGCCGAGCGCCGAAGCCGTCAGGACAAGCGCGTAGTTGCCGCTGTTGACGGGCGTGCCGGAGATGACCGACCCCGAGAGGGACAGTCCCTGCGGAAGCGTCGACATCGTCGTCGCCGTGTCGCGGGCCGGATCAACTGCCCAGGTCCAAGCCAGATCCGTCTTCGCAACTCCAGACAGCGTCCCATCATCGATCAGCGTGGCGAGATCGAAGCTGTACGCAAGGCGTTTGGAGGCAGCCGCCACCGCCTTGGCGTTGAAGTTGAAGACGACTGGCTTGGCTTCGAACGGCTCCCTGTAGGTCGTCATGGTGTCCGTCACCGTCTCGGTGTTGAGATCGACCCACGCCTGGCCATCCTTCGAGACCGAGATCACGAGCGTGCCACCATTGCCGCCGTGCGCGCCGAAGGTGATCGCTCCCTTGCCGATGCCGACAGGGAAATTCCATGTCTGGTACTGGCCTTTCAGAACGGTCGTCGGCATGTGCGACTTCGCCTTCAAGGCGGTCTGAGTCTCCGCGTTCACGGTCCCTGCACCCATTGGAATGATATGCATCATGTCGTAGCCACCCTGGCTGCGAACCGCGTAGTTCCAGACATGGAGGTAGCTGGCGTTGATCTTCGTCCAGAGCACCCGCGCATACTTGTAGCCGTCGGGATCCGACTGCTCCACGCGGAGCGTGAAGGCCTGCGATACTGTCTGGTACTGGTCAGTGTAGACGATCTCCAGCGGGAAGCTGCCTGCCACCGTCGGCGTGCCCGACAGCGCTCCCGTGGCAGCGATGAAGGACATTCCCGCCGGAAGGTCGCCGACCAGGGAAAGGGCCGATCCGGAAAGCGCGTTCTGGACCGTCGGCACGTAGCCTGCAACTGCAGCCGGGAATGGCATGTCGGTATAGGTGACCAGATCCTTGTTGATCGTCACCGAGACCTGCGACGTGGTGAAGGCCACGCTGTAGGTCACCTTCCTCAGGACGATGCCATCATAGCTGTCTATGACCTGCACCGTGTTGGTTCCGCTCGTGGTGACATAGCCAGAGATCGCACCCGTCGAGGCATCGATCTTCAGCGCGCCGCCAGAGATGTCCTTGAGGAAGGAGAATGTCGTCGTGCCAGACGGCTTGCCCTTCGACGGGACTGCCGCCGCGACGGTCACCGGAACGTATGCCTGCGTGGCCACCTTGACCGTCGGATAGGTCAGTGCCGTCTGGTAGACGATGGTGAACGGATCGGTTTCGCCGTAGAGGCCGGAACCATCTGTCACGCGCAGCTTGATGCCGCGGTACACGCCGGCGTTATCCACCGAACCCTGCGCCTTCTTCAGGACGAAGACGCCCGCGGAGTTCTTCTCGATCGTCATTCCCGGGGGCAGCGGAGCCGATCCGGGAGCGAGCGTCGTCACGTCGCCGATCTTGGCATTGCCATACTTCGGAGTGACCGTCGCGGCGGCCGCGGCGTCGTATCCGGAGGTCAGCGGCGTGACCGCGATGGTGGGAGCCTTGCCGTCACTGACGATCACGACATTGACGACCTTCGAGACCGTATCCTGGAACCCGTCCACTTCGTGGAGATAGACCTTGACCGGGAAGGTGCCCAGCTCCTTCGGAGTTCCCGAGAAGCGGGCGGATGACTTGGAGAAGGACATGCCGGCTGGCAGCGCGCCTTCGAAGCCCCACTCGACGTTGTCTGACGTGGAATTAGCGGCCGACAGAGTGACCACGGGGTTCATCTTGGCGTTCACGACCAGCTCTATGCGGTCCGGCGCATTGATAGCGAGCTGCGGAACGACCTTGATGCTGAAGGTGCCGCTCGTGATCCTGTTGGTCTCGTCCGTGATGTTGATGTTGGGGTTGAAGTTCATCAGCTCCGTGGCGGTGCCGGTAATGCGTCCCGTCTTGGAATCGAGCGTCAGACCATGTTCCGCGAGCGAGCCATCGTCCGAGAAGGAGACCTCTCCGATCGTGTTCTGCCACAGTGTGGCCCCGGTGTTGATCGGTTCGCCGACACGGGTTGCGAAGTCACGGAAGAACAGCCGGATCGCTCCGCGCACTTCCGACACGAGGGTGAAGGTCGAGGTCACCGTGCCACCCGTCCCACCGACGCTGTCCGTCGCCGTCACCGTGATGCCCGGATAGGATCCGAGGACATCGGTTCTTCCGGAGAAGGTGCCGGTCGCCGCGTCGAACTTGATACCGTCCGGAAGGGTCCCCGTCTGGACGAAGGTGACGGCGCCGACCGCGTTGGTCACTGGCATGGCCAGCGTGAACGGCCCGTTTGCAACGACCGTGTAGGAATCCTGCGTCGCCATCGTCAGCGGCAGGCGGTCGGTGACGGTCAGCGAGAAGGCGGCCGTCTGCACGGCCGAACCAGTCGAATCCGTGACCTTGATCACCAGCCCCGGGAAGGTCCCCTTGACAGTCGGCACTCCCGAGATCGCCCCTGTCCTGACGTCGAAGGACAGGCCCGCAGGCAGCGCTCCCGAGACGAGCTGGTATGACGTGGCTCCGATGTAGTTCACAACCGCCGGCTTGATGGAGACGGACGAATACTGATGGAACTGCGTGGCGGACGGAGCGGTGATTGCGAGGTCTCCGACGGCCGTGACGGTTACGGCCGTCGTTCCCTGGCGGTCGAAGGAGTCTATGGCGACCACGCCGCCCAGGGGATACTTCCCAGCGATCGGCATCATGCCGGAGATCTTGCCCGTGAAGTTGTCGAGAGCCAGTCCATATGGCAGGGCGGTGCCGGAGGCGGTTCCGTAGATGACCGGAGCCGTCACGTTGGTCGCCGAGAGCGTATGCTCGAAGGGCTGCCCCGCACGCACAGTGATGAAGGTGTTGCTCGGAATCCCGACATTGCCGTTGAGCGCGATGCCGATCTTGAACGGCCCATAGGTCGCCCCATAGTCCGAACCGCCGTCGGAGTCAGCCGCACTGACGATGATGTCGGAGAACCAGCCGTCCTTCGTGGGCGTTCCGTGGATGTAGCCAGTCTTGGGATCGAGCGTGAGGCCCGGCGGCAGGATGCCGTCGACCGCATACGATACCGTGCCGATCGAGTTCGAGATCGTCGGCTTCAGCGCGGCGATCTGGGAGCCGGCATACCCTGCGGGAGAATTGATGTCATAGGACAGCGAGATCGGCAGGCGCTCCAGGACGTTTATGGAGGCTGGCAGCGGAACGGAAGTCCCGGCAGCGTCGGTGACTGTCAGCGTGAACTGGCCTGTGTCGCCTTCGACCAGCGGCTTTCCGGAGATCGAGCCGTTGGCGAAGAGGAGCCCGGCAGGAACGGACCCTTCCAGCTTGTAGGTGACCGGATCGATGGCGTTCGAGACGACGGCCGAGATCGTGGCAGCGGAGCCGCGCGGCAGCCCGAATGTGATCGCATCCGGATCTTCCTCGCCGTGAGCGAGGCCGGGGCCGTCCAGCTCGGCCGTCATGGCCTCGATGATGTCCAGCTTGTAGTCCGCGGAGAGCACGCGACCCGCCTGGTCGGTCATGACCATAGGCCAGACGTAGGTTCCAAGCTCGTCGATCTGGCCGACAAGCTTGCCGTCGACGACCGAAACGCCGTCCGGCAGCCCCAGGAAGCCGTAGGTGACCGCACCCCATGCGTTTGACGGAGTGGGGAGCCGCAGGGCAAACGGCGTCGCCTGAGGCCACCTGGCCTCGGTCAGGGTGCTGGAGAGCGGAGCCAGATCCTTCGGCTGCACCAGGGTGATCGAAAAGTAGTCGCTTTCGGCGCTGTAGCCTTCCCCGTCGACAGCCATGACCTTGAGGCCGCTGACAATGCCGGGGACTGCATCTGTGACACCGCGGATGACTCCGTCGGGATCGAGCGACAGGCCTTCTGGCAGTTCGCCCTCGATGAGGGTGAAGGCCACGCCGTCGAACGTATTCTGTGCGGTCGCCGCCTGAACGGTGTTGCCGACGAGACGCTCCACCTCCACGTTGGCCGCGGTGACCTCGACGTTCGGGCGATCCTCGACGTTCACGTCGAAGACGTTGGAATTGACGCTATCGCCGCTTTCGTCCGCCAGCTTGACCTGCACGTCGGTCGCCCCGTCGAAGGTCGACACGGTTCCCTTGATGTCGCCCGAGGATGGGTCGAGGGCCAGTCCTTCGGGAAGGGCCTCGCCGGAGAGCGAGAAGGAAGCCGTACCGATGACGTTGTTCCAGTCGGTCACGGGGGCCGCTGCCGCGGGCAGGCGGCGATAGACGGTTATGTCGTCGTATGACAGCGTCAGCGGGTCATAGGCGTTGATGATCTGGACCGCCGTCTTCTCGCGGGTGTCGCCATTATGGAAGGTGAAGGGGACCGAGTAGTCGCCGGCCTCGGTCGGCGCTCCGGAGACCACTGCGGATGCGGTGTCGATCATCAGCGACGGATCGACGGCGGCGGGATCGATCAGCGAGAAGCTGTAGGGCGCGACAACTCCCGTCCCCAGGGTTGGGCCTGCCGTTGTGAAGGATTCGTTGGTGCGAACGTCCGCCTGTGCGAAGGACACGGACAGCGGGAGCGCGTCAACCGTGAACTTGAAGGGATTGGATTCGGAATATCCGGCTTCGGAGGTCGAAACCGAGACGACCAGTCCGGTCTCGACGCCGATCTTCGTCGGCGTGCCGGAGATGATGCCCGTGTTGGGGTCAAGGGAGAGGCCGGCGGGAAGCTTGCCCGCGTTGAGGTTCCAGCTCGCCACACCGACGAGGTCCTTGGCCTTGAGCTGCACCGAGTAGGGAATGCCGTAGGTGGCGTGCAGGCTGCTCAGACTGGAGATGTCGACGTCAGCCGCGGACGTGGAGAGCGTGAAGACGTTGGACGTGCCAGCGGAACCGTCGGCGTCGATCGCCTTGACCTGGAAGCGCAGCGACGTGTCGAAGGTCTTGATGAAGCCGTAGACCAGCCCCGTCTTCGAATTGATCTTCAGCGTGGACGGCTTGCCATCGAGCGCGATCAGGCTCCATTGCAGCGCGCCGACGGAATGCGGCACGACAGGCTGGACGGAGAAGCTCTCGTCCGGGCGGCGGGTCTGGTCGGCGACCTTCAGGAACTGCGGGCCGTCTTCAACGAGGATGTCCCCATAGGCATAGGTGATCTCCTCGCCCATGTAGTCGTACCCGATGAAGGCGGCGTCCGTCTGATAGGTCTTGGTCGGCGTGCCTTCGAAGTAGGACCCCTCGGTGCCGAAGTCAGCGGGCAGGTCCGTCATCGCGGCCCAGTGGTCGACCGGAACCGTCGATGGGATCTGGTGGTACATGTACTTGCCAACATGGCCGTAGAAGGTGAACTGCTGCTCGTCGCCGCGCACGTCATGGAAGCGGAAGTTGATAGCGGCGCGGGCGACAAGGTTGCCGGACACGTCATACCCCTTGAGGACGGCATTGCGCTGGGCTTCCGGCCCTTCGGCGACACCCGAGACGAGTCCGGTCGCAGGATCGAGGTCGAGACCTGGCTGGATTGATCCGGAAGACAGCCTCCATTCAGCGACGGCCGTCGTCTTTACGGGGATTGACTTCGAGAAGCTCTTCCCGATCACGCCCGCGAAGAAGATCGTGATGTCGTTCCCGGCCTCGAGCGTCGGTTCTCCGATCGGCGGAATGACGACGCCAGCCGTGGAGACCGGAGTCTTGTAGCGGAAGAAGAAGGTGTCGGCCGAGGCCGTGGCATACGAGGTTGCCGCGATCGTCATCGCAAGGATCGAGGACAGGATCGGCCGCGCCAGCTTGAGGCCAGTCGTCCTCTTCAAACCCCACAGAGTGCCGGATTTCTGAATTGAATCCTTCGCACCCGTCTTCTTCATTGTCATGTGGCATGCCCCCGCGAAACACAGATACCGGGCATCATGAATCGAAGACATATCGGCCGCAATCGGGAAAGCTTGCCCCGCGGGCTAAGTTTCTCCTTTATTTCTAGGAGGATGCGATAGACTACTCAGATTCGGCAACACGTGGTCCAGGAAATGTTGTACGACAACTTTAAATGAGCCCTGACAGTTCCCCGAGCATCGCCCCTGCCTCCTGGAAGACATCAAGGCGGGCGACGCGCTCCGCCAGAAACTCATCCTGCCTGAGAGCAGTCACGCCGAGTCCGGCGCCTATGAGCTGACCGCAGATTGAAGCGGTCGAGTCACTGTCGCCGGAATGGTGCGCGGCGGCGGCAATCCGTGCGGGCACGTCGGCATCCATGAGGGCGGCGGCCAGGCCGATCGACAGACACTCCTCCGCGATCCACCCTCCGCCAAGACTCTCGACTTCGTCCATTTCAACCGAGTTTCGTCCGGCAAAGGCCATGGCAGCCGCAATGCACCTCCCGATATCCGACCCGCCCGGCCGATGTCGGACGAAACGGGCCGTGTCCGTCGCAGCGACTGACAGTGGAGCACCCTCCGCAACGAGCCTGAGCATCACGGCGAGCGCTCCTGCCGACGACCATCCGAGGACGTGGCCGTGCGTCACCGCAGCGGAGGCACACCCCAGCGTCCACGTCTCTTCGAGTTCCAATCCCGGAACGAACGCAATGGGAGCCACCCGCATGATGCCGCCACATCCCTTGGAGTCGTTGATCGGCTCCCATGGCGTTCCCCGGCCTCCGCGGGCCAAAGCCTGCAGGCAGGTCGCACCGGGAGCGCGGCGCTGGTGAAGGCGGCTGCTACCCGCCAATCCTTCGCCACCCCTGATGGCCCCCGTCTGGGTCGCATACCAAGCGAGATAGGCTTCCCGGCAGTAACCAGGAACGGACTGCACCAGTGGATCGCCGCTCTGGATGGCCCGCAGGCAGGCCTCGCCCGTGAAGAGGGTCATCTGGGTGTCGTCGCTGACCACGTGACCGATGCCGTCATAGCTCCAGCTATCGGGCAGATCGAAGCCGAACCCATTCGCGATGTCGGCCGCTATCCGGTCTCCACTCCGGAATTCAACGACGTAGCCGTAAGCGTCCGCGACGGCGCCGAGCAGGATGGAGCCCTGCAGCCGATCAGCCGCGGCTGACAGTTTCGCCGGAGGAGGCGGGGGCTGGGCGACCACTTCCCGCCGCCCAACGCCCAGCATTTCAATCACCCATCCGATCATCGCGTTTTAGCGGCGCCGGCCCGAGCCTCCTCGGCCTCCCAGCCTCCGCCCAGGGCCTTGTTGAGGGAGACGTAGCCCAGCGTCAAGGCGACCCTCGACGAGATGAGGCTGTCTTCCGCCGAATAATGGGATCTCTCCGTCGCGACGACGTCGAAGAAGGACACCGCACCGAGATCATATGACGATCTCGTCATCTCCGCCGCCCTGCCGTATGCGGCGGCGGACTGCGAAAGCTTGGCGACCTTCTGCCTGTCGTTCCTGATGGAGACAAGCGAGTTCTCGACCTCCTCGAGAGCATTGGAAACCGACTGCCGATAGGCGATGAGAGCCTCGTCCTTCTTCGCCACCGCGACATCCTCCGCAGCGGCAAGGCGGCCTCCGTTAAAGAGCGGGACCGACACGGATGGGCCGATCTGCCAGCCGATCGTTGACGACTTCATAAGGTCGCCCACCGATGCTGCAGATGTTGAAATCGCCCCCGTCAGAGACACACTCGGGAGCCGGGCGGCCCGCGCAATCCCAATACCCGACGTGGCGCTTGCCAGACGGTGCGCCGCCGCCTGGACGTCGGGCCGATGCGCCATGACCTCTGCAGGAATGCCAGCGGATGGCAGCCGCGGCAATCCAGGGATGGCCTTCCGCTTCCGCATGGTCTCAGCAAGCGCCGTCGGCTCACCGCCCGAAAGGACGCCCAGCCTATGCACCGCGGTCGCCAGGGCCGTTTCGAGTTCCGGGATGTTGGCCTCGGTCGCCGCGACCTGCCCCTGCGCATTGACCACGTCAAGCTCCGACGCAGCTCCCGCTTCCTTCTTGCTCCGCGTCAGCTCGAGCGTCTGGCGCTGCGAGGCAGCGGTCTTCCTCGCAAGCGCTATGCGCGCCTGGTAGCCTCTCGCGTTCACGTAGTTCGTCACGACATCGGCGGCGAGTGTGACACGAGCCGCACGGAGATCTTCTGCGGCCGCATCGGCGCTGTACCTTGCGGCTTCTCGACTGCGCTTCAGACCTCCGAAGAGATCCAGCTCCCATGATGCATCCATGCCCGTCTGGAACGCGGAGGACAATGCTCCCGAAGGGGCTGTCTTCATGCGCCCGGTCGACGCATCGGCTCCGATTCCTGGAAATGCGGTGCCGGCAGTCTCCCGATAGGAAGCGCGCGCCTCCCTGATCTTCGCCTTCGCGGCCTCGAGGTCGAGAGACTGGGCCATCGCCGTTTCAAGGATCCCATCAAGCACGGGATCCTTCATCGCCCTCCACCACGATGCGACGGACAGGGCGCCGGTCTTCTGGTCGGCACCCGACCATTTGGCGGGAAGTCCGATGCCCGGCGGTGCGTAGTCGGGACCGACGACGCACCCGGCAAGAAGAGCGGCTACAAGAACCGGGGTCATGCGGGAGAGTATGCGAAACGACCTGCTCATGCCTTCTCTCCTTCAACCACGGCCTCATCGGAAACGCGCTTGCTGAAGGTCTTCCTGACAGCCACGTAGAGAAGCGGAACAAAGAACACGCCGAGCACTGTCGCCGCGATCATGCCACCCATGACGCCGATGCCGATGGCATTCTGCGCGCCGGATCCGGCCCCGCTTGCAATGGCGAGCGGCAGGACGCCGAGGATGAACGCGAAGGACGTCATCAGGATCGGTCGAAGCCTCTGGCGAGCGGCTTCGACGGTGGCGTCCATCAGGGATTGCCCGGCTGACTGCCGCTCGCGCGCAAACTCGACGATCAGGATCGCATTCTTCGCGGCAAGACCGATGGTCGTCAGCAGGCCGACCTTGAAGTAGACGTCGTTTGCCTGACCAGCGATCAGCGCGGCGGCGAGGGCGCCGAAGATACCCACGGGAACCGCGAGCATCACCGAGAACGGGATCGACCAGCTCTCATAGAGCGCCGCCAGAGCAAGGAAGACGACGAGAGCCGAGATGGCATACAGCGCTGCCGCCTGGTTGCCGGAGAGCTTCTCCTGGTAGGACAGGCCCGTCCACTCGTGGCCGTAGCCGCCAGGCAAGGATTCGACGATCTTGTCAATCTCATCCATGGCGACGCCGGAGCTGATCCCGGCGGCGGCAGCCCCCTGGATTTCGACAGCGGCGGAGCCATTGAAGCGCTCAAGTCTCGGCGATCCGAACGACCACCTGCCCGAAGCAAATGACGAGAACGGCACCATATCGCCGGAGGCGTTCCTGACATGCCACCTGCCTAGATCGGAAGGCTGCATGCGCGACGAAGCTTCGCCCTGCAGATAGACAGGCTTGATGCGGCCGCGGTCGATGAAGTCGTTCACGTAGCTGCTGCCCCATGCGGCCGACAGGGTGTTGTCGATGTCGCCGAGATCGACGCCTAGAGCGCTGGCCTTTTCCTGATCGATGTCGATGGAGAACTGCGGCTCGTCTTCCTGGCCGTTCGGACGCGTCCCCGAGAGAGTGGCATTCCCCGCGGCCGCGCCGAGCAGCGCGTTTCGAGCCTCGATCAGCTTTTCATGACCCGAGCCGTTGATGTCCTGCAGGTAGAAGGAGAAGCCATTCGAGTTGCCAAGCCCCTGGATCGCCGGAGGTGCCAGTGCATAGACTCGGGCGTCGGTTATCTTCGAGAAGGCTCCCATGGCGCGGCCGGCGATCGCCGCCGCCGACATCGCGGGCGACTTGCGCTCGTCGAAGTCCTTCAGGCGGATGAAAACGAGACCCGTGTTCTGGCCACCACCACCAAAGCCGAAGCCAGCGACGTAGAAGACGCCGTCGACGGCATCCTTCTCGTTCGTGCGGTAGTAGGCATCCACCTGCTTCAGGACATCGAGCGTGCGATCCTGCGTGGCTCCGACAGGAAGCTGCACGCTGGTGATCAGGATTCCCTGGTCCTCCTGCGGAAGGAATGACCCAGGAAGCTTCGTGAACATCCATCCGGCGGCAACCACGATGGCGACGAAGACGGCGAGAGCGCGCTTCGGACGGCTCAGGATCAGGCCGTTGCCGGACGAATAGCCCTCGGTGGCCCTGACGAAGCCGCGATTGAACGCACCGAACACGCCGCGGCGCTCGCCGTGATGCTTCGGCCGCTTCAGCAGTGTGGCGCAGAGGGCAGGGGTGAACACCACCGCGACAACGACCGACAGGATCATGGCGGACACGATGGTCACCGAGAACTGCCGATAGATCACGCCGACGGATCCACCGAAGAAGGCCATCGGGATGAACACGGCCGACAAAACCGTCGCGATGCCGATCAGCGCGCCCGTGATCTCCCTCATCGACCTGATCGTCGCTTCACGCGGGGAGACATTCTCGTCCTCCTCCATCACGCGCTCGACGTTCTCAACGACAACGATGGCATCATCGACCAGAAGGCCGATGGCGAGAACCATGGCGAACATGGTCAGCGTGTTGATCGAATATCCGGCGACCGAGAGGATTCCGAACGTTCCGAGAAGAACGACGGGCACCGCCAGGGTCGGGATCAGCGTCGCCCTGAAGTTCTGCAGGAAGACGAACATCACGATGAACACGAGGACGATGGCCTCGACGAGCGTCTTCACGACCTCCTCGATCGACAGCTTCACGAATGGCGATGTATCGTAGGGGTAGTTCACTTCGAGATTGGCGGGGAGAGTGGGCTCCAGCCTCGAAATCGTATCCCTGACCGCCTGCGCGGTGCTGATGGCGTTCGCCCCCGTGGCGAGGTTGATGGCGAGACCCGCAGCGGGGCGACCATTGAAGGCTCCGGTGGTCGCATAGGTCTCGGCACCGATCTCCACGCTGGCGACATCGCCAAGACGGACCACGGATCCGTCCGCAGCGCTCTTCACGATGATATTGCGGAACTGCTCGGGAGACTGCAGGCGGCCACGCGCGGTCACGGTGACGTTGAGCTGCTGTCCCTTCACCTGCGGAAGCGCACCGAGCTGACCGGCGGAGACCTGATTGTTCTGGGACTTGATGGCCGCCGAAACGTCTGACGGCATCAGCGAGAACTTCGCAAGCTTCTCGGGATCCATCCAGACACGCATCGCATAGCCGGAACCGAAGATCGAGGTTTCACCAACGCCTTCGGTTCTCTTGATCGTGTCATTGAGGTTGCTGTCCACGTAGTCGGCGATGTCCGTCGAGTCCATGGACCCGTCCTTCGACACGAAGCCGACGACCATCAGGAAGCCCGACGAGGACTTGGTGACGGTCACGCCGTTCGTCTGGACGATCTGCGGAAGCTGGGTCGTCACGAGCTGCAGCTTGTTCTGGGCCTGCATCTGGGCGATGTCGGGATCCGTGCCGCTCTTGAAGGTCAGCCGGATCGAAGCGCCGCCCGAGGAAGTCGAGCTGGAAGACATGTAGTCGAGATTGTCTATCCCCGTCATGCCCTGTTCGATGACCTTCGTCACCGAGTTCTCGACCGTTGCCGCATCGGCACCAGGGTAGTTGGCGCTGATGTTGACCGTGGTTGGGGAGATTTCAGGATACTGGGCAATCGGAAGCTTCGTCAGTGCCAGCAGACCGGCCAGCATGATGACGATGGAGATGACCCAGGCGAAGATCGGCCTGTCGATGAAGAATCTGGACATGTGCTACCTCACTTCCCAGCCTTGGCCGATGTCCCGGATGGCAACTGCTGCGCTTTGCCATCCTCGCCGACCTGGACATTGTAGAAACTCACCTTCGTACCCGCCTTGGCGTTCTGGCTTCCCTCAACGACCACCTGCTCGCCGGCCGCAACTCCGCTGCAGTCGTGCGGAGGCGCCCCCTCGGATGCAGAGCTGCAGCCCGCCGGGATAGCCCGAACGATCCAGTCGTTTCCGGAATTTCTGATAACGGCAATGGTTCGGTCCTCGACGGTTCCGTCGGCGCCGACGAGCAGGACCGTTGCCGCCCCCTTCGCGTTGTGACTGACCGTGCGCTGCGGCAGGCGGAACACGCCCTGTGCGACCCCCTGTTCGACGCTGGCACGAACGAACATGCCCGGCATCAGGATGCCATCAGGATTCGGGAACTTTGCCCGCAGCGTGTAGGTGCCCGTCGACTGATCTACTGTCTGCTCGGAGAAGGCCACGACGCCGCGGTGGGCATAGGCGGAGCCGTCATCGAGGATGATGCTGACTGCGGATGTCGCTTCCTGTTTCACGAGTCCTTCGGCGATATCCTTCCGCAACTTTGCAAGCTCGCCCGCCGACATGACGAGATCGACGTTGACCTCGCCCTCCGCACGGATGACTGCGAGCGGAGAGGCCTGCGCCGTCGTCACAAGGGCACCCTCGGTCACGCTGGACTTGCCGATGCGCCCAGAGATCGGTGCGCGTACTTCGGCATGCTCGAGATCGATCTTCGCGCTGGCGAGCGCTGCCTTGGCGGCGTTGACCTGCGCCACGGCCTGAAGCAATGCGGCATCTGCCGCTTCCGCATCCTGCTTGGATACAGCATCCCCACCCGACAGAGCCTTGTATCGCGCGGCCTTCGACACCGCACTCGGCAGAGCCGCCTCCGCGACCGCCAGAGCCGCAGCAGCCTGATCGTACTTCGCCTGGTATGCGGATGCATCGATCCGGTAGAGAACCTCACCCTGCTTGACCAGCGCACCTTCCGTGAACAGTCGTTCGCGGACGATGCCTTCGACCTGCGGGCGGATTTCGGAAACCGTCGCCGCTTCGACGCGGCCCGTCAGATTTGCCTCGATGACGACATTCTCGGGATGCAAGACCTGCACGCCGACCCGTGGAGCCTGAGCCTGCGGAGCCATGTCCGCCGCCAGCGCGACATGACTGCAGCCGACCATCAGGATCGACGCGGCGACCAGCACCTTCCTGCGGACGGACAAAGCTGCGAAAGCCGGACGATGTCGCCCGGCGCCTGAAAGATTCAGCATCAAGTTCTCCATTTACAAAACTAGCACAGTTTCCTTATTCTAGGATTCGAAACGTCACCGGCTCAACCCCACAAGGATTCAAAATATGACCGCCGAACCCGCCGCAGGTGTAAGGAGAGGCCGCCCGAAGGTCTCGAGCGACGAGCAGCAGGCGGCGGCCGTCGTGGCGGAAGCCAGACGGATCTTCATCGAGCAAGGATATGAACGGATGACCATGGACGGCATCGCCGCGCGGTGCCGCATGTCGAAGCGCACCATCTACCAGCTCTTCGCAAGCAAGCAGGCGGTCATGAAGGCGGTGATCGAGGATCACAGGGCGCAGATTTTCGGACTGCCCGGCGACTACGACGGGCTGCCCCTGGAGGAGGCGCTTTCGCAGATCTTCAGGATCAATGTCGACGGGGATGACGACCTTCAGCGCTGGGCCGTCCTGCGCGCGATCAAGGCGGAAGCCGCCAAGTCCGAGGAGCTGCTGGCTATCATAAGGGCGAACACGGCCGACCTGATCCCTGCCATGCTCGCCGACTGGATCGCCGAACAGGCGGGCAGGGGGCGCATCGTGGTGCCTGACCCGGCCAGGGCAGCGAAGATCCTGCTGGACATGGTTTTTGGCTGCGTGTTCGACAAGAACGGCCGACTGTGCGAATGGCCGGATGCCGAGGATCGCCGGGTCTACATGCGCGACTGCATTTCGATTTTCGTGAACGGCTGCAGAAGCCGCTAGGCAACCTTACTCGGCCGCTTCCCGGTCGCCTTCGGCTGCCAGGGCACGCACGAGCGCCACGACCTTCTTCCGCAC
>RCUP01000732.1_pt1 | contig 22963 bp, 20 predicted proteins | sample 2166341 | NCBI WGS metagenome assembly RCUP01 (sample SAMN09932325, study PRJNA488358) | compost metagenome | isolation source: compost soil in succinonitrile-enriched | place: Germany: Experimental Botanical Garden | reverse complement strand
GCTACATGAAGGCGCAGGAGGTCGTGACGAACAGCGAGCAGCTGGATTCGCAGCGCGCCTGATCTTCCGGGTGCGACACTGACGAACGCCGCGCCGCACGCGAAACGTGCGGCGCGGCTTTCCTTCTTCTTTCAACGCACGGCAAGGAGCCCCGCATGGACAGTCCCCGCATCCTGATCATTCCCGGCAGCGCCCGCGACGGCTCGCTCAACCGCCGGCTGGCGGCCGTGGCCGCGGCCACCGCGCGCGCGGCGGGCCTGCAGGTGACGGAGATGGACCTGCGCGCGCTGGCGCTGCCCGTGTACGACGGCGACCTCGAGGCCGCCTCGGGCGTGCCGGCCGGCGCGCACGAACTGCGCAGCGCCATCGCGGCGAGCGACGGCGTGCTGATCGTCACGCCCGAGTACAACGGCTTTCCCACGCCGCTGGTCATCAACGCCTTCAGCTGGCTCTCGCGCATTCCGCCGGGCGAGGGCCACGCGGGCGGGCTGGCCGCCACGGCCAACAAGCCGGCCGCGCTGCTGTCGGCCTCGCCCGGGCCGCTGGGCGCGCTGCGCTCGATGAACTTCCTGCGCCAGTACCTGCAGATGGCCTTCGCCATGCTGGTGGCGCCGCAGCAGTTCGCGCTCGGGCGCGCGAACGAGGCCTTCGAGGCCGACGGCACGCTGAAGGACGCGCGCGCCGCGCAGTCGGTGCAGAAGGTGGTGGCGGCGCTGGCCGCGCTCGCGACGGCGTTGCCCACGCCCCGTTGATTCGCGCAGGGGCGGCGTTCGTGCTGTCGCGCGAACGACCGTCCCGATCCGCATCGCGACGTATCTTCGACCGCACATTGGAAGAAGGACGAGACGACATGCAATTCGAATTCACGCCCCGGGTGCTCGCGCTGCGCGCCGAGCTGCTCAAGTTCATGGACGAGCACGTCTACCCGAACGAGAAGCGCCGCGAGGAAGAGCTGGCCGCCAACGCCCGTGCCGGCCGCCCGTATGCCGAGCTGCCGATGATGGCCGGCCTCAAGGCCAAGGCGCGCGAGCGCGGCCTGTGGAACCTGTTCCTGCCCGAGTCGGAACACGGCCCGGGCCTGAGCAACGTCGAGTACGCGCCGCTGTGCGAGATCATGGGCCGGCGCTACTGGTGCGCCGAAATCTTCAACTGCTCCGCACCCGACACCGGCAACATGGAAGTGCTGGCGCGCTACGGCACCAAGGCGCAGCAGGAACGCTGGCTCACGCCGCTGCTGGCCGGCGAGATCCGCTCGTCGTTCGCCATGACCGAGCCCGAGGTGGCCTCCAGCGACGCCACCAACATCCGCTGCAGCATCCGCCGCGAGGGCGACGAGTACGTCATCAACGGGCGCAAGTGGTACATCACCGGCGCCATGAACGAGCGCTGCGAGATCTTCGTGCTGATGGGCAAGACCGACCCCGACAACGCCGACCGCCACAAGCAGCAGTCGATGGTGCTCGTGCCCAAGAACACGCCCGGCATCACCATCGTGCGCGACATGCAGCTGCTGGGCATGTACGACCCGCCCTTCGGCCACCCCGAGATCGTGTTCGACAACGTGCGCGTGCCGGTCGAAAACATCCTGCTGGGCGAGGGCCGCGGTTTCGAGATCGCGCAAGGCCGCCTCGGCCCGGGCCGCATCCACCACTGCATGCGCGCCATCGGCATGGCCGAGGCCGCGCTGGAGATGATGTGCCAGCGCCTCGTGTCGCGCGTCGCCTTCCACAAGCCGCTGTCGGAGCAGGGCGTGTGGCGCGAGCGCATTGCCGAGTCGCGCATGCTCATCGAGCAGTCGCGCTGGATGGTGCTGAATGCGGCCTACCGCATGGACACCGTGGGCAACAAGGTCGCGGCGAAAGAGATCGCGATGATCAAGGTGCTCACGCCCAACAACTGCGTGAAGGTGATCGACTGGGCCATGCAGGCCTTCGGCGCGATGGGCCTGAGCCAGGACACGCTGCTCACGCACTTCTACGCCTACGAGCGCCACCTGCGCGTGGCCGACGGCCCCGACGAGGTGCACCGCAACGCGATCGCGAAGCAGGAGCTGGCGGCGTACCAGTAACGGCAGCGCCGCCGCCGCGAGCGCGTCAGTCGACGCGCTTCGCGCGCTCCAGCATGGCGTGCAGAAGTACGTTGCAGCCGGCCGTCAGGTGGTCGGGCTGCGCGTCCTCGATCTCGTTGTGGCTGATGCCGTCCTTGCAGGGCACGAAGATCATGCCGGCCGGTGCCAGCCGCGCCGCATAGATCGCGTCGTGGCCCGCGCCCGACACCACGTCCATGGTCGAGTAGCCGAGCCGTTCGGTCGCGCGGCGCACCGCGTCCACGCAATCGGGGTGAAACGGGCAGGGCGGAAAGTACGACACGCGCTCGATCGTCACGCCCAACCCGGTCTCGCGCCCCGTGCGTTCGACGAAGGCGAGGATCTCGCCGTGCATGCGGTCGAGCAGTTCGCCGCTCACGTTGCGCAGGTCGACCGAGAACTTCACCTCGCCCGGAATCACGTTGCGGCTGTTCGGGTGCACCTGCACCATGCCGACCGTGCCGCGCCCGTAGGGCGGGTAGCGCAGCCCGATGGCCACCACCTCCTGCATGATCCGCGTCGCCACCTGCAGCGCGTCGCGGCGCAGGTGCATCGGCGTGGGGCCCGCATGCGCCTCCATGCCGGTGACGACGCAGTCGTACCACGAGAGGCCGAGCACCGCCGGCACCACGCCGATGACCTTGTCCGCATCTTCCAGCACCGGCCCCTGCTCGATGTGCGCCTCGAAGTAGGCGCCGATGGGGTGGTCGCCCGGCGTCTGGTCGCCGATGTAGCCGATGCGCGCCAACTCTTCGCGCACCGTCTTGCCCTCGGTGTCTTTCGCGGCGTAGGCGTGCTCGAGGCTGAAGGCGCCGCAGAACACGCCAGAGCCCATCATCACCGGCACGAAGCGCGAGCCTTCCTCGTTGGTCCAGAACGCGACCTCGATAGGCGCCTCGGTGCGAATGCCCTGGTCGTTCAGCGTGCGCACCACTTCCAGTGCCGACAGCACGCCGTAGTTGCCGTCGAACTTGCCGCCGGTGGGCTGCGTGTCGATGTGGCTGCCCGACACGATGGGCGGCAGCGCGGGGTTGGTGCCTTCGCGGCGCATGAAGACGTTGCCGATCTTGTCGACGGTGATGCTCAGCCCCGCTTCCTTGCCCCACGACACCACGAGGTCGCGGCCCTGCTTGTCGAGGTCGGTCAGCGCCAGCCGCTTGACGCCGCCCTTGGGGGTGGCGCCGATGCGTGCCAGTTCCATCAGCGAGTTCCACAGGCGCTCGCCGTTGATCGTCAGCACCTGCGTGTCCACTGCTGCATTCATGTATGACTCCTTGGGGGTTCAGCGCGCCACGGCCGTGGGCGCGTGCTGCTGCTTGAAGCGTTCGAGCGCGGTGAACATCGGCGCGAAGGGCGGGCGCTTGAGGTAGCGGCCGGTGCCCGGCTCGGCGCGCAGGTCGCCGTCGCGCCAGACCCAGCGGCCGGCGCTCACCGTGTGCCTGGGCACACCCGTCACTTCGCGGCCTTCGAAGATGTTGAAGTCGCTCTTCGAATGCTGCGTCTTCACCGACAGCGTCTTGGTCGCCTTCGGGTCCCACACCACGATGTCGGCGTCGGCACCGGCCTGGATGACGCCCTTGCGCGGGTACAGGTTGAACAGCTGCGCCGCGTTGGTGGAGGTGACGCGCACGAACTCCGAGGGCGTGAGGCGGCCGGCGTTGACGCCAGCATCCCACAGCACGGCCATGCGCTCTTCGACACCGCCGCAGCCGTTGGGGATCTTCGTGAAGTCGTTGCGGCCGGCGGCCTTCTGCTCGGCACAGAAGGTGCAGTGGTCGGTCGCCGTGGTGTGCAGGTTGCCGCCCTGCAGACCGCGCCACAGCATGGCCTGGTTCTCGCGCGAGCGGAAGGGCGGGCTCATCACGTGGGCGGCGGCGCGCGCAAAGTCGGGGTCGCGGTAGGCGCTCTCGTCGACCACGAGGTGGCCGGCCAGCACCTCGCCGTACACGCGCTGGCCGCGCGCGCGGGCGCGGGCGATGGCGTCGAGCGCTTCGCCGCACGAGACGTGCACCACGTAGATCGGCACGCCCAGCACGTCGGCGATGGCGATGGCGCGGTTGGCCGCCTCGGCCTCGACCATCGGCGGGCGCGACAGCGGATGGCCTTCAGGCCCGCGAATGCCCTGCTCCAGCAATTGCTGCTGCAGCATCGCGACCAGCTCGCCGTTCTCCGCATGCACCGTCGGCATGGCGCCGAGTTCCAGCGAGCGCTGGAAGCTCTTCACCAGGATCTCGTCGTCGGCCATGATCGCGTTCTTGTAGGCCATGAAGTGCTTGAAGCTGTTCACGCCGTGCTCGTGCACCAGCGTGCCCATGTCCTTGTGCACGCTGTCGTTCCACCAGGTCACGGCCACATGAAAGCTGTAGTCGCCGGCGGATTTCTCGGCCCAGCCGCGCCACATGCGAAAGGCGTCCATCAGCGACTGCTGCGGGTCGGGAATCACGAAGTCGATGATGCTGGTGGTGCCACCGGCCAGGCCGGCCGCCGTGCCGCTGAAGAAGTCGTCGGCCGCCACCGTGCCCATGAAGGGCAGCTGCATGTGGGTGTGCGGGTCGATGCCGCCGGGCATCACGTAGGCGCCGCCGGCGTCGACGACTTCGGCGCCCGCCGGCACCTGCAGGTCGGTGCCGACCTGGAGGATCTTGTCCCCCTGGCAGAGCACGTCGGCACGGTGCTCGGCATCGGCGTTGACCACCGTGCCACCGCGAATGAGAACGGTCATGGCGTGGGTTCCTTTTCTTTCTTGCTTCAGCTGGGGTTCTTGAGGGGCGGGGCCAGGCCCTGAAGCTGCGGCGCGCGCGCCTTCATCAGCCCCATGTAGACCACGGCCGACAGCACCACGCCGACGAACCAGGCGTAGGTGTAGATCGTCTTGAAGAACTCGGGCATCGACGGCACGGCCGACGGAAAGGCGGCGTTCAGGAAGCCGGGGATGTTCGGCAGCACGCCGACGACGAAGGCGACGATGGCCGCCATGTTCCAGCCGTTGCCGTAGCTGTAGGCGCCGGTCTCGCGGTAGAGCGCCTCGACGTCCAGCTCCTTGCGGCGGATGAGGTAGTAGTCGGCAATCAGGATGCCGGCCACCGGCCCCAGCAGCGCCGAGTAGCCGATGAGCCAGGTGAAGATGTAGCCCTGCGTGGTCTCCAGCACCTTCCACGGCATCATCACGATGGCGATGCCGGCGGTGATGTAGCCGCCCGTGCGGTACGAGATCTTCTTCGGGTTGAGGGCAGAGAAGTCGTAGGCCGGGCCCACGAGGTTGGCCGCCAGGTTCACGCTCACGGTGTCGATCAGCAGGATGATGAGCGCGAGCAGCACCGCGGCGCCGGTCATGCGGCTGGCCAGGTCCACCGGGTCCCACAGCGCCTTGCCGTAGATGACCACCGTGGCCGAGGTGACCATCACGGCCATCATCGCGAGCAGGCCCATGGGTGCGGGCAGGCCGATCACCTGGCCCACCACCTGGTCGCGCTGCGAACGCGAGAAGCGCGTGAAGTCGGGAATGTTCAGCGCCAGCGTGGCCCAGAAGCCGACCATGGCCGTGAGCGACGGCCAGAACACCGCCCAGAACATGCCGGCCTTCTTGCCGCCGGCCTCGAACTGCGAAGGCTGGTCGAAGATCGGGCCCAGGCCGCCCGCGCGCTGCACGGCCCAGTAGAGCAGGGCGACGCACACGATGATCTTCAGCGGCGCGGTGTAGGTTTCGAGACGGCGGATCGACTCGATGCCGTGCACCACGAAGTACAGCTGGATGGCCCAGAAGATCAGGAAGCACACGAGCTGCGCGCCGTTGATGCCGAGCATCGGCAGCTTGTCGCCGCCCAGCGGCTGGCCCATGAGCACGCCGACCAGCGTGTAGATCATCTGGCCGCCGAACCAGGTCTGGATGCCGTACCAGCCGCAGGCCACGATGGCGCGCAGCAGGGCCGGCAGCCGCGCCCCGCGCGTGCCGAACGAGGCGCGCGCCATCACCGCATACGGAATGCCGTACTTCGCGCCCGCGTGGCCGATGAGCAGCATCGGCACCAGCACGATGGCGTTGCCGAGGAACACGGTCAGCACCGCCTGCCCCCACGACATGCCGCCTTCGATCAGGCTGGCCGCCAGCATGTAGGCGGGGATGCACATCACCATGCCCACCCAGAGCGCGGCGAAGTGGTACCAGCGCCACGTTCGCTGCGCCAGCGTGGTGGGCGCCAGGTCCTCGTTCCAGAGGTTTGCGGCGGGTGCGCCGCCGTGCTGTGGGGTCGTCATGTGGGTTTTCTCCTGCACGTGTGTCGTGCTTCTGGCCGTGTGGTCGTTCCCCTCCCGCCGCCGCCCGGTCTGCGCCGGGCTTGGTCATTCACTTGCTCACTCACTCGCTTGTTCGATATCCCGTTCAGGCGGGGCTGCCGGTGCGCATCGGGTTGTTGGGGTGCGTGGTCCAGTTGGCGTAGTGGCCGACCACCGGGTGGCCGGTGCGCGCGTCCGTCTCGCCGGCCTTCAGCGTGCGCATCGACAGCGCGCCGGGCACCGGGCAGATCGACACGCACAGGTTGCAGCCGACGCACTCTTCTTCCTTCACCTCGAAGAAGCGCATGCCGTCTTTCGTGGCGCTGATGGCCTGGTGCGAGGTGTCTTCGCACACCACGTGGCAGCGGCCGCACTGGATGCACAGGTCCTGGTGGATCACGGCCTTGTCGACGTGGTTCAGGTTGAGCTGCTGCCAGTCGGTGATGCTGCCGACCGCACGGCCGCGCAGCTGCTCCAGGTTGGCGTAGCCCTTCTGGTCCATGAAGTTGGAGAGGCCGTCGCACAGGTCCTGCACGATCTTGAAGCCGTAGACCATGGCGGCGGTGCACACCTGCACCGAGCCGCTGCCCAGCGCGATGAACTCGGCCGCATCGCGCCAGGTCGAGACGCCGCCGATGCCCGAGATGGGCAGGCCGGCGGTCTGCGGGTCGCGCGCGATCTCGGCCACCATGTGCAGCGCGATCGGCTTGGCGCCGGGGCCGCAGTAGCCGCCGTGCGAGCCCTTGCCGTCGGTGTGCGGGAACATCGCCATCGCGTCCAGGTCGACGCCCATGATCGAGTTGATGGTGTTGATGAGGCTCACCGCGTCGGCGCCGCCTTTCTTCGCGGCGCGCGCGGCGGGGCGGATGTCGGCCACGTTGGGCGTGAGCTTCACGATCACCGGCAGCTTCGAGTAGTGTTTGCACCACTCGGCCACCATCTGGATGTACTCGGGCACCTGGCCCACGGCCGCGCCCATGCCGCGCTCGCTCATGCCGTGCGGGCAGCCGAAGTTCAGCTCGATGCCGTCGCAGCCGGTGTCTTCGACCCTCGGCAGGATGTTCTTCCAGGCCTCTTCGGTGCACGGCACCATGATCGACGCCACCAGCGCGCGGTCGGGCCAGTTGCGCTTGACGCGCGTCATCTCTTCCAGGTTGGTGCGCAGCGGGCGGTCGGAGATCAGCTCGATGTTGTTGAAGCCCGTCACGCGGCGGTCGGCCGCATACGACACGGCATAGCGCGGGCCGTGCACGTTGACCACGTTCGGGTCTTCGCCCACGGTCTTCCAGACCACGCCGCCCCAGCCGGCCTCGAAGGCGCGGACCACGTTGATCTCCTTGTCGGTCGGCGGCGCCGAGGCCAGCCAGAAAGGGTTGGGGCTGCGGATGCCCACGAAGTCGATGCTCAGGTCTGCCATGTGAATTGCTCCTGTCGCGGCAAGGCGCGCACGGATGGAATGAGAGGAGAGGAAGGTCGGTGCGGTCGCGTCAGGCCGCGCGCAGGTGGCGGTCGATGGACAGCGCGGCCTGCTTGCCGTCTTCCACCGCCTCGACCGTGAGGTCGCGCCCGCCGAAGCGCGCGTCGCCGCCGGCCCAGACCTTGGGGAGCGAGCTGCGGCATTCCGCATCGGTGCTGATGCGCCCGCCCTGCAGCTGCACGCCGCTGTCTTCCAGCGCGGTCGCGACAAAGCTCTGGCCGATGGCGCACAGCACCATGTCGGCCTGCAGCGCGAGCGCTTCGCCGGTCTCGACCAGCTTGCCGTCGACCAGCGCGGTGCGCGCGAAGTCGATGCCGCGCAGCACGCCGCCCTTGGCACGCAGGGCCTTGGGCGCGGCCCAGTGGATGATGCGCACGCCGTTCTCCTTGGCCCAGCTCTGCTCGTCGACCGAGGCGCCCATGGCCTCGGCGCCGCGCCGGTAGACGATGCTCACGTCTTCCGCGCCGAGCTTGCGCGACTGCACGGCCGCGTCCACCGCGGTCATGCCGCCGCCGATCACCACCACGTGGCGGCCGATGGCCACGTCGGCCGGCGACGCGGCCTGGCGCAGTTCGGCGATGAAGTCCACCGCATCGCGCACGCCGGTCTGCTCGCCCAGGCCCAGCGTGTTCACGCCCGCCAGGCCCAGGCCCAGGAACACCGCGTCGTAGCCGGCGGCGAGCGCATCCAGGTGCAGCTCGCGGCCCAGTGCCTGGTTGTTGCGCACCTCGATGCCGCCGACCGACAGCAGCCACTCGATCTCGCGTTGCGCGAAGTCGTTCACCGTCTTGTAGCTGGCCAGGCCGTACTCGTTCAGGCCGCCCAGCTTGGGGCGCGCGTCGAACAGCGTCACCTGGTGGCCCAGCACCGCGAGGCGGTGGGCGCAGGCCAGGCCGGCCGGGCCCGCGCCGACGACGGCAATGCGCTTGCCGGTGTCGGCCGCGCGCACGAAGAGCGGTGCACCGGGCGCGTCGAAGAAGGCATCGGTCGCGTGGCGCTGCAGCAGGCCGATCTCGACCGGCTTGCTCTCGTTGCTGTTGCGCACGCAGGCCTGCTCGCACAGCACCTCGGTCGGGCACACGCGGGCGCACATGCCGCCCAGCGGGTTCTCTTCGAGGATGGTGCGCGCGGCGCCGCGCAGGTTGCCGTCGGCGATGCGGCGGATGAAGGTCGGGATGTCGATGCCCGTGGGGCAGGCCGTCTGGCAGGGCGCGTCGAAACAGTAGTAGCAGCGCTCGGCCTCGATGTTGGCCTGCACCACGTTCAGCGGCGGGTGGGCGTCGCAGAAGTTCTTGGCGTACTGCGCGGGGTCGAGACGGCCGGCGCGCACATCGGAGGCAATGTGCGCGCTGGGCGCGACGGGATTCATCGTGCTGCTCATGGGCTTTCAAGCTCCAGGTCGTGGTGGGGTAACCGTGTGCGACATGAGAGATCGAGCCCTCATGAAGTTTGACCAAGTGGTCGAATGTCGCGATGATTCAGCAAACGAGGGGTGCCGCCCATACACAGTTGGCGCGGCGCACGAGAAAGTGTTTGCCGCTGCCGACCATGCTGTTTGGTGCACTCCCCAGCACAGTTGCCCAGGGCAAACCCTGTCCAGACAGGCCGCATGCGTTTCTCAAGGAGACCCGGTGATGCAGAGTTCAAGCAACGCGTCGGCGCTGCGCCAGCCGGCGCCCGCCGGTGCCGGTTGGATGCAGGGCCTGATGGGCGACATGGACGAAGCCGCGCCCGGCCTCGGGCTGGCGCAGCGCCTCGTGGTGGGCGTCGAGTTGCGCGTCATCGACGGGCGCCTCGCACCCGGCACCAAGATGCCTTCGGTGCGCGCGCTGGCCGGCAAGCTGGGCATCAGCACCTTCACCGTCACCGAGTCGTACAGCGCCTTGCGCGCGCGCTCGGTGCTGGCCTCGCGGCCGGGCAGCGGCTACTACGTGCTGCACCGGCCTTCTCGCATTGCATCCGACGACGCCGATGCGGTGCCGCGCATGACCGACACCGCCACGGCCCACGACCGCCCGCCACCCGCCGAATACCGGGGCGATGACCTGGTGCGCGAAGCCATGCGCCGCGTGGCCCGCTCGGCCCCCGAATGGGACAGCGGCACGCGACATGGTTTCGGCCTGCCGCGCCTGCGCGAACTGATCGCCGCGCGCCATCGCGCCGAATTGCCCGCGCTGGGCCCGCAGCAGGTCATGACGGCAGCGGGCAGCCTGGGCGCCACGATGTGTTTGCTGCAGGCCTGGACCGAACCCGGCGACGCGGTGCTGGTCGAGTCGCCCGCACCGCGCCAGCTGCGCAGCCTGATCCGCACGCTGGGCCGTCGCATGCTCGAAGTGCCACGGCGCGGCGGCTGCCTCGACATCGCCGCGCTCGACAGCCATGCCGCGATGTTGCCTGCGGCAAGCCGCCAGCGCCTGCTGTTCCTGTCGACGGCAGTTTCCAATCCGCTGGGCGTGTGCATGAGCCCGCAGGGCGCGCACCAGGCGCTGCAGGCGGCCGAGCGGCACGACCTGCGCGTGATCGAGCTCGACACCTGGCGCGGGCTCTCGCCGTTGCAGGCGCCCAGCCTTGCCGCGATGGACGGGCTGCAGCGCGTGGCGCAGGTCGGTGGCGTGTCGACCACGCTCTCGGCCAAGCTGCGGCTTGCACATGTGCTGCTGCCGCAGCATTGGGTCGAGGATGCGGCCTTGCGCTGCCTGCACACCACGCTCGGCCCGAGCGAGTTCGAGGAGCGCGTGGCCTGCGAGGTGCTGGCCGATGCCGGCTATCCGCGCTTCCTGCAGAAGCTCAACACCGCGCTGAAGATCGCCGGTGAGCGCACGCTGTCGCTGCTGACCGGCGCGGGCCTGCAGGCGCTGTGCGTGCCCGATGGCGGCCCCTTTCTCTGCGCAGGCTGGCCGCCCGGCTGTGAGCCTCGTCCATCGAGCGATGCGGTGCTGCAGGAGGCGCGCAAGCAGGGCCTGCCGCTCGCGGCCGCGACCGATTTCGGCGACATGCCGCAGCCCTTTGCCTGGTATCGCTTCAACGTCGCGCACTGCGGCGACGAGCGACTGGTGCGCTTCCTGGCGCGGATGAAGAACCCATGAGCGCTGCGCCACCCCTGCGAACTGCGGCGCGTCCTCCCGCCGTGAAGCGCCAGGCCCGCCGCCAGAACCTCGAGAGCGCCATCCTCGCGGTGGCGCAGGAGCGATTCGCGCTGCACGGCTACGGCGGCGTGTCGGTCGACGACATCGCGGCCGACGCGGGCATCTCCAAGCAGAGCCTGCTGTACTACTTCCCCTCGAAGAAGGCGCTGTACAGCCGCGTGTTCAACGACGTGCTCGACTCGTGGCTGTCGAACCTCAACAGCCTGGCCGACGCCGACCTCGACCCGCATGCCGCGCTGGAGCGCTACGTCACGCAGAAGCTGCAGTTCTCGTACGACCACCCTTCGGGCTCGCGGCTGTTCGCGCAGGAAATCATTTCGCAGGCGCCGCAATGCGCCGACGACATCGAGGCCAAGCTGGTACCGGCCTTCCGCGCCGAAGCGGCCGTGCTGAACCGCTGGATGGCGAACGGCGACGTGGCGCCGCTGCCCGTGCCGCACCTGCTGTTCACGCTGTGGGCCATGACGCAGACCTACGCCGACTTCGCCTGGCAGATGCGCATGCTGCTCGGCAAGCAGGCGCTGGAGCCGGCCGACTTCGACCTGGCCCGCGAGACCATCCTGCGGATGCTCGAAGGCGCGCTGGGGCTGAAGCGGCCCGCCACCTCGGCGGTGGTGACGAGCGGGCACGCTGCGCTGCCTCCCGTGGAAAAAGCCGGGAAGGAGCGGGCCTAGTCGCGCGTCTCGAGCACCATCGACACCTCGACCACGCCGCCGCGAGGCAGCGACGCGACGCCCACGGTGGTGCGAACCGGCAGGGCGGCATCGGGGAAGATCTGTTGCAGGGCCGCCGAGGCCGCGTCCATCACCTGGGCGTGGTCCTTGAAGTCGCCGCAAGCCTGGAGGTAGCCGTTCAGTGCCACGACGCGAACGACGCGCGAGAGGCTGCCGAGTTCGTCCTGTGCCGCGCGCAGCAGGGCGCCGACAGCCGCCACTGCGGCCCGCTGGCCGCGCGGCACATCGTCGGGGCCTTCGAGCCGGCCTGTGATCACCTGGCCGTTCTCGCGCGCCACCACGCCGCTCGTGTGCAGCAGACTGCCGGCCCTCGCGAATGTGGCGTAAGTACCCGATGGCTTGGCCCGCGCCACTTCAGGTGGGCACAGCTGGTCGAGCAAGAAATCTTCGGGTTGCGCATCGCAGGCCTCGCCGCCGACCCAGCAACCTTCCTGCGTGTTCGCATCCCATGGCAATCCCACGTGGATCGCGGAGGGCGAACCCATTGCTTCTCCCTGCCGCACGGTCACTGACAGCGCCTGGTGGCCGACCAGCCCGAGGTGGCGCAGGCCCCAGGCCAGCGCGGCGGCGGCGATGCCCGTGGCGGCGTCTTCCGGGTAGCCGGAAGATTTGGGAAATTGCCGTGCGCTGACCGTGTCGGTCTCGTCCCGTGACATGGCATAGGGATACAGCCCGGTGGACCCGAGACGTTCGCACAGCGATTCGACGCGCGCGAAGTCGACGCGCAAGGCGTGCAGCTGCGCGGTGTCGGCCAGGCGAACCAGCGTCTTGACCCGGCTGGTGGCGGCGTTGAGCACCGGCCCCACGATCTGCCCGACCTCGATGCCCAGGCACTGCGCGATGTCTTCGACCAGCCGCTGTTGCGTCACCTCTTCCACCGTGGCGCGCGGCTGGCTGATCTGCACCGTGCCATCGACGCGCCGGCCCGTGACGGTGCCGCTGAGCGTTTCGATCGCGACGGGCGCACCGTCCCATTCGCCGCGCCGGTGCAGCAGCCACAGCGCGCCGACCGTGGCGTGGCCGCACATTTCCATCTCGTGCTTGGGCACGAAGTAGCGCATGCGCAGCCGGTGCGCCGGTGTGGTCGGCTTCAGCACGAAGACGGACTCATGGCCGCTGAGCCGGGTGTGCTCCTGCATCTGTGCGGTGGAGAGCGCGTCGGCATCGAGCCAAACGGGCGCGGGGTTGCCGCCGACGGATGGATCGGGGCCGACGAACACGCGGATGTTCCGGCAACCGGGCGCAGAAAAAATCGCAGCCATCGTCAATCAGCCCTCGCGTTGACCGAGCGCGCAATGCCGCCCCAGAGCTTGATGTCGCCGCGGATCTGCTCCTCGAACACCTCGGGCCGCACGCTCCACGGCGTCACGCCCTTGGCCAGCATGTCGGCGCGCAGTGCCGGGTCTTTCATCGCGGTGTCGAGCGCGGCGCGCAGGCGCTGCACCACCGGCTGCGGCGTGGCGGTCGGTGCCATCAGGCCGTACCAGAGCTGCGGCTTGAAGTCCTTGATGCCGGCCGCCTCGAAGGTCGGCAGGTCGGCAAAACCCGCCGACGGTTCACTGATGGCCAGCGCCCGCATGCGGCCGCCGCGCACCTGCGCCAGCAGCGCGGGCGGGTTGTCGAACAGCGCCTGGATCTGGCCTGCCATCAGGTCGGCCTGCGCGGGCGCGGCGCCGCGGTAGGGCACGTGCGTCATCTCGATGCCGGTGCGCTGCTTGAACAGTTCGCCCGCCAGGTGGCTCAGGCTGCCGTTGCCGATGCTGCCGTAGTTGAGCGCCTGCGGGTTGGCCTTGGCGTAGCCGACGAAGTCCTTCACCGTGCGCGCCGCCAGCGCGGGCGTGACCACCAGCACGAAAGGCGTGGTGCCGATGGTGCCGATCGGCACCAGGTCCTTGAGGGGGTCGTACGGGAGCTTGGGGTACACCGCATCGGCCGAGGCGATGGTGGTCGTGGTGCTGGCCACCAGCGTGTAGCCGTCGGGGTTCGCCTTCGCGCCGAAGCCCGTGCCCACGGTGCCGCCCGCGCCCGAGCGGTTGTCGATGATGACCGACACACCGAGCGCAGCCTGCAGCCGCAGCTGCACCGAACGGAAGATCACGTCCGTTCCGCCGCCGGCGGGGAAGGGTACGATGATGGTGATCGGCTTCACCGGGTAGGCCGGATCGGAGGCCGGCCACGAGGCGGTCGGCCCGTACAGGGCACCGGCGGCGGCCAGGCCCAGGAGCGCGCGGCGCAGAGGTTGAGTAGTCATGGGGTCTTCTTGCAGGAGTGGTCCTTCCGATTCTGTGGAGCGCGCGCCAACGCGTGCGCCCGATTGCGACATGCGCGGCTTCGAATGCGACAAGGAATGGCCATGCCACTGACTTCCAGCCACCCGCCGCCCCGCCAATCGCTGTTCGTCGAACGGCTGTCTCACCAGGCGACGATGGTCGCCAACACCCGCGACCACTACGCCACCGACGCGCACGTGCACGATTGCGACATGCTGTTCGTGCCCATCGCAGGCCGCTTCAGCGTGGGCGATGCGCAGGGCGAGGCGCAGCGCCTCGGGCCCGGCCACTTCGTCTGGTTCGCGGCGGGCAGCGCGCATTCGACGACCACGCTCACCGCCGGCCAGAGCCATGTCGCGGTCTACGTCGATCCGGCGCTGTGGGCCACGGCCTTGCAGGCGCAGGGCGTCGTGCGGCCCCCGCAAGGCATGCGCGCGGGCAGCACCGCGCTGGGCGCCCTGTCGCAGCGGATGTTCGAATCGACCCGCGCGGGCGACAGCGAGAACTACGTGCTGTGCGGCGCGCTCGTGATGGAGGCCGCGCGCCTGAGCGCCAACCCGTTGTCGGAGGGCGACGCCTCGCCGGCGCTGTGGGTGGCCGAGCTGCTGGCCGAAACGATGCTGCGCGATCTGGCGCAACCCCTGTCGCTCGACGCCTTCGCCCAGCAGCACCGGCTGTCGCGCCGGCAGGTGGAGCGGATCTTTCGCGCGAAGCACGGCATCTCGCCGCTGGAGTTCCTGCAGCGCCAGCGCATCGAACGGGCCGTGTACCTGTTGCAGACCACGCGGGACTCGGTGCTGTCCATCGCGCTGCAGGTCGGCTGGGAGTCGGCGTCCTATCTTTCGCGGATGCTGGAGAAGACCTGGGCGAAGACGGCGACGCAAATTCGCGCGGCAGCCCCTCGACAAAACTAGCCTGGTCGCTCAGGCCGGCGGCGGCGCTTCCCACGCGAAGCCCACGCCATACACCGACCGAATCCAGTCGTGCGCGGGCGTCACCGCGCCGAGCTTGCGGCGCAGGTTCTTCACGTGGCTGTCGATGGCGCGCTCGGTCACGTCCACCGTGTCGTCGTAGGCCAGCTCCAGCAGCCGGGCGCGCGAGAAGATGCGGCCCGGGTGCCGCGACAGCACCTGCAGCAGCCCGAACTCGCGGCGCGTGAGGTTCAGCGGCGTGCCGTCGAGCGAGGCGCGCCAGTGCACGTCGTCGAGCACGAGACCTGATGCGTCGCTCGGCGCGACCTGCACCGCCGCGGGCGGCGCGGTGCGGCGCAGCACGGCGCGCACGCGCGCCACCAGCTCGCGCGGCGAGAAGGGCTTGCACACGTAGTCGTCGGCGCCCAGCTCCAGGCCGAGCAGGCGGTCGACCTCCTCGATGCGCGCGGTGAGCATGATGATCGGGTGCGCCGTGTGTTCGCGCGCGCGGCGCAGCACCTCGATGCCGTCCAGGCGCGGCAGCATGATGTCGAGCAGCGTCAGGTCGGGCGGCGCGGCGACGATGCGTTCGAGCGCGCTCTGCCCGTCGGCGAAATGTTCGGTGTCGTAGCCGGCGTGGCGCAGGTAGTCCTGCACCACGGAGGCGATGTCGAGTTCGTCTTCGACGATCACGATGCGTGTCATGCGGAAGCCGCCAGCGGAAGGGTGATCGTCATGCGCAGCCCGCCCAGCGGCGAAGGCGCCGCCTCGATGCTGCCGCCGTGCGCCTCGAGGGTCGCGCGGCAGATCGACAGGCCCAGGCCCGAACCGCCCAGCGCGCGGCTGCGCGAGGTCTCGCCGCGGAACAGGCGGTCGAAGAGGCGCGGAATCTCTTCCTCGGGCACGCCTGGTGCGCTGTCGTCGAACACCAGCGTGAGGCAATGGCCGGTCCATGCGCCTTCGACGCTCACGCCGATGCGCAGCTGGCCGCCGGCGTCGGTGTAGGCCAGCGTGTTCTCCAGCAGGTTCATGAAGACCTGGTGCAGCCGGTGCGCGTCGCCGTCGATCACCGGCTGGGCCGAGGCGGCGATGCGGTCGAGGGCGTCGCGGTCGAGCGCGATGCCGCGCTGCGCGAAGCGGTCGCGCGTGTGGTCGAGCGCCTCCTTCAGCAGCGACAGCGGGTACACCGGCGCCTTCAGCAGGTCGCTCTGGGGCTCGCGCATGCTGCTGCGCAGGTCGTCGACCAGCTGGCCGAGGCGGATCACCTGCCGGTGCATGCGCAGCGCGGTGCGTTCGTCGAAGCTGCGCACGCCGTCCTGCAGCGCCTCGATCTCCGCGCGCATGGCGGCCAGCGGCGTGCGCAGCTCGTGCGCCGCGTCGGCCAGCCAGGCGCGGCGCGAGGCCTCGGCCGTGTCCAGGCGCTGCGCCATGTCGTTGAAGGTCTTGCCCAGCAGCGCGAGCTCGTCCGAGCCGTGGACCGCGACGCGCGTCGAGAGCCGCCCGCGCGCCACGTCCTGTGCGGCCTGCGTGAGCGCGTCGATCGGCTGGAACCAGCGGCGCGCCAGCAGCCACGACAGCACCAGCGCAAAGGCCAGGCCGCACAGCCCGGTGAGCGCGATCACGCCGGACTGCCGGGCGAGAAAGGCGCGGTCGGCCTCGCTCTCCAGGCCCTGCATCGGCGCGAGCGCGAGGTAGCCGACGACGGTGCGCCCGTGGCGGATCGGCCGGCGCGCGGCGTTCTCCGGGTCGATGGTCGCGCCGACCACGAGCGCGCCGTGCGCGTCGAGCACGGCGAGGCGGCGAAAGATCGAGTCGGGCGGGCCGGCCAGGCCGGGGAAGAAGCCCGGGGGCGGCATCAGGAAGCGGCGGGGCAGCAGGTCGAGCTGCGGCGGCGGGGGCGAGGCGGTGGGCGAGAGCCCGCTGGACGGTTCCGCCGGCGGCGCGCCGTCTCCCGGTGTGCCGGGCGCACGGCGCTCGTACCAGGGCGGCAGCCGCCGGTCGTCGGGCGTGGCGGCGCCGTCGATCACCATCGCCGACTGGCCCAGCTGCAGGCGGTGCCAGGCGTCGTCGTTGTCGCGCAGTTTCTTCCAGTCGCCGTTGGCGGTGTAGTGCTTCAGCAGGAGCTGCGAGAGCCAGTCCATGCGGCGGATCTCGATCTCGGCCACGTAGGCGCCCAGGCCCCGCTGCAGCGCGACGATCGAGAAGCCCACGAAGCTCAGCAGCAGCACGATCAGCAGGGCGGCCAGGGCCAGGAAGATCTTGCGGGAGAGGGTCAGGCGCGGCATGGGCTCGGCGGCGGAGGCATGGCCGCATTCTGCGGCATGCGTTTCGGGGGCGGGGATGGCATGGGCAAGCCGCCGATCATGGCGCCCGATTGGGGAGGAATCTGGGAGACGCGTCCTTGCGTGCCTCTCCCACATTTCTCCCGATTCGGATCGCACGATGCCCGTCATGACACCGGACACGCACCGCGCCCCTCCCACCTCCGCCTTCCGCGCACTGGCCGCCGCCGCGCTCGCCTGGGCCCCGCCGGGGCACGCCGCGCCGCCGTCCACGCCCCCGGGCGACACCGACATCGACCTGCTGCTGTTCCTGCTGGCGGCGCTGTTCTGGGGCGTCGCGCATGTGTGGACGCTGCTCGTGGTCTGGGCCGAGGCCCGGGCTTCGGGCGTGCGCGCGCCTGCCAGGAAGGAGGCCGCCCATGGCCGGTGAAGCGATCGGGCGCCGGGGCCTGCTGGCCGCGATCGGCGCGGCGGGTCTGGCAGCGTCAGCACCAGCGGCTGCCACACCGCAGAAGCTCCCGCTGACCGCCCAGACCACCGAGGGCCCGTACTACCTGGACCTCGCGAACTTCCGCACCGACCTGACCGACGGCCGCGAGGGCGTGCCGCTCGATGTGCGCCTGCGCGTGCTCGATGCCGCCGGGCGCCCGCTGCGCGGCCTGCGCACCGACCTGTGGCACTGCGACGCGCAGGGCAACTACTCCGGCTTCGGCGGGCAGGGTGACGACCGCACGCGCGGCTTCGAGGGCCAGGCCTTCCTGCGCGGCAGCCAGCGCACCGACCGCGACGGCCAGGCCACGTTCGCCACGCTCTACCCGGGCTGGTATGCGGGGCGCACCACGCACATCCACGTCAAGGTGCACCACCGCGAGCGCGCCGTGCTCACGACGCAGTTCTTCTTGCCCGATGCGCTCAGCGAGTTCCTCTACACGCAGGTCTCCAGCTACCAGCGCGCGCGGCTGCGCGACACGCTCAACAGCGCCGACGGCATCGCATTGCGGGCCGGTGACACGGTGCTGGGCGCGGTGCGCGAGGAGGGCCGGCGCTACGTCGCGCTGCTCACGCTGGTGGTCGACCCCGCCGCGCGCCCGGTGACCGAGCGCCCGCCGCCGCCCGGCAGCGGCCCCATGCCGGCGGGCGGCGTGCGGCCGATGCGGCCGCGCACGCCCGAGGGCCTTGCCCGCATCCGCGCGCTGGTGCCGCCGCGCACGGAAGGCTGAGCGGTGCTGCGCATGCCGCTCCCGTTCGTTGCGCCCGCCGATGGGCGCGCCACGTTGCGCGCGCTGGCCCACACCTGCGCGGGCGGCCTGGCCTTGTGCAGCCTGGCGCTGGGCATCGGCGTCGCGGCACGCGGCGCCTGCGCGGAGGCGCGGCAGGTGGCCGTGCGCCACGCCAGCCTGTCGACGCTGGCGCCGATCATGCAAAGGGCCAGCGAAGGCCGCGGGCCGCGCGGCCACGGCGCATGCAAGGCCGGGCCGGCCCTCAGCCCGGCCGCTGCGCGAAGCTGAACCCCACGCCGTAGACCGAACGGATCCAGCCGTGCGAGGGCGACACGGCCGCGAGCTTGCGCCGCAGGTTCTTGATGTGCCCGTCGACCGCGCGCTCGTTCACGTCGAGCGCCTCGGGGAAGGCCGCTTCGAGCAGCCTGGCGCGCGTGAACACGCGGCCCGGTTCGCGCGACAGCGCACGCAGCAACAGCAGCTCGCGGCGCGTGAGCGCCAGGGCCCGCCCCTCCAGCCAGGCATGGCCCAGCGCGCTGTCGAAGGCCACGGCCGGCGAGGCCATGCCCACGTCCGGGTCGGGCGGCGCGCGCCGGCGCAGCACCGTGTGCACGCGCGCCACCACCTCGCGCGGCGAGAAGGGCTTGCAGACATAGTCGTCGGCGCCCAGGTCGAAGCCGCGCAGCCGGTCGGCCTCGTGCGCGCGCGCCGTCAGCACGATGATCGGGTGGTCGCTGCGCGCGCGCACCTGCGCGATCACCTGCAGCCCGTCGATGCGCGGCAGCACCACGTCGAGCAGCGTGAGCGCCGGTGGCGCGTGCAGGATGCGCTCGAGCGCGGCGGCGCCGTCGCCCAGCTGCTCCACCTCGTGGCCCGCGCGCTGCAGCGGGCCCAGCAGCAGCGACGCAATGTCGCGTCCGTCTTCCACCAGCAGGATGCGGCTCATGGGGCGTGCGGGCCGGTTCAGAAGGACGTGCCGATCTGGAACTGGAAGCGCTGCGTGCGGTCGGCCGCGATGCCGTTGGCCGTGTCCTCCTTCTGGTAGACGATCGGCACCGCATACGCCAGGCGCAGCGGGCCCAGCGGCGAGATCCAGCTGATGCCCAGGCCGGCCGAGGCGCGCAGGCGGTTCTGCGCCTTCCACTGCGCGTCGGTCATGCTGGCCGTGCGTTCGGCGAACACGTTGCCCGCGTCGAAGAAGGTGTAAAGCCGCAGCGACTTGTCGTTGCCCGCGCCGGGGAAGGGCGTGGTCAGCTCCATGTTGAAGATCGCCTTGCGCGTGCCGCCCAGCGAACCGCCGGTGACCGCGTCGGTCGGGCCCAGCGAGTTCTGCTCGAAGCCGCGGATCGAGCCCAGCCCGCCCGCATAGAAGTTCTTGAAGATCGGGAAGCTGCTGCCGCCCAGCGCCTTCGCATAGCCGAGCTGGCCGTTGAAGGCCAGCGTGTACTGCTTGGACAGCGGCACGTACTGCTGGTACTGGTAGTTGGTCTTCAGGTAGCGCAGTTCGCTGCCCACGCCCAGCTCGAGGTTGGCGCTCTGCAGGCGCCCGCGCGTGGGCACCAGCGCGCTGTCGCGGTCGTCGCGCGACCAGCCCACGGTGGCCGGGATGCCCACCACGTTCCTGCCCGCGCACACCACGCTCGGCGCGGTGCCGGTGCACTGGAAGTAGTCGAGGTAGGCCTGCGGCGTGGCCGTGTAGACATACGAGCCGTTGACCAGCGTGTACGAACCGTTGGTGCCCGGCGTGAACGAATAACGTTCGACGCCGATGCCCAGGTACACCGTGTCCAGCTCGTTCACCGGCAGCCCGAAGCGCACCGAGCCGCCGTCGCTCGCGAGCTTGTAGTTGCCGTCGGCCTCGTAGTAGGGCCGCGTGGTGGTGTGGAACAGGTTGAAGGTGCGCGAGATGCCGTCCTTCGTGAAGTACGGGTCGGTGGCCGTGAGCGACACCGAGCGGTTGTACGAGCTGGTGTTGACCTGCAGCCCCAGGTAGTTGCCCGAGCCGAACACGTTCTCCTGCGTGATGCCGAAGCTCAGCGAGATCTTGTCGGTCGACGAGTAGCCCGCGCCGAGTTGCAGCGAGCCCGTGGGCTTCTCGGCCACGGTGACGTTCAGGTCGACCTGGTCGTTGCTGCCCGGCACTTCGGCGGTCTCGACGTTCACCTCGGTGAAGAAGCCCAGCCGGTCGACGCGGTCGCGCGAGAGCCTGATCTTCGTGCCGTCGTACCAGGCGCCTTCGTACTGGCGGAACTCGCGGCGGATCACCTCGTCGCGCGTGCGCGCATTGCCGCCGATGTTCAGCCGCCGCACATAGGCGCGCCGCCCGGGCTCGGCGTTCAGCACCATCACGACGCGGCGCCGGGCGCGGTCGATCTCGGGCTCGCTTTTCACGCGCGCGAAGGCGTAGCCGAAGGTGCCGAAGTGGTCGGCGAAGGCCTTGGTGGTGGCCGCCACGTCCTCGCCGTTGTAGGGCGCGCCGGGGCGCACGGTGACGAGCGACTTGAACTCGTCCTCGCGCCCCAGGTAGTTGCCCGCCAGCTTCACGCCGGCCACCGCGAACTTCTCGCCCTCGCTGATGTTCACCGTGAGCTCCAGCGTCTGCCGGTCGGGCGAGATCGCGACCTGCGTCGACTCGATGCGGAACTCGAGGTAGCCGCGCGTCAGGTAGAACGAACGCAGCGTTTCCAGGTCGGCGTCGAACTTGCTGCGCGCGTACTGGTTCGACTTCGTGTACCAGGCCAGCCAGCCGCCGCTGTCCTGGTCGAACAGGTCGAGCAACGTGCGTTCGTCGAAAGCCTGCTGCCCGACCACGCGCACCCGCGTGATGCGCGCCGGCTCGCCCTCGGTCACGCTGAAGGTGAGGTTGACGCGGTTGCGCTCCAGCGGCGTGACGGTGGTGACCACCTGCGCGTTGTAGAGGCTGCGGCCGATGTACTGGCGCTTGAGCTCCTGCTCCGCGCGGTCGGCCAGCGCCTTGTCGAACGGCCGGCCTTCGGCCAGCCCGATGTCGCGCAGCGCCTTCTGCAGCGCCGCCTTGTCGAACTCCTTGGTGCCCGCGAAGTCGACATCGGCCACGGTGGGGCGCTCTTCGACGATGACCACGAGCACCCGGCCGTTCACGTCGATGCGCACGTCCTTGAACAGTCCGAGGTCGAACAGCGCGCGGATCGCCGCGCTGCCGCGGTCGTCGCTGTACGTGTCGCCGGCCTTCAGGCCGAGGGTCGCGAACACCGTGCCCGCTTCGACGCGCTGCAGGCCTTCGAGGCGGATGTCCTGCACGGTGAACGGGTCGGCGGCCTGTGCCGGGCAGGCTGCCATCGCGAGGCACAGCGCGGCAAGGGCCGCGAGGGACTTGGGAGGAATCGTCATCACCGCATGGTCTTCACCAATGTCGGAGGAATGTGGGACGCCCTCCCGCGCGCAGGGCCGGTTGGTGAGCAGTCGTTACTGCAACCCCATCGCGTTCACCGCGGGCCACGCCACCGCAGGCCGTTCGATCCGTTCGCGGCAGTTCTGCGCATGCGTCTCCAGCGACAGGTCGCCCTGGATCTCCAGCAGCCGCTGCACCGTGCGATCGACCGCCTGCGCGTCGAGCAGCGGGTACGTGCGCGCCGTGCGCCCGTTGTTGCGCACCAGGCGCGCGATGTACGGCAGGTCCTGCTGCGTGATCACCGCTGCAGGCATCACGCCCTCCAGCTCCACGCCTTCGCACGGCAGCAGCACGAAGTACTGCAGCCGCAGGTCGTCCGGCAGCAGGCTGCGCAGCTGCGTCGTCTTGCGCCCGCCCTGCCAGGCCGGGTCTTTCACCTCACGCGCCCGCGTGCAGCCCTGCAACCGCAGGAACCAGCGCGGCGGCGCCTCGTCGGATTTCTTGCGATAGACGAACGCGTTGCGCCAGGCCTTGATCTCGAACAGGTAGACACCCGTCTCGCACACGATCACCGCATCGATGCGCGCCGTGGGCACCGCGCAACCGGAGGGCATCGGGATGATGAGGTTGCGAAGAATGCGCAGGTGCGAAAACGCCGGACTGAACGCGGTGGCGAGCTGCTGCACCCCGAGCGACGCGGCGACCGCGCTTTGCGGCAGAACAATGGTCATGTCGAACTCCTTCGAAGCCCCGAGCATTGCCGGGCTTTTAGGAGACTTCTGGTAAACGAGGCAGAGCCTTGCGGTGTTCCCAGGCCGAGCGAAGCAAAGGCCTGTGAGGTTCCCCACCCCTTCTGTATGCGCCGAGGAGCGCAGCGTTTCGCGGATCAGGGCTCGCCCTTGTTTGAGCGAAGCGAGTTTGGGCGAGACCCCGCGAAACGTGAGCACCGCAGGTTGCCCGCAGCGAAGCGGAGGGACGCAGACAGCAGGGTCGCCTTTCTTTGCTTACTTTCTTTGGCGAAGCAAAGAAAGTGAGTCGCCCGCCGGGGCGAGACCCGGCCTCAGCCCCCCAAACGACTAACCCTCAATCTTCCCCAACCGAGACTCCCGCAGCCGGCTAGGCGCCAACGCCCCAGCCGATTCAAGAATCGGATAAGCAATCGAACAGATATGCGAATTGATCCGCTTCAAATCGC
>RCUP01000723.1_pt1 | contig 23169 bp, 16 predicted proteins | sample 2166341 | NCBI WGS metagenome assembly RCUP01 (sample SAMN09932325, study PRJNA488358) | compost metagenome | isolation source: compost soil in succinonitrile-enriched | place: Germany: Experimental Botanical Garden | reverse complement strand
CCAGCGACTTCAGTTTGCGGTGCAGTGCGGATCTTTCCATGCCGATGAAGGCGGCTGTGCGCGAGATATTTCCGCCGAATCGCATGATTTGCGCCGCCAGATAGTCTCGCTCGAACACTTCGCGCGCTTCACGAAGCGGCAGGGCGATGATGCGGTCTGCACCCAGCGACGAGGCGCCGCCCGACGAAGCCACTTCCTGCGGCAGCATGTCGGCCGTGATCGGTTCGTCCGGGTCGCCGGTGGCCAGGATCAAAAGACGTTCTACGTTATTGCGTAGCTGGCGCACGTTTCCGGGCCAAGGATGAACCTGCAACACAGCCAGGGCGTCATCGGCGACCCGACGATGCGGCAGTCCCTGCGACGCCGACAGGTTATCGACGAAATATTCGATCAGTTCGCTAATGTCCTCACGCCGCTCCGACAGCGGCGGCACGCGGATCGGCACGACGTTCAGCCGATGGAACAGATCCTCGCGGAATCGGCCCTCGGCGATCTCGACCTTTAGGTCGCGTGCGGTCGAGGTGACGACGCGGACATCGACCTGCACATCCTGCTCGCCGCCGACGCGACGGAAGCGTTGCTCGACCAGGACACGCAGGATGCGGCTCTGGCTCTCGCGCGGCATGTCGCCCACGTCGTCCAGATAGAGGGTGCCGTTGTGGGCGCGCTCGAACACGCCGATCTTGCGTGGACGGCCGTCGCCGCCCTCCTCGCCGAACAGTTCGACATCCAGACGCTCCGGCGTCATGCCGGCGGCCGAGATGGCGACGAACTCGGACTTGGCGCGCGGGCTGGCGTCGTGGATCTGACGGGCGACCAGTTCCTTGCCTGAGCCGGGAGGACCCGAGATCAGCACGCGGCTGTTGGCCGGGGCCACCTTGGCGATGGTGCCGCGCAGCAGTTGCGCCGCCGCGGACTTCCCGATCAGGCCGGTCGGAGCCATGGTCTGGGCGCGCAGACGCCGGTTCTCACGCTTCAACGAGGCCGCTTCCAATGCGCGCTCGACGACGACCACCAGTCGGTCCGACTTGAACGGCTTTTCGATGAAGTCATAGGCGCCGCGTTTCAGGGCGCTGACGGCGGTTTCGATGTTGCCGTGACCCGAGATCATGACGACCGGCAGGTCCTCGTCCAGGCCCTTGACTACATCCAGCAGCTCCAGCCCATCCAGACCGCCGCCCTGCATCCAGATGTCGAGCACCGCCAGCGACGGCTTGCGCGCCCGGATCGCGGCCAGGGCCTCGTCCGAGTTGGCGGCCACGCGAACCGAATGGCCTTCATCTTCAAGCAGGCCCGAGACCAGCTCGCGGATGTCCGCTTCGTCGTCCACGACCAGAATGTCAGCACCAGTATTTCGCATGACGCCTCTCTTACTCCGCCGCTCGCGCCGCGCCGGAGGCACGGTGAGCAGCCTTGCTGTCTTGGGTCAGGGGGAAGGTCAGGCACACACGTGCGCCCGACAAGGTTTCGGCGTCGGCCAGCTTCAGCTCGCCGCCGTGGTCTTCACAGATGCGCTTGACGATGGCCAGGCCCAGCCCTGTGCCCTTCTCGCGCGTCGTGACATAGGGTTCGGTCAGCCGGTCACGATCCTTGGCCGGCAGACCCACACCATCGTCTTCAATAGCGAAGGTGGCGATCCCGCCATCCACCGTCAGTCGGGCGATGATGCCGGTTGCACCGGCTGCTGTCGGTTCGCGCAACCGCTTGGCGCTTACCGCCTCGCCCGCATTCTTCAGAATATTGGCCAAGGCCTGCCCGACCATGCGGCCGTCACATTGCAGCACGACGTCCGGCAGGGGCTCGATCAACTCGACGCCGATGTCCGCCGCCGCGACGCGCTGAGCGAAGACCGCCTCGCGTAGCATCTCGGCCGGGTTCTCACGGGCGAAGCGCGGCGCAGGCATGCGGGCGAAGGACGAGAACTCGTCCACCATCCGGCCGATGTCGCCGACCTGACGGATAATGGTCTCGGTGCAGCGGTCGAAGACCTCGACGTCGTCGCCAACCTGCGAGCGGTATTTGCGGCGCAGACGTTCGGCTGACAGTTGGATCGGCGTCAGCGGATTCTTGATCTCATGGGCGATGCGGCGGGCCACGTCGCGCCAGGCGGCGTTACGCTGGGCGGTCACCAGACGGGTGATGTCGTCGAAGGTCAGCACCATCTCGCCGCCCTGCCCGCCTTCGATACGCACCCGCAGGCGCCGCGTCTCGCCGTCGCGGCTGACGTCAATGTCCTCTTCGATATGAGCCTCGGCGCGCTCGGACAACTCGGCCAGTTCCGGTGCGACCTCGCCCAGAAGGCGTCCCTGAACGTCCGCCTCACTGATTGCCAGCAACTGACTGGCGCTGTCGTTGATGGCCGAGATACGCCCCATCCGGTCCAGGCCGATAACACCGGCGCTGACGCCCGACAGCACGGTCTCGATGAAGCGGCTGCGCCCCTGGGCGTCGTCGCTGGCGGCCTTCAGCGCCGCCTGCTGGGTCATGATGTCGCCGGTCATCCGGTTGAAGGCCTCGGACAGGACGACCAGTTCGCTGGGCGCTCCGGCATTGTCGACGCGCGCGCTCAAGTCGCCGCCCGACACCTGATCCGCCGCCTTCACCAGGCGGCCAATGGGCGCCGAAATCGAGCTGGCCGCCGACATGGCCAGCCAGACCGCGCCGACCAGCACCAGCAGCGCCGTCTCCAGATAGCTGAGGGCGAAGGCCGCCTGGATTCGCGCTCGGCTTTCTTCCGCAGCGCGATAGGCGGCGATGGATTCCTCGCCGTTGCGCATCCGCTGGATCAGGCCCGGCGCCAGAGGGCGCACGACATAGAGGTAGGCGTGGCCGTAATCCGGCAGCGGATAGAGCGCCCGCACCATGTCGGGGTTTTCGGTCACGGTCGTCGGCGCCACCTCGCCGGCAGCCACGGTCTCGAAGGCCTCACGCGGCGGTGCGACATAGGGCGGCGCGCCCGGCTGTTCGCCGCTAGCCAGCACCTCGCCGTCGCTGTTCAGGATATAGAGGGCCGGATAACCGAAGAAGTCGCCGATCTGGGCCAGGGCCCGCGAGAACTGGATGCGGTTGTCGAACAGGCCGCGCACGCCGCCCAGTTCGGTGGACATGGTCTCCAGATCCACCTCCAGCCCCGCGCCGACGTCGGCGACATAGGCTCGGCCGATCTCGGCGCCGTTCTCGACCGCCGAGCGGACATTGGTGCTGAACCACTGATCCACACCCCGATTGACCAGAACGCCGAAGACAAGCGCGATCAGAACCGCCGGAACGACCGCCACCAGAGAAAACAGGGTGACGAAACGAAGATGCAGGCGCGCGCCCGGATCGTTTCGGTTTCGCATCAGACGCACCACCCGCACGCCGATGACCGCAGCCAAGCCGCCAATCAGCACCAGATTGGCCAGAAGGACGAACAGAACGAATTGGCTGGCCGCAGTACGGGCGTCTCCACCCGCCGTCGCCCCCGGCGCGATGGCCACCAGCCAGATCGCCGCCGCTGTAATCAAAAAGGCGACAGCGTAGGCCGCCACGAAAAGGGCCCGGGCGCGACCGCTGGCCAAACGCCCCCAGAGCGAGCGCTCGGGGTCGTGACCTTCAGTAGTCTGCGCGGCGGGGAGGTCCGTCATTACCTCGCAGCTTCAACCAGCTGTGGCAGGTTTTCAACACCGGAGTTGCTGAATTGATCCACCGCAGGTCGCCAAAGCGATGAAAGCGCCTGTTCGACCTCCAGCGGCGTCTCCAGGCGACACAGCCGCGCCTTGGCGGCGCGCCGCTCCAGCGGGTCTTCCGGCCAAGGCGCCTGCTCGATGTACCAGCCCAGATGCTTGCGGAACATCTTGAGCCCCAACGGCAAGCCGTAGAAGGCGGCCGACCCGCGTAAATGTTCGAGGACGATAGCCAGCCGCTCTTCGCGCCCTGGTTCCGTAAGACGCGCTCCGTCCGCCAGGGCCCGCTCCAGGTGGGCCGCCAGCCACGGCCGGCCATAGACGCCTCGACCCAGCATCAGACCGTCTGCGCCAGACAGGGTCAGCGCCTCCCTCGCCTGTTCCGCCGTGATGATGTCGCCGTTGACGATGACCGGAATGGACACGGCCTGCTTGACCTTGGCCACAGCCTCCCAGTCGGCGGCGCCAGTGTAGAACTGCTTGCGGGTGCGTCCGTGCACGGTGACCGCCGCGACACCCAGGTCCTCGGCCCGTCGCGCCAGATCGGCGGCATTGTGACTGTTTTCATCCCAGCCCAGGCGCATCTTGACCGTGACAGGACGGTCCACCGCCGCCACGACCGCCCCCATGATGGCCGCCGCCCGATCCGGGGTGCGCATCAGAGCCGAACCGCAGGCCGCGCCGGTCACTTCCTTCGCCGGACAGCCGAAATTCAGGTCGATGATGTCCGCGCCGGCCTTCTCGGCCATGCGCGCGCCCTCGGCCATGGCGGCGGGATCGCCGCCGACCAATTGGATCACCGTCAGCGGCAGACCGCCGCCCACGGCCGCGCGCCGCACCACGTCGGGCCGTCCGCGCGCCAGTTCCGCCGAGGCCACCATTTCGGTCGCGACATAGGTCGCGCCCAGCTTCGAGGCGAGCACGCGGAACGGCAGGTCGGTGATACCGGTCATCGGGGCCATCAGCACCCGCCCGGCGATCCGCACGTCTCCGATTTGCAATCCTGCGTTCATATGGCCCTTACCGCCGACAGTTGAGCCTCTCGTCAAGCGGAACTGGGGCGCTTAGAAGGCCGATATGGGATTTGCAGCAATCGTGGTGGCGGCCGGCTCGGGCTCCAGAGCCGGTGGAGACAAGCAATGGCGAGCCGTCGGCGACCGGCCGATGGTGCGCTGGTCGCTTGAAGCTCTGCTCGCGGCGGGCGCCGATTCGGTCATCGTCGTGATCGCGCCAGGCGCAGAGACACGCGCCGCCGAGGCCTTGGCCGGCCTGTCTGGCTGGCAGGCCGTCGTGGGCGGCGCCACGCGCGCCGCGTCGGTGCAGGCTGGCCTGGCCGCGCTTGAACAGCCCGACGACATGCCTGTCCTGATCCATGACGCGGCCCGCCCCTTCCTCAGCGCCACTGTGATCGAACGCCTGCTGGACGCCCTGAATGACGCCGAAGGCGCCCTGCCCGCCCTGCCGGTGGCCGACAGCCTGCGTCGCGGCGTAGAAGGCCTCGTGATCGGCGGCGTCGAGCGCGACGGCCTGTGGCGCGCCCAGACCCCGCAAGCCTTCCGCCTGAAGACCATCCGCGACGCCTATGCCGCCTGGGCGGACACGGAGGCGCCGACGGATGAGGCCGCAGTCGTCGAGCGCGCCGGCGGCCGCGTGCGTCTGGTCGAAGGCGACGCCCGATTGATGAAGCTGACCTACCCCGAGGATTTCTCCATGGCCGAGGCCCTGCTGCCCAAGATCTTCCGCACTGGCCAGGGCTTTGACGTGCATCGCTGGGGGCCGGGAACCTCGGTCTGGCTGTGCGGCGTCGAAATCCCGCATGACCAGACGCTGATCGGCCATTCCGATGCCGATGCAGGCTTGCACGCCCTGACCGACGCCATCCTGGGCGCCATCGCCGACGGCGATATCGGCGACCATTTCCCGCCGACCGACCCGCGGTGGAAGGGCGCTTCGTCTGACCGTTTCCTGGTCTATGCGGCCGAACGGGTGACCGCGCGCGGCGGTCGGATCGTCAATGTCGACGTCACCCTGATCTGCGAGCAACCCAAGGTGAAGCCGCATCGTCAGGCCATGCGCGAACGGCTGGCCGAACTGCTCTCGCTTCCGCTGGATGCGGTCAGCGTCAAGGCGACGACGACCGAGGCCTTGGGCTTCACCGGGCGCGGCGAAGGCCTTGCGGCCCAGGCCGCCGTGTCGGTGGAATTGCCCGCCTAGACCTTGGCCAGATCGGCGGACGCCCGCTCCAGAACGGCGGCCGGCGTTTCGCCGTCCTGCATCTCGGCCACGCCGACATCGAATTCCACCACGAAGGGTGAACGGTCCTTGCCGGCGTCGAAAGCCGTGCAGGCGATGACCGCCGAGATACGCTCGGCTGCCTGTCGCGCCGCCGCAGCGCCGGTGGCCGGCAACACCAGGGCGAACAACTCCGGTCCCAGGCGCGCCGCCGTGTCCTCGACCCGCACCAGGCGCGACACCATGGCCCCGATCTGCGGCATGGCGCGTTCCAGCCAGCCGCCGCCGCGCGACTGGACGACGGGGTCGCTGTCGGACACCCGCAGAACGCAGACCGACAGAGCGCGATTGCGCGACCGCGCGCCCTCCGCCAACCGCGCCAGATGCGAGGCGAAAAGGTCCCGGCTGAACAGGCCCGTGGCGGGGTCCATCAGGTCGGAGCCGCGCACGGAGTCCAATGCCCGGCGGATGGCCTGACGACGGCGATGGTTGCGCGCCAGGGCCAGGACCCGCTCAGCGGTCTCATCCTCCGGCGTTTCCGCCGCCGCGACGTCGGCAAAGCCCCGACGGAACAGATCGGCCAGTTCAACCTCGCCGGCGCCGCGCAGGTAGAGGATCAGGGGAATATGATAGAGGCGCGTGTTCCGCTTCATCCCCGAGGCGATCGACAGGGCCGGCGCCTGTTCCTGCCCGCCCCACAGCACCGCGGCGTCAAACGCGCGCTCATGCAGATAGTCAAAAGCCGTATAGGGCGTCGGCGCTGCGACGACCTCGGCGCCCGCCGCCGACAGGGCGTTGGACATGGCTAGAAAACGACGATCCGCCGCCCCAGCCGTCAGAATTTGCAACGGTGTCTCGCCGGTGTCGGGCGCTTTCAGCGTCACGCCGTGGGCGGCGAAGGTCGCCTGTCTCAAACGGAACTCTTCTTCGGCCACGCCTGCCCGAGTCAATTGCTCCAGCCGTAATGCGGCCTGCGCCGGATGCGGCGGTGACGACATCATCAAATCGGCGTCATGGCCTTCGGCGATGTCGGCGCCGACCATGAGAACCGGCAGATAGCGCGGCGAAGCAGCTTTACGTAGTCGCGCAACGATCTGCTGCCCCGCAAGACCGGGCAAGGCAATGACTGCGGCGTCCACGTTCAGATCCTGCAAGGCGTGTGCGGCGGCATCGAGCGTCCGCGCCGTCATGGTGGACCAGCCCAGCCGGTCCAGTCCCTCGCACAACGGGCCGATCAGGGCGTCATCAATAGCGACGACCAGTACGCGCGGATCGGAATCCAAAAGTCTCTCCTCAAAGCCCGGTCGGTTCCCCCCGACGCCGATGTTCCGAGCTCAACCGATGATACCGACGCCGCCCCGTCTCGCAATGGGGCCGTCGTCGCCGGTGTTACAAATTAAGTGACGTTCGCAAAGGGTATCGCCGCACGCCGAATGGGGTTAATCGGTCGGTTTGACGACTGCCGAGGCCTCTGGCTTGAATCCACAATCCCGATTGACAGCCCTGCCCCTGTTCTGGGGCAAGCTGGCGGTTCGCGCCTTCACCCGCAGTTGGGGGCGTGACGTCATGCTCTACACTGGCGGCGTCTCCTTCTTCGCTCTGCTCGCCGTCTTTCCCGCCATCGCTATCCTGATCGGCTTCTACAAGGCCGTCCTGTCCATCAGTCAGGTCAGCGAACAGGCAGCGGCCCTCGCCGACGTTCTGCCCCATGCGGCTCGCGCCATCTTTGTCGGCGAGGTCGATCGACTGGCCCATACCTCGGCGCGCACCGTTTCGGCTCAAAGCGCCCTAGCTCTTGTGATCGGCGGCTACGCCGCGCACCGTGGTTTCAAGGCCTTGCTGGCCGGACTTAATCTGATCCACGACGAGACCGAACCACACGGCTTTTTCAAATTCAATCTACTGGCCGTCTTTGTCGCCCTGTTCGCCTTCGCCCTTTTCACCGTGGTGTCAGGCGCGGTCGTGACGTCGCGGTTGCTGGAACACACCCAGGAAGCGCGGCCGCTAGCCTGGCTGGCCTTGCCGCTCGACGGACTCTGGCCTTCGCTTGGCCTGTGGCTGGGGCTGACCATGCTCTATCGCTACGCCATGTCTCACAAGACCCGAGTCGCCTGGATGCCGGCCTTGCTGGGCGGACTGACGGCGACCATCATGTCCCTGATTTTTTCGTGGCTGTGCGCCATCTATGTCGAGCAGATCGCCCAACTCGGAGCCACCTACGGCTCGGTCGGCGCCGTCGTGGTGCTGCTGATCTGGCTGTCCTGGAATGTCAACGCCATCTTCTACGGCGGCGCCTTCGCCACCGAACTGGAGATCGCCTGGAAGCCGGAGGAGCCGGAGGTCGAAGCCAGCGCTTCGGTCGTCAATCTGTCAGAACGGCGCCAGTCTCGACAGTGATGCGCAGGACCCCGCCCTGCTCCTCGATCCCGCAAACGCTCCCCCCCATATCCGCCATCATGTAGGGTACGTCGATCCGCGCCATCGGGTCTGTTGCCAGCAAGGTCAGACGCACGCCTGACGCCAACCCCTCCATGGCCTTACGTAGCCGCAGGCTGGGCACAGGGCATCGGTGTCCCCGAGCATCGACCAGGATAGGTTCGTTCACGCCGTCACCGCGTCCAGCAACAGGGCCAGGGCGACTCGGACGCTTTCCAGCCGCACCGCCTCGCGCCCGATCTCGCCAAAGCAGCGCTCGATGTGAACGACATCGCCCAGGGGACCGATAGCGGCGAAATGCACCAGGCCGACAGGTTTTTGCACCGAGCCGCCGCCGGGTCCTGCGATTCCCGTGATGGATACGGCCGCCGAAGCCCGCGAGCGATCTATCGCCCCCAGGGTCATGGCCTGCGCCACCGGTTCCGACACCGCCCCGAACTGCGTCAGCAAGCCCTCGGACACGCCGAGAAGCTCGGCCTTGGCCTCATTGCTGTAGGTGACGAAGCCTCGGTCCAGCACCGCCGACGCCCCCGCGACCGCCGTCAGCGCCCCGGACACTAGACCGCCGGTGCAGCTTTCCGCCGTGGCGATCATGACGCCCGCCTTGATCGCCGCCTGGACCACGGTTTCGGCCGCAAGCTGAATATCGTCGGGGAACATGACTATGCGCTCCGTCTGCGAGTCGGTCTAAGTCTGTTGGCAGGGGGCGGGTCAGACGACTGCGCCGATGCCAGCGGATCGCGAATGACCGATTCCATCATGACGACGGCCCTTCGCAAGGGCGATGCGATAACACCCGCGCTGTTCGCCGTCGCCATCTTCACCTCGGCCTCGCTCGTTTTTATCGTCCAGCCCATGGTGACCAAGCTGGTCCTGCCCATGCTGGGGGGCTCGCCATCGGTTTGGAACACCTCGATGGTCTTCTTCCAGACGGCGCTGCTGGTCGGTTACGGCTATGCTCACCTGTTGCAGCGGGTGCGATCGCTGAAATGGCAGGCGGCCATTCATCTGTTTCTGTTGATGGCGGCGGCCCTATTTCTGCCCCTTCAGATCAGTGGCGTTCTGGGCGAGCCAAACCCGTCCACGCCCACCGCCTGGCTTCTGGCCACCCTGGCGTTGTCGGTCGGCGCACCGTTCGCCGTCCTGTCCGCTACCGCGCCCTTGCTGCAAGCCTGGTATGCGCGGGTGCGCGCCGGTCATGCGGATGGTCAGAACCCCTACGTTCTCTATGCGGCTTCAAACCTCGGCAGTTTTCTGGCCCTGCTGGCCTACCCGGCCCTGATCGAACCGCTCATGTCGCTTTCGGGCCAGCGGACGGGGTGGACTGGGGGCTATGGCCTGTTCGTCCTGCTGGTGATTGGACTGGCCTATGTGGTCTGGCGTCGTCCCATTCAGGACGCGCCCGAGTCGGCGCCCCTGGCCGTCAGCGCGCCGATCCCCTGGCGCGAAAAGGGCGTTCTGGTCCTGCTGGCCGCTGCGCCCTCTAGCCTGATGCTGGGCGTCACCGCCCACCTGTCAACAGATGTGGCCTCTGCCCCATTCCTGTGGGTCGCCCCCCTGGCGCTCTACCTGCTGACCTTCGTCATCGCCTTCCAGGCCAAGCCTTGGATCAGCTTGCCGGCCACGCTGGTGATTCAAGCAGGCTTGGGCGCCATTATCGTCAGCCTGGTCGGGATGAACACGGGCCAGTGGCTCTTGCTGTTGCTGGGACATCTGGCGGCCTTCTTCTTCACCGCCCTGATGTGTCATCAGCGATTGGCGGCGCGACGGCCTGCGCCGGATCGGCTGACCGAGTTCTATCTGTTGCTGTCGCTGGGCGGCGTCGTCGGCGGGGCGTTCAACGCCCTGATCGCCCCGACCATTTTCAACGGCGTCTGGGAATACCCGCTGGTCATGGTCGTGGTCGGCCTGGCCCGTCCCTGGGGCGACGGCGCCCTGTCACGGCGCGAGATCATCATCCTGCTGATCGGCATCGCCACGGCCGCCGCGCCGCCGATCATCCTCGAGATCATGCGCTACCACCCCGAGTTCCGCGCCCTGCTCGGCGATCAGGCGCGACTGCAGATGGTGCAACTGATCCTCGGCGGAGCAGCGATCTGCGCCTTTCTGGTCCGGGACCGTGCCGTCCTCTTCACCATCATTGTCGCCGTCATCACCTTGTCAGCGCACCATGTCGGGCGTGGCTATGACTGGAGCCTGACGGAGCGCAGCTTCTTCGGCGTCATGCGTGTGGCCGTCACGCGCGACGACGGCATGGGCGGAGATGTTCACGTCCTGATGCACGGCACCACCCTGCACGGCGCCCAGGCCCGCGCGCCCGGGTTCGCCTGCATGCCGACCATGTATTACGCGACGGCCACGCCTTTGGGTCAGGCGGCGCAGCGCATCCAGCAACGCTCGTCGGCCGCCAAGATCGGCATCGTGGGTCAGGGTTCGGGGGCTATGGCCGCCTACAAGCGCGCCGAAGACGATATGACCTTCTTCGAGATCGACCCGATGGTGGACCGCGTATCGCGCGATCCGTCCTGGTTCACCTACATCTCGAACTGCGCGGACGGCCCGATCCGCACGGTTCTCGGCGACGCGCGGCTGACCATGGCGAAGGAAGCTCCCAGGACCTACGACCTACTGGTCATCGACGCCTTCTCGTCGGACGCCGTGCCGACCCATCTACTGACGGTCGAGGCGATCCAAGGCTATCTGAACCTGCTGAAGCCCGATGGCGTGGTGGTGTTGCACCTGTCCAACCGCAACCTCGAGATCGCCATGCCAGCAGTCGCTGCCGCCCGTCAGCTGGGCGCGGCGGACCTGCATCAGATCTATATCGAGCAGCCGAACGCGCCCGAAATGTCCGAAGCTTCGACAGAGGCCTTGGCTATATCACCCACCGCTGAAGGGCTGGCCGACTTCAAGGGTGATGGGCGCTGGCGCAAGCTGGCTCCAACCGAGGTGCGGCCCTGGACCGACGACTACGTCAACCTGTTCGGCGCCCTGATCCGGCAGATGAAGGGGCGCGGCTAGGCCGCGCCCGCCACCCGCGCCAGATCGGCGGTGATCCGTTCGGCGACCTTCAGGCGGTCGCCCGGCGTGGGCCATTCGCCCTTGATCACGATCTTCTGGTCCGGCCGGATCTTCCAGAAGGCTTGGTTCTTCTGGATCAAGCCCACCAGTCCCATCGGATTGGGGAAGCTGTTGTTGCGCAGGGTCAGCACCGCGCCCTTGGGCCCGATGTCGATGCGCTCGATGCTGGCCGCGCGGCAGTTGGCCTTGATGCCCACGATCCGCAGAAGCTGCTGCGCCTCGTCCGGCAGCGGCCCGAACCGGTCGATCAGTTCGGCCGCCATGGCTTCGCGATCCTCCATCTTCTCGGCGTCGGACAAGCGACGATAGAGGCTGAGGCGAACGTTCAAGTCCGGGACGTAAGCTTCTGGAATCAGGACCGCCGCGCCAACGTTGATCGACGGCGACCAGCCTCGGTCGGCCACCTCCTCGCCCGCTTCGCGCAGTTCAGCGACGGCGTCTTCCAGCATCTGCTGATAGAGCTCGACCCCAACTTCGCGGATATGCCCCGACTGTTCGTCGCCCAGCAGATTGCCGCCGCCGCGCTGATCCAGGTCGTGACTGGCCAGTTGGAAGCCGGCGCCCAGGTTGTCCAGCGACTGCAGCACCTGCAGACGCTTCTCCGCCGACAAACTCAGCGGACGTTTGGGATCGGTCGTCAAATAGGCGAAAGCCCGCGCCTTGGAGCGGCCGATACGACCCCGAATCTGGTGCAACTGGGCCAGACCGAACATGTCGGCGCGGTGCACGATCAGTGTGTTGGCCGTCGGAATATCGATGCCGCTCTCGACGATGGTGGTCGAAACCAGCACGTCATACTGCCCATCGTAGAAGGCGCTCATCACTTCCTCGAGCTGGGTCGGGCTCATCTGGCCATGGCCGACGACGAACTTCACCTCGGGCACCTGCTCGCGCAGGAACTTCTCGATGTCCGGCAGCTCCTTCAAACGCGGCGCAACATAATAGGCCTGCCCGCCGCGATACTTCTCGCGCAGCAGGGCCTCGCGCACCAGCACCGGGTCCCACGGCGTGACATAGGTCCGCACCGCCAGACGATCGACCGGCGGCGTGGCGATGATCGACATCTCACGGATTCCAGACAGCGCCATCTGCAAGGTGCGTGGAATAGGCGTGGCCGTCAGGGTCAGCAGGTGAACATCGGCCCGCAGGGACTTCAGCTTCTCCTTGTGCTTGACGCCGAAGTGCTGCTCCTCGTCGACGATCACCAGGCCCAGATCGCGGAAGCCGACCTGTTCGGCCAGCACGGCGTGGGTGCCGACCACGATCTCGAACGTGCCGTCCTTCAGGCCCGCGCGCGTCTCGTTGGCGTCCTTGGCCGTGACCATGCGCGACAGGTGCCGCACCGTGATCGGCCAGCCGGCGAAGCGCTCGCTGAAGGTCTTGAAGTGCTGACGCGCCAGGAGGGTCGTCGGACAGACGACGGCCACCTGCTGACCTGTCATGGCCACGACGAAGGCGGCGCGCAGCGCCACTTCCGTCTTGCCGAAGCCGACATCGCCGCAGATCAGGCGATCCATCGGCGTGCCCTTGCCCAGGTCCTCCAGCACGTCGCCGATGGCGTTCAACTGGTCGTCCGTCTCCTCATAGGGGAAGCGGGCGCAGAACTCGTCGAACAGGCCGGACGGCGGCACGATGGCGTCGGACACGCGCATGGCGCGCTTGGCGGCCAGGGCGATCAACCCCTCGGCCATGGCGCGCAGACGCTCCTTGGCCTTGGCCTTGCGGCCCTGCCAGCCCGCGCCGCCCAGACGGTCCAGCTGAACCCCGTCGGCGTCGGTGCCGTATCGGGTCAGAAGATCAATATTTTCAACCGGCAAATAGAGTTTGCTGTCACCGGCGTAGAGCAGCTCCAGACAGTCGTGCGGCGCCTCCTGGATCTCCAGCGTCTTCAGGCCCTCATAGCGCCCGATGCCGTGATCCAGGTGGACCACCAGATCCCCCGCCGTCAGGGCCGAGGCCTCGGCCAGGAAGTTCGAGGCCCGACGCTTGCGCTTGGGCCGCGCCAAGCGGTCGCCCAGGATGTCGGTCTCGGAAATGACCGCCACCTCGTCGGTGACGAAGCCATGCTCGACCGGCAGGACGGCGCGTAGATAGATGTCCTTGGGCGCCGCCAAAACATCGTCCCAGTCGCGCACCGGCAGGACGTGGGTCAGGCCGTGATCGCCCAGCATGGCCGCCAGACGCTCGGCCGAGCCCTCGGTCCAAGATGCGAACAGGACCCGCTTGCCCTGCCCCTTCACAGTCTCGGCGTGCTGCGCCACCGCAGCGAACAGGTTGACGCTGTCCTGCGACCGCTCGGCGGCGAAGCTGCGGCCCAGACGCCCGCCGGCGTCCTCGCCCGATCCCGCCGCCAGCGGCGACAGACGGCGGACGGCGCGCCCGGCCAGGGCGCTGTTCCAGTCGCCTTCGTCCAGATAGAGGCTCTGCGGCGTCGGCGCGCGATAGGCTGCGCCGCCCTTGCCCTTGGCCGCTTCCTTGCGCGCCTCATAGGCGTCGGTCGTCAGGTTCCAGCGCTCGGCGCGCGCCTGTTCCACCTGGCTGTCGAGGAAGACCGGGGCGCTGTCCGGCAGGAAGTCGAACAGGGTGTCGAGCCGGTCGTAGAAGAGCGGCAGCCAGTGCTCCAGCCCCTGACGGCGCGCTCCCTCGCTGACGGCGGCGTACATGGGCTCGTCGCCCGGCGCGCCGAACAGGTTCAGATAGCCGCTGCGGAACCGCGAGATGCTCTCGGCGTCCAGCAGGACCTCTGACACGGGCAGAAGCGCGACCTGCTTCAGTTGCCTGGTCGAGCGTTGGGTCTCGGGATCAAAGGCGCGGATGGATTCCAGTTCGCTGCCGAACAGGTCCAGACGGACCGGCTCGTCGAAACCGGGCGGGAAGACGTCGATGACGCCGCCGCGAATGGCGTATTCGCCGCGTTCCGACACGGTCGAGGCGCGGACATAGCCGTTGGCCGCGACGTAGCGTTCCAGCGCCGCCGTATCCAGATCGCGCCCGACCTTGGCCTCGAAACCAGCGCCAGTCACGGCCTGACGCGGCGGCGTGCGCTGGGTTGCAGCAGCAATGGTAGTGACGATCAGCAGAGGCTTGGCGCCCGACGGATCGCGCTGGGCCAGCCGGGTCAGGGTCGCCATGCGCTGCGCCGCGACCGAGGCCGTGGGACTCAGTCGGTCGTAGGGCAGACAATCCCAGGCGGGATATTCAAGAACTTCAATGTCCTTGGCGAAGAAGCCAAGCGTTTGGGTGAAGTTGCCCGCGCGCTGATAGTCCCGGGCGACCAGCAGGCCGACGCCGCCCTGAGCCTTCAGCCGTTCGGCGACGACCAGCGCGTCCAGCCCCTCGGGCGCGCCGCCCAGTTCGACGTCACGCCGCGCCATCGCCTCACTCATCAACCGATACCCTTGGCCACTTCCGCCGCGACGTGTTCACGCATGAAGGCCCGGATGCGCGCCAGCATCGGCCCGTCGAACTCGGGCGGGGTCGGCTCCTTCTCGATGATCCAGGCGTAGAGATACTGGTCCTCCTCGTTCAGGAGGTGCTCCAGTTCGTCCAGTTCGGCGTCGCTCAGGGTCGGCCCGATCTGGTCCGTGAACGGCCCCAGCACCATGTCGGCCTCGCGGAAGCCGCGTCGCCAGGCGCGGTAAGAAATCCGGCCGAGTCTTTGTTTCCGGGCGTCCTCTGGACGTGCATCAATATCGGCCACGCGGTTCCTTGCCCGGTCCGTTCATGTGAAGAGTTGGATCAGATAGCGTTCCCGTTCCGTTTTCGCCAGCTATGCTGAGGCTAATGCGGCCCGAGATTCTTTTCCCCCTGTTTGCGGACGTCTCCACGCTGAAGGGCGTGGGGCCTCGAAGCGCGCCCCTGGTGCACAAGCTGGCGGGTCCGCTGGTGCGCGACGTCCTGTTCCTGTCGCCGTCCGGCATCATCCAGCGCCACCGCACAACCGCCGCCGCTGCGGTCGAAGGCGAGATCGGCATCTTCGACGTCCTGATCGATCGGCTCATCCCGCCGCACAAGATCGGCGCGCCGCTGAAGATGCGGGCGTCCGACGACACCGGCTTCGTCCACCTCATCTGGTTTGCCGGTTCGCCGCGCCATATCGAGAGCCTGGCCCCTCGCGGCGAGCGGCGGCTGGTCACCGGCAAGGTCGAGCGGTTCAACAATGAGGTGCAGATCGCGCACCCCGACTACATCCTGCCGCTGGAAAAGGCGGACGAGATTCCCCTGTCCGAACCCGTCTATCCGGCTACGCAAGGCCTGACCTCGCGCGTGGTCAGGAAGCTGGCGCTGGGCGCGCTGGCCACGGCCCCGGAACTGGAGGAATGGCAGGACGCCGCCTGGCTGTCGGCCCGCCGCTGGCCCAGCTGGCGCGCGGCGCTGGAGACCCTGCACGCGCCCACCTCCGAGCTGGACCTGACGCCCGAGGCCGCGGCGCGCCAGCGTCTGGCCTATGACGAACTGTTCGCCCATCAGTTGGCTCTGGCTCGCCGCCGTCGCGCGCGGCAGATCACGCCCGCGGCCCGCATCGCGCCGGGTGAGACCTCCCGTCGGATGCAGGCCGCCCTGCCCTTCACCCTGACCGGCGCCCAGGCCCGCGCCATTGAGGAAATCCGCGCCGACCTGGCCTCGGGCGAACAGATGGGACGACTGCTGCAAGGCGACGTGGGTTCGGGCAAGACCGCCGTGGCGGCTTTGGCCTTGGCCGACGCGGCCTCCAGCGGCTTCCAGTCTGCCCTGATGGCGCCTACCGAAATTTTGGCGCGTCAGCACTATCAGCGACTGGCGCCCATGCTGGAAGAAGCGGGCGTTTCGACCATTCTGCTAACCGGTCGTGACACTCAAGGAGAGCGACGCCAGCGACTGGCCGCCCTGGCGTCTGGCGAGGCTCAAGTCGCCATCGGCACCCATGCCCTGTTCCAGGATGCGGTACAGTTCAACCGTCTGGCCCTGGCGGTCATCGATGAACAGCATCGTTTCGGCGTCAATGAACGTCAGCGACTTCAGGCTAAGGGAGATCCGGCCATCGGCGGGGTCCATCTTCTGACCATGTCGGCCACGCCTATCCCGCGCACGCTGGAACTGACCCAGTACGGCGAACTAGAAGTCAGCCGCCTGATGGAAAAGCCGCCGGGCCGCACCCCGGTCGCCACCGCCGTTGTGCCACTGGTCCGCATTGGCGAGGTGGCTAAACGGTTGAAGGCGGCGATCGACAGCGGCGCGCAGGCCTACTGGATCTGCCCTCTGGTCGCGGAATCCGAAGCCATCGACCTGGCCGCCGCCGAGGAACGCGCCAACGACCTGCGCCGCATCCTGCAGGTCGAGGTCGGCCTGGCCCACGGCCAGATGCCCGGCGTCGAGCGCGAGGCCGTCATGGCGGAATTCGCCGAGGGCCGCATCCCGCTTCTGGTCGCCACCACGGTCGTCGAGGTCGGGGTGGACGTGCCCAACGCCTCCATCATGGTGATCGAACACGCCGACCGCTTCGGCCTGGCCCAGCTTCACCAGCTGCGCGGTCGCGTCGGACGCGGGGCCAAGTCCAGTTCCTGCATCCTGCTGTACGGCGGTCAGGACGGGGCCTTGGGAGAGACGGCGCGCGAACGGCTGGAGACCCTGCGTCGCACTGAAGACGGGTTCGAGATCGCCGAGGAAGACTTCCGCCTGCGCGGCGGCGGCGACCCGCTGGGCCTGAAGCAGAGCGGCTTTCCCGCCTATCGCTTCGCCGACCCGATCAAGCATCGCTCGCTGATGCTAGCGGCCTCCGACGACGCCCGCCTTATCCTGGGCCGCGATCCCGAGCTGACCAGTCCGCGCGGCGCGGCCGTGCGGGTGCTGGAAGCCTTGTTTGATTGGCGCGCTGACCGGGCCGGCGCCGACTAGACGCCCGGCGCCTGTTGCGCTTTCCAAGCCGTCAGCCGCGCGTGAGCGTCGGCCTCGGTGTCAGCGTAAAAGAGATTATAGGGACGTGCCTTGCGGCGGTCGGCCCAGCCTCGAAATTCGCGGAAAGATTCCGACTTGAGCACGGTATGGCGCAACAATCCGTCTCGACATTGCGTGGCGATTTGCCGGTCTATAAAGGCCGGACGAACACCCCATTCCAGCCCTGTGGCGTTGGCGGCGCCCAGATGGCGTCGCGCCGGAACCACAGCGCCGTCATCGCTGCCGGACACGGGATTGACGCACAGGGCCGGACGATCGGCCAGTTCGACCAACTGACCACGATCGTTCCAGACCAGCGCGCGCCTCAACCGCCGCCGCGCCGCGCCCTCATCGCCCTCACCTACCTGAGACCAACCGACAAGGCAGTCAGTCTGGGTGCGGGTATGACAGGCGGGAATCGTCGTCGTCCGTTCTAGACTCACCGTGGCGTCGATCAGATAGACGGCGACCAGACGCTGGCGCAGAGCGACGTCGTTCGCGACGCGCTCATGAACGAGGCGCGCGACCAGATCGGCTCCCTGCTCCACGCCAGCAAGAATGATCGGCCCGTCGGGATGGGCGGAAAGCCAATGGACAAAAGCTTGTTCGACATCGCCATAGGCGAAGGCACGAGCCTCCCGCGCGTCTTCGCGCAGAGTCAGGCGCGTATAGAGACTGGCCTGACGATAACGCGGGGCGCTGATGGCCCCCGCACGGGCGAATGGCCCCGCGTAGTTGGGGATCACCACCCGTGTCAGATAGGCGTCCGCCTTCTTGTCGCCGATAGCGCCGTTCCAGCCCTTTCCGCCATCATAGGTCGTGGAATGAACAAAGAAGATCGCGGCCGTGTCCGCGCCGGGCGCTCGGGCGTCATGCAGGGCCCAGGCGCTGGAGCCTGCATAGTTCGGCGCCGGAGGCGGGTCATAGGTCTGAAACGGCACCTGAGGGTCCAGCCCCGCCTTCAGGATGTCACCGCGCCAGACGGCGACAGCCGCCACCAGGATGAAAACAATCGCAAAGCCCGCATAGCCGACCCACTGGCGCAAGGTCAGGCTCGGCATCCTCATCGATAGGGGTCCGACTGAGCCAAGAAGTCCTGGACGTAGCGACGCACGCCTTCTTCCAGCGGCGTCGACTGGCCGTTGAAGCCGACCGCACGGATGCGATCCATGCTGGCCTCCGTGAAATACTGATACCGATCTCGGATCGCTTCGGGCATGTCGATATAGGCGATCGAAGCCTCCTTGCCCGCTGCCGCGAAGGTCGCACGCGCCAGGTCGGCAAAGGATCGCGCCTGACCCGACCCGGCGTTGAACACGCCCGACACGTCCGGCGTCTGCAGCAGCCAATCGATGATGTTCACCACATCGTCGACATAGACGAAGTCGCGCAACTGTCCGCCGTCGGGATAGTTGGGGTTGTGCGACCGGAACAGGCTGACCGTCTCGCCCGCCTGAACCTTGGGCCATATCTGGGCCACGACCGACTTCATGCCGCCCTTGTGGCCCTCGTTAGGACCATAGACATTGAAGAACTTCAGCCCGGCCCACTGACGCGGCGCCTGACCGCGATCCGCTTGACGCACCGCATACTGGTCGAACAGATATTTCGAGTATCCATAGGCGTTTAGCGGACGAAGCGCATTCAGGCTTTCAAGATCGTCGCGGTCCTCAAATCCGGTCTCGCCATCGCCATAGGTCGCCGCCGACGAGGCGTAGATCATCCGCACGTCGCGAAGGGCGCACCAGTCCCAGATGTCGCGCGACAGGCTGAAGTTGGCGCGAAGGATCAGGTCAGCGTCCGGCTCGGTCGTCGAGGAGATGGCGCCCATATGCACCACGGCCTCGATGTGCTCGGCGTGGCGTTCCAGTTGCTCGAACAGCTCTTCCGGCGCCCACAGGTCGGCGATCGGGTGCTTGGCGATATTCTTCCACTTGGCGAGGTCGGCCGTTTCCAGTCGGTCACAGACGACCACGTCCCAGGCGCCCGCTTCGCACAGGCGCGCCACGATGTTGGAGCCGATGAAGCCCGCGCCTCCGGTCACAACGATCATACGCGGGATCATTGGGTGTCTCCGGTCATCTTCTCAATCGTCCTGGTCGTGGAATAGCCGTCGGCGAAATCAGCCAGGCGAACCACGCCGCCCCAGCTCTCGACCTCGGTCGCGCCGACCACCTTGTCCTTGGTATAGTCCGCACCCTTGATCAGGACGTCGGGCCGCAGCCGCTCGATCAGGGCCATCGGCGTCGGATCGTCAAAGGCCGTCACCCGATCCACGCTAGCCAGACCGCCGATCACGGCCGCGCGGCTGTCCAGATCATTGACCGGCCGCCCCTCGCCCTTCAGACGGCGCACGGAAGCGTCGGTGTTCAACGCCACCACCAGCCGGTCGCACCAGCCGCGCGCCTGGGCCAGATAGGCCACGTGGCCCCGGTGCAGTATGTCGAAACAGCCGTTGGTGAAGCCGACCTTCAAGCCCTGACGCTTCCACGCCTCGACCTGATCCGACAGCTCATCCAGAGGCGTGACCTTGGACTGAGCCAGGGCCGCGTGCTGGCTCATCTCGGCCTCGACCAGTTCGGCGGGCGTGACGACCGCCGTGCCGCTCTTGCCGACCACCACGCCGGAGGCGAGGATGGCGAACTGCACCGCTGTCTCCAGCGACGCGCCCGCGCCCAGCGCCAGACCCAAGGCCGCCAGCGAGGTGTCGCCGGCGCCGGAGACGTCAAAGACCTCGCGCGCCCGACCAGGGAAATGCACCACAGCCCCGTCGCGCCGCGCCAGGGTCATGCCCTTGCCGGCGCGCGTGACGACGACAGCCTTGGTCGTGGTGGAGGCCAGCAAGGCCGCCAGCGCCGCCTCGACCTCGACGTCCGTCTCGACCGGCAGGCCAGTGGCCCCGGCCAGTTCACTGGCGTTCGGCTTGATCAGGTCGACCGCGCCATAGCGGGCGAAATCGCGGCCCTTGGGGTCCACGATGACCGGCGCGCCGTATTCACGACCGGCCCACAGCGCCGCCTCAATCAGTGCGTCGTCCACCACGCCCTTGGCGTAGTCGGACAGCAGGATGGCGCTGGCGTTCTTAAACACCGCCTTGTCGCCATAGCCGCTGGTCGCGGGCTGTTCGTCGTCCAGCCGCAGCAGTTGCTGACCGGCGGCGACAAAGCGCGTCTTGACGATGGTGGCCGCGCCCTCGGGACGAACCAGGGCGTCCTCGACCCGGTCCTCGGCGGCGATCAGATCGGACAGTTCGGCGCCCGCCGCATCCTGACCGACGACCGCGCCCAGTCGGGCCTGCCCGCCCAGAGCCGCGACGTTGCGGGCCACATTGCCCACGCCGCCGGGCATGGCCACGGTGCGGCGCGCGCGCAGGACGGGGATCGGCGCCTCGGGCGAGATGCGGCTGACCTCGCCATAGACATAGCGGTCCAGCATCAGGTCGCCGACGCAGGCGACCTTCAGCTCATGCACCTGCGCCAGCAGACCTTGCAGCGCGCCCAAATCCAGTGATCGTTCAGCCATGACGCCGAACTACCGGATTCACGCCCGGTTCGCCATCGGCGCCTTGGCGCCGACCTTGATGGCCAGGTCGTCGAAAGCGATCAGTTCAGCGGCCAGGGCCTCGAACTGGTCCAGCGGCACCATGTTGGGGCCGTCCGACGGGGCGTTGTCGGGGTCTTCGTGCGTTTCCAGGAAGACGGCGTCCACGCCCACGGCCACGGCGGCACGCGCCAGAACCGGCACGAACTCGCGCTGTCCGCCCGAAGACGTGCCCTGCCCGCCCGGCTGCTGCACGCTGTGGGTCGCGTCGAAGACGATGGGACAGCCGATCTCGCGCATGATCGGCAAGGACCGCATGTCGCTGACCAGGGTGTTGTAGCCGAAGCTGGCGCCGCGCTCGCAGGCCATGACGTTGGGGTTGCCGGCGCCGACCACCTTGGCGATGACGTTCTTCATGTCCCAGGGGGCCAGGAACTGCCCCTTCTTGATGTTGATCGCCTTGCCCGTGGCGGCGGCGGCCAGCAGCAGGTCGGTCTGACGCGACAGGAAGGCCGGGATCTGCAGCACGTCCACGGCCTCGGCCACGCCGGCGCATTGGGCCTCGGAATGAACGTCGGTCAGGGTCGGCAGGCCGGTGATTTCACGGATTTCGGCGAAGATCGGCAGGGCGTCCTTCAGGCCGATGCCGCGCGCGGCGGTGGCGCTGGTGCGGTTCGCCTTGTCGAAGCTGGTCTTGTAGATGATGCCGACGTCCAGGCGGTCGCCGATCTCCTTCAGCCGATGCGCCGTCTCCAGCGCGTGCTGCCGGCTTTCCATCTGGCAGGGGCCGGCGATGAAGACGATGCGACGACCGCCGCCGATCACGACGGGCTTCTTGAGGCCGGCTGACAGTTCGATGACGGCGTTGGGACGGTTCACGGCGGCGCTTTCGGCTGTTTGAATCGATAAAGTCGCGGGTTAGTGCCGCAACTTTGCGTTCGACAGGTGGCGTCGAACCCTCAGCTTCGCAACCTACAGGGCGACTCAGCGCCTGACCACACAGCACGGCAGCCTGTGTTATCGTGGAGCCATGCACACGCCTTCACACAGCCCCCTGATCTCGACCCAGGCCCTGGCGGATCGCCTCGGCGCGCCCGACTTGCGGATCATCGACGCCAGCTGGTGGTTGGACGGACGCGACGCTCGAGCAGACTTCGAGGCCGAGCGCCTTCCCGGCGCGGTTTTCTTCGACATCGAGGCCGTCTCCGACCCCGCCAGCCCCTACCCGCACATGCTGCCGACGCCCCAGGCGTTTGCCGAGGCGATGGGCGAGATGGGGATCAGCGAGAGTGACGACATCGTGGTCTATGACGCCCAGGGCCTGTTCTCGGCCGCTCGCGTCTGGTGGACGCTGCGGACCATGGGCGCGGAACGGGTCCGCGTGCTGGACGGCGGCCTGCCGAAATGGCGCGCCGAGGGGCGGCCTCTGGAACACGCTCCTGTCGCTCGAAGCAAGGCTGCGACCTTCGACGCCGCCTTGAACGCTGAGCGGGTCGTCGATCTGGATCAGGTCCGTCAGGCGTTAGCCGACGCGGTTCAGGTCGTGGACGCACGAGGCGCGCCGCGTTTCCGAGGGGAAGCCGCCGAACCCCGCCCAGGGGTTCGCTCCGGCCACATGCCCGGCGCGCTCAACCTGCCCTTCAGCCAGTTACTGAACGCGGACGGCACACTGAAGCGCGGCACAGAACTCCAAGCCGCCTTCTGCGACGCCGGCGTCGATCTGGATCGACCCGTCATCACCAGCTGCGGCTCTGGCGTGACCGCCGCCATCCTGACCCTGGGCCTGGCGGAGCTTGGCCGCGCGTCACAGCTCTATGACGGCTCATGGGCCGAATGGGGGGCACGCACCGACACCCCCATAGTAGTCGGCTAGAGCCTCAGGCCGCAGCCGGGACCGCCGCGTCCGTATCCTCTTCACCGCGCGACACCACGGTCGCGACGACCAGATCGCCCGTCACGTTCAGCGTGGTGCGGCACATATCCAGGAAGCGGTCGACGCCCAGGATCAGACCGATCCCTTCCGGCGGCACGCCCACCATGGCCAGGATCATGGCGATGACCGGCAAACTGCCCGCCGGCACGCCCGCCGTGCCGACCCCGCCCAGGATACAGACCAGCATGACGATGAACTGCTGCCCAAGGCTCAGATCCACGCCGAAGAACTGCGCCAGGAACAAGACCGTCACCCCTTCGAACAGGGCCGTGCCGTTCTGATTGGCCGTCGCCCCGACCGTCAGAACAAAGCGGGCGATCTTGCGCGGCAGGCCCAGGTTCTGCTCCGCCACGCGCAGCGACACCGGCA
>RCUP01000716.1_pt1 | contig 23327 bp, 23 predicted proteins | sample 2166341 | NCBI WGS metagenome assembly RCUP01 (sample SAMN09932325, study PRJNA488358) | compost metagenome | isolation source: compost soil in succinonitrile-enriched | place: Germany: Experimental Botanical Garden | reverse complement strand
GATCAGCTCCCAGCGCATGAAGGTCTCCATGTAGCCATCGTCCGGCATGTCGTCGGCGAAGTTGGCGAAGAGATAGGCTCCGCCCGGCTTCAGCATCTGCAGGCACTTCCGGGTCATCTTCACGGCCACCTTGTGGTCGAGATAGTCGTAGAGACCCGCCGAATAGACTAGGTCGAAGTATCCGTAGCGCTGCGGGCGCGCGATGACGTCCCTCACGGATCCGGGTGTCGGCTCGATGCAGCCGATGCCGCTTGACGCGATTTCCGCGATGCTTTCCGGATCCTGGTCGAGGGCGACCCAGCGCTTCAGCAGTCCTTTCGCCGCAGCCGCCGAAAGCGAGGATTCCCTCAGATGTCCCGCCGCCACGGCGAGCACTTCGGCGCCGTCCACGGCATCCGCGACCGCATCCACGTACCGGGCGAGGATCTGGAGACGTTCGCGGACGGCCGCGCATGAGGGTGCATTCCTTGTCGTCTCGTAGATCGCGCGACCGGCATCGGTGGTTGCAGACACCTCCGCGAACGTGGAAGGATGCCCGTAGACGAAATCCAGCAGGCCAGCGTCGCCGGAGTAGCCTCGGGGTTTCCGGTGCGACCAGTTCGTGAACGGATCCTGGAGCAGGTGTGCCGACAGCGGGTGTCCCGCGATCACGGGCGCGATGGCGCGCCAGTCGGCCGGCCGCATCGACTTCTTCACCCTGTGCATCAGCGCCACCGTCTCGGCCGCCAGCTCGCCGGCCGCGTCTCCCCGTTCGAACCGGATCAGCAGGTCATCGAGATCGCTCATGACGGATCCGAGCGACGAATGCTCTCCAGCCGCGCCCTCGATTTCGCGACCATAGTGCGCGATGGCCTCCGGACTGATCAGGCTGTGTCCGTCGAATTCCTGTATGCCGAGCATCTTTCCCCCTTGTCTGAGCTGGAACCAGTCTCAGAATTCTATCGGGCAACAGATTCCGGGGGCAAAAGCCGGCAGGAATCCCTCGACGGCCGTGGCATGATCAGCTAGTCGATTTCAATGCGGTGCCGCAGGCTGTGGGAAAGCAAACTTCGAGGACTACAAATGGATCTCATCGAGACAAGCAACCAAATCGGATACGCACCCTACACCCAGGAATTCGACCGTATCGATCACATCGCGGACGTGCTTTCCGAAGAGCGCATCGCCTCCGCCTACGAGCGTCTGACCGCCTACAGGGGATCGGACGAACCACAGATGGAGGCGTTCTCCCATGCGGTTGCCATGCTGCGTGACGACATCGCAAGGAAGTTCGAGGAGAACGGCGTCGATCCGGATCAGACCACTGTGACGCTGCTCATCGACGGCTCCGGCTCCACCAGGGGGGACACGGCCGACAACATGGCTCTGGCGACGATCGAGCTCTGCATTGCACTGGAGACGCTCGGCGTCGAGACATCCGTTCTCGGATACACGACCTCTTCATGGAAGGGAGGAGCTTCGCGCGAGAAGTGGATCAGGGACGGCAAGCCCGCCAATCCCGGCCGCCTGTGCGATCTCCATCACATCGTCTACAAGCGTCCGACCGATGCCGTGGCATCGGTCGCCGACCTCCTCTGCGCGCTTGCATGCGACGAGACCAAGAGGGAAAACATCGACGGCGAGGCCATCATGTGGGCGTCCGACTGCCTGCGCACGCTGGATCGTCGGAACAAGATCCTTGTCAACGTCACCGACGGGTTCTCGCCCATCGATGACTCGACCCTGGTCTCGAACTCGAGGCCCGACCTGCTGCTGCTCGGACACCTGCTGACTGTGAACAACATGATCGAGCAGGAAGGCGTGATCGCCCTCTCGGGGGTCTACGTCGACCTCAACGAGTCGCATCTCGCCGCCATGACGGAACTCAAGGGGAAGGGGCAGGACATCTTCCCGAGATCCGCCGTCACCCACATGGACCGGAACGCCGACGCCACCTTCTGCGCGATGGTCGACGGGCTTGAACTCGGCATCAGGCGGGCTGCCGAGCTTTCTCCGCCTCAGCCCGTCGCAGCCAGGGGCTGATCGTCAGTCCCCCAGTCTATTTCCTCGAACTCGAAGCCGTCTTCAACGACAGGCGCGGGCGCCGCCTGCCGTCTGCGACGCCTTGCTCTGCGCTGCCGACGAAGCTGGTCCCTGTATTCGCGGTCCTCCCGCTCGTACCGGGCCTTCTCGGCCGCCTCGAAGCTCAATCCGGGGTTCGCCTCCCTCCACAGGCGGCCCTCCGCCTCGATCTCGTCCATGAACGACATCGACAGACAGTCGGCGTAGATTTCCTTGAGCGCCTTGATGGCTTCGTCCGACGCCTTGTCGACCCGTGTCTCGTGTCGGGTTCCGGGGTCTCCCCTCACGATCTCGAACTTCGTCTTGCGATGCTTCGACAGGAACTTCGCGACCACCGCATGGCAGAGGTCGGACGGATGCTGGTCGTAGTAGGTGTAGTTCTGGTTCACGCGGGCCTTGCCGTCGCCGGAGATCACGAACTCCACGGTCGAGCGCGATCCGTCCGAAGCGAGCACCTGGGCAATGTGGCTATCGCCCCTTATGCACTGATACCAGTAGGATCCGACGCAGTGGTGCATGTGCCTGCCCTCGTCGAGGAGCTGCATCTCGTCGGTCAGCCACACCAGCCGTCCCGACTCGCAGGTGAACTCCTCCTCGGTGAGCGGCTTCCAGCTTGCGATCCTGTCCTCTCCGAAGACGGTCTTCTTCAGGTCGCGCAGCTTGATGGAGCGCTGACCCGTTCCCTTGTGCCAGGCCTCGTTGAAGAGGCGCAGGCGCTTCAGTCCGAAGTTCTCCCCAGCGACATGATCGAGGATCTTCTTCGTCAAAGCCCTCTTCGGCTCATGTGAGCGGCTGGTGCTGGAGACGTGGTGATCGATCAGCGACAGGAGATTCTCGGCTGTGTCGCTGATCGATTGCTGAAAGTCCTTGTGGCGAAGTTCCTGGTAGCCGATCCAGTTCTTCGACATCGCGTCCTTGGCGGACTGTCGCTTCTCTTCAGGAAGCAAGGAAACGATGTCCCAGTGCGCAACCTCGTTGAAGGCGTTCCACTCCTTCCGGTTCACCGGAATTCTGGCCGGATCGATCCTGCTGAGAAGAGGGGATCGAACGTCATCGTCATGGTAGCCGTCGTCATTCACCAGCTCCCGCAACGCGCGCCCCATGCGCTGCCAGTGCATCCCTCGGAGCCGCCGGAGCCTCTGGGCGTCGAGGCCTGTCATCTTCTCCAGTGCGGGAATGAGGGGCTCCCCGTTCCTGATGACGCTGTCTAGCGCCCGCATTCGGTTGGTGAATACGGGAAAGGCTTCGCTCATCTGGGCGCGTCGGCGCACGGTTTCCGCGTCCGCGTCTCCAATCCAGTGATAGAACTCGAACGTGGCGTAGGGATTGCGGAGCGCGATCCGGCGGATATGGGGGTCGAGAATACCGACGAGGGTCATGTGCGCCATCCGCGTGATGTTCTTGCGCCGCCCAAGCGTCATCCGGAAGCTGTTCCATCGATGCCCGTCGAGGCTGAGGCCGATGAACGCCTCGATCTTCTCCCGCTCCCGCGAAAGCCGCGCCGAGGCGTTCATCGAACTCCTGGTCGCTTCCGAAAGAACGGTATACTGCATCTCGCCGAAGATCGTCGTCCTCTTCAGCTTGTCCGTATCCGCCTTGTTCGGCTTCGTCTTGCCGAGGTCGATCTTGAACTCCGGCCACCAGTCGGCGCCCCACGACATGGAGATGGCGCGAGCCGTGATGTGATAGACCTGAAGACCCTTCTTGCCGACGACGAACGCAACGCCTTTCGTCGCCGCCGGGGTTCCAGCGACGAAATCCATTCCCGTGGCTATGAATATGCCATCGCCCCGGCTTGTCCTGATGCGATGGACTCCGTGCAGCCGCGTGATCATCTTGATGAGCCTGGCAAGCAGGACGCGGCCCTCTGCATCCTGTGTGGCGCGTTCGGCCACCGTGGTGACGAAGTCGTCGAATACGGCCTTCCGTTCCTCCGGGGTGCGCTTTGCAAGCCGCGACCCCGGAAGGATCCTGCCCTTGACGAGATGGAGGATCTTCCGCTCAAGAAGGGCTTCGAGCGTCTCGTCGGCATCCACGCCGTCGCAGCCGAACTTCTTCAGCCGGGCATTGAGATCCCTGACGGCGTCTGCACGCGCGCGTCCCCGGTAGGTCGGCGAGAACGCGAGTTCGGACATGAACGACCGGAATGAGAGAACCGCGTTTTTCAGCTTGGGGTCGGCAGGCACGCCCGCCGCGTCCATAGCGATTGCCATGGTTGATGTCTCCGTCAAGTTCAGAATTCAACTCGATGGTGATCCCTCGACGCAGTACGCGCAACATCGAATCCTTCAATTCCCAGGACTTTCAAGGATTCGATGTTGCAAATCCGTTGACCGCGGGTTATCGAATCCTTGATTTCATTTTTGCAAGGATTTGATAATGAGTGACGCAGTGGGTAGTGAATCCGAGGTCGCACCGGACGTGCAGGCGGAAGAGCAGACCGTCGAAAGAACGCCGATGCCCCTCCGGGCGAAGATCTGCCTGGCGGTCGGCGGCTTCGTTCTCCTGGCCGGTGTCCTGGCCGGATTCGGCATCGCCGACTGGTACTTTTCGCTGTGGACCTCGCATCCCGGCTGGAGCTTCCTTGCCACGGCGTCGATCATTCTCGTGGCGGGACTTTTTGTCGATCGGACGCGGCCCACGGCAGAGAAGATCCTGGGTGTCGGGCTTTGCCTGTTCGTTCTGTTCTGGATGGCGGTCTTCTCCGGCTACGGATGGTATGTCTTCTTCACCTCCGGACTTGACATCGAGAGCAAGGTCCCGCTGATCATCTCGAGGCCGGGTGGTGCAATGATCATTGCCGGGATCGTGATGCTGATCGTCTGCGGCTGCATTCACTTCATGGACGGAGAATCCTTCTCCTGCCGGGCTGCGGTGGGCGCTTCCTGGATCATCATGGCGACGGCCGGCGCTCTTTTCCTTGTGAGCATCTCCTCCGTGCCCATGTTCACTCGGGTTCCGACGAGGGGCCTGACTGCTTATGAACTGACGACGCTCGAGGGCTGCGAGGTGTCGGAAGGCTCCACCATGGTGCGGTGCTCCCTTCCTGAAGCTGCGAAGCAGGGGGCTGCCCGATGACGCGCAACATCTTCTGCCTTCTGGCCAGCCTCGTTCTGATCCTTCTGTCGTTCCTCCACGCGTTCGGCGTGCTTGCCTGGTACGGCGATGTCCTCGCGGCCGACCCGGTGCGCATCGCGACGATCACGCTTGCCTATCCCGTCGTTGCATGGGCCGCCGTCAGGGCGGTCAGGTCCACCGGTGGAGATGGCCTGTTCGGCGCGATCGTCATGGCGGTCTCCCTTGGCGGCATGCACCTCGCCCTGCAGGGCTGGTGGAGCTACTCCCGCGGCGGCATGGCGATCGATGAGACGTATTCGGCAGCCCTTCCCATGTCGGGAGCGGTGATGATCGGCCTGTCGGTGACGATGCTGAGCTACTGCCTCGCGGCCCATGCCGGACGAAAGAGGAAGTTCGTTGACGCTCTCGCCGTCTTCGTCGTCGCCATGTCCGCCTTCCACGGGACCTCCATGTTCCTCGTGCAGATCCGCGCGGAGCATGTCGAGAGGGCCGCCTCACTGGATCGTCTGCAGGCGAAGATCCAGCAGCAGATCAAGGACGCGCAGGCGACGCTCGATGAAGTCGGCAGGATCCAGTTAGAAGCCCCCGCTTCCGGCGACGGAAAAGAAGGCATCCAGCCCAGCGCCGGGATCCCGGCCACCGATCCATAATATCAAGGCAGTCGGAACGAGGAGCACCCCATGGCAATCAAGGACTCGACGGATATCGACGCCCTGCTCGCATCCGCGGTGGCGCAGGACTGGCACGCGGTCTACGACCGTTGCATCCGCATCTTCGATGAGTGCGAGCTTCCAGACACCGTGTTCATGGAGTGCTGCGACAGGTTGCCTGACGGGATCGCGGACACCTTTCTCCAGGTCACGCGCGATGCCGCAGGCGACTGGATCGCCGACGACAGTACCGTGGACGGTGACGTCGTCCAGCTCGTGGAGACAAGCTACACGCTCTTCGCGATCCCTGTGATGTCCCTGCCTCACGCCCGACCCACCGCCGAGGACTTCGACATACTCGCCGCCAGCCTGCGCGCGGCCGCTGGCGGCGACGACATCTTCATCATTCCGGAAGCGGTTTCGCCAGAGGACTTCCTCGAAGCCACGCCCGATGCGCTGCGCTACGCAGTCAGCACGCTCGACTGGAACCAGACCTTCGGCCATGATCTCGATCCGCTCGAGCACATCGTGGACAGGGGTGCGTCGTCGCCGCAGTTCCGGCTCACCGAAGTCGTCGTCGGCGTGCGCATAGAGCGCTTCGTCGGCGGCACCAAATTCATCCCCGCCAACTGGGTGGGGGAATGTCCCGATGAAATGTACGACCGCTTCACGGACTTGCTGAAGAAGCATCAGTGCGCATTCTCCGTCGCGGGCCGACCGATGTCCGGTGGGCGCATCATGCCCATCCTGAACACGCGCCTAAGGCTGGAAGATGTCGTGAACGAGATCGCGACGATCGGAAACGAACTCGAAGTCCTGCCCGATGTCCTGATTTACGAGGATGAAAAGGATTCGAAGACGTTCATCTCCCTGTCGATCGAGGGTCATCCGCTCAGCGACACGGTCATCGAGAGGCGCGGATCGAACATCGAGGCTGGAGACATGGCAGGCATGCTGCGCACGTTCGTTCCGGATGTGGCGGAGACCCGGGACGCCCGCGTCTTCACCAGGAGCGTCATGAAGGACGAAAGGGTCAACTGACGCGCGCGGCGCTCAGCCCTGCATTCCAATGATCCTGCCATCCCGGACGATCACCGTCTTGTTGCCGATGATTTCGGCGTCCTTGCCTTTCATGCGCATGACGACGGCCTCGCTTTCCCCTTGAGGCGCAGGCTTCGGGGGAGTTGCCGGTTCCGGCGTGCCAAAGTATCTGCGTTTCAGGGTTTCGATATCGACAGCCACCGAGTCCACTCTCCGCACAGGCGTGACCGGATCCGGCTTTTCAACCACCACCCAGCCCGGCATTGTCCGCTCGGCCGCTATCGTTCGTCCAATGCGTGTCAGGCAAACAGAATGGGATCTTCGAGGGAGAGAACGATCAATGAGCGCAGCATTCTTCAACGAGATGACTCAGGAGGAATTGGCCGATTACGCCCGGGTCTATGGCGACAACGACGACGGGAGCGTTCCCCGCAGCGAGATCTCCTGGGCCTTTGATCCGGATTTCGACGTCTCCCGGCTCCTGTCGATCATGTCAGCGGAAGAGTGGAAGACGTGGATCGAAGAAGAGATCGAGATGTCGGTCGTCGAACTCGATGATCCTGACCGATGGGCGCCGCTTCTCGAGCAGGACATCCTCGAGCCGACCGTGATCTTCGACCACCCCGACGGCAACCTTCGCATATGGGATGGATGGCACCGCAGCGGATCTGCGGTGGTTAAGGGTGCACAGACCATGAAGGTGGTTTATGGCACCGCGCCAGGCTACATCCCCCGTCCGCGATGAATCCTTCTCACGCTGCAGGACAGGCCGACCGCGTCAGCTCCGCATGATATTCCACGGCCGCGTCGATGGCTTCGAAGAGGTTCCGGTGCGAGCTGCGCGTGCTTCCGTCGGCTGCAACGACGTCCCACGGATACCGATGCGGCTCCTCCAGTTCCATCAGCCTGTCCTCGTCGTCCTCATTGTCTGGATCCAGCGGGCATCGGATCCTGATAAACGGACCTTCGACTTCAGGCCCCCAGAACACTGCCTGCGTGAACTCGTCGTAGTGGCCGAGCTTGACGGCAGCGGACTGGAAGATCACCGCGTCCCTGGCTTGGGAGCCGAAGGTGTATTCGCACAGGGTGCGAAGACCAAACTCGTCGTCCGCAAGCATGGCGAAGTTGTACCCCGGAACCGCTGAATCCGCACCATAGCAGAGATGCAGCGAATCCATCTCGGGCGTGCCTTTCGTGAAACCCCGCTCGGCGATCGAATCTGCATCGCCGCCGAAATGCACGAGCCATGTCGTTGCGGGCAGGAGACCCGGCTCCAGAAGCTCCATGTCGCCGAGGAAACGGCCCTCCAGCGCGGCCTCCAGCAGCCGTTCGTTCTTTCCCTGAATGCCAGTCATCATCGCCTCCGCGTATCCTGTTGCCGCTGACTTCTCAGAATTGGATAGCACGGAGATTAGCCTGTGAGAGGAGACAAAATGCAGTCCCCCGCAGGATTCGAACTATGCTGCAGGCCGGGATCTCTTCAATCCCGCGTAAAGGTCGCTGACGGAGCATCTTCGACAGCTCCATTCCTGCCCGTCGCTGCGTGTCGCGACACATCTCTGCGGGCCCTGGACGCTCGGAGATTGATGATCGACGACCCCAGCACTTCCATCTGCTCCGCCACTGCACCTTGGTCGATGAAGGCAGCGGCAAAAAGGCCGCCGAGGCAGGCACCGGACCGCGACTTGGAGCGCCAGACGCGGTAGGCCGTCCTGACATCGTCGGCGAAATGCTCCGAGAGCAGCGATCTGATTTCGATAACGCGTGCGACATCCGCTGCCGAGGGCGTGGCACTGCCATCAAGCCAAGCCCACAGCAGCGGCCGGCTGGTCATCGTCATCCTGGCAATCTCGTCCATCGGAAAGCCCGTCCTGAGCTTCCCGATGAAGTTGACGGCGTCGTTCGTGTCAGACATTGAAGGCCGCCATGTCATCGATGGACATCACATCCACCCCGAACAACGAATCCCAGTCGAACACGACGTCCGCCTCTTCGCGGTTGGCGACAACGAGGCCACGCGCCCTGGCATGCATCTCCGCCACGTCGCCGAGGGTCGGCTTCACCTTCGGGAGGTTGACGACGGCCTTCGCCGCGATCTGGAGTTCGTCCTGCTTGCCGGCGACGTTGGCGTGGCTGCGCCCGCCCGACGCGATGTCGGCGAAGATGACCTCGCGCTTCACCACGTCGAAGATCAGCGGCATGTGCATGGTCGATCCCGACTTCACGTCGAACTTGAGAGCCACCGACTCCGGCTCGTACTTGGCTCCGGACTTGAGCGCGTCGCGTTCCATGAAGCCGGCAAAGCAGGGGAAGCCCTTGAACGGGCCACCGCTGTACGAGATCAGGTGCCCCATGAGATAGCGACCGCCCTTGCGTGCGATGTGCGCCGGGTCGAAGTCGATGAATTCCGACGCGCCTTCGGGCGCCCATGTCACGTCGCCGGAGTGGACGACGTTCCAGCCATTGTGCGCCAGGTCTCCATAGTAGACGTTCTGGAGCACGTTGAAGTTCTCGTCGTAGACGACCGTGGACAGATCCACGTCCTGGCCCGTCCAATGGACGAAAAGACGGATCACCGGAGCGTCCCCCATCGGATAGCGCTGCCCCTTCGTGACCGGGGACGTGGTCGAGCTGTCGCCGCGCCTGTTGAAGGGCACGACCTGCTCATGGAGGGCGGGATCGACGAAGACCTTCCCCAGAGACGGCAGAGCAGAGAGGCGCTTCAGGATCTCGCTGTCGATGATGTGAACCGTCCGCTGCACGACGTGCGCGGACAGGACCTGTCGCCGATCCTCGGTGATCTTCATCTTGTTGGTCGCGCCCTTGGGGGTGAACACGCGCGCGGCCGCTCGAGACGTTCTTGCCGCCAGATGCTTGCGAAGGGCGAAGAGGGCGGGCAGTGCCGCGTCTTCCACAACATGCGTCAGCACATTGAGCAGGATGCGTTCGTGGTGCTCGTCATTCACGCTGCGGAGCATGAAGTCGAGACGGCGCACAAATTCTCCGGGACGCTTGGAGAGGTGTGTTGCAAGGCCGTCGGCGCCGACGATCCAGCCGTTGCGCGCGAGGTTCTCGGATCTGCGGGAGAACGTCTCGATCGATGACTGATCACGGCGGACGCGGTCGAACACTTCCGCGACGCGGGGATAGCGGCGGCGCACCTCGGCACGTCCGACATGGATGTCATAGGCCAGACGCTTCCACTTCTCGCGGTGACGCAGGATGTCCTCGCCGAGGTTTTCCATGGACTCGAGGAGCGTCAGCAGCTTGCGGCGGCGGGCCTTCGTGATCCTGAACTTCACGTTTTCGGAAAGAGACAGATCCGCAATTGCGTCGCTCATCCATGTGGCGAGGCGCAGCACGTCGCCCGCACCCTTGACGAGATGGCGGATCGCCTCGACATCCTCGCCGCTCGCGGCGAAGGCAAGGGGAAGGTTCTCCCTGAAGACTTCCGACGGCACCTCGGCGCGGTGGCCGGCCGCGATGGCCGAATTGACGAAGGCGCGCTCGTCCTTGGAGAGCGACGACGGGCGGGCGACGAGGCGGCGGACCAATCCCGTGACCGCTTCATCGTCGGCGAGGCGCAGCAGCTTGTGCGCCGAGACGGACTTGAATTCGTAGAGAGCCTCGTCCGATGAGGAGAGCTCGCGCACCTGCCGCTGGCACAGAGGGCAGGCGGAGAACTGGCTCAGATCAGGAAAGAGGTCGTCGCAGATGAAGTGTCCGCAGGACAGCAGAACGAAATTGTTGTGAGGACGGCCCATCTCATTGCGGAACGCCGAGACGATGCGCTTCGCCAGATAGGCGTGGGCCTCCGGCGTGTCGTAGGGAAACCTGTTGTAGAGCGCCGAATGATTCATCAGCGAACCCGAGAGGTCGCGGAGGTCGGTCAGCAGGGCGTCCCTGAACTTGAGGAACCTGGGCTTCTCCATCCGCGCCAGCGCGTCCAGAAGCTCGGGCGCGAAGGCGAAGCCCTCGAGCGCCGCCTCTGCATTCAGCGCGGCCGCTTCGGTGCGCAGGCGCGGCTCGTCAGACGAAGGCGTGACAAGAACCTGACCGAAGAGCGAGATGAGCGCCTTCTGCATGATGGAGACCTCTGATTTCAGGGGAGGGAATGGAAGAGCGGGTGGCGTAGCGGACAGCTAGTTCGATCCATGAATAACAGAAGGAAGCACATCCATGGGCCTCCCGCTCTGTGATCATGAATATCCCAATCCTGCGCGCTCGTCAACTCGTTTCGAAGGATTCACAAGAATCGTGTCGGCGGATCCGACGCGCGTGGATTAACAATTTATCATAAATCTTGCTCAGCTATGGGGCGGGCTCTAAAGGGGGGAATATGGCATCGAGATTCAACAGGTTCCTGGCTGCGGGCATCGTGCTTGCGGCATCGGTCGCACCCGCGTCGGCGGCCGACAAATTCATGTGGAGATACCCAGAAAGACCGGGAATCCTGACACCGGACGACGGCGCGACAACACCGACGACGCCGACTGATCCAGGCACGCCCACGAATCCTGGCACGCCTGCGGACGGCGCCTATGATCCCACGCCCCTGATCGGCGACCTGGTCTACAACAAGTGGACCTACCACGACTACGCGGGACCGACCCTCAAGGACACCCGCGGCACCTTCGTCAAGTTCGCCTACACCGGCCTTCCTGCGGGGCTGACCTACGACAAGTCAACGGGCAAGTTCAGGGGAAGCCTGCACTATGCCCAGGCGAAGACCTACGACGTCACGGTCACGGCGACTGGGCGCTTCGACGGCAAGGATGTCAGCAAGTCCACGACTTTCAAGATCGAAGTGGTCAATCCCGTGTCGCAGCTCGCGGTCCATCAGGGCGAGCTGGGGCTGCCGCGCAATGCGACTTACGAAGGGACAGCGCTCGCCTCGATCTCCGGAAAATGGCAGCCGACCAACAGTCCGTGGGGCATCGACACCTTCGCCGAATACACCTACGCCTACTCGGGCCTGCCGGGGACTGTGAAGCTGACCTATGATTCCGCGACCCAGAAGTACAATCTCGAAGGCTTCACAGGCACCACGGAGGGTACGTTCAACGCCCAGGTGCAGGTGACGGAGAAGGTCTGGGCCAAGTACGTCACCATCAATTCCGACGATGTCATGCAGTCGATCGGAGCGGCGCAGGTGGTTCAGACCAACGTCGCCACGATGAGCTTCCCGGTAACTGTATCCAATACTCAGGACACGTCCGGCAGGTTCTTCAGGATCACCACGAAGTCGACGCGCAATTTCCTCGACGCCCATGCATCCGAGATCGAGTTCAAGGATGATGCGTCAACCGTCCTCCCGGCCACGAACATCACGTTCGACCACTACACGAATCCTCGCGCCACGGATCTGTCCGGCCTCATCAACGGGAACCGGAGCATCGAGAACGAAGTCAGGTTCTGTGCGACGGCGACCTGCGACGACGCGACTGACGGCTCGAATCTTCTCACCACGTTCGTGGTCGAATTCGCAAGCCCGGTGTCGCCGAGGACGATCGGCCTCTATTCGCGCGGCAAGAACGACGTGTTCTGGGTGGACAGGCTTCACTACTTCACCCACGTCAACAACGCGTCCCTCCTTCTGGAGCGGTCGCAGGACGGGGTCAACTGGGCCGAGGTTGTCGTGAACAAGTCGCAGACCAAGGGAACAGCCAACGCCCAGGGAGTCTACGATAGCTGGACGATGCTGACGCGGAAGTGAACGAATGAGAAAGGGCCGCATCAGTGAGACGCGGCCCGCTCGAAAGAAGTGCATGCCGACCCGCGACCCGCATCTTGTGCTGCTCCGTTCCCGACCTGACACGGTTCGATGCGGCTCTGCGTCCGGCATGCCACAGCGATCCCATCATGCCCGCGGGTCCGATGCAACAGGATTCGATCAGCGTCCGAACTGAATTGGCTTGACGGGCTTCTGGATGCGGGGAGCTGATCGGTAGTCGTTGCCGAACAGCACGCAGCCGACCACGCCCATGATGCCCGCGAGGAACGCCGCAATGCCGCTTCCATCGAGGATGTCGTCCTGGATGCTCTCGCGGAGCTGCGCCACGTTCAGGTTGCCGGGTTTCAGGATGCCGACCTCCTTCATCGTCCGGTCGTACGAGAGGATCTTTCCCTTCACGAGCACGCCCACCACCGTCACCTCGTAGGGCGGAACCATGGTGAACCTCGTCCTGTTGTCGCCGATCCGCGGACTCCCTGCGGCTGCGGATTTCTCGACGAGGCTTCCATTCACGAGATCGAAGCGAAGCCGCATCGGAACCGGGAGCTTGGAATATTGCTCCCAGCTCAGCATCAGCTTCACTTCACCGCCAATGAACTGCATGTATGACGCATCCAGTGCGGCCAGACGCACGCCGCCGCGGACGACATCGATGTGGTCTGCCTTCACGAACCTGTCCGGATAGGCGATCGCCCCCTGATTGCGGTGGACGCTGTCGAAGAACGTCGAATCGATGAGTTCCTCGCTCCACACCTCCTCGTAGGTCCGGAATTTGCCTCCGTTCTCCTTCCACTGGTAGATCTGTGAATCCCTGAAAAGCTTCAGGGCGGGCAGGTTCAGATTGAAATCGGGGTCAGTCAGGTCTCCGCCGGGGGTGGCGGTTCCGTGGACAAGGACGATCCGGCCCTCCAGCTCCGAGGCCTTCGAGGGATCATCGAGAGGGGCGACGTCGGCCAGCACGCTGTCCAGCTTGGACAGGCGTTCGGAGTCGGTCTGGAAGGTGAACCACGCGGTTGCCGCTCCGCCGAGGATGCAGGCTGCTGCGACGACACTGGTGAAAGACACGCGTCTTCCGAGGACTTGCATGGGCGGTGTTCCTTATCGGCCGAACTTGAGGGGTTTCTCGACGACGGTCGCGGTGGTGAAGTCGCGACCAACCATGCCGAAGGCAAGGAAGATCATCGCGAACGCGGAGAGGAGCCTCATGCTGTGGCCGCCCGCATTCTCCTCCTCGATGCCCGTGATCGTCGAAGAGAGGTCGCTTGCTCCTGGAATGTATTCGCCGACGTGACCGAAGGTATCCGTTTCGCCGGGAACGATCTTTCCGTCATGCATGAACCCGACAACCACGCCCGCCTTGGGAGCCATCGCCCGGTAGCTGATGCGGTTCGTGCCGACCCTGCCTGGATCGCTCTGGCCGGACCTGACGGGAGCGGTCTCGACGAGACGGCCGTTGTCGAGCACGTATCGGCTGCGGACGCCCTCCGGCAGCCGCGAGAGCATGTCTTTCGTGATGGGGACGAGCTTCTCCTTGACGGAGGCGACGAACGAAGGATCCACCGGTACGCCCGCGACGGTCAGCGCCTCGGAACGGTCGCCGTAGGCGGAGAACTCGAGGTCGCCGTGGTTCGCGTGACCGTCGGGGCGCTTGAACGATCTTGTGTCAACGGGGCTGTCGACCCAGACGGTGCGGTATTTCGGATGCTTGTGACCGTCCTGGATCCACTGGTAGATCTCGGTCTCCCGCGTCAGGGAGACGGTGCCGAACTGCAGGCCGAGATCAGGATCGACCAGTGTCCTGGAGGCGGTTGGCTTACCTGCGGCATAGACGAGCTTGCCCTCGAGCCTGCCGAGGTCGTCGCCCGACCGGACGGCGGTCGCTCCGGTGATGAAGGCAAGAAGTTCCTGCTGGCGGGCCTCGAAGTAGAAGTCGAGGCCGAATGTCGCGGCGCCCGCGGCCAGTGCGAGGACGCCGAAGACGGAGAGAGTGGTGAGCTTTCGTCTGAAGATCGTCATGATTGAATCCTTGATGTAAGGATTTATTACCACGGCCATGATCGGTGTCAACAAAATGTCATGGATTCAATGACGAATTCATGAGCCTTTCCGCGCGCGTCCCATGGAGTGTGCGCCGCTGCCGGAGCCTGCACACTGTCAGGGACAGTTTCTCGACAATGCCCGGCACGAATGCCGAATGACTGAAACGATTGCGAGCAATAAAAAAGACCCTTGCGGGTCTTGATTATGGCCTAGGCCGAGCGAGTGCCCCTTACCGTGGTATGCTGGCCGCTTGGGCGGGCTTGCATTGGCATCCCTTGCGGAAAACCTCGCTGTCCAATGCTATGCCTCCAAGGATGACGACTGCTTTGGACAGGGTCAACTGCCTTCCTAGTGGAAGCAGACCATTCCGCCATCCGCGGCAAGTTCGAACGCCTTCTTCCATTCCGCATACAGATCGTAGAAGCGACCGCCGATGGCGCTGGCCTGCGGCTCGAACTCGATGAAGTCGGCAAGAAGCTTCTTCGAGACCTCCGGCCCCAGCGATCCCTCGCAGTCCGAAAAGTCGATCAGCTCCGAGAAGGGGCCGGTCGCGCCATTCCAGCAGGCGGCCGAGTGAAGCGATCGTGCGCCGAGCGATGCGCTCTCGGTTTCGGTCGCGGGATACCCTGCAAGCTGCGCCAGCCGTTCCCGCCAGTCATTGTATCCGGAATAGGAGCCCGCCCTGAACGACATGGATTCCCCGAAGGCGTACCATGACTCGTCCTCGAGGCCGGCGACGCGGTCGGGCCAGTCGGGGTTGAGCCACGCCTTGGCGTGCGTGTTCCAGTAGCCTTCGAGCAGTGGCTCGCCGTCACCATCGAGTGCGAGTTCAGCCTTCGCGAGTTTGGAATATGCTGCGATGTCGAGACCCATGTCCTGTCCTTTAGTGAAACTCGACCATGCCGCCATCAGCGGCGAGATCGAAAGCCTTTTTCCATGCGAGATAGCTCTCGATGAAGTCGTCGTCCTCCTCCGCCTTGGCGAAGGCGACCGCCCTGGTCTCGTATTCAGAGAAATCCTTCGCGAGCTTCGCGCAGACCTCCGGCCCGAGAACGCCTTCATTGTCGGCGAAATTGATCAGCTCCGAGAAGGGGCCTGTCGCGCCGTTCCAGCAGGCTGCCGCATGCGCCACCCGCTCCCTTCCGTAGCTGTCGGTCCGCAGCGTTGCGGGATACCCCGCCATCTTCGCCAACTGCTCGCGCCATCCGCTGTAGTATCCGTAGCCGCCAGCGCGGAACCCGTACTGCTTGTCGAATGAATAGACGCCGCGGTTGACGATGCTGCCCTCGCGCCCCGGGAAATCGTCATTGACGTAGGCGACGCGATACCTGTTCCAGTCGCGCGGAGATCCGTCCTCGTCGACCTCGACTTCCTTCTCGAGGACGATCCTGCTGTATGCCGTGATATCCAGTCCCATTTCGGTTCCTCAGTGAAAATCGACCGTGCCGCCGTCGGAAGCAAGCTCGAACGCCTTCTTCCAGTCGAGGTACTTCTTATAGAACCAGCCGTCCTCGTCGCCATCGAAATATTTGGCGCGCTCGTCGAAGTCGGCAAAGTCCTTCGCCAGCTTCGCGGACGTCACCGGGCCGATGTTGCCTTCATTGTCGGGGAAATCGATAAGTTCGGCGAAGGGGCCAGTCGCGCCATCCCAGCAGGCCGCCGCATGACATGCGGATTCAACGCCCATGAAGCCCTTGTAGGGGGTCAGGGGATATCCGGCGAGCCTCGCCAGCGTCTCACGCCAGTCGTTGTAGCCGCCATAGGATCCCGCACGGAAACCGAACGCTTCACCGTCGACGGAATAGAAGGCCCGGTCTTCCAATTGGTCGTGCTGATCGCGACCGCCCATGGCGTAGACGCGGACGTAGTCGTCATAGGCGCTGTCATCGATCGGATCGCCATCCTCATCGAGTTCGACGGCAACTTTCTCGATCTTGCTGTAGGCAGTGATGTCCAGGCCCATTTCAGTCTCCTTGCGATGTTTTTGCCACAATACCCGGCAAGAATTCGATGTCAACATTATTGTAGGATTCGATGTCAGCGAATCCTATTTCGAATGCTTTGGTCGGAATCCCTCTTACGCTTGGGATCGGCAGCTCCTATCTTCTTGGTTGGAAACATCCGAACGGAGGATTCAAATGGAACTCATCATCATCGGCGCCATCGTCGCCATCGTTGCGCTGGTACTGGTCATGGGCTACAACAAGCTCGTACGGCTGCGCCAGTACTGCCGCCAGGCCTTCGCCGACATCGACGCCCAGCTCAAGCAGCGCGCCGATCTTCTCCCGAACCTCGTCGAGACCGTGAAGGGCTATGCCAAGCACGAGAGCGAGACTCTGAATGCCGTGATCGCCGCTCGCCAGGCAGCCCAGAACGCCACCACGCCTGCAGAGGCCGCCGCCGCAGAAGGACTCATCGCCCGCTCCCTCGGTGGCATCAACATGCTCGCGGAAGCCTATCCGGACCTGAAGGCCAACACGAACTTCGTCCAGCTCCAGCAGGAACTCTCGGACACTGAGAACAAGATCGCCGCCGCCCGCCGCTTCCTGAACTCGGCGGTCGCCGAATACAACGGCGCCACGGAGCAGTTCCCGGCCGTCCTCTATGCTAAGGCCTTCGGCTTCAAGGCCGAGGAGATGTACGTGATCCCGGAAGCCGAGCGCGCCCAGGCCGCCGTCGCCCCGAAGGTCAGCTTCTGAACATCGAACGCAGCGGGAAACGCCATAAATGAGCGCCACAGGTCTCAGGACTCACATCTGGAGCAACAACAGCAAGTCGCTGCTCCTTCTTGCGGCATTCCCGCTGCAGGTCGGCCTGATCGTCTATGCCGGCCTCCTCGTGCAGCAGGCTCTTGGCTTCGGCCTCCAGCGCCCCCGCGGCGTCACTGGCGAAAGCCTGTGGGCAGTCCTGCAGCAGGATTTCATCGATGCAGCCATGCGCTTCCCGGCGACGATCCCGTGGGTTCTCGTCGGCGTTGGCGTGTGGTTTCTCATTGCGTGGCTTGCCAACGTCAAGCTCATCGGCCTGTCGACCGGAGCGGAGACTGTCAGCCGCAAGGACGAGCCGAAGCTCTACAATCTCGTCGAGAACCTCTGCATCTCGCGGGGCAGGCGGATGCCCCGCCTTCAGATCATCGAGACGGATGCGCTGAACGCCTACGCCTCGGGCGTCACCCAGAGCCAGTACACGATCGCCGTAACCCGAGGTCTGATGGAGACGCTGGACCGCGACGAACTGGAGGCCGTTCTCGCCCACGAGCTTGCGCACATCGAGCACGGGGACGTGCGTCTTGCCGTCGTCGCGGCGGTCTTCGTCGGCATCTTCTCGTTCATCATGAGCCTTGTCTTCAACCACATGGGCGACTTCGCAAGGATCGGATCCATGAAGTCGTCCGGCGAGCGGCGCGACGGCAAGACGATGCTGGCGGGCCTCATTCTCATCATCGTGGCGCTTCTCCTGATCGCGCTCGTTCGGGTCATCTCGATCCTGACGCAGATGGCGATCTCCCGCCGCCGCGAGTTCATGGCCGACGCAGGAGCCGTCGTCATGACGAAGAATCCAGAGGCGATGATCTCCGCGCTGCAGAAGATCGCCGGCCATTCCGACATGCCGGATACGCCTGCGGAGGTGAAAGGCATGTACTTCGACAACGGCCCCGGCTTCTTCGGAAAGATCTTCTCGACGCATCCGCCCATTCCCGACCGCATCGGCGCCGTGGCGCGGTTTGGTGGCGTGAGCCGCGGTTCTCCGTGGGGCAAACGCTGACATGGCGGCCCTTGGGGATGCCGGAACGAGACCAGCCGATACGGGAAGGCAGCGCTCCCTGATGCTCGGTTCGGCTGCCGCCCTCCTGTCCGTTCCGAACGAACCCAACAGGAAGCGTCGCCGCGCCGATGCCGCCTTGAGGCGCAAGGGCTCGAAATCCCGGAAGTAGCGGCTTGCCGGGATTGAGGCTTTCGACCGCGTGCATCACGCTCGGAAGAAAACCAGCGAGGAAGCAGTCATGTCAAACGATCCCTCAATCAGCACCCCCACGCAGCCGCCATCATGGTCGGAATCGGCAACGAGACTGCTGACGAGATCGTCTGTCCGCTCCTGGTTGCTTTTCGTCACCCTCGGACTTCTGATGATCGCCATCGAAAATGCGGTCGCCCTCCCGGACGTGATCCAGGTGCTGCTCACCGACATGGGGCCAAATTCTCTGGCCTACTCTACGGCCGCCGCAGTCGCCATCGGCATCTGCTTCGCAGGGGTTCTGACGGTGTTTTCCGCGGCGCGGCGCTCTGTCCATGACGACGTGCATTCCATTGGAATCCTCATCTTCTCGACCGTGGGCTGGATAACCATGACATGGGGAGGCTTCGAGGGGGTCACGACGCCTGTCGTGACCATATCACCCTATGCCGCTGGCTACGTGATCGCAGCCACTGCGGCCTTCTGTTTCGCCGAGGCCTTCACTTCCGCCGACAGGATCGGATTCCGCTTTCAGGCTGCTGCTAAGAACAGCGTATTCTACGCCGGGGTCGCCGGATGGATGCTGGTTCTGGTCTTCGCACTCTTCGGCTCATTCCTGGCCGAAGTCATCGTGGCGGATCTCCAGGAGCCGACGGCACAGGTGCGTGTCCCCACGGAAGCCGAGATGAAGAACTTGCGGGACTGCCGGGTAAACGACAGCCATATTGTCCTGTGCTTCCTGCCATTCGAGGACAAGGAAGCCCCGTGATCCGTGGGCTTGCCCGTCATGCCTTTGAAGGTTGTGTGTCAGGTCGATGCTGAAGGGGTTATAGTGGCCACCACAGCGTCGGAATAGCGCTCGTTCAGATCCCTGACGACCTCCGAGAGCTCCGCGGGCACGCCGCGGATGTCGTTGCGCTCCAGATACCGTTCCCAGTCGGCCTGGTGCCCCTCGGCGAAGACCGGAAGCAATCCTTCCGGCACGCCATCGGAGAGTTCCGTCGCACGGATCCTGAAGGTATGCTCGCAGGCCTGTTCGATGACCTCGTCGGCGATGTCCTTGCCCAACAGCACCCATAGGTCCCGGTAGTCCTTCATGCGCGTGTTGCTCATGCCCCTGACCACGATCGAGTGCAGCTTCTCCGCAATGTTGTAGGCCCATGGCTGCGCCTTCATGGACACGGTCCTGTCGCCATCGAACATTGGCACGATGTGAAGATCGCGCAGGCCGACAGGAGGCTCGCCGCCGACGCCGATGTCGAGGTACAGCGGCGCCTGGCTCTTGCCGACGTGACTCCTGAGATGCACGCGAAGCCCGTCGCTCTGGTGGTGGTCGTGCTCGAGGAGGCTGGTCTTGGCGACTTCGAAGCGGCATCCGTCCTCCATCTTCAAGTCGCATGCCGCGCGGAAGAGTGTCAGGATCTCGTCGTGCGTGATGGATCTGTCTCCGTAGGAGTGCATGTCGATGTCCGCCGTCGGCCGCCGGAGATCTGCCATCGTCGTGTCCCAGTGATACATGACCCCGCCCTTGAGGGAGAGCGCCTGCCGGCCGTCCAGGAGGCCGACACGGACGGTGAAGCGCTCCTGCGCATACCGCTGCAGCATCTGGATGGTCGGAATGCCCGAATTCCTCGCCCTCTGGATGAGGCTGTCGCTCCTGCGCTGTCCGATGTCCGCTGTCATGACCCTGTCTTGCATCTCGATTTCCGATGCCACAGGATCACCCGGCGACGTGCATGAAAGAACGCCGCCGGGTGACTTAGAGATAGTCCTGAACGATCCTGACCACTCCGGAACGGCTGGCCAGTTCGCGGATACGGCCTGTGTCCGGAACCTGCCCGCCGTGAGCGAATGCTCCCGCCCACGCCTCCCTGAAGTCGTCCTCCACGAGGTCGCCAGCCGCCATGAACACGGCGAGGTCGATCAGCGTGCGCTCGATCGAGGCGATCCTGTACGGACGACCTTCCTGATCGACGCGGCATTCGACATCCGTGATCAGGTCGAGCGGATCCGTCGGATACCATTCCAGCGTCAGCCCGCTCCATTCCCGCGGAGCCGGACGGCGCAGGGGCTGGCGGAGGGTCCGGTGAGACCACAGGTTCTCGGAAGTCCACCCACGGAGGATCGCGGAAGTCCTGCCCGTGACGACTGCGTGCTTGAACTCGCCGAGCAGGGAGGCAATCTCCGCCTGTGCCGCCATCGCGTCGAGAAGCTCGGCGTCGCCGCCGAGGGTCTTGCGAGAGGATTCGACATATGCCTTCGCCTTCAGCGCCACGTCATCCTTGACCGCAGTTTGTCCATGGCGGTAGCGGATGACCGTCATGTCGCTCACGCCGAGGATCGCCGAAGCCTGTTTCGCCGACAGGCCGCAGTCGGACATCCAGTCGCTGAACTCCACTTCGGTCCACGTCTTCTTTCGCATCGCACGGCTCCTTCAGCTCGTTGATGCAACTAGGTAACAAAAAACTGTTACCCAGTCAACGCCAATTGTTGACAACGATCCTGGCAATCCGTAGTGTGGCCTTGGTTGCCTGCATCGGCGGGCGTTCGCGCTATCGGAAGGTTTCGATGAGTCTTGCATAGCTTCGCAAACACCCCAGGGTCGAAATCGTCGATGACGAACGGCAGATCGGAAACGGAGTGATCGTCACCCTCAAGAAGGGCTGGACGTTCGATCCCGCCTTCGACAACCGCGTGCGCGGCGAGGACACGATCAAGGAGATGCTGGATTCGGTGCGGAGGGCAGCGCCGTTCGAGGGGCCATTCGACGACTGAACCAGTCCATGTGGGTCAGTCTCCAATTATCAGGATAGGGTTTCCAGAGCGCCTCTGACAGCACGTCAGTGGCGGCTCTTCCTGACGGGTTCGAAGCCGCTCATCGTCAGGCCCTCGGCGTTCTTGCCGAGCAGACGGATTTCCTGCTGGTAGGCGGCGGTGCGCCAATCCAGAAATTCCCGCACAGTTTTCAGGGTGAGCGGAAGATCAGCGGGTGCCGGGCTGTGATCGGGGATGAGCTCCGGCTTGACGCTGTCGATCACCACGCCGGTCAGCCAGTCGCCCCCAGGATGCTTCGCGATCCATTTCGCCCGCTCCGCTCCGTGGTGCTTTGCCAGGCGCTCGATCCTTTGCAGTATCCGGACATCGGTCTCGCCGAGATCGCTCGTGTTCATCTCCGCGATGGGTACGAACATCTCGAAGTAGTCGCCCAGCCCGATCCTCCCGTAGACGCATAGGAGGACCGTGACGAGATCGCCTTCGCCTTGCAGGACGATGATTTCCCTTCGATCCGGCCGCGCGGCTGGGCTTTCAGGGGCGTCCCATGTGGTGCAATGGATCGTGGGCAGTCCTCGGCGGAAGACGGACGGGTGGCTTTGCTTCCCGGTGTCCGGCCCATAGTGTCTGTGAAGGCCCGGTCGTTCAGATGCGCGGATATAGCTCCGATGAACCTCGGCGGCCTCCTCGTTCGGAACGTGTTCGGGCAGCGGATATCCCTTTCCGGAGTACGTCACGGCCCAGCGGTCGCCGCCGTCGCTCTTCCATGAAACCCTATCGTCCTCGATGGTCATCTCGGACAGAGAATACTCGCAGGCGCGGTGCTTTTCGAAAAGTTCATCGAACAGTGGCGGATTGGTCATCCAGTCATCGCCCCTCAGATGCTCCTCGAGACCTGGTGCTTCGGCCGCGGGCCAGAAAATGATCTCGGAAACTTCCCTGGGGCGGGCTTCGAAACCCTCGCCCACCATCTTCACGTAGGTGAGGCGCTGTTGCACGAGAACGGTGGCTGCCCGTTCGCCGTTGGCTGCGGTGTAGAACAGCACCCGGATGCTTCGGTCGTCGTGCATGATGGTTCCTTGGAGGTTGTGTCGGCTTCGCTGGCGCAGCGCTCGAGGATGTTAGCGGACAGTTCCGGCCAGAAGATCTGCGGAGGTAGTTCCCTTCGCCAACTCGTCTGCGATCAAACGACCCGCAGGTGTCAGAACAGGGCAGTAGGTCTGCCCATGCAACACCTGTGTCACCATGCCCATCTTTGTGAGTTCGTCGAGAATGGTGTGCATGACGACTGGGTGGATATCCTGCGCTGCCGCGAGATCGTGAATTTTCCGAGGCTTGTGTTCACCGAGAGCCGTGATGATCCCGGCATGCGGCTCCTCCATCGCGGACTCGACGTCGGTTGCATAGGTCGTGCGTGCGGCCGCGAAACCGAGAATGTCGATGATTGCGGCGAGCCTTCCCGCGAGGAAATCAGCGGACTGCTCGTGGATCGGCTCCTTGCTGTTCGACCGGATGCGCGTAAGCGCATGGGCCGCCGCCGTGGTTCCTTCGCTCAGGACCCGACCGTCCGAATTCGGAAGGACATCCGACACGGTTTCCATCGCCGCATCGAGCATCCGCCCGATCCGCTCGGACTCGTTCCCGGTCTCAGCCGCTTCGCCGATGGCATCGAAGATTTTCCAGAGCGTGCTGGTCATGCATTCTCTCCGGTGATGCTGACGGAAAGCGGCTTCTTCGCTGGACGCGCCTTGCGCTCGAGGCTGGTGATGCCGTCGATGATGAAGTCCTCGACCGTGTCGGCGGTCACGCCGTCGGAGCCGACCGTGTTCCAGTCGAAGCCGAGACGATTGAGGATGTGCTTGGTCGCCCTCCAGAGGTCGGTGTCGAATTCGTCAGACAACACACCCGCTTCCGCGCGCAGCTCCTCGACGTATCCGCGCTCCTCCTCGAGCCTGGCGGCGAGGTCGGAGACACGGTCGATCAGGGGGAGATGCGTC
>RCUP01000710.1_pt1 | contig 23461 bp, 16 predicted proteins | sample 2166341 | NCBI WGS metagenome assembly RCUP01 (sample SAMN09932325, study PRJNA488358) | compost metagenome | isolation source: compost soil in succinonitrile-enriched | place: Germany: Experimental Botanical Garden | reverse complement strand
TCGCCGAACATTCTCATGGTCGCCGAGACCGTGGTCCAGAAGGTTCTCAAGGGCGAGCGGGCCTGGCTGTACGGCATCGACATCGGCGCAAAGGACATCGTCAACCCAAACTATCTCCTACCGGCGGTCCTGACCGTCGCCGCGCTGAGGTGGGCTCCCCCGGTGGTCGCCGCAGGCAAGCAGGGAGGCTTCCTCGTGTCTCTCGCCCCGAACCCGAAGGCGGTGCTCGGATACAGTGTTTCCTCGGTCGACATATCCAACCCGGTTCTCTTTTTCCTGCCGATAGTCGATGTTGTGAGGAGATCATTCAAACGCGGAGAGTGCTGGGTCGACGGCATCGTCGAGCAGTACGCCGAATACATGAGGGACCGCGGCCACGACAGCGACATCCAGGATCTGGAAGTGCGCGTCGTCGTCGGTGGCGGCTGACGGAGACGAGATGAACAAGCCGATCAATCTTAACGGTAGCAAGAAAGAGACCCAGCGCGCGGTGCAGAAGGAACGGGAGGAGACCGTCTTCAGGAAGAAGGTGGCCATCCAGCAGTTCATGAACCACAACGCCCCTCTGTTCCGGGCATTCGCCCTGAAGGGAGAGGATGTCTCCAAGGTCATCGAGGGCGAGGTTCTCAAGGAACCTGCGAGCCTTGCCAACCGCCTCGCCCTCACGATCGCTGCGAAGGTGCACGACAAGGATCCGTCCGAGGTTACGTCGGCTGACATGAAGCCGTTCCGGTCGGAGGCGGCGGAGTACGTGGCCTCCCGATGGGTGACCGGCCGGAGGATCGACATCGAGGCGGCGGCGGCGGAGATCTCCGCCGCCGTCGCCCTTGCCGACGGATCCTGGGACCATGACATGTACGTGGACGAGGGAATCTCCGACGACGCGTCGCTGATGATGACCGTTGTCGGGGTGACGGGAAGCCTCAGCCGTCTGGTGAACATCTACGACTTCAGGCTCGGCCGGACCGAGGCGCTGTCGAAACTTCTTTCAACGATCGTGGACATCTCGGTGAACACCGCCCGAGACATGCTCAAGGACAGCTCGCCCAGCCCGGCCGACGAGCGCAACCTCACGCAGACGCTGGCAAGGAACTTCACCTCCCTGATGGAGGTCTGCTATGACAGGAAGTCGAAAGAGATCTCACGCCTGCTGAAGGACAAGACCCTCGCCGAGAAGCGCGCCTTCTACGCGACGCGGTCACCGATCGACGAGGTGATCGCCGACTTCAGGGACTGGTATGTTTGTTTTTCAGGCTGGGCTGTCATGGCCGCGCGGGAGATGTCCCCGGCACCCCGTTCGAAGCCGCCCGCACACAACTGATTCGGCGGGTGCGACCCGGATGAAGTATCTGGAAAGCCATACGCATAACAAATTGCTCACCACATGAACATAATGTGCATGTGGTGAGCTTTATGTAATATTATCAACGGGTTATTGACTTTTTACGGACGTTGCGCCCTCCTAGGCGCATGGACACCATGCACGAACTCGTTGACATCATGCGTGCAGCCCGGGTCCTCGCAGGCATGAGTCAGGCGGATCTGGCGGCCGCGGCCGGGCTAAGCAGGCAGATGGTCGTCAGGATGGAGAACCACGGAGGCAACGTCACCGTGGGGGTTCTCGCGACAGTGCGAAGCGCGCTTGAGAAGTCCGGTGTTGTCTTCATCCCGTCGACGGCGGCACGCGGTCCAGGCATCGCGCTGAAGCGGAAGGGGGACTGACCCCTTGAAAGGTCAGCGGATGCGCCGAACAATGGTCATGAATCCTTCAGGACATGATCACAATGCTCGAAATCATCTCGGAACTGGAAGCCTTCTTTCACGAGGGCGACGTCGTTGTCATCGGCCTCGTGTGCTCGTTCCTGTTCGTCCTCGGCGCCGTGTCGGCCAGTTTCTCCTGTCTCGTCGCCTATCGGCTGAAGGGTCTGGGCGAGGGGCAGTCCATCCTTTCCGCGATCAGCTTCCCGCCATCGCACTGTGAAGGATGCGGACGGAGGCTCGGCCCCCTGGAGCTGGTGCCGATACTGGGCTGGCTCGTCTGCCGCGGCAGGTGCCCGTCATGCGGGTCGAGTATCCCGGCCCGCTACCCCGTCATGGAGTTCCTGCTCGGCGCAGCCTGTGCCGCATCACCCTTCGTCCTCCCGGGCTTTGCAGAAGCCGCCGCTGCCGCCTTCGTGCTTGTCATCGGCTTCCTCGTGGCGGTGATCGACTGGGAGAACTCAATGGTTCCCGAAGAACTGACCTGGGTTTTGCTCTTCGCCGGGCTGCTCGCATCTCCGATCGAGGAGGAACTCCAGTACCGGGTCGTCGGCGCGGCTATCGGCGCCGGGCTCGGATGGGCCATGACGACTGTTCCGGGATGGCTGAAGGGCGTCGACACGAGGGCATGGGGGGACGTGGCGATGGCCGCAGGCGTCGGCGCCTGGGTGGGATGCTTCGCCGTAGCTCCCCTCTGCGTGGCGGCTGCGGCATTGCATCTCGTCATATGCCTCGCATACGGAGGCAGGGGAGAGGAAGGCGGAACATGGACTCCATTCGGCCCCGCCCTCATGGCAAGTTTCGCCGCAGCCGTGATGGCATACCCCCAGTTCATGGGATTCGTTCGTCCGGATCTGTGACCATTTATTGACAGGATGAGGTCTCTTGCCTCGAACCCGTGTAGCATGGGCAGGACTGAATCCCTGACCCATGAACGACGGGCCACGAATCCTTTTGGAACCATATACCGATGACTACGATCACCGCCACATTCGTGAAGTTTCTCGGCGACAAGAAGAACTTCGCTCTTGCGCGCTATGAGAACGGGCCGAACCTCGATGAAGTGAAGGTTAGTGGATCCTTCAACCCCTTTATCGTCGAGGGCGAATGGTTCACCGCCGAAGGCCGCTGGCGTACAAGCACGAATCCAAGAACTGGAAAGCAGGAGCAGATCTTCAACGCCGACCAGGGAATCCAGCCGGCCCTGCCCATCACCCGGAAGGGCGTGTCGCAGTTGATCATCAACACCTTCACGAAGGATGATCACGGCATCGACATCAAGCGCATCCAGGCGTTCGTTGAGAAATATGGGCCGTCGGGCGCTCTGAAGGCGGAGCGGAACCCGGAAATCCTCCTCGAGCTGACGGAGAACCCGAAGCTTTTCAGCGAGCGCATCTTCAGGGACTGGGCGAGACGGATCTCCAACCTGGAGGCAACCCGCATCCTCGAGGGCGCCAAGATCGATCCCGTGGCGGTGCGAGACATCCTGAACACCCACAAGAACGCCACCATCGCGCTGCTTAAGCGCAACCCCTATGAATTCGTCACGATCCCCAGCGTGACGTTCGACATGGTCGACAAGCTCGGCAAGCAGATCGGCATTAAGTTCGATGATCCGAGAAGAGTACGGGCCGTGCTGTCGCACCTTGCATCCAAGGAAGATGGAGACGGACACACCTATGTGCCCTACAACGACCTCAAGAAGGATTTCACGAAGCTCGAGATCACCGGGGCGGCCCTGAGGCCTGTTCTTGCGGACAGCGCGCACTGCGACGTCGTGGTGAGGGAAGATCCGAAGACCGGGGAAATCCTTCTCCAGAAGAAGAGCCTTCTGAACGCAGAACGAAGGATCGCCAAGCGCATCGCCGAGCTGATGGCGCGCAGCAGCACCATCGACCGCGAATTCATCGACCGCGTCACCGACCAGGTTCTCGCGCAGGACAAGTATGCGCACATCCGGAAGGATCCGTCGCAGGTCGCCGCCGTAAGGCGATCAGTGCGCGAGCCTGTCGCCGTCCTGACGGGCGGCCCCGGCACCGGAAAATCGACTGTGACCGAAGCGATCGCCGAAATCGTCACCCGCATCATCAAGGGGAAGCTGCATCTCGCCGCGCCGGCTGGCAAGGCCGCGCGCAGACAGGAGGAGGCGACCAAGTACAAGTACAAGGCCAGCACGGTCCACAGCCTGCTCGAAGCGAAGGGCAAGGGCGGGAACAATTTTGGCAGGAACAAGGGCCGGCCGCTGGATCCCGGGTGCTTCGTGGTCATCGATGAATCCTCGATGCTGGACGTCGAGACTGCGGCTGCGCTGCTCGACGCGCTTCCGCCCGACGCCCGCATCCTCTTCGTCGGCGACGAGGCGCAGCTCCAGAGCGTTGGCGCGGGCAACTTCTTCGGCGACCTGATGCGGGCGGTGGCCTCGAACGGCAACCGCGTTCCCGTGTCCAGGCTCGAAAAGGTCCATCGCAACACGAGCCAGTCGATGATCGCCCACTATGCCCGGCAGATCAGGGAAGGGTGCTTCAGCTCCGCGAAGCTCGATGGCACCCTGCGACCCGACGTGGCCTTCATGGAGTATCCCAACAACGGCATCACCGACAAGATCGTCGCACTCGTTTCACGCGGTGCGAAGAAGTCGCTGAACCTCGACCCCAAAAAGGATGTTGCGGTCATCTGCCCGAAGAAGAGCGGCAATGCAGGAACCTGGCAGATCAACGCCGCACTTTCTCAGGCCCTGAACCCGTATGGGAAGCCGATCCCCGGCTTCGTGCGTGGCGTGGCTGACAAGGGCGAACCCATTCCCAGGGTTCATGACCGCGTCATGCTGACCGAGAACGACGGCGACAACAACGTCAGCAACGGTGACGTCGGGACGATCGTCGCAGCCGGGCCGGATCCCCACAGCAACAACCGCATGGCGGTATGGGTCGAGTTCGACACCGGCGAGACCGTCGCCTTCACGTTGTCGGACGCGCAGAGGCTCATCCTTGCCTACGCCATCACGGGGCACAAGTCGCAGGGAAGCCAGTATCCGCTCGTCGTGATGCCGATGACGATGGATCACAAGAACATGCTGGACAAGAACCTGGTCTACACCGAGTGGACGAGGGCGCAGTCGCATCTGATCCTGGTGGGCGACAAGGAAGCGCTGGACTATGGCGTGACGAACGTGACCTCGTCCCAGCGTCGGACATGCCTGCAGCAGTTCCTCGAGGAAGAACTTGCACGGATCCCGGCCGTCTCCTCCGACATGCCACGCGCGATGCCGGCGGCCTCGGCCGGTGGCAATCGGTTCCGCGCCGGCCGACGCGCGGGCGCGGCGATGATGCCCGCCGTGGCAAGCCCGATCGAGGAACTCGATGACCACGCGAACGAAGAGACAGTCGCTGCGCCGCCGCCCGCCGCACCCGCGCGGGCGCGGCCGTTCCAGCGCAGGCATATGACCCTTCCAGTTCTATCGGAGACGGAAGAGCCGACGCAAGGGCCGCGCCCGTAAGGGCATCTTTTCAAGAACTTGCACATGAATCCCTGAGTGAGAACGGCGGCAATCCCACGATGCCGCCGTTCTCACATCGAATCCTTGACGCGGAGTCTGGCCGCTCTCACCATGGAGGTTAACAAAAAGCATCACGAGGGAACCTATGACCATAACCAGCATGTTCTCGAGCCTCATGGGCACATGGGGAGTTGGAACGAAGAAGGATCTCGCGTCCTTCTGCTATCTGGAGACTTCCGACGGCGAGAACGTTCTCGTCGCAAAGGATGGCTCGCTCGCATCCGTCATCCGGGTCGACGGCATCAAGCAGGTCATGGGCACCGACGAACTCAACAACATCGTCCGGGAGATGTCGCTGAAGATGGCCCCGTATCTCACGGAAGAGGGCAGGGCGATACAGGTGTGGTTCGCCAGGGATCCCGACCTGTCGCAGCAGATGGTCTCCGACGTCATCCTCAACCAGCGCGGGGTCGCCGACCAGCTCGGCCTCGACCTGTCGGACGTCTTCCGCGAGCGTGAGAAGAACCTGCCGGACCATGTCGTCTGGGAGGGATTCTACATCGTCCTCTGGACGAGGCTGTCGGTGCTGTCGAAACGCGAGATCGAAGCAGGGAAGCTGGATCACAAGGTTCCGAAGCTCATGCCGAGGCTCGAGGACGCGCAGGATCCGTTCAAGGTCGGCCGCATCCTCAAGAGCCAGCATTCGGCATTCGTCTCCAGCTTCCTGAGCGACCTCGACACCATCCACATCAGGGCGAAGCTCATCGACACGCACGAGGCCCTGAAGGTCATCAAGTGGAGCGTCTACCCGGATCTGATCGGGGCCGACTGGAAGGCCCACCTTCCGGGAGACCCGCTTCGCCAGCGTGTGCCTGAAATCAGCGACTACGACGCCTCCCACCTTCTCTGGCCCCGTATCCAGGAGCAGGTCTTCGACCGCGAGGCCGTCAGGGTAAACCCTCGCGTCATCAAGGTCGGATCACGGTTCTTCACCGGCATGGACATGTCGATCGGGCCGCTGGAGACCCAGTCCTTCGATCACCTGATGCGCAGGATGATGGAGCTCAACGAGTTCCCGTGGCGCATCTCGTTCCTGATCGAGGGCAACGGGCTGAAGTCCGCCGGACTGAAGAAGTTCCTCGCATCGGTCTTCCAGATCACGAACGGCGAGAACAACCGCCAGATCCGCGAAGCCATCACAAGCCTCATGGAGGATCAGGCGGAAGGGCAGACGGTCGCCAAGATGCGCGTATCCTTCGCGACCTGGTCTCCGGTCGATGACACGGGCAAGGGCCTGCAGCTCATCGAGGACCGAGCAGCCAAGCTGCAGCAGGCCGTCCAGAACTGGGGCAACTGCGGCGTGACCATGCTGGTCGGCGACCCCGTGCAGGGCGTGATGTCGAGCGCCATCGGCCTCGACGTCGCCAGCACGGCGCCTGCAGGTTCCGTCCCCCTTTCCGAGGTGGTGACGATGCTTCCATGGAACCGGGATGCTTCTCCATGGAAGACGGGATCCGTCCTCTTCATCACGCCCGACAAGAAGATGTGGCCATACGAACCCGGCACGTCGCTGCAGGACACGTTCATCGACCTCATCTTCGCACCGCCCGGCAAGGGCAAGTCGGTGCTGCTGAACACCAAGAACCTGGCGCTGTGCCTCAGCACCACATCGGCCGCGATGTCGGGGAGCGCACAGCTCCCGCGCATTTCGATCATCGACATCGGCCCATCGGCATCGGGAATGATCTCGCTTCTGCAGGAGGCCCTGCCCGTCGAGCGCCGGCACGAGGTCGCATACCACCGCCTGCGCATGAGTCACCACTACGCGATCAATCCGTTCGACACACAGCTCGGATGCCGTCATCCGCTTCCGCTCGAAAAGTCGTTCCTCGTGAACTTCCTCACGGCGCTCGGAACGGAAGTCGGCGAGACCAAGCCGCCGTCGGGCCTCGTGGGCATCCTCGGTGCGGCCATCGACGCCCTCTATGAGAAGTTCGACGACAAGCACCGCAAGGGCCAGCCCAAACGCTACAGCCCGAACATCGACCTCGCGGTCGACCGCGCGATCGCCAAGCACAACATCGAGATCAAGAACGGCGTGACGGTCTGGTGGGACATCGTGGACGGCTTGTTCGCCTGCGACGACATTCACTCGGCCGTCCTGGCGCAGCGTCACGCCGTGCCACGCCTCGAGGACATGATGGCGATCCTGCGCGACGAGCAGGTCATGGAAGTCCATGGAAACGCCAAGACGATGACCGGCGAGCGCGTGGTCGACATGTGCACGCGCATGATCTCTGTCAGCGTCAGGGACTATGCCATCCTGCAGCGTCCGACGGCGTTCGACATCGGCGACGCGCGCGTCGTCGCGCTCGACCTCGATGAAATCGCTCCGAAGGGCGGTGGACCGGCCGACAAGCAGACCGCCCTCATGTACATGCTCGCCCGCTACGTGCTCGCCCGCGACTACTACATGAACCCCGAGATCGTCTCGTACATCCCGGAAGCCTTCCGCTCCTACCACACGCCGAGGATCAAGCGCCTCAAGGAAACCCGCAAGCGGATCGTCTACGACGAGTTCCACCGCACGTCGAGCGCGCCCGCCGTCAGGCAGCAGGTGCTCATCGACATGCGCGAAGGCCGCAAGTGGGGCGTTCACATCGCCCTCGCATCACAGCTCCTCAAGGACTTCGACGAGGACATGGTCGACCTCGCCACCGGCATCTGGATCCTCGGGGCGCAGGACCGCGCCGCCGACGAGGCCGCGGAGATGTTCCACCTGTCTCCGACCGCCCGCGACATCATCCAGTACCGCCTCACGGGGCCGGGGCCGAAGGGTGCGCCATTCCTGGCCGTCCTGTCGCTGAAGGAGGGCAAGCACGAGCACCTTCTTTACAACACGCTGGGGCCGACCGAGATCTGGGCGCTGTCGACCAGCGCCGAGGACACGGCGATACGTTCGCGCCTCTACGACCTGCTTGGCCCGGTCGAGGCAAGACGGGTCCTGGCGGAGCGCTTCAAGCACGGCTCCGCAAAGAAGGAGATAGAGCGGCGCGTCGCCAAGGCCATGGAGCGCGGGGCCAAGAGCGCCTCGGATGCGGAGCAGGGCATCATCGAGCAGCTCGTCAAGGAACTTGCAGGCACCCGCTACGCCGCCTAGCAAAAAAGCCCGGCACCGACCCAAGGTGCCGGGCTTTCCGCTTCTTGATCTATGCCATCCCCGTCCGGATCCTGTGAACAGGAAACGGGAGCACATTCATGGCCAGCATCACCAGACTCTTCAAACTCGCCGGAAACGTCGGCGACCAAGTCGTGCTCGATCTGCAGGACAGAGAGCTGAAGGGCGTGTCGGATGGCGAGTCGGTCACGATCATCGACTTCGCCGAGCGGTACTCGGGACGAACTGACGGCATCGGCGTTCCCCCCGGGCTATGGAAGAACTACTCCTACGCGACCGTCCGTGACGCGCGCGGCAACGACCACGACATCCACTCCTCGCACCTGCGGCCACTTCCTGGTCGCGACTACATCGGCCTTCCCCGTCAGCGTGTCGGCGATCTGCCGGAAACCCCGTTCTGGGAGGGCGACCTCGTCGAGATCTATGACGGACGCAAGGGGGTGGTCTCCGTCATCGACTACGGTGAAATCGACACAGAATCTGATGAACCCCCCTATCGGATCACCTTCCCGGCCACTGGCGGCGGAGAAGGCTTCCACGCCCACGCGCTGAGCCTCGTCGAGCGCGGAGACGTATGGCGGCACTACCATGGCGAGGAGATCGTCTTCGAGAGCGCTGCTGACGAGGCAACCCTGCATCACACGCTGAGCCTCGTTACATCCGTCCCCAACCGGGAGACGCGCAGTTTCGGCTTCTCGTGGGGCGAGGCTGTTCAGGCGCTGCGCAACGGAGACGCCGACGTGATAGTGCACAACTGGACCGTCATCACGGATGACCCGGGATACAATGTCCAGTGCTATTCGATCGATGATTCGGCTGTAGGCGAGCGATGCCGGACGGCCTTCCTAGAACAGATCGACATGAAAGACGCACCGACGTACTGAGTCTTTGCGAATCCTTGCACGTCAGCATAATTTATTGACACTCAAGGATTCCCCCAGCACCATCGATAGCGAAGTCTGAACACGGAGCTTGAGAATGGCGTTGAACGATCAGCAGAAGGCCGCGGCCGCGCATCCGCGCGGACACGCGATCGTTCTCGCCGGGCCGGGAACCGGCAAGACGCTGACCCTTGTCGCACGTCACTCGTTCCTGAGATCCAGGGGCACTCCCCCTGACTCCATCATGGTCGTCACCTTCACGAAGGAAGCGGCCGAAGAGCTGAAAACCAAGCTGTCCAAGACGACGGGCAAGGGCGCATGGATCGGGACGTTCCACTCCCTGTGCCTCCGCCTGCTGCGAAAGTTCAACGAAGAGGCAGGACTGAGGAAGAATTTCAAGGTGCTGGATCCAGCGGGGCAGAAGATACTGCTGGCCAGCATCGGCATCGTCTGGGACAACGACGACGGCGACCTGACCGACATCATCGGACGTTGGAAGGATTCGCTGATGTCGCCGGACGAGGCGGACGCCGAAGCCGTGAGGAAAAACAGCGTCGCCCTGCGCAACGCCGCCGAGCATTACCGCACCTACGAGGACGAGATGTCCCGCAAGGGCGACCTCGACTTCGCGGATCTCGTCGTTCGTGCAACGCAGCTCATCATGGGTTCTCCCGATGTCCGCACCTACTTCGCCGAGCGGCTGCCGCAGGCCCTCGTGGACGAATTCCAGGATGTGAACAAGTCGCAGCTCGAATTCCTGCAGGCCGCCGCATCATGCGGGACAGTCATCTGGGCGGTAGCCGATGACGATCAGTCACTCTATGCGTGGCGGGGGAGCCGCGTCCGGTACACGGTTGCCTTCCGTGAGTACTTTGCCGATGCGAAGGGCTATGTCCTGTCCGTCAACTACCGCTGCGATCCGGCCATCGTGAAGGCCGCGAACGCACTCATCGCCAACAACCAGCAGCGCGTCGCGAAAAAGCTGGTGGCCGCCCGGCTCCATAAGCAGAACATCGCGCTCCGGGTAAGGGGATTCAAGACGGAACGCGAGGAGGCGGCATGGATCGCCAAGGCCATTTCCAGGATGCGCGTGGCCGGTGCCGATCTCACCGACATCGCCGTCCTCTTCCGCACGTCGTCGGTCACTCCTTCCCTGCAGCAGGAACTCGAGGCGGCCGGCATTCCATTCAAGCTCGCTGGTGCGACGGGGTTCTGGGAACTTCCCGAAATCAAGGCCGTCTCCGATGTTCTCGTCGCGATCGAACGCGGAAATCCGCGTCCGGCCTTCCGGTTCCGGGGAGGCGCCGACCTCGTTGAAACCATGAAGGGTTCCACGCCCGCAGAAGCCGCCAATGCAGTCGCAAGGCTGGTGGGAGACCAGCCTCCGGCCGGATCGACGGCGGAACGGGCGGCGGCATGGTCGGATGCATGCTACGCCACCGCGGAGCTGGCAAGAACCTTCGGCTCGGCCGCAGAGTTCGCTTCGCACATCGAGCAGATGGCCGCACAGAAGAAGGCGACGGGACCGGACGGCGTCGCGGTGTCAACGATCCACGCGTCGAAGGGACTTGAATGGAAGCACGTCATCGTCTGCGGCTGCGAGGCTTCACTGATGCCGCACGCGAAGTCGGACGACAAGGAGGAGGAAAGACGGCTCTTCTACGTCGCGATCACCCGGACACAGGGATCCGTGGATCTCTGCTACTCCCGCCAGAGGTATGGCAGGTCGCAGTCCCCGTCGCCCTATCTGCTCGAGATCAATCCCGATCGTGATCCGACGGTCATGTGGATCGGTGAGGATCAGCCGGAGCCTGATGCCGGAAACACGAAGACGGCTTCCTCAAGATCCGAAAACCGCGAGTTCTCCCAGCCGCCGGGCAAGCCCAAGGTCTATCGGCGCAAGGGCGGTGGGCGAAGCCTCATACCGCCGGAGGAGCGCTGAGCCATGAAGCAGCTACGCACGTCCCAGAAGTTCAAGGTCTACAAGGAAGTCGGGAAGATCCTCCGAGCGGCGCATCCGCAGCTATTTCCAGGCCGCGGGAGGCGACCGCCGCTCAAGGAAGGAATCCTTCAGGAGCTGATCTCGCTTCACGGGAAGGAGACGACCGCGACGAACATCAGGGTATTCCTCCGCATATGGACGCGCTCGACATCTTATCTGATGAGCGTGTCCAAGGGTGGCCCAAGGATCGGAATAGGCGCGGCTCAAGGACAGAATGTCCAGGAGCACCATCGAAAGGAAGCAGGCGGTCGGATCAGGGAGCGGAGGCTCAAATCCCGACCCTTAATTGTTGACAAGAATACCAACCGTTGATACCAATCCTTGAAATTCGAGAGTGAAGATGCCCGATACCAGCAATGAAATCCAGTTCTGCAGCTCTGTTTCCGTGCGCGGTCGCACATGGGACGTGAGAGACAGGGTGGAAGTGGAAAATGTGCCCGCAGGCATCCATCCGCTCGCGGCAGGGATTGCAGCGGCTCGCGGCTTCGATCTCGAAAGGTACTTCGCGCCATCACTCAAGACGGAAATGCCCGACCCCTCGCGGTTCAAGGGCATGGACGAGGCCGTCCGAAGGTTCTGTGATGCGATCCAGGCAGGAAAGAGCATTGCGGTCTACAGCGACTACGATGTCGATGGAGCCACATCGGCGTCGCTCGTGCTGCGCTGGATCAGAGAGGTAGGATCCGATGCGGTCTACTACATCCCCGATAGGATGACCGAGGGATACGGGCTGAACTCTGCCGCGATCACGAAGCTTCGCGAAGAGGTGGGCGTGGAGTTCATCCTCTTCCTCGATGCCGGAACGACCGCGCACGAACCGCTGGCGACGGCAGTGGAGCTTGGCCTCGAATGCGTCGTCATCGATCACCACGATCCGGACGGAATGCGCCGAGACCTGAAGCTTGGCAAGCCGGAGACCAACTACCTCGTCCCGTGCCCCGGAGAAGTCGGCATCCCGGCGACACTCGTCAATCCAAAGCGCCCGGACGAGGATCGCGCCTACGACTATCTCTGCACGGCAGGTCTTGCATTCATGTTCCTAGTGGGCGTGAACCGCGAGATGAGGCAGCGCGGCTTCTTCAATGAGAAGACCGCACTTCAGGAGGATCGTGGCGAACCGGATCTGAAAAAGTGGCTTGGCATCGTCGCGCTCGGAACCGTCGCCGACGTAATGCCGCTCATCGACCTCAATCGGGCCTTTGTCGCCCTTGGACTGTCACGGATGGAGAACATCCCGGGACTGCGCGCGCTGAACGTCGCCAATGGCGACGTCGGTTACAGCGCATACACCTGCGGCTTCAAATTCGGGCCATGCATCAACGCAGCAGGCCGCATCGGCAACACCCGCACCGGAACACTTCTGCTGTCTACGGACGACCTCAAGGAATCCGACGAGCTCGCACAGCTCCTTGTCGAAACCAACGAAGAGCGCAAAGCCATCGAGCGGGCGGCCGTCGATGAAGCCATCGCACAGATGGAGGCCTTCAAGGACGACAGGGTCATCGTCCTCAACAGCGAAGACTGGCATCCGGGCGTCGTCGGTCTGGTCGCGTCGCGCATAAAGGATCGTTTCAACCGCCCGACGGTAATCATCGGCCAGGATGGCAAGGCTTCCGGACGCTCGATCGAAGGCTTCGATCTGGGCACTGCGGTCATCAACGCCTACAAGGCGGGCATCCTGATCAAGGGCGGCGGCCATGCCATGGCGGCTGGCCTGACCGTTGCCGAGGACAGGATCCCCGAACTGCGCGCGTTCCTGTGCGAACAGGCGATAGGCTTCGTCCAGCCGTCGGTGCAGATCGACATCGCACTGAAATGCGGCGAACTCACTCCAGGCATGGTCGAGGCGTTCGGGCGCATGGCTCCGTTCGACCAGAAGGACAACCCGGAGCCGATGGTGGCCGTATACGGCGGCTGGGTGAAGAGCGTCAGGATCATGAAGGAAAGGCATGTGAAGCTATTCCTTGCGGGCGAAGCCGGCGAAACCGAAGCGCTCCTGTGGAACGCGATTGGCACGCCCCTCGGAGACGCGCTCGCCGCATCCGACGACAAGTTCGTCGACATCTACGGAACAGCGGAGATCAACGTGTTCGGCGGCAAGCGCCGCGCCGTCGTCCGCATCGTGGACGCAATGATCCTCGATGCGCAGGACGATCTCGCTGCCTGAAGCGTCAGTGGAACGGATAGGCGGGCGGGCGGCGGACTTCGGTCTTGTCGGCCCCTTCGGTCCTGAACGACGGAGTGCAGGTCATCGCGATCTGTCCAACCTTCTCCAGAACGTCCTCGCAGGACAGTCCTGCGGATATCGCACTGAGGTCCGGCAAAGAGATCCCCGGGAAGAGTTCCTTCGATCTGGTCCAGCCGTTGCTGGCAAGCGCCACAGCAGCCTCTCTGCGTGATTCCGAGACCGAGCGAACCGAGGCGAGGGCGTCTTCAAGACGGCCTCGCCGGGCTTCCAGCCGAGCAATCTCCGTCAGGGCGCTTTCCAGTCTTCCTATTTCGGGTTCGCTCGCTATGCCCGCTGCCGCAACTTCCTCGAGGATCTGTCCGCGGACGGAAGGAGCAGTCTGAAGACGGGCGCGGAACCATTTGACGAACTCGACGGCATGCGCGGCGTTCAGGCGCGTTAACTCCTCCTCCGCTGCAGTCTTTTCATTTCTTGCAGCCTCCAGGTTCCGGCTCGCCATCGCGATGATCTCGCCGTGCGCCTTCATCATTGCATCGGCGTCGCGCAGAGCGGTGCCATTCTCCGCCACCATGACGTTCAAGGCCTGCTTCGCCTCGATGTAGCCTTCCTCCGTGCGGTTGAGATCTGCGCGGGATTCATCAAGGAAGACCTTCCAGTCGGAGATCGCCCTCTCGGCGGATGCAAGCTGTCCAGCCGACCTGCGATCGAAGAGAAACCCGAACATCTTCGAGCTCCGCCGTGCCCGCAGCGTGGCGGCGTAGTCCTCGACCTTTCGAGCCCGGCGATTGTAACCCTCGATCTGCTTGTGCTTGCTGCTGACGGCGCGACCGACATCCGCGGTGGCGGCGACCCGCGACTGGTACTTTCTCAGAACCGCCGGATCGATCCCCGAAGCAGCCTTCTCGGCTTCAAGCCGGTCAACCATCGACTCCCTGTCTCGCTCGAGGGCTGCGGCAGCCTGCGTCAGCGCCTCGATGCGTTCGCGGCAGTCCGCAAGCCTCCTGTCGAAGGACGCGGGGAACTCGCTGGCTGAGGGGAGGGCCTGCAGCGCGGCGGCAAGCGGCGAGACGATCGACCCGAAGGACACCTCATGGGACCTGATCTCGTAGTCGACCTTCGCTATCTCGGCGGCGCGCTCGGCCTCGCGGGACTTCAGGAGATGCGAGAGCGAATGCAGGGTCTGGAAAACAGCGGCGCCGGTGATCATGTCTTCTTCCTTGTCGTTTCCGGCAGAATGACAACGGAGGATGCAGATTTCAACAGCCGGATCGTTGCGAGGATGGAGATGCCCGTTCCTCGGAGACGTCGATCTCCAGGGAAGTCACGATGCCACGCTCGGCCATGGCCCGGTGGAAGCCAATCCCCTCATCGGATCGAACCTCCTTCGCCCTTATGCCGCCGCCGAACGTCATGACGAGGTATTCGTACGCAGCGCGCGCACGGCCGCGTCCGGGATCGTAGCTCTTCACATAGCTCACGGTGAACCCACCCCCGCGGACGGGGTTTCCCACGATGCGGACGCTTTCGCCCTGCGGGCCGCTGCCGTCGCCGATGAGGATGCAAAGCGCCTTGCGACCCCGCCAGCTATCCCGGAACGTCCTGACGGTGCCCACGATCGGATCTTCCGCAACATTCATGATCAGCCTCCCGGCGCGAGGTTCCAGCGCATCAACCGAGCGTCGACTTGTTCTCTGCGGCCCATCGGGCGCTGTGGGACTGCCCCGGGTCGAAGTCGAGCCTTACCTCCACCTGCACGCGGGGGTCGCATTCCGGATCGATGCCGTCCATGCAGGATACCACGAACGCGGCGATCCTCTCCTCGTTATCCTCGTAAAGAACCTGCCAGCGGCCGAAAGTGTTTGCGCGGAGGTCCTGCTTCTTGAGGTCGGAATAGACATGCATGTGAGGCGCATGGTGGCGCGCATCGGATGTCATGCCTGTGATCAGCATCGCCATTTCCTTGTCGACATCGATGAATGCCTGCACGATGCGATCGACGATCTGGGCGTCGCTCTGCCGCGATCTGCCAACCTCGTTCGTGCAATGACCGCGGCTGATGTACTCCATCAGTCCTCCGCCGCTCCCGACCGCACCAGTGAAGTCGGAAAGGAAGTCATAGGCAACCTCGGCGTTGGTGAAGGCGGCCATCGTGAACATCGCGTCGCGCGGAATGACTCCCGAATCCAGCAGTATCTTCTTGTCGGAGACGATATCGAAGAAATGATCGAGATTGTCCCCAGGCGCTGCGGCGGAATCGATGGCAGCCGTGCGGTCAAGTGTTCCGATCGTTCGGTCGAAGACACGAAGCTCGTGCTCCCAGTATGCCCTGTCATCGATGTCCGGTGCACGGACTTCCGCGTTGTCCCTCGCGATCTCGAGGGCGTGCCGCCAGGCAGCGCGGTGCGTGATCAGATCGCTGAAGTCGATTTCGCCGGACATGCGGGTCTCCTTGTCGTTCTTGCCGAGTATCACTGTGGAATCTCGACGGCAAACCCGAAAGGGACAACGTCACTTGCAGACTTCAGCGGGTCCCCTGGCGATGATCGGCAGATCCCCGTCCGCCGTCACCGTGACCTCCAGCGAGCGGCATGGGCCATTCCGGCGGATAACCGAGGCCGAATATACTTCGCCTGTCGGCATCACCATCCTCGCCTGCCCGTCAGCGGCCGCCTTTGCAGCGAAGATGCCGAACTCGGTGTAGTGGGAGGATGGAACGTAGTCCTTGGCCCAGGATGAATCGATGCCCTTGCCGAACACCGACGCATCCGACGATGGCCGCGCGACGCGCCCCGTGCGTTCCCCCCGGTAGGTCTGCCACTGGCTACCGCTTTCCGGAATGTCGGCCTTCTGTGTGGATTCGGGGATGGGAGTGGCGGACTCCTTCACGTCCGGCAGCGGCTGGCGCGTCACCGAGGACTGCTTCTCAGGGGATCCCCAGTTGCGCGATCCTCCGTTGATGCCGGGAGAGGCGGCCTGGAGGGGGCCGGAGCTGTATGGCCGCCACCCCGCTGCATCGGAGGGAGCGGCTGCCTGCGTCGCCGCGGGAACATCCGCGGGAGGTACAAGCCTCACGGAGGAGCATCCTGCCAGCAGGGCGCTGGTGGCGATCAGAATGTGGGAGAACGCGAATTTCATGGATTCAATCCTTTTGACCTGAACGATGTTCACACGGCCGGCAGGCGCACGCATCATAAAACGAGTTCCTCGGGATCGATCCACATCATGGCGGCGAGATCACCTGCCGCCCGGCGGCGACGGATGTCCTCGATGACACACCTGCATTCGAACAGAACCGCATTCCGTATCGAGATCAGCGCGTCCGCGGGCAGCGTGCAGCCAAGCAGGCGGAGGTTGTCGATGTCTTTGAGCACGAACGACGGATCGCGGGCGATGGCGCGATTCACCAGCCACTCCATCTCCGCAGCCGTGGGGCCGTCGAAGCCGCTTTCGTAGAGCAGTATGCCGCCGATCTCGCCCACGGGCATGTCAGACCGACGATAGCCTTCCGTTGCGAACGGCCAAAGGGGAGCGCGAACGCCGCTTGCTTCCGGGCGAGCCTGTCCAGCCGGCTTCACAGGCGCACTCTTCCTGTATTCGGAGGGATCGTCGTAGAAGGCGTCGTCATAGTGGTTCTGCTCGTCGGGATGGGCGGAACTGGGCGAGGCCGCGGTTTCGATTTCCGCGATGTCCCATCCGTTCTCTCTCTGAAGCATCTCTATCACGGTGGTTTCGGGATGGATTCCGCGCCGCAGGCCGCGGGCCGCCTCCTTCACATATCTCCGCCTTGATTCCGGTTCGATAAGATCCCACAGGCGTTCGGACACCGCCGGCGGCCTTTCGACCGGCGAGCCGTCTTCCGTCCTGTTTGAATCCTTGTCAACCGACATGTTTGCTTTCCAGAGGCACCTTGGTCAGGCATGATCTTGAAATCGGTGAAAAAGCGCAAGATGTGAATCCTTATTTTGTTGACAGAATAAGGAGGGACGAGGCATTTTGCACACGGAATTGGAGTTTGAATCCTTGAGCAAGACAGACGACCTCAGCGTTATCGATGACATCGCATCCCTCTTCGACGGCAAGCGCCTGTCGGACGAGGAGCTGCAGGCCGGGGGCGAATTCGTCGACCTGATGTACAAGCCGATGGAATCCATCTTCGGGGCGGTTGGCCTGCGCATGGTCGAATCCGGATGGAGCATCTTCCCGCAGGAGCTTGATGGCGGCCGCCGCCCCGGCAAGGTGGACGGCGAAATGATCAAGTGGTCGGATCGCTATGACCTGGCGAACAAGAAGCCGCCGATGAAGGACCTGACACGCTGGCTCGAGCAGTGCTCGTCCCTCAACGTCGCCGTCGTGCTCGGACCGGCTTCCGGCAACGCGCTCGTCATCGACGTCGACGTGGTCGAAGAGGATCTCAGCTCGAGGATCCAGGAGCTGGCCGTCAAGCACTTCGGCCAGACGCCGCTGCGCCGTGTCGGCCGCTGGCCGAAGATCGCACTCGTCTACCGTCAGTCGCCGGAGGACCCCATCTCGGGACGTTCTCCGAAGTTCGCGAAGATCGACCACGTGCAGAACCCCGACAAGCTTGATCAGGGACTCGAAATCATCTCCTCCGGCCAGGCGATGACGTTCTACGGCAAGCACCACAAGACCGGACGCTACTTCAACTGGCTCCAGGAGACACCCGACGTCGTCGGCCCCGAGGCATGCCCCGTCATCACGTCCCAGCAGGTCGGCGACTTTCTCGACGAGGTTGATGCAATCAGGCAGTTCAACAAGGCGCAGGCTCTCGAGGCGATGGGCGTTTCCTGGGAATGGGACGACACCCAGGAGATCCACGTTCCTCGCATCCGCTCCTCCGGTGCGGCCAACTCGTGGACCGAGAACGACGAAGGCATCATCACGGACGGCCGCGAAGCCTATCTGCGCGATCTCTGCTTCCGCGTCGTCACTGCGAACCCGGGCATTGTCGTTCACTCCACCGAGCGGACGATCATCGAGGGCGGCATCCTGAAGCTGACGGACATCGTCTGCCAGCGCTTCGCCGCAACCGCGGAGATGAGCGGAAAATGGCAGGGGCGCTCCCTCCAGAGGGAGGCAAAGGACCGCGTCCGGCGCATGGCGCAGAACGTCGCCTCGGGAAGGATCACGCCACACGTCCCGAAGACCAATGAGAAGGGGCAGCACGTGGCGGTGGCCAGCGCCAAGGCATACCTTCCGGCGCAGCCAAGAAAGCAGGGGGGCGACAGCCTCGACTTCCTGCCGCCCTTTGTGGACACCACCAAGGCCTCGTTCGATCCAAACGCCGTCAACCAGCGGCGGCCGCTTCGCATCGAGATCCTCGAGGCGACGCAGGAAGAGATCGAGGCGCGGCGCGCGGACCGTGCGATCGAGGAGGATCGCACCAACATCGCGAACGCCGTCAGCACTGGACTGATGGATTCCTTCAATTATTTCTGGGACGAGGTGTACGACCCCACCCGCATCACCACCCGTGTCCACATCCTGAAGGCGCCGACGGGTGCGGGAAAGACGTCGCGCGGCATGCGGTTCATCTCCGAGGATCCGCGCACGAAGCAGGACTACACGGTCAAGGGGCCGAACGGAGAGGTCATCTCAGAGGGTCGCAATCCGATCCTCGTGCTGATGCCTACCTACACAAACATCGAGGAGCTGAAGGAAAAGGCCGACATCTACAACCTCGATCCGACGCTGCCGGACCACGAACTCAAGAAGCAGGCGCTGGATGCCGGACTGATGCACGAGGACGATCTCGAGGAGAAGCTCGCCGACATCCGCAGCAACGCGAAGAAGGCGGGCGTCGAGACCATGCTCTACCAGGGCAAGCTCCGCGCAGGATGCCTCATGAAGGAGAAGGTCGAGCTTGCCATGGCAGCCGGCATCGGCACCTCGACGCTCTGCCACACGCCCGAGGAGAAGGACAAGGAAGGCAACGTCACCAAGCCGGAGAAGTTCTGCCCGTACTATCACCAGCACCACATCGACAAAAACTCGGGCGAGTACGTCAAATGCCCCGCGATCCAGCAGAAGGATGACATCCAGAAGAGCCATGTCGTCTTCATGCCGCACGCCTTCCTCGCCCTGAACATTCCCGAGGAGCTGCAGCATGTCCGCGCAGTGGTCGCCGACGAGCGCATCCATCATCTGTTCCTCCATACCGGCACCTTCGAAAAGGACGTATTCCTGTCGCCGAGAAAGCCACCCCGCCTGACAAAGAAGGAGAAGGACGCGGGCCTCGACGCGAACGAATTCCATACTGAACGCATGGCGGCCGTGCGCATGGTCAGCTACGCCCTCGACACGGGCGTGGATCCTGTGGAGCACATGCTCAAGGAGAACAAGGATTACGACCGGGAGACCGGAGAGCCAGTGGTGCTTCGATGGGTCAAGTCGGCCATCCGCACATGCGGGGCCTCCATGGAGCGCGACGCGAAGATCGATCCCGACATCTCGATCGAGGACCTGATGGACATCTGCGCCCAGCCGACGGGCAAGGCTGTGCGCGAGGAATGGCGGTTCTGGAAGATCATCGAGGAACGTCTTCTCATCAAGAACGAAGAGCGGCCGTTGCACGACATGATGAAGCAGCAGGGGAGAACCCCGCCCGCATCCGCCGCCAAGGGCCACAAGGACTACCGCATCCAGTTGGTCGAGGATATCGATGAGAAGGGGCTTCCGAAGCAGCACATCCGCATCTCGTGGCGCACCACGCCCAACTGGGTCGACCGCCCGCTCCTCCTGCTCGACGCATCGGCGGCGCCGGACATGATCTCGAAGATCTGGAAGGGCAAGGAGGTGCAGGTCCATGACATTCCGGCGGCGCTAAATGTCCGCATCGTCAGCGTAGTCGACCGGACCTACTCGAATGCCTCCGTGGTTGCCAAGCCAAGCGCCACACCGAAGGAGAAGATGGATTCCGGACGGCTCCTGTCGCAGGTCAGGAGGTCGATCTCCACGGTGTCGGCACTCTACGGATGGAGCCGGGTCGTGGCCGGAGGATCCATCATCGCCCGCAAGGCCGTGAACACCCAGTGGGAGGGGCCTCACAACGTCGACTGGTGCCATTTCGGCGCCATGCGCGGCCTCGACTTCGCCAAGTGGCATGCCGCGGCGATCTCGGTCGGCCGCATGGAGCTTCCGATCCGGACCATCGACGGCCTCGTTGCCGCGCTGACCTACGACGACGATATTCCCGAGGAACCCTACGACAGGAAGGGCACGGGCCTCAACGACCAGAACCAGCCATTGATGGTTCCGACCGGAGTGCAGACCGTGAGGATGCGGTCCGGTCATGACCTGCAGATGCCTGTGCCGATGTACCCCGGAAAGTGGGGGCGCATGATCCAGAAGCAGTACCGCGAGGAAGAGCTCCTTCAGTTCCTTGGACGACTGCGCCCGGTGTACCGCGAAGGCATGGCTCCGATCTGGTTCAGCCTATCGTCCGTCATTCCCGAGGAGGTCATCGTCGATGACATGATTACCATCGATGATCTCCTGAAGCGGGGTAAGCCCGAAACGTCCACATACGAGGTCATGAGACGGTGCCAGGGCATCCTCGACGCCGATCTCGCATTCAAGCTCTGCGATGACCTGTATTCATCGGAACGCGGAGCCGCGCGCCACATGAAGAGCGACGGCTACAATCCCATGACAGGCGAGATCGATGCGCGCGCTGCGTGGGGCGTGTCAGCGTTCCGCTGGTTCGACGAGGAAGGCGAGGAGGGGTACTCCTTCGTCCGATCCGACATCCCGAACCCCGAACAGGCGTTACGTAACGCCTTCGCGACACATCTCGGCAGGAAGGTCCGGAACGTCTCGAAAATCTCGGACGCGCTGCCTCCGACGATGGCGAGGGGTCGCAAGTCCGACAAGATCGAAGACGAACTCGGCACCCTCGACGCGCGCCGGATGGACGAGCAGAAGCATGCCGAGGACGTGGCCGAGTTCATTCTCATGAACACGCCTGCGAAGGCCATGGAGGTCCTGAAGACCGACCGGAAGGAGCGGATGCTTCCCGTGATGCTTCCGAGCGGCGTGCGGAAGGACGAGAAAAACGAGGAGGCCGACGAGTACAAGGTCAATTTCAGCGAGATCGAGTCCCGGCTTGCGATAGAAAACCTCTGGAGCAAGCTCGGGTGGTCGCAGGCGAAAATCTCCACCATGATGGCGGACGTAGGCCTGAAGGAGCCGGAAAATGCCTCCGCCGAGGCGATGGCCGACTATTCCGCGGCAGGCAACCACCTGAACGACGCATCGCAGGAGTGGGGCGATGCGAGCGATTTCGTAATCCCCTACTAGGAATAGTTTGCAGCCTGACCGACAATCCGGTTTTCACGTTTTCCGGTTGAAAACCTGCCCGGCGGTCAGGCGTTGCGGAAGCGCCACTTGAACATGACGTGGGGATCATCGAGGGCCGGAGGGCGATCAGCTTCCGGAAGCGCCACGTAGCCCCGCACTGCCTTGTATCCCTCCTCGGCCGGCGGATAGGCGAGCTGGAGGGTGATGCCGACGCCTTCGGGAAGGTCGGTGTAGGAGGCCTCGGGCTTGTCCTCGCGGGAGTTGACCACGAAGGGCCATGCCCGCACCTGCCGCCTGACGATGTCGGGGTTGACCACCTGCGGGTCTGCAACGCGCAGGAAGGAGTAGTTCGCGAAGATGATCTGTCCCTTCGTGATGCCGTATGCGTCGGCGAGGCGCGGCTCCATCAGGGCCGTGCCCGTGATCGTCCTTCCCTCGTAGGGTTCGACCTCCTCGGTGAAGACCTTGAGATCCTCCTTCACAGCCCGCTCCAGGATGGTCCGCATCTCGCTGCCCTTGACCGCCTTGGCGGGAAGCTCCCATGTGTCGCTCCTCTGCTTCTCACCGAGGAGCTTCGAGATGTAGTAGTGAAGCGAGTGCCCTCCCGGGAGCATGATCCTCAGGCCTCCGGCTCCGATCTTGATCTCGTAGCGCTTCGACGCGCACACCATGGAGCCGAGCCGGCCGACCATGTCCTTCCATACGGGCGGAGCGGCGGAATAGAGTTCAGCCTCGATCGCGGCGAGTATCTCTGCCTCGTCGTCCTGCACGAACCGCCGCTTGATCCTGTAGCAGAACCTCTCGCCCTCCCACCGCGCCTTCCAGCGGGTCTTGACGAGGTTCTTGATCTCGTCGTGGGCGCGGGCGAAATAGATGTCGATGACATCGCTGTCCACAAAGACCTGACAGGTTCCGAAATCGTGTTTCCGCATTGATCACCTCCGAGGAAATGATTCTACCCCGCAGGATTCACTCCTTGCAAACGAGCTATCGCCCAGGTGGCGCGGCGCGAAGCAAACTTCCCGATAGGATGCCCTGTCATTCTCAAAGGATTCGTCAACATTCGTTCTTGACGTTGCAAGGATTCGAATGCAAATCTGTTACCAACGGCAACAGCCAACAACCAAGACAGCCTCGACGGAGCGATACCACAATGTCCATCGGCAAGAAGACCTGCACGATCATCGGCGGCAACAAGGGCGGCGTGGGGAAGTCCATGATCTCCATGATCAAGGCGCTCGTGTTCGAGAAGGCCCAGTATCCGCTGCAGGTGATTGAAATCGATCATCAGAAGCGACTGTCGAGCCTCGTGGGAAGCGGCGCGGTCCACAAGTCCATCCCGGCGAACGTCGACTTCGAGGAGATCGCGCGCGACCGGCATGCGGCCGAAAAGTTCTACAACGCGGTCTACAAGGAGTGGATGCAGAGCGACTCCCTCACGGACCTCGGCGCGAACGTCACCACGCCCCTGCTTTCCTGGATCCGGATGAACATGATCACCACGCTTGCGGCAGAGGATCAGATCGAGTTCCGCTTCGTAGCCGTGGCGTCGCCTGACGACGAGGCCCTGCGCTCCGCCGTGTCTGCGATCGAGGAGGCCCGCGCCGTACTCGGCCCGATGGCGGAATACTACGTCGTCCTC
>RCUP01000707.1_pt1 | contig 23502 bp, 27 predicted proteins | sample 2166341 | NCBI WGS metagenome assembly RCUP01 (sample SAMN09932325, study PRJNA488358) | compost metagenome | isolation source: compost soil in succinonitrile-enriched | place: Germany: Experimental Botanical Garden | reverse complement strand
GCGCTGGCTCCAGGAGAGAAGATATCGGCGAGAGCAAAGGCGGTTATTCCCGCAGAAGAGAGGCCGGCCGCCGACACCAGTTGCCTGCCGCCGCCGAACTCCAGCCTCACGCGGGCCGCGAGCGAAAGTGCCGCCACGAGACCGTAGAAGACAGGTCTGCATGTGGATCCGGCCGACATGATCAGATCGCCGACGGCTGATACAAGCACCCCGGTCGCCAGCAGCCCCGTGGTCAGGATCCAGATGTCTTTCGTCGTGGAAGATGTGATCGGCATGTTCATCCTGCTTTGGTTTCCAAGATTTGGCCACAGGAGCCAAGGATTCACAAGCCCCGGCGAGCTTCCGGCCGGCATAAATCTCCGCGAGAATCCTTGGACGGAGAACCACGTGACAAAAGAACTCGGATCATTCGCACCGCTGGCTGCAGCCCACTTCCTGACAACGTTCAACTCGAACTTCATGAAGAATGCGTTGGTGTTCCTCGTCATCGCCAGCATGCCCCTTGCGCAGGCGGAGTACATGTCCTCCTTCGTATCCGCGGCTTTCATGTTTCCCATGATTTTTCTGTCCGGGCTTGGAGGCCAGCTTGCCGACCGATATGACAAGTCGCGGCTGTCGATCCTTCTGAAGGGGCTTGAGATGGCCGCAGTCGGATGCGCGGCTGTCGGGGTTGCTCTCGGATCGTACTGGGTCACCCTCTGTGGAGTTCTTCTCCTTCAAGTCGTCGGCTCCCTTTTCGGCCCGGTGAGATCGAGTCTCATTCCCAGCCTGGTTTCGAAGGAGAGCGTTCCGCAAGCCAATGCGTGGATCGAGGGCCTGAGCTTCGCCGCGTTGGTTGGCGGCCTCTGGTTCGTCGGATTCGCCTTCGGTCTGCCGCAAGGCCAGAGGACGGCTGCAACGGCCTGCGTTCTCGTGGTTGCGGCTCTGTCGTTCACGGCTGTCAGGTTCATCCCTGATGGAATTGCTGCGCCGTCGGGGAGCCGCGTTGACTGGAACGTCTTCAAGGGAACCTGGAGAACCCTTCGCGATGCCGCCGCCGAATCGACGCTGTTTCGGCCGATCATCCTTCTCGGATGGAGCTGGTTCATGGCATCGCTGGCACTGTCCACGACGCCTGCACTTGTCGCCCGCGCAGGTGGATCAAGCGCGGAAGCGAGCTGGGTGATGATCGCCTACGGCGTGTCTGGAGCAGTCGCCGCGCAGATCGCGGCCCGGATCTGTCGTTGGGCGTCGTCGGGATCCGCCGTCGCCGTGGCCATCGCGGGGCAGTCTGCCTCCGCTCTCGCAATATGGCTGGCTTCCGGAGGTGACGTGAAGGCTGAAGTCCTGTATGTCGCCCTGTGCGCGCTTGGAGCTTTTCATTCTCTGGCCCTCATTCCCCTGGCAAGCTTCATACAGGTTCACGCGAGGGAGGGCAGAAAGGCCAGATCTGCCGCGGCCTCGAACATCGTGAACGCAGGCTTCATGGTTATTGGGGGATTTGGCGTCGCGGGCATCCAGATGGTTGGTGCAGGACTGCCCGCGATCTACGCAGCGGCCGCCGCCATCTCGGTAGCGGCCGTGGTCGCAATGGGCTGTGCCTACATGCCCATCCAGAGACGGTCGTGAATGTCGTGGTTCGGGTTGAGATAGCGAACAGAAATCGCGGGATCCCCGCCTGTTTCGGCGGCTATGCGCCCAGCTATGGCATCGGCGGCGTTCTGTCCCTCACGAGCAATCTGCTCGCTGTCCCGCTGGCTGAGGAGGGTCTGACTGACGATCGATACTGAAAGCCCCCGTTCCAACGCATCTGCGTGGCGGCGGTCGTTCTCATGGCGAAGTATCCGGTTCTTGAGGTCGCTGGTCACAGGTGAAACTCCAGAGTTGCGTAATTCGGCACCACGTCCGGCTCCTTGCCGTTCTCCCGCAGCTCATCGCGGCGGAATTCCGCCCATGCGTCGGAGATCTCGTATCCTGTCTCCTTGACGTTGAGGTCGCGGAAGGATCTTTCGTTCTTCTGCAGCTCGCCATCGCGGGCTGTGACGAACTGCACGGCGGTGTCCAGGATTTCCTCGACAGCATGAAGCTGGACGTTCGAGCAATAGAGGCCGCCGCTTCCGGACACAAACGGGATCAATGCCTCCGTCCATTCCTGCTTGAAGAATGGCAGGTTCTGACGCAGGTAGTAGAAGGCGCCGCTGACGTTGTTTCCGCCGCCGTTGTTCCAGTAGTCGTGACAAAGACGGGTGGCCGCGGACAGGAGCTCGCCTTCGACCGTGGAGGACATTCCCGATTCAGCGACCAGTTCCTCATAGTACCGATCATACTCCCTCTGATGCGGTCCCGTGCCTTCCCAATAAGTACCCATTGCCTGTCTCCTGATGAATTCCATTCATGCTGCGGCCACGCGACGAAAGATTCCATGCCCTGTTGACGGCGACGTATCCTTGGCCTCCAATCTCTTGGTGACATGACCATAAGGATTCACTCCACAATGAAGGCCGTCTTTGCGCTCCAGCCCCTGAAGAAGTCGATCTTCCTCGCAGGCCCCACGCCACGCACGCCGAAGGAGGGCCGCGAGGCCGTGCCATCATGGCGGCCGGAGGCACTCGAGCATCTTTCGGCAGCGGGCTTTGACGGCGAGGTGTTCGTACCAGAGGCTTCGAACTGGGAGCAGCACGGCAACTACAACGCCCAGATCCGCTGGGAATGGGAGGCGCTCGCGCAGTCGACGGTCGTAGCCTTCTGGATTCCCCGCGAGATCCTGCAGGAGCAGGACGGCGAGACCAGCCTCAAGATGCCTGCCTTCACGACCAACGTCGAATTCGGCCTCTACGCCCAGTCCGGCCGCGCCATCCTCGGCTTTCCGCCGGGCAGCGAGAAGATGTCCTACCTCGCCGCCGTCGCGCGGAAGTACGGCATGCCCGTCCACGCTGACACCGATCTCGCATCATTCATGAAGGCGGCTGCCGACAGGGCGTATTCGCTCTACGCAAGCTGAAAGGATTAGATCTATGGATGTGAACCTGAACGACGAACCCGAATTCCCAACCATGGAAGAAGCACGTGCGCGGCTGGCGCGCTACGCCGAGAAAAAGCGGCTTGAGCGCCCCAGCATCTCGTCGCTGAAGCTCGCTGACGAACTGGACTATGCGGCGGATGCCAAACCACTCCAGGACTGATCTCGAACAACGCCCGCAGTCCACTAGAACTCGGAGTTCCGATTGACCGTCACCCTCGTGAAATGCTCGCTCCCGAACGTCTGGCGCAAGGACTTCCCCGACCTGCGCTCGGCTGTCGTCGAACTTCGAAGCCATGTCTGCGGCATCTGCCTCAACGGCGGCGAATGGGGCGATCCGCCGCTCGACTTCGAGCATGAGGGGCGGAAGTACGTCTGCATGGATGCCATCGAGCTTCTTTCGACCGGCTGCGGCCTCGAATACGAGCTTGAGGGCGAGCACGGCCTGTGGCCGCAGGACGAGGACATCGATGACAACATGTTCCGCCATTCGAAGCGGAAGCAGACGGCTGCCCAGCTTACCGGGGACTGAGGAGGAAGTGCGATGACAGAAGCAGACATCACCCCAACGCCGCTGGTGCCTGCCTCGCGCTGGCAGGAGTTCATCGAATGGGCGAACGACGGCGGCTACGATGAATCCTGGCACAACCGCTGGGATTCCAAGTCCCACGAACTTCAGAGGACGTTCCTCGAAGAGGTTCCGGCGAACTGAGGCTGGTTGTCGCTTTCCGGCTTGCGTGGATGATTAGGCCGATCAGGGAGCGACATCATGGACATCGAACGGGAACTCACGCGCGACGAGGAAGAGCATCTGCATGGCAAGTGTCACCTCTTCGCCATCGCGCTGCACAGGCTGACGGGCCTGCCGCTGGCCGCCACGCTGGATGTCGACATGTGGACGGAGCGCACGGTGCTGGTGCATGCCTATGTCATCGACGGCGAGCAGGCCATCGATGTTCGCGGACGGTTCGCCGTCGACACGATCGATGAGGATTTCGAGGTCAACGACCACTGGGATGTCGTGAATGTTCCCGAAGAGGATCTGATGCTTCTCGGCAGCCGTCTGCGGAAGCTCAACGAGAGCGGCCCGGCCTACCGGAAGGCCATGTTCCTGGCAGAGGGCGTCGCAGCTTCATACGGACTGCTGCAGCGCCATCCCAAGGCCTGACCGTCATCGGAAGGCTTCGTTTCCCTGCTGCGGACGCACGCCTTCCGACTGGCAGCCGATGACGATGCTGGTCAGCGCCTCGGCGAGCATTGCCGGCACCTTTTTGAACCTCGTCTCCATGCGTACCCCGCCCATCGCCCGGAGATCGTCGGCTGAGATGTGCAGGAGCCTGACATCGGGATCGTCTTCCGCCCACACGGACTTGATAGTCCTGAACGGGCGGACGCCCCATATGTCGAGGCCCTTGTCTCCGGCGATAGCGCAGAAGGCATGCACGTAGCTGGCTTCCGTGGCGGCGATCATGATCGGCAGCCCGAGCCTCTTCTCGATCGCAAGGGCGAGAGCGGCACAGCCACCATAGGCGAACGCCTCCTCGACCTGCCATCTTTCGACGGCGAGATCCTTCGCAACTGTGTCTATGGCGCGAGACCAGTGCCTGTCGAGATCGGCGATGTCCAATTTCGTATCCTCTGTCCAGGTGACCAATATGCCTGCGCGCACAGCAAGGATTAACCGCCTAGTCTTGCAAAAGTGTGAATAAGACCTAACCTCGGAGCATCCTATCCTCTTCGACGCAAAGGATTCATATGCCGACCGACACCCTCTTGTTCGCCTACGTCGTGGTATGGTCACTCGCAACCATCACAGCCGGAGTCGCGGCGCTCTCAACCCCGGCCATCAGATCCGAACTTGCGGCCTACGTCCGCTTCCTCCTCGTGCCATGGAAGCTCGCGGTGTTCGTGCCGGCCGCGATCTTCGTCACATTCGCCGGGAGGTTCGCCTATGACGACACATGGGATGTCGTGGCGGGAGGCGGCATGTCGCTGCTCACCTACCTCACAGCGCCATGGGCCGTCGGAGTCTTCTTCCGTTGCGGCAAGCGCTGGCGTCCGCGATGGCATGAGCTGCTCGCGCTGGTCGCCTGCCTGTTTTCGGCCTCCTGGTTCTATGACGGCTGGCTGCTGATCCGCGACGGCTCGTACCCGGAGACATGGCTTCCGAACCTCGGGATCTCTCCCGCCCTCTATCTGCTTGGCGGCGCCCTGTGGAACCTCGAGGTGGATGCGTCCGGCAAGCCGACCTTCGGCTTTGTCCGTCAGGAATGGCCGGTTCCGCCGACCGTGCCGCAGGCGAGGCCAATGCTGTTCCTGCTGGCGCTTCCGCCGATCGTGCTGGCGGCCCTCATCCTGCTGTTCTCAGTGAAGTGGCGGATTTAAGGAAGCTTCAAATTCCCCGATGTCAGAGCAATAGTCAGCCAGAAAAGATAGTAAAGATCCGGGTCTTTGAACTCCGACGGTGCCATCAAGCCGTGGCAGATCTTGTTCCGAAAGTTTTTCCCCTGTCGAGAAAGCACGTCGCGAAGCGTTTCAACAACAAACGGGGGAAACGATTTACTCATGGCGTCATCGTTCTCGAGTAATCTGCCGAGGAGCCAACGGTCTTCGATGGCATCGAGACCGAGGTTGGCAGGCATGATTTGGTTCGCACGGAATACGTTGCGAATGGACTCCTCGATCTGAGGAATGATGATTGATAGCGCCTCGTGGAATCGCCCTTCCAAAGCGTTGGTGAATGCCCTCTTGTAGAAGGGAACCTGCCTGGGGCTCACGAATTTTCTTGATGACGTGACGTGTTCCAACTCTTGTTCAGTAGGAGCTACGCGACCAGAAAATACGTCCCACGCTGGTTGCAGCGCGCCCGAACTCACCACATATCGACCCAAGCTCCGACCCCGAAGTTTTCGCATGGCGTCGCGCGCAGCATCATCCCCTGCCTCCGTTACCCGCTCGTTAGCATGGTCTGCATCCTGCTCAACAACAGAGAACAACACGTCGAGATCGCTATCGCTCCGCTGCGAGATTGAATTCGCCTCAAGCGTGGTAAAGCTGCAAAGCGTTGCGAGAGCCTGATCAAAGCTCGATTGCCTAATCGTTGCGAGCAAGTCTGCGGGCACGAAGGACTCCACTTTAGGGACAGACACCGGGGTCATGTAGCTGGCGATCGTCGCATTGTTGATCCTTATCAGCGCCGCACAACGGTCCCGAATAGCGGAAAAGCGCTTCCCTTCTGGGATTATTGAAGCGGCTTCCTTAAGACATCTGCTGGCCTCCGCGAAATTTCGTCCGGCCGCGACAGCTTGGTCCATCAACATTGTGGACCCAGCAACTCCAAGGTTCTCGGCTAGATCTCGCATCCCCATTTTTGAGGCAAGTTTTATGCGTGCCACGATAGACCGGGGCTTCCAATCTTTGTCTGCCGTGTCAAAGTGCACCGAACATGCTTCTAGTGCAGACTTGATCATGCCCTGGTCAATTCCCTTGCTGTCGAGGATTTTCTCGATAACAAGCAGCCCGAAAACGGGCATTGAGTCTATGTTTGCGACGAGCCATTTCACCACGTCAGTCTGAAGATCGAACGCGCTATTTTTCTTGGCGCAAGTTCGCGCGATGGCTAGTCCGTGGACAAGGTAACCTGCTCGAACTCCAAGAGGAATATCGTTCTGGTCAATCTTCGCGAGCGCGATGTAGTCTGTAGCTGCCTTCTGAGACGCGCTGGGATCTAGCTTCGATATCCTCAAGAAATCATTTACTCGCGCGGTTATCTGTGGCGAGCCACAGTCGCGACCGATCATCGACAAGATTGCTGTGATAGGCCTCGCCGCGTCTACAAACTTGTCAAAAAGCAATCTCGGTTGAGGATGTATATACTCCCAGAAGTTTGGATCGAACAGGCGAGCGAGAAATAGAAATACTGCGTCATCGCCGCATGACTCTGAACGGCTATACAGTTCGTCATCCAAATCAACCCAGGCTCGTGACGCTGACAGCTTTAGGGAGAGCTCATTCAAGCCAGAGACGTACCACATCGAATCCTTAATCATTCCTCATGTCCCGCAATGACATCGTCAACACACGATCATCGGCGCCGACAGCCTGCGAGAGGTGGACGGAATCAGCCTTCTTCCGGCCGTTCTTCCAGGAGACGTCGTCGCGGATGCTCTCGCGCGGCGTGACGGAATCGATGTCGCCGACGTGCTCGTTGATCTTGTCCATCTTGACGACGACAAGTCCGGTTCCACCCTGCTTGCGTTTCCAGGCAAGCCTCGAGATCCGTTCGGCCAGTCTGGTCGACATGCCTTCGATGAAGCCGAGACGCTTGCGGAACCGGACGCGGTGCACATAGAGATTGTTCCGACGGTCCTCGGCCTCGGTCTCGGTCTTGAGCGCGCGGGCGCAGACCTGCATCAGGTAGGCGGCGATCTCTCGGTCGGAGTCGTATCCGACGAACACGACCTTCGAGCGGTTGATCTGGTAGACGAGGAACTTGCACATGCAGAGTTCGCCGATCGCGGTGCCGATCCGCCAGAGCGCGTCGCTCACCGCCGGGTCGATGTCCAGCGTCGCCTCTCCAATGCTCTCGACCGGCTCCTCGAGATCCGCTGTCTCGATGTCGTACTTCTCCATTAGCTCGGCGGCCTTGGCGGCTGCGAGCATGGCTTCGCCCTCGGTCACGCCGTTGTCGACGGTCTTGCTGAGGAGAGCCCGAATCTTCTTCTTGATGCTGTCGTTCTGCGTGTCGGTCATGATGGCAATGGATGTTGGAATCGATACTGACATAGCATTGATTGACACGTCCGCGTTGGCAATGCTTTCGTGCGCGTAGGACGGCCATTGTCGGCCGATCCGGATGGATTCAAGGACGGACGCGGTGCAGGAGTACAGGAAGGAAATCAGGCGGGTGGCGACGGAGAGAGGGGTCAGCCGGCTCTATCACTTCACCCGCGCGGAGAATGCCAGAAGCATCCTGTCCCATGGGCTGGCTTCCCGAGACCTGCTGGTTGCAAACAACGTCGAGTTCCTCGTCACGGATTCGATGCGGGGAGACAACCGTCTCGGAGCCGTCTCGCTTTCGATCCACTGGATCAACGCCGCCATGTTTGAAAGAAAGAAGCGCGAGATCGGCGGCGAATGGCTGATCCTGGAGATCGACGCCAGCATCCTCTGGACACATTCCTGCTGCTTCTGCTGGGCGAATGCTGCAAGTGCGGAGATGCGCGGGTACAAGGCGAGAACACTGGGCGGGCCGTGGGCGTTCCGGAAGATGTTCGACGACCGCCCGATGAACCTGGCCGACGGCAGATCATATCGCGACGTCTATCAACGAGCAGACAACAGGCCTACGGACGAGGCCGCCGAAGTCCAGGTCATCGATCCGATCGCTCCTGGACTGATCATCGACGTGACCGTGAGAAACCAAACCGCGAAAGACTGGCTCGAGGCCGTCATGCGGGATGTGGGACAGATCCGCCCGGTCGCGATCTACGCTGACATCTTTCGCTGAAGAGATTGCGCGAAGGATTCGCACCAACCTCTTGCGGCAGGACCACGGTCCGTCTAAGGTCACTCTCGGCTGCCGGGCCATCCTCCCCCGTCCGAAAGGACATGGAAAAGCGGCATAGAGACATTTCGTCAGGCAAACCATCTCAGATGGCGACCGGATGAGGCAGCGGGGGATCTTCAACCACGAACGTCGCCGCAGGAGTGTGCCATGACCAAGACTGCTTCCAACTTCATCGAAGAGTGCCGCACCCGCGCAAGAACCCTGAAGGCCGAGCGCAAGGAGCTGGGGAACCCCGTCTCCCTCGGACAGGCATACGAGCTGCTCGCCCAGGCGACCGGTTACCGCACCTGGGCGGCCATGCGCGCCGCAGGCGAAGCCGGAGTGCCGGTGTTCACTGCCGAGTTCGTCGAGGACCCCACACATCCCGCAGCCGTCAGCGATCGGTACTTCAGCATCGAGGTGTTCCGCCGGATCTCCATCGATTCCTATGACGCGCATGGCGAGTTTGACGTTCCCGAGCTGCTGAAGGCGGCATATCGGGATCTCTCCTACGTGTTCTTCGATGGCGAGGAATATCCGTCGATGCGCTTCCGCAACACGCTCAGGATCGATTCCGACGAGTACGCCGTGACGGTCGACGTGGAGAAGTCCCCGCTGAAGGATATGGCGTGGCACAACGACCGCATCGAGCTGGCCGACAACGTCCTGAAAGTCCGGCCCGGCCCATCCGCACGTAGCTTTGCCGGCAGCGGCGATGCGCTTTTCACGGGGTCGGGCAAGAGAGACCGCGATCTTCCATGGCCTGCAAAGGCGGAGGCTCCCTCGCACCGAGCCTGAACCAAGGTCAGCCGGACATCTGTGCGCTTGTCGGTTTCGCAGCCCATGGCGACGCTCGTCCTGTTCCGAACAGGAGGATCCCGCCATGGGCAAGAAGTCTAAATCCAAAGGTTTCACTGCAGCGGCGGATGCCGGACGCAGCGACAACTACGTTCCCGGCTGGATCGGAGGTTTGACCTCGCCAGCGGCGCAGAAATCCGCTGCGATCTGGGCGAAGGAAAATCTGAAGAGCCGCATCCTGGCATTCGAGGCGGCGCGCAGGAGCGCTGCTCCCGAGAGCGAAACGCCTGTCCTTGGCCGATGAGGCGGATCCGCTGCATCTGACGCAGCCTTGCGTCTTTCAGTGCGGCGGGTTCCTCCGGATCGGCAACAAGGATCGCTTCCACTTGACGGTGCCCATGGGGGTTTGTCGATAACTTCGCCGAAACGATCAGGCTCAGCAGGTGTCACTTTCGCGTATTTGAGATACGTGAAGGTCACAAATATCTCAAGTCCACATTCAGGCTGCAGTGTAACTCGGTTCCTCGCGGCGCCCCGGCAGCAATATGAAAGGGCGTGGCGGAAAGCGCGCCCTTTCTGCGGATGCAAGGTTGCGTCTTTCAGCCGCCCGGCTTCCGATGTGTCATGTGCACAGGGAGCAAAACAGCATGAGCATCGTTTTTGTGAACGACTGGAACGGCTACAACGGCGGCATATTCGACACCTTCGACAACGCTCTCGAGGACATGGCCATCCTCGCGTTCGACAAGGGGGTCGAGGGGCATCAGGATCACACCGAGGATTTCTCGTACATCCTGAAGCCGCTGCAGGATATCGGCTTCGGAGGAACGGTGAATGACCGGAACCTCTACACCGTCGTCACGTCCCCCAACTACTCGGTCTTCTCCATCATAGCCCACGACACGAAGACCCGTCCGGGACACACGGCTAAGACCGAGGTCATTGTCGGTGATCGCATGATCGATCCTGCCTGGCTGGTGCAGAAGGCTCTCTTCGAATACGCCTCGGAAGACTATGTTGGCCCGGAGGACACCAGGGAGGCCCTGATGGAGGATGTCGAAGTCCAGATCGACAAGGCATTTGACATGGCGGACACGCCTGAGCAAGCACTGGCTATCCTCCGCGGAGCCGAGCGCCTGCACTGGCCGAGACTGGCCGAGGCAGTTCATAAGGAGCTGTTTTCCGACACCATCGATGATCCTGAAGCATTTCTCGGGAGCCTGCCTGAGCGGGCCGCGGAGGTCTTCGACGGTATCGTGGCGAAAGCCTTCCCGGCCATGTCCTCGACCATCGTCAGCACGCCCTAACGCGGTATGAACAGCCGGAGAGGATCTTCTGATCTCCCCGGCTGTTGCTCATGCAGCGGCCGCCAGCTCGTCCGAACGAATCCTGGCGCCAGCGATGGCCTTCGCCGCCGCTTCCTCGCTGAAGGCCAGTCCTTCGACCGTGACGACTTCGACCTCTGTCATCCCCATGAAGCCGAGAACAGTCTTGAGATACGGAACCGCGTGGTTCATCGCCGCCGCCGGGCCTTCCGAGTAGACGCCTGCGGCCGCCAGCACGATGTAGACCTTCTTTCCGGTCGCCAGTCCCTGCGGGCCTTCGGACGTGTAGCGGAACGTCTGGCCTGCGCGCGCGACGTTGTCGATCCACGATTTCAGGCCGGAATAGATGTTGAAGTTGATGAGTCCGGTCGACAGGATCACCGTGTCCGCTGCGAGAAGTTCCGCGACGAAGCCGTCCGAGATCGCCGCAGCGGCAGCTTCATCAGGATTGCGGTCTTCCGGAGCCTTGCGGATGGCGGAGGTTGTGACGTTGTCGAGATGCGGGATCGGCGCTGCACCGAGATCGCGGTGGATCACCTCCGCTTCGGGACGGCTGGCCTTGATCTTCCCGGCGAGCTCGACGGCAATCTGGCTTGATAGGGATTCGCTGCCGCGCGGGCTGGATGTGACGAGCAAAATTGTTGACATGCTTATTTCCTCGGGGTCCATCGTTTCGAGACTGAACTGCGGCTTCTGTGCCGCCTTCGCGATTAAAATGGGCGCTTCATGCCATCGAGGAAATGGGTAAAAGGTTGAACAGACTGATCAAGATTTTAGATAGGAAGGTTTCAATCCTATGGATTCTGGAACAGGAGATCGGCGAGAAGGACGTTGGCGGTGCCTCGCTCCCTGCTTCCGACTGCCTGGATCTTGCGCCTGCTGGCGATCCATTCAGCCACCGCCCTTGATCGTGAGTGGCCATATTCGCAGGTGACGACGAAGTTCCAGCCTTCGGGGATGCCGTCGACGAACTCCCTGATGCGCGTTGCGTCATCCGCCAGAGGCGGCCGCCACGGCCATCCTCCGTTGTTGCCGAAAAACAGGCGATGAAGCCGCACGCAGAGGGCAGGTCGGTTGCCGAACAGGCGCGTGAGGATTGACTCGCCGAACGGGAGTTCACTTCGGTCCCAGAAGCTGAGCACGAGCTGCCTCCTCGCCCCGACCTGAAAGGGCTGCATTCCGGGGTTCAGTATCTGGATGACGGCCGTCGGCCCGCCGAAATCTTCGGACAGGCTCTCACCCCAGGACATCCATCGTGCAGTGGCAATTTTTGTCATGCGCACATAATCGGTCGACGCCGTCGCCGGCACAACGGCAGACATCGCCGGCACGATGCGCGCAAGGCGCGAATGCCCTGTTTAAATTAGGTTGACGTGACGCTCGTGTGCGTTCGCATTCCGAGGATAAGCGAACTAATCGGTTACATAGCGCCGCTCCGAGGTTGAAATCGAATCCTTGCGCCCACAGAATTCGGTGATGTTTTCTGGGGGTGTCATGTTCCGCAAGCTTCTTTCTTCCACGGTCGCGATGGCCGTGGCCTTCGCGCCGATAACCGCATCAGCGGCAAACGAGACATACATATTCAGATACGTGTCCGGCCTTGGCGTCGACAGCCCCAGTCCAGAGGTTCCGGCAGAACCCGAGGAATACGGCATCGGCAACGACATCACCGCCTACTATGTCGCCCCCATCGGATACGACTTCTCCAAGAAGATTCCTGTCGCCACGCAGGACGTGGTGGACTGGCGCAAGGATACGGGGGACATGCCTGCGGGCATCGGCCTCGATGTATCCACAGGACTGATGAGCGGTCGCCCGACTGTGGAGGAAAAGCAGAACCTGCTCTATCGAGGATGGGATGCGGGCGGCAACCGCATCGCTCGCGCGGCCTTGAACTTCACCGTCTTCAAGCCGGTCGGGGTGGGCAGCGAACTCGATTTCTACGCACATACCGGAACCTACTTCTATCAGACCATTCCGCTGCCGAAGGACATCGACGTGTATCGATGGGAGCCTATCGTCGACTACCCGGAAGGCATGTCGATGAAGGGTCTTGCCTTTCAGGGCACCCCCGCGAAGGCGGGCACCTATGCGATCGCCTGGCGGGGATACAACTACGTAGGCCGCGAGGTGGCGTTCGCATGGGGTGAATTCCTCGTGGAGGACGGCCCCAAGATCGAGCACATCGATGATCAGATCTTGAGCAGGGCCTCTGGAAAATGGTTCGGCGTGCGGCCGGAAGTGAAGCATTCGCTCGGAACTCTTGTCTTCTCCCTCGTACCCGAGGACGGCCGCCCCGAGGGACTTCAGTTCACCCCCGAGACCGGTCGCCTCTCCGGAATCTATCGCACCTACAACACCTCCGCGAAATTCCACATCGACGTGACCGACAGCGCCGACGGGCGGACCTCGTCCTCGAACACGTTCACGCTGGCAACTCTGCCGCAGGATCTCGAACTCTGCTGCATCACCGATCTGGAGGGGACGGTAAACTCCTACTTCTGGCAGCGGACATCCGGCACTGTCGCCGATGGCAGGTACGAAGAGCTGCAAGGGCAGCTCCCGGAGGGCATGGAACTCAGCGAGAAAAGCGGCGTCATCTTTGGCACTCCGGTGAAGACGGAAGTGCAGGAGGGCATCGTGATCGGCGTGTCCGGCGCAGGGGTGGCCTCCGAACAGAGTCCTCCGTTCAAGTTCACGATCCATCCGGAAGAACTCGCCGCGAAGTTCACTGCGCTGCACGCCAGGAAGGGTGAAGCATTCTCCACCATGGCCCCGGTCGTCACGAAAGGAAAAGTCGCCCCCTACAACTATGCGCTTGCGGCTGGAGCTTCGATCGATCCGCGGCTGACCCTTGATCCGTTCACCGGTGAGATAGCCTCGTCCGGAATATCTGAACCAGGCGACTATGACGCAACTCTCGTCATCACCAACGCCGATGGCCAGAACAGCAAGCCCGTCATTCAGCCGATCTCCGTCCATAATCCGCTTTCGATCGCCTACGCGGACACGACAGTCAAGCGACTCAAGCCGCTTGCACTGGATCCAGTGATTGACAGGAGCGCCGTCGTCGGTCGCGCGACCTACCGCATTGCCCAGGGGGGCATGCCGGGATGGATGGAGTTCAACCCGAGAACCGGGCGGTTCTCGGGAACGCCACTGGCACTTCCCCAGGAGCGTGTCCACGGCCCCTACGTTGTCACCCTTGAGGACGACACCGGCGACATGCAGTCGTCGGCTCCATTCACGATCACGGTCGAGCCGCGCGATGATCTGGCGGTGGACATCCTCAACGACGTCGCCGAACGCTACGTGCCGAACCAGAAGACCACGGCCGACGCACGGAACGCATATGGCGCAGTCCGCTACTCGATGACTTCGGGGTCGCTCGGCGGCACGCTAAAGATCAGCGAGACGGGCGCGCTCGTCGGATCCACGCAGGATCCGATCGGGACGATCTATCCCGGCATCGTCGTGACGGCCCGTGACGAGGACGACAGCATCGGCAAGGTTTCGGCGCCGTTCTCGATAACGGTCGTCGCCCCGTCCGATCCCAAGCCGCTTCTCGGCAGCTTCAACCTCACCAAGGAATGGGCTGCGGGCACGCCGTTCTCCTTCGCGCTTCCGGAGCTTTCCAACAGCTATGGCGCGGTCTCCTACACGCTCACCTCGCCGTCTCAGGATGTCGCTGTCAGCAGCGATGGAAAGATGTCGGGCACGCTGGCTGCCGGAACCTATTCCTTCGAATATGCGATCACGGACGATGTGCCGGGCCGCACGCCTGCAAGCGGGATCGTGACGATCATCGTGAAGGAACCTATGACGGTCGCGATGGACGAGATCTATCAGGCCAATGTCGGCTCCATAGTTTCCATAGTTCCCGTCGTCACCAATCCTGTCGGCGATGTCATCTATCAGCTCACAGGCACGCTCCCGAATGGCCTCGACTACAAGGATGGAGTGATCTCGAAGGCTCCGAGCGCACAAGGACTGTCGGACGTGCTAACCCTTACGGTTACGGACGAGGCCGGAACCGTGGTGAACAGGCAGTTCAGGATCAATGTCGGCCCCGCCCTACCGTTCTCCGTCAGCTATGAACCTTCCGTGATGCGGGCGGAAAGCAGTGTCGGTCTTCCTCTGATGCCAAAGACCGTAAGTCCTCTTGGTGGCATGAGCTACGTGATCAAGTCGGGCCTTCGTCCGCTCGGGATCGACTTCAAGGACGGAGCCTTCGTCGGCACGCCCCATGAAACCGGAACCTTCCCACTGGTCGTGATCGCCACGGACAAGGGCCTCGATGATGCCGATCCGGCGGACGACAGGGCGATCGACGTCAATGTCGAGCTGAAGGTCGCGCCTTCGGAAGACATGTCATTCCCGGCGACGGACTTCACCGTCCGCAGGGGAGCACCCTTCTCGCTGCCGCTATCCGTTGAAGACGCCATGGGAGCTGTGACTTTCGCGGCTTCCTCGTCCGCCGGAATTCCCTACGATCTCGTCCTTTCTCCGGGCGGAGCACTGACGGGTTCCCTCTCCGAGTCCAAGGCGTACGACGGCATCGAAGTGAAGGCGACCGATGAATTCGGCAGGGGCGCCGAAGCCTCGCTGACCATCACGGCGGTGGACGCACTGACGGCGTCGATCGCCAGCGCCGTCGACTTCAAGCAGTACAGCGAAGGATCAGCCACGGTGGCGGCTGTCAATCCTGCGGGCCCCCTTTCCTACGACTGGGCTGCGGGATCCGCACAGCCGCCGCAGGGGATCTCGCTGGACAAGTCCACAGGCGTGATCTCGGGATCGCCGGATGATTTCGGCGACTTCCCCGGGTACCGGATTGCAGTCACGGACGCGTTCGACGGGACAACTGCCGAGACCGGAGAGTTCACGATCAGGATCGCCGAGCGCGATCCCCTCGTCCTCACTCCCCCGGCTCCGCTGGCTTTGAAGCGGTTCTCGATTGCCTCCGCCCGCGCGACCGTCGCAGATCCCGTAGGTTCGGTCGTCTACGACGTGACCCCTGACCTCCCCGTCGGCATCGCTCTCGACACGGCGTCCGGCGAGATCTCCGGCTCGTCCGACGAGATCGTTCCGTCGACCGTCCACACCCTCAAGGCGACGGACGAGAAGGCCGGCGACCTCGGCACCGACGTGAAGACGTTCACTCTCGAGGTGGCCGAGCGCGATCCACTGCAGCTAGTCGTTGCGGACAATATCGTCTTCAAGCAGCACGACGAGGACAGCAAGGGCGCGACGGCCAAGGATCCGGTCGGAGCAGTCCAGTGGACGATCTCGCCGGATCTGCCCGATGGCCTGACATTCTCGAACGGCATCATCTCCGGAACCTCGCACGAAGTGGTCGCCGCTTCGCAGTACACGATCACGGCGGTCGACTCCAAGGGTGGCGAGCTGGGGTCTGACGAGGCGACGATCTCGGTCGCCGTGGAGGAGCGCGACGCTCTCGCGCCATCCGCTCCCGACAGCTACGATTTCAACCAGTTCTTCGAGGGAGGTTTCTCGGCGACGGTCGCCAACGTTCTCGGCGCGGCCTCGTGGTCGTTCGATCCCGCTCTTCCGGACTGGATGATCGCTGCCGTGGATTCGAAGACAGGAGACCTCAAGATTTCGGGAACTCCGCAGAATCTGATGGATCCGACGAACTACGCCCTGACCGTATCCGACACCTACGACACGGCGGCGCCAAAGACGGTCTCCCTCTCGGTCGGCGAACGGAAGCCTCTCAAGATCAAAACATCGGCGGCGGACGGCCAGCCCGTCGAACTGCCGGGGCTGATTGGCTATCCCTTCACCACGAAACTCGCGGTCGACAACGCCCGTGGCGCGCTGACGTGGAAACTTGTATCCGGAATCCTTCCGGCGGACGTGACCTTTGATGAATCCAAGGGGGCCTTCAAAGGCACGGCCAGCGTCTATGGCTCCTTCCCCGGCGTCGTCATCTCCGTGGCCGACGAGAAGGGTGGCCTGGATCAGAGATCCTTCACCCTGAACATCGGGCAGGACGGAAGCCCGATTTCGATCTCGGCCACCGATCCGGCAAGGATCCACCTCGGCATGGCGGTCACGACACCAGCTCCCGCGGTGATCAATTCGGTCGGAACCGTCACATTCTCAGCGACAGGACTGGCCGGAACCGGACTGTCCATCGATCCGGCAACCGGTGTTATCACTGGAACGTCGACGGCAACGGGACAGATCAGGGCGACTGTCTATGCGACGGACATCACGCAGCGCGTTCCAGAAGTTCCAGCCGTCGTCACCATCACGGTTCTTCCGGCAATCACGGTTCAGGCTGCGTCCGAGACGGCGCTTGTCTACAACTACGATCCGGCCTCCGTCCGCCCCGCGGCCACGGAATCGGTGCCAGCGAACACCTGGTCGCTGAAATCAGGCAGGCTCCCTGCGGGCGTGACTGTCGATCCGGCAACAGGAGCCTTCGTCGGGAAGCCGAAGGAAGTCGGCACATTCGGCCCTGTCGTTCTCTCGGTGACCGACAGTCTCGGCGGAACGGGTTCCTCTGCAAACCTGACGATCAAGGTGAAGATGAACGACGATCCGATTGATCTCTCTGTCTCCGACCTGGCGACGCATGTCGGCTATGACATACGCACGCAGGTTCCGGTCTACGGAAACGAGCTCGGTACGGTCACGTTCTTCTCGCCGGACGCGTTGGCGCAGGGGCTGTCGATCGATCCGGCGACGGGCGTCATCTCTGGCAAGATCGATGACGTGCGCGACATCATCATCAACGTCTCCATCAGGGACACCGGAACGCTGCGCGTGACTTCGCAGCCGCTCAAGCTGCAGATCCTGCCGCCAGTGGAGGTCGTCCTCCCGGCGAAGATTACGGTTCTGGCGCTGGAGCAGATGGCCGCGGTTACCCCGACGGTGCAATATGCCGTCGGGACCATGGTCTGGGATGCCGTCCCGGATACCTCCAAGCTGCCGCCAGGCGTGAGCTTCGATGCCGCGACAGGTTCCTTCAAGGGAATACCGACGGATCTCGGCACGTTCGGCCCGGTGACGATCAGCGGTACCGACACGGTCGGAGGCAAGGGCGTTTCCGAGGAGATCTCGTTCGAGGTGCGCCCGGGGGCGAAGTTCATAGGTCTCGCGGACTCGGCACTTCCTGCGGGCGTGAAGCGCACCGACTGGTCGTTCGACTTCTCGACCCTTGCGACAATCGTCGGCTTCGAGGATGTGGACCTCGATTGGACGATCGCGGCACAGGGCACGAACACAGCGCCGGCAGGGTTGACCGCCAGCGGCTCTGTCCTGTCCGGGCAGCCAAACAAGTCCGGCGACTACGTAGTCTTGGTCACGCTGAAGCCAAAGGACGCCACGTCAACGATCCCCGCCGTCACCAAGGCCTATGCGCTGAAGGTGACTATCCCGGAAACCTCGATCACCCTGCCAGCATCGCTGCCGGGCGGTAAGGCGGTCGTGGCCTACAGCTATGACTTCAATTCAACGACGGTGCTCGAGAACATTCCGCTGGCGGCACTCTCGTGGACGCTTGTTCTCGACAGGGATCCGGCGACGCTTCCGGACGGAGTGCAGAACGCACTGCCGCCTGGAATGACCCTGAACACTTCAAGCACCGCGCAGAAGGGGCTTCTGAGCGGCACGCCGACTAAGGGTGGAACCTACGTATTCTCCGTGAATGCGCAGTTCAGGGATTCCGAGGAAAACGTGTCCGTCAGGGTCGAATACACGCTTGAAATCGAGGGAGCGGGATTTGCGTTCAAGTCCATCAACACGGGGAATGCGACTGCGGTCTGCGGCGTGACGACCGACGGCAAGGTCGCCTGCTGGGGCAACAACAACTACGGTCAGGCTGGAGACGGCAGCGTCGACACCTACAAGAAGGCTCCGGTCTATGTTGCCGGTCTCGAAGGGGCCAAGGCGGTGGCGGTTGGCCAGACCAGCGCCTGTGCCGTCCTGAACTCAGGGGCTGTGAAGTGCTGGGGCAGGAACAACGCAGGCCAGCTCGGTGACGGATCGGAAATGGGTACGGCCATATACTCCGCCAATCCCGTCGATGTTGTTGGCATTTCTGACGCGACTTCGATCGATGGCTATGAAAACCACTTCTGTGCTGGTCTATCCGGTGGCGGTGCAAAGTGCTGGGGCCAGGGAACTTCCCAGCAGCTAGGCAATGGCGGGAAGGTCGCGAGCAATATTCCTGTCGACGTCGTCGGCCTCTCGGGAACTGTGCGCCAGTTTGCCGTCGGCGCCTCCAGTAGCTGCGCGCTTCTCACCAACGACACCGTCTGGTGCTGGGGGGCCGACAACAACGGTGCCCTTGGCAACGGCGCGGCGACCAATCAGGCGGCACCGACCCAGATCAGCGGACTGCTTGCGACCTCGATCGGCGGCGGAGACACGCATTACTGCGTCAGCACCACCGCTGGCGAGGCGAAATGCTGGGGCCGTGGCAACAACTGGCAGCTTGGTCCTGGCACGAACATTAACGGCAACCAAGAGTCTCCTGTTCTCGTATCGGGGATGGGGTCAGGCGTTAGGTCGGTGACTGCCGGATATCTTCATTCCTGCGCGATCATGAGCACGGGCGGCGTGAAATGCTGGGGTTATGATGACGGCGGTCAGCAGGGTGACGGCACTGCAGGCGCCGGAGGTACAGTGCCTCCATACGGAGCGAACATCTCCCCAACGCAGGTTGTGGGCCTGACATCCGGCGTTGCCAGCATCACAGGGGGGCAGTCGCAGACCTGCGCAGTCATGACCGACGGCAAGGGCAAGTGCTGGGGTGCTGGTCGCGCCATCGGCAATGGCACGGGTATCTCATCGGCGGTTCCAATGGATGTCGGAACCGAATGAGGAGATTGGCGGTGACGTGACCTGGCTGGCACGTTACCGTCTTGACCCTTTGCCCGCTTGGCCGCAAGACTTTCCATCCAGATGGAGGTCGCAGATGAGATTCGAGACTCGAAGCCGCAGAGATGGGAAGTGCCTGTTCGAGACCATAGACAGGGATCTTGAGAGCGCCGTCATGAATTCGCGCAGCCACGCGCGTTTGTGCTCGATCAATCCCGATACCATCGAGACGACGGTTTCCTCCAATGGCGGACCGGAAAGCAAGGAGCTGTGGCGGTACGGCGTCGAATGGTTCGTGAACAGCGCCGACTACGCGGACATGCTGCCGGGCGCGCGATAGGCCGCACTCGTGTCCGCGAGGATGTCGAAGTCGTCGCCGAGTTCGGTCAGGCGAGCCTCGACGAGATCCAGCGTTTCATGGCTGATGACCCATTCGAAGCCCCAGCCGCCCGAGAGCTCCTGAACGGCGATCTTGCGCTCGCGCCATGCGTCGTCCTCACTGGGAGGCCGCTTGTTCAGGAAGAAGGCGATGTCCGTGGGCGAGAACTGCGACACCGCTCCGTGAACCACCCCGGTTACCTGCTTCATCGTCAGCACGGTTTCGCGCGGCAAGTCGGGATGCGCCTGCGTCAGGCGTTCGAAGAGCGCAAGGACTTCGGCGTTGCGGCTTTCGTCATCGATTGTCCGCGTGTGAATCGAGAACAGTCTCGCCTGGATTGCGGCATGATCATCACCGAGCACGTCCGAGTAGCTTCTGTGGATTTCCGGAAGCCCGAGCTTCAGTCCCCAGAACCTGGAGGGCGCGTTGTACTCTCCATACGGGGCATACCCCGACTCCGGGACATATTTCAGCGTCGGGGTCTCGTGGGGATGCGCCATGACGAAGGCGGGATGATCCCTGGCGCGCATCTTCGGCATCAGAGCGCCTTGTCTGCGAGCGAGGCGCGGACGCGGGGGTCGTAGTCGGCCTGTGCCGCGGCCTTGGCGGCTTCGAAAGTGTCGTATTCGACCGGGGCGCCGTCGGTGAAGGCGAGACGAAGCGCGTATCGGTCTCGCGTCGTGAAGATCCGGTATGCCGATCCAAAGGGAGTGGTGGCGCGCCAGTATGCGTTGCCGTTGCTGTCGGCATCTTCGGGAACGAGCCACACCAGCTCATCGACCTTGAAATCTCCGGCGGCGGGAGGAGTGGCGACACGTCGGCGGATGATCTTGAGCACGGCCGAATTGTATTTGCAGTTGGCTGTCCAGCGGTCAACCGGGATCCAGAACTGGCACGCATCGTCGGGATTCTCGTCGGTGGGCTCGATCTGCTCGCCGTCGACCAGGAAGCGATAGGTAGCGCCTTCCTCGACGGCCGGCGGCTTGCTGGCGGGCTGATGAAGACATTCGAGGTCGTTGGCGATCTCGTTGAGGTGCGCCCAGTTGAATTTCTGTTCGCCGCCGATCGGGCGCTCTTCGACGGAAAGATAGCGCAATGCTTCGACGGCTTCTCTGACGCAGCGGATGGTCATGGCCGGCTTCCCGGAGCGGCGTTCCGCTGGATTGCTCTAAGGTCGTCGAGCTGCTCCTGCGTGAGGTGGTGGCGGGCAACGCCGGAAGGGATCGTGGTCATCCGTGAATGCTCGCCCTTCGGCAGCCAGTGGGTCGCGAAGATGCCGCGCTCATCGAGCCTGTTCACGGCCCCCGGCAGCGTCACGCCAAGTTCGATGATTTCTCCATCGTGCGCGTAGGCAAAAGTGCCGTCGCTCTGGCGCTGGACAATGCAGACCGGGTTTTCGGGATCGTATTCCATGATGCTTTCCTTCATGCTCGCAGCAAGGCTTCGCGATCGGCGCGGATCTGCTTCAGCGGGATCGCGCAAAGATGATCCAGCGCCTTGTCGAAATCGTGCTGCGTCCATGGGAAGCGCACTTCGGCGCCGACGGAATTCGCCCATCGGTCGAACTGTCCGTCACAAATCATGCAGAAGTCGCCATCTGAGGATAGCCGGATCTGGCGCGTGCGTCCGTCGACTTCGAGCATCCCGTAGAGATAGCCCTCGTCGTAGGTCGTGACGGTGATCTCGCGGCTGTAGCCCTTGGCCCAGTCAAGCAGGTCGTATTTCGACACCTTGCCGAATGTCTTCTTCTTGCCCATCAGGCACTCCTTATCAGATTTCGATGACGAGCTGCGGCTTGAAGCCGCTGACCTCGTCTCCATAGCCCTGCGGATTGCAGACGACGCGCGTGTCCCCGACCATGTAGTCGAAGAAGTCGTGCGTGTGCCCGTGGATCCACAATGCCGGCTGGCGGTGTTCGATCAGCTCGCTCAGATCCGAGCAGAACCCGGCCGAGAGCAGGTCGCCCCGGAAGCGTTCATGGATCGAGAGCGGATGCGGCGCATGGTGCGTGACGACGACCGTCTTGCCATCGAACGGCATCGCAAGTGCGGCCTCGAGGAACGAGACCGAGTTCGAGTGCCTCGTCATCGTGTGCTGAGGCCTGAACTTCTCGAACGGCTTCTTGCGGTACTTGATCTGCTTGTAGTCGTTCATCGCGCCCTGGGCATGCAGGACGGCGAGAGGCTGCTGCCCCATGACCGAGAAGTCCGTCCAGAGCGTGCATCCGAGAAAGCGAACCCCGTCGATGACCTTGATGTCGTTCTCGAGCAGATGAACGCGGTCGTGGAGCTTGTTCTCGGCGAGTCCTTCGGCATGCCATTCGAGATAGCTGCCCTTGTAGTACTCGTGGTTGCCCGCGACATAGACCGCCTGCATGCGCGGCGCGACGTTCTCGGAAAGCCACTGGATCCCGCCCTTGACCGAACGCGTCAGGTCGCCCGCGCAGACGAAGACGTCCGCCTCCGGCAATGCGAATGCCGGGTCGACGCCGTAGATTTCCTGATGCTGGTCGGACTGGATGAAAAGCTTCATGGCAAAGGTCTAGTGCGAAGGGACATTCGTGTCAACAATTATGACAGCGAATCCTTCAAAGGCAACCACCACCCCGTTCCCGATTGACGCTTCGCCGCTGGTTGCCCGATGCTGTCAGGGATACATGAGATGGAGGGCTGAATGACCCGATACACTGACAAGGACGGCGGAGTGTGGTTCGATGACGAAACCGTCGCGCGGCTGGCGAAAATGGCGGCGGAGGTCGAGAGCGGTTCCGTGCCTTTCGTCTGCGTCAGCGCCTTGAGCCGCGAGGAGCTGTGGGAGTATTTCTTCGGTGATCCGTCGGCCGAGATCCTCTCAAAGCTGCGGCACGTCAACGTCAGCGATCTGGACTAGGCAGGGTCAGGCCTCCGTGCAGGTTCTCTCCGGTTCCATGACCTGGTCAGGACTCCGAGGCCGGAACCCACGGGATACGGGGCATCTCCGACCGAATGGCGTCCGTCGTTACGTAACGCACCCACGGGAAGCCGTGGTGGCATTCAATCCCGGCGCCGATGATTGTGCGAACCAGAGGAGACCGTCATGTATACGCGCGAAGAGATCGAAAAGCAGGTTGCCTCCGACTACGAGGCTGTCGCGGGCAAGGTCGTCCTCGTCAGGATGGTCGAGTGCAACCACCCCGAATACGGCAACATCACCGTGGTCTGCGATCCCCCTGCCATCGCGAGGATCGAGCCCTATGCTGAAGGAGCGGCCAGCGACCTCGTCCGGCGCTGGATGGACTGGGAGAACTGCGACCCGGTCTACGACATCTCCATCCTCGAGGACCATCCGGCCTTCGCCGAGGTGAACGCACGGCCATCATGGGTCTATGGAACCTCGCGGTGGCTCGCTGGCGGCACGTATCCCGCGTTCTTCACTGTCGCGGACGAGGCCATGCAGGAGCGGTACCGCGATGCGGAGCCGATCGAGTATCCGGAGATGGAGCGGGCCACGGCCCCGTTTCCGTCCGCGCCCATCGGCTGATAAGTTAGTTTCTGACTAAAGAAAAAGGCCCTCACTTGCGTGAAGGCCCCGTTCGCCCCGACAGGCTTGCATTCTCAATGGT
>RCUP01000706.1_pt1 | contig 23506 bp, 23 predicted proteins | sample 2166341 | NCBI WGS metagenome assembly RCUP01 (sample SAMN09932325, study PRJNA488358) | compost metagenome | isolation source: compost soil in succinonitrile-enriched | place: Germany: Experimental Botanical Garden | reverse complement strand
CGGCGGCAGCGTCGGTGGCGGCGGCGTCGGCGGTGGCGGCGGCGTCCGTGGCGGTTGCAGCGGCGTCGGTGGCGTCGGCAGCGGCGTCTTCAGCCTTGTCGGTGGCGGCGGGTTGGCAAGCAGCCAGGGCCAGAGCGGCGGCCGAAGCGGCGATCAGAGCGGTGATGCGCATAGTAGTAATCCTTCAGAAGGTAAGGCGAGATCATGAACCCTCGCTGAGGGGGAGATAACGGGATCGTGAGCGAATCCGCAAGCGAAATTCTCACGGGTTCGTGAAGTCCTGTTATCCGCTCGCCAAAAGGGCCGCTCCGACGCTGATCGGAGCGGCCCCTGGCCGGCTTTTGAGGGCCGAAGTTTTTTAGTTTGCGGCCGGGGCCGGGGCGGCCGGAGCGGGCGCCGGCGTCATGGCGGCGCCGGCGGCGTCAGCGGCCTTTTCGGTTGCGGCGCCGGCCGAGGCGGCGGCGTCGGTAGCGGCGCCCGCGGCGGCGGCGGCGGCGTCAGCGGCGGTCGCGGCGGCGTCGGTGGCCGTGTCGGCGGCGGCGTCAGCGACAGCGGCGTTTTCTTCGGTCTTGGGCGCCGGTTGCTGGCAGGCGGCCAGCGAGAGGGCGCTGAGGCCCGCGGCGACGATCATCAGGCGACGGATGGTCATGAGACTATAGCCCCTTCGATTTCAGGAATCCGACGGGACAGCCCCGCCGATACAAGGCGTAGCGCGAGATTGCAGGGTTCGACAAGCCCGATCCGGCGGGCGCGAGGCCGGGGGGCTTTCCCTGGGCACGCGAACGTGACCCGGCGAGAAACGGCGTGAGCGATCCGTGTTTCGTCGGGGGCGGGTCGGGATCAGGCGTCCATCGGCGCGGCGGCCAGGGCTTCTTCCATCTCGGTGAAGGAGGGCTGGGCCGTCGAAGGGATGTCGCCACGGCCGATCTCGACCGAGATCTGGGCGGCGTTGCCGTGCAGGTGGGCCACCAGCACCGAGCGGATGATCTTGTAGTAGGAGGCTTCCTCATCGACGATCGCGCTCAGGCGGGCGGCGAAGGGGCCGACCAGGCCATAGGCCAGGAAGACGCCGAGGAAGGTGCCGACCAGGGCGCCGCCGATCATGCCGCCCAGGACTTCCGGCGGCTCGGTGATCGAGCCCATGGTCTTCACGATGCCGAGGACGGCGGCGACGATCCCCAGGGCAGGCAGGCCGTCGGCCAGGTTCTGCAAGGCGTGAGCCGGGGCCAGGGCCTCGTGGTGGTGCTTCTCCAGCTGCTTTTCCATGGCGTCCTCGATCTGATGCGGATCTTCGAGGTTCATGGTCATCATCCGCAGGGTGTCGCAGATGAAGTCGGTGGCGAAGTGGTCCTTCAGCACCTTGGGATATTTCTGGAAGATGGTGCTCTCGGCCGGCTTTTCGATGTGGCTTTCCAGGGCGATGACGCCCTTGGACTTCATCGTCTTGGTCAGCTGGAACAGCAGGGACAGCAAGTCCTTGTAGTCCTGCTTCTTCCACTTGGGGCCGGCGAAGGTCTTGCCCAGGCCGCCGAGCGAGCCCTTGATGACCGGCATGCTGTTGGAGATCAGGAAGGCGGCGACGCCCGCGCCGCCGATGGCCATGAACTCGTGCGGCAGGGCGTGCATGATGACGCCGAACTTGCCGCCCGCCAGGACGTAGCTGCCGAACACCATGGCGAACAGCAGGACAATGCCGATAATCTGGAACATGGGGTGGTCGGACGTCCTGGAGGAGAAGGCTCAGGACGCCCGTTATCGGCGTTAATGCTTAAGGGCGGGTTTCACTCTCCCTCCCCGTTCGGGGAGGGTGGTCGCGCTGCGACCGGGTGGGGAGGGCGGGGTGACACGAAGCGCGGCGCTTGATTTGCCCAGCCGCCCCCACCCGACCTCGCCCCCAGGGGCTCGGCCACCCTCCCCCAAGTGGGAGGGAGAATTCTTGCCTACAGTCGCGTCGTGCCGTCGATGATGGCCTGATAGGCCTTGGCGGTCAGTTTCTGATAGCCGGTCTTGCCGCCGCGCACATAGACGGGGCCCGTGACCTTTTCCAGATCGAAGCCGTCGGCGACCAGATCGACCTTGCGGTACTTGAAGGTGCCGGTGGTCTCGGCGGACTTCATCAGGCGCAGGAAGACGGGGCGGGCGTAGGGCGGCAACTGCTCGTCGGCGTAGGCGGCGAAGGCGGCGGCGTCGAACTTGCCCTCGAGCACCAGGGCGGCCATGCCCGCCTTGCCTTCCTGGCCAGGGACGGAAACGCCATAGGCGATGACTTCCTGAACGCCGGGGGCGTCATGCAGGCGCTGCTCGACCTCGGCGGTGGAGACGTTCTCGCCCTTCCAGCGATAGGTGTCGCCCAGGCGGTCCATGAAGTAGAAATAGCCGTCGCGGTCCTGACGCATCAGGTCGCCGGTGCGGAACCAGCGGTCGCCCTTCTTGAAGACGTCGGTGAGGATCTTCTTTTCCGAGGCCTTCTTGTCGGCGTAGCCCGAGAAGTCGTGGCGGATGTCGGCGGCGATCTGGCCGATGGCCTCGCCCGTTTCACCGACCGAGACCAGCTGGCACATGCCGTCGGCGCGACGCAGGGGCTCGCCCGTTTCCGGGTCCAGCGCGATCAGGCGGATGTTGATCTGCGACTTCAGATAGCCGGGCACGCGACCGATGGCGCCCGCCTTGCCGTCGAAGTTGAACAGGGAGACATTGCCCTCGGTGGAGCCGTAGAACTCCATGATGTCCTTGATGCCGAAGCGCTTCTGGAACTCGGACCAGACGTCGGGACGCAAGCCGTTGCCAAAGGCCAGCCGCAGCTTGTGGGCGCGCTCGTCCTCGTTGGGCGGGCAGTTGACCAGATAGCGGCACAGCTCGCCGATATAGACGAACATGGTGGCGCCGGAGGTCTTTACGTCGGGCCAGAAATGGGTGGCGGAGAAGCGGCGGCGAATGATCATCCGCCCGCCGTTCAGCAGGATCGAGCCGACCCCGACCAGGCCGCCGGTCGAGTGATAGAGCGGCAGGCAGTTGTAGAGGGCGTCCTTGGTCGTCGAGGCCGTGGCCCCGGCGAAGGCGCGCATATAGGTGCGGGCGCGCGAATGAGGGATGCGCGCGGCCTTGGGCAGGCCGGTGGTGCCCGAGGTGAAGATGAACAGGGCCGTGTCGCGATTGGTCAGGCCGCTGCGCAGGCCCTTGTCCGGGCGCACCGAGGAGGCGCTGCGCACCGCGTTGTCGATGTCGCGGCGGTCGTTGGTTTCGTCCTCGTCGGCCAGGCCGTGGACCCAGCTCATCAGGTTGCGGTCGACGAAGGGGCGGGCGTCTTCCACCGCGCGCCAGCAGTCCTGATCCGTCACCACGTTGAAGGCGTTGGAGATGGTCAGGCAGTGGGCCAGGGCCTGACCCGTCAGATTGGTGTTGATCAGGGCCGTGGCCACGCCGACCTTGGAGAAGCCGAACCAGGCGGCCAGGTATTCGACCCGGTTGTGCATGACCAGGGCGATGACGTCAGAGCGCTTGAGGTTGCGCGCCTTGGCCCAGTGGGCGTAGCGGTTGGCCAGGGCGTCCAGCTCGCGATAGGTCAGGCGGCGGGTTTCGTCCTCGAGCGCGACGTTGTCGGGAAACTTGTCGACGGCTTCCTCGATGTCGTCACAGACCAGGACGTCGCTGTCGAGGGTGATGGGCTTGATGCGCTTCAGGAGGCGGTACAGCCCGCTCGCGAACCTGATATCGCGCCGGATGTTCGCTGCCAGACCCATGGTTGCGCCGCCTCTTCCCGAAATTCGTCTTTTAACGGTGATGAACGGGAGGCGGCGACGGGTCAACAGGTCGAAGCGGCGCATCGCCACAATGTTTCGGGAATGCGATGCTTGGGCCTCGCTTTGCGTGACGCAGGGTAAGGTTCTTGCGCGACGTTACGTCAACCGGGGCCGGACCAGAGGCAAGCAAGGGCGCCAGGGATGACAGTCGTATGACTTGATCATGCTTTCGCCTGAACTGTGGCGGGGATGGTGTTTCTTCGAGGCGAGGACGTTATTCGCGGAACCTTGCTTTTTTGACCAGTGTTGTGGGGACCTGGATAAGGAGAAGACATCATGTCCGTGACCTATACCGATCAGGTTCGCCCCGCCGCCGCCCGTATCGACGGCGAGGCCTATGTGCCGGTCTATGCCCGCAGCGGCGCACGCAAGTCGAACAAGCCCTTCAAGACCTGGATGATCCTGGCGCCCCTGGGGGCGCTGGTCGTCGGCGGCGCGGCGGCGGCCATGCTGATGCAGCCTGCCGAGACGACCCCGCCGGAGGCGACGCCGTTGGCGCCAGCGACCGTGGCGCCTGAGATGTCACCGCTGACGGCGGCCACGATCCCCATGGAGACGCCGACTGATCTGGCGACTGCGCCCCTGCCGCCGTCCGACCTGGCCCCGGCAGCGCCTAGGGCGGCCTCCTCGTCGGGCGCCCGGACGGCCCCGGCCCGGACCGCACCGGTCGCGCCGCGTGTCGCTGCGCCGGCTGTGACGCCGACCCCGGCGGTTGAGGCGCCGGTTCCGGCGGGTCCGCAGCCCTATCTGTCGGTCGCGCCCCAGACGACTACGCCCCAGACGGCCACGCCCCAAGCGCTCGCGCCGATGACCGAAGCCCCGGCGGCGCCCGTCGCGTCGTCCGCCGCCCCGGCGCCCATCGTGATCATTCCGACGACCTGATCGCGGCAAGACCCAAGAAGGAAAGGCCCGGTTCGCGCCGGGCCTTTTCGCTGTTCAGGGGCGGGCGGGTGTGACGCGCCAGATGACATTGCCAACGTCGTCGGCCACCAGAAGCGCGCCCGAGCGGACGCCCAGCACCCCGACCGGGCGGCCCATGGCCTCGCCCTTCTCGTTGCGGAAGCCGGTCAGGACGTCTTGAGGCGGACCCGCCGGCTTGCCGCCTCTGAAGGGGACGAAGATGACCTTGTAGCCGGCGGGCGGGTTGCGGTTCCATGAGCCGTGCTGGCCGATGATGGCCCCGTTGCGCCACTGGGGCATCAGGGCGCCGGTATAGAAGGTCAGGCCCAGAGAGGCGGTGTGAGAGCCGAGGGCGTAGTCGGGCTTGATGGCTTTCGCCACCATGTCGGGGCGCGGCGGCTGGACCCGCGCATCGACCGTCTGGCCGTAGTAGCTCCACGGCCAGCCGTAGAAGCCGCCGGGCGTGACCGAGGTCATGTAGTCGGGCACCAGGTCGTCGCCGATCTCGTCGCGCTCATTGACCGAAACCCAGAGGCGGCCGTCCTCGGGGTTCCAGGCCATGCCGACGGGGTTGCGCAGGCCCGAGGCGAAGACGCGGCGGGCGCCGGTAGCCGGGTCGATCTCCAGCACGGCGGCCCGGTCGACTTCCTCGTCCAGCCCGTTCTCGCCGACGTTGGAGTTGGAGCCGACGCCGACATAGAGTTTCGACCCGTCCGCCGAGGCGACCAGGCTCTTGGTCCAGTGGTGGTTGCGGCCGGCGGGCAGGTCCGCGACCTTGACCGGCGTCGCGGTGATCTGGGTCTGGCCGGTCTGGTAGGGGACGGCGACCACGGCGTCGGCGTTGGCGATGAACAGGCGGTCGCCGACCAGGGCCATGCCGAAGGGCGAGGTCAGGCCGGACAGGAAGACGGTCTTCGTCTCGGCGACGCCGTCGCCGTCGCCGTCGCGCAGCAGGGTGATGCGGTTCGCGCTGGGCACGCCCGCGCCCGCCTTGCCCATGACCAGGCCCTGAATCCAGCCGCGCAGCCCGCCCTTCTTGTCGTCCGGCTTGGGCGGGGCGTTGCTTTCAGCGACCAGGACGTCGCCGTTGGGCAGTTCATAGAGCCAGCGGGGGTGGTCCAGGCCTGTGGCGAAGGCGTTGACCGCCAGCCCCTGGGCCGCGACCGGGGTGCGGCCCTCGGGCCAGCCGACGGCGGGGGCGATCTTGACGGTGGGGATGCGTTGAGGCCGGGCCTCGGGCAGTTGCGGGGCGGCGCCGTAGCCGACGCTTTCCGGCAGAGCGCTTTCCGTGCCGCAGGCGGCGAGCGCTGTCAGCAGGGGCAGGGCGGCGACGAGGCGGCGACGGCTCATGGACAAGTTTCCTCAGCGTTCGGGCAGGGCGGGGAACTCCAGTCGGCTGACATCATAGCCCAGTTCGCCCGCCCGTCGCGTCAGGTGCGCCAGCTGGTCGGGGGTGGGGACCTCGCGGGTATAGATGAACAGCTTGTCGAAGGTCGGGTCCGACGAGATGAACCAGCTGTAGTCCTCGGCCCGGTCCAGCACCCAGTAGTCCCAGGTAATGAAGCCCCACAGGTATTTGACCCGCAGCTTGGCGTTCATGCCGGGGTCGAGGATTTCGCCGCGGCCCTCGATAGCCTTCTCGCGGCCCTGGGGCGTCCCGACCTGGCAGGTGTCGCGCACGTCGACGCGGGTCGGCGCGGTCAGGGCATAGATACTGGCCCCGGCCACGCAGCCGTCGGTGATCTTCATGGGCAGGCGCGCCACTTCGTGCCAGCGGCCCGACCACAGGCGTTCGGCGTCGACGGGTTTCAGTGGCTGGGGCGCGCGGGTTTCGCTCATGGACGGGGCCGTGGCGCAGGCGGCCAGGGTCAGGACCAGCATCAGAACCAGGGCGGCGGCCGGCGCCGCAACGGCGAGGCGACGCAGGGGCAGGGCGGCGACGGGCATGGGAGCCTCCGTGTGACGAACACAGGTTTACGTCCGCCGTTCCCTGTCGGATGACTTCACGCTGGGAATACATGTCGGCGGCGGGGTCTTGAGCACGCCGCCACGCCTGCCTATCTGCCAAGCCTCGCCGGGAGGGGCCATGCCGTCAGTCATCACCATCAAGGGTCTGACCAAGACCTACAAGTCCGGCCATCAGGCGCTGAAGCCCATCGATCTGGAGATCGAGAAGGGCGAGATCTTCGCCCTGCTGGGGCCGAACGGGGCGGGCAAGACGACGATGATCTCCATCGTCTGCGGCATCGTCACGCCCTCGACCGGGACAGTGATCGCCGACGGTCACGACATCCAGAAGGACTATCGCGCCGCCCGCACCAAGATCGGCCTGGTGCCGCAGGAACTGACGACGGACGCGTTTGAAACCGTCCTGGCCACCGTCACCTTCAGCCGGGGCCTGTTCGGCAAGGCGCCGAACCCGGCCCATGTGGAGCGGGTCCTGCGCGACCTGTCGCTGTGGGACAAGAAGGACGCCAAGATCATGACCCTGTCCGGCGGGATGAAGCGCCGCGTCATGATCGCCAAGGCCCTGAGCCACGAACCCGAGATTCTGTTCCTGGACGAGCCGACAGCGGGCGTGGACGTGGAGCTGCGCCGCGACATGTGGGGTCTGGTGCGCCAGCTGCGGGATCAGGGCGTCACCATCATCCTGACCACCCACTATATCGAGGAGGCCGAGGAGATGGCCGACCGGGTGGGGGTCATCCTCAAGGGCGAGCTGATCCTGGTCGAGAAGACCGCGACCCTGATGCGCAAGCTGGGCAAGAAGACCCTGACCCTGAACCTGCAGGAGCCGATGACGGTCATTCCGCGGGAACTGGCCGAATGGGACCTGAGTTTGCAGAACGAGGGCGGGGAGCTGGAATACGCCTTCGACGCCCACGCCGAGAAGACCGGGGTGCCGTCGCTGCTGCGCCGCCTGTCTGATCTGGGCATCGCTTTCAAGGATCTGAACACCCGCCAGAGCTCGCTGGAAGACATCTTCGTCAGCCTGGTCCACCGCGACGGGGAGAGCGCGTGATGACGTTCAACGGACATGGCGTCTGGGCCATCTATCGTTTCGAGATGGCGCGGGCCCTGCGCACCCTGTGGCAGTCCATCGTCACCCCGGTGATCACCACGGCGCTGTACTTCGTCGTCTTCGGCGGGGCCATCGGCAGCCGGATGGAAGAGGTCGGGGGCGTGCCCTATGGCGCCTTCATCGTGCCGGGCCTGATCATGCTGAGCCTGTTCACCCAGTCGATCTTCAACGCCAGTTTCGGCATCTATTTCCCGAAATTCACCGGCACCATCTATGAGATCCTGTCGGCGCCCGTCAGCCCGCTGGAGATCGTCATCGCCTATGTCGGGGCGGCGGCGACCAAGTCGGCGGTGCTGGGCCTGATCATCCTGGCCACGGCGGCGCTGTTCGTGCCCTTGCAGATCCTGCACCCCTTCTGGATGCTGGCCTTCCTGATCCTGATCGCCACCACCTTCAGCCTGTTCGGCTTCATCATCGGGGTCTGGGCGCAGAATTTCGAACAGTTGCAGATGATCCCCATGCTGATCGTCACCCCCCTGACCTTTCTGGGCGGGGCCTTTTATTCGATCGACATGCTGCCGGACGGCTGGCGCACCGTGACGCTGTTCAACCCGGTGGTCTATCTGATCTCGGGTTTCCGCTGGGCCTTCTACGGCATAGGCGACGTCAGCGTGGGGCTGAGCCTGACGGCCACGCTGGGCTTCTTCTTCGCCTGTCTGGCGGTGGTGGGCTGGATCTTCAGGACGGGCTATCGTCTGAAGAACTGAGGTCAGTTTCGCGCGTCACGAAACCGCCGAACTCGCTCAGCAGTTTGAGGGTCTGCCGACCCTCCTCGTGATGCGCGCCGTCCGGCGCGGGAGCCCGAATGTCCGACGCCGACGACAAGTCTGTTCCCTTCGCCCGCCGTCAGGTGGTCTGGGGACGCCCGCCACAGACCACCTTCATGGCCGGACCTCTGCCGCGCGGGACAGGCCTGATGCCGCCGGTCGCGCCGCCGCCCAGAACTGAAGCGACGAAGCCTGTGGCGGCGCCCGCCGCTCCGCGCCCGGCCCCGCGTCCCGCGTCGGGGAACGTGCTGGGAGGCTCGCTGGTGCCGCAGCGACGGGCGGCTCCGCAGGGCGTCGCGCCGAACTTCCTCACGGCCCCGGCGCCGGTCGCGCCCCAGCCTCAAGGGCGCCCTCAGCCCACGCGGGCGGCCGCGCCGGTCGCTCCGGCGGGGGCGGTTGACGCCACGCCGCGTCCTCTGCCGCCGGTTCAAGTCCCCGCCGCGCCGCTCGCCGCGCGCCCGCCGGAGCCTGCGTCCATGCCGGTCGCGCCCCGGCCTGCGCCACAGCCAGCGTCGCAGCCCGCCGCTGCCGTCGCGCCGACGGGCGCTCGCGCCGCGCCGCGCCGCGCCGCCAACCGCACGCCCCTCTACATCGCCGCCGCCGCCGTGGTGGTGATCGGCGCGCCGATCGCCACCTGGCTGATCACGCGCTCCAACAGCGAACCGGCGCCGGAAGCGCCGTCGGCGGCTTCGGACGTTTCGTCGCTGGAGGTTGTAGCGCCCGCTGCGGCCCTTCCGGCGAGCGGGATCGTCGCGGCGACGACAGGCGAGGCCTTGCCGAGCGCTGCGCCTGTGACCGGGACGGCGACGATCGCCCGACCACCGGTCGCGCCGCGCCGGGCGCCCGCGGCCGCTTCGGCTGAAACCTTGGCCGCCAATACAGCCGCGCCCGTCGTCGCGCCGCCGCCGGTGGTCGCCCCCGCTACGCCTCCGCCGGTCGTGGTGATCGCGCCGACGCCTGAACCGGCCCCGCCTGCTGGTCCGGCGCCGACGGTCGCCCGTCCGGCGCAAAGCGACCCGAACGCCCCGGTCGTCACCAGGCCTCAACCTCTGGACTAGGCCGGGAAGGCCGACTTCATCGAAGCGTCAGGTATCCGCGTTCGACCATGCGGCGCAGGGCCTCGTAGGCCTCGGCCAGTTCCTCGTAGGCGGTGCGGGCGGCGGTGAGGCGGGCGGTCTGGTCCACCGTCACGGCCGAGCCGGATTCGGACAGGCGCAGGGCCTCGGCGGCCCAGCGGGCGCGGGCGTTGGCGGTCAGGACGGCCAGCTTCTGGAAGGTTCCGGTGTTGACCTGCGACAGGGTCTGGCTGATGACCTCGCGGTTCGATACGAAGGCGGCGTAGTCGATCTGCTCCAACTGGCCGCGCAGGCGGCGCTGCTCCTGCGGGTCCAGATCCTGGGGCTCGAAATGGTCGCGCTGGCGACGGTAGCTCTGGGTCAGCACGGTCGACATGGCAGGCTCCACAAGGACGTCGGGCTAGAGGCTGCGCTGTTCCGGTTAACGGGTCGTTTGCGAAGGGCCGGTCGGCGCCAGCTTCAGCCGCTCGCGGTCGGGGGCGCCCAGGCCGCGCGGGCAGGCCATGGGCTGGTAGGTCTTGGAGTAGCAGAGGCGGGCTTCGCGGAACCAGCCGTCGGTGGTGGCGATGAAGACGCCGTTGCGCGGCAGGCCGGGGTTGGCGGCGACGAAGGCGTCGCGGATGGCGCCGGCGGTCAGGCGCTCGGCCGGGATGGCCTCCAGGTCGGGCTTGTTCAGGCCGTTCCACATGCGGGCGGCCTGTTCGAAATAGGCCTCGGGGCTGTCCCAGCCGCAGGTCCCGTGGGCGGCCCATTCGTGCTGCTGCAAGGACGGCGAGGGGGTCATGCAGAAGTGCTTCTTCACCGTCGCGACCGGGATGGCCGGGCCCGGAGCGGCGCAGTAGCGCGGGTGCTTGTTGTCCGCGCCATTGGGCCAGAGGCCGTGCAGGGTCAGGCCGAACTGGTTCCGGGCGCACTGGTAACGTTCATCCGGGTAGTCCTTGCCCGAGCGGCAGGCCTGGGGCGACCAGCTGACGGCCAGCATGTTGAAGGCGACCGGCACGTCGGCGGCGACCTCGTCGGCGGGCGGCGTATAGGGGCGGGCGGGGGTCAGGTCGGCGGGGACGGCGCAGGTCGCGCCCTCGGTCGCAGCGGTCATGACCGGGGACGACAGGCGCGGCTCGCAGGCGGCCAGCAGCAGGGCGGCGCCCATAATGGCGCCCGAGACGCGGGACTGGATCAGCAGGGTCGGCCGCATCAGGGGCTCCGGTCGGGTCGGCAGGAAAAATCGACGCCTAAACGCTTCCCGCCATGCGGTCGAGACGGAACCCGGCGCCCGTCTCGCCCATTGATAAGCGTGAGCATAAATGGGGAGCCTGTCATGCCCGAACAAACCGCCTTTGAAACCGCTCTGGAAGAGGCGATCGCCCTGTTCGAACAGGGCGAGGCGATGAACCAGGCCCGCTTTGACGAACTGCTGGCCGAGCTGGAGGCGCGGCGCCCCGAACTGGAGGCCGTGCCCGAGGACGATCCCCGCGCGGCGCAGGCTCGGGCCTTGCAGGCCCGCGCCAACGAACTGGAACGTCGCGCCGCCGTGGGCCACGGCCAGATGGATGAGGTCAACACCCTGCTGACGCCGCTGATGGGGCGCAAGGGGGCGTAAGGCCGCGCGCTCAAGCCGCCCGAAGGGCGTAGCGCACAAACAAAGCAGGGGCTGGCGCCGGTAATCAGCAACACTATATGGTGCGGATAACACGTCCGAGGAACCGCCATGACCGACGCCGACGCCGCCTTGAAAACCCTGAAGATCGACTTCGTCTCGGACGTGGTCTGCCCCTGGTGCGTGGTGGGGCTGGGCGGACTGACGACGGCCTTGGACAAGCTCAAGGGCGAGGGCGTCGCGGCGGACATCACCTTCCAGCCATTCGAGCTGAACCCGCAGATGGCGCCCGAGGGCGAGAACATCGTCGAGCACATCGGCGCCAAGTACGGCTCCACCCCCGAACAGTCGGCCCAGAACCGCGAGATGATCCGCGCCCGCGCCGCCGAGGTCGGCTTCGACATGCGGATGGGGCCTGACAGCCGCATCTGGAACACCTTTGACGCCCACCGCCTGCTGCACTGGGCCCATGAGACGGCGCCGGAGAAGCAGGAGGCGCTGAAGCGCGCCCTGTTCACCGCCCACTTCACCGAGAACCGCAACCTGACCGACGCCGGGGTCCTGACCCAGGCCGCCGAGGCGGCCGGGCTGGACCGGGCCGAGGCGGGCGAGGTCCTGGCCTCGGGCCGGTATGCGCAGGAGGTGCGCGCCGCCGAGGAGCTGTGGCGGGCGCGGGGGATTACGTCGGTCCCGGCCGTGGTGGTCGAGGGCAAGTACCTGATCAGCGGGGGGCAGCCGGCGGCGGCGTTTGAAGAGGCGCTGCGGAAGATTGCGGGGGAAAGCTGACGTCCTTCTCCCCTTGTGGGAGAAGGTGGGCGAGCGAAGCGAGGTCGGATGAGGGGTCTTGCTGAGGCCTGATGTCCTGGCTGTTTCTTCTGTCGCGAGACCCCTCATCCGACCTTTACGGGCCACCCGTCGTTAGCTCGCGATGCGAGCTTCCTCCACCCACAAGGGGAGAAGGGAGGGGAGGCGGCGCCTCCTCCCCCGAAAAAACAGAGTCCAATTCGTCTGAATCGTCTGAAATCAGCCCCTCGGGATCGAGGCGGGCCTTGAGGGCGGTCAGGCGGGCTTCGATGGCGATGCGGCCGGCGTGGTCGTCGGGGGAGAGGAGGGCGGCGTCGCGGGCGACCTCGGCGACGGCCTTCAGGTCGGCTTCCAGCGTGGCGGCGGGGTCGGGTTCAGGCTCCGGCGCAGAGTCCGGCGTGGGGGCGGCCAGAAGGGCGGGGTCGCTGAGCGCGCGCCAGGTGCGCAGCCAGGAGGCGGCCTCGGCGGCGCGGCCGCGCTGCAGGGCGCGGTTCAGGCGCATCAGGGCCTGGGCCGCCATCTGGGTCAGGTCGGGCGGGGCGGCGTCGGGGGTCTCGTCCTGCGGATCGGGCCAGACGTCCTCGACGTCGCTGCGGCGCCAGCCCTCGCGCGCGGCGCGGGCGCGCAGGGTGCCCGACTTCAACTGATAGCGGTCGCAGACGGCCTCGGCCGTGTCCCCGGCCAGATAGTCGCGCCGCGCCGCCGCCCAGACCGCGTCCGAGCGCACGCGATAGCCCGCCGTTTGCGTGGGGTCGGGAGAGCGGTCGGGATCGGGCGAGAGGCCGGGGTCCGGGCGGTCGTCGGGATCGTCGTCATCGAGGACGGGCCGCACATGGTCGGGGATGTAGCTGATGTCGCCCAACTCATCCTGCTCCCACCGCCCGGACCGGATCACCCGAGGCTCGCCCTCGTGCCAGTAAGTCTCGTCGCCCATCTCGCCTCCTCCTGCCTGTGGCGAGGAGGTTGGGGGACAGGTGCGTCAGGATCGGACGGGGGTTGTGAAGCACTTTCTTCCCCATTCCGTGGGGAAGTGCATCGACGGCTCAGTTCAGGACGCGATTGACGCCTACGCGTTCAAGCTCGCCCAGAGCCAAAAAACAACGCTACATCGAGAATCATTTATAGATAAGATTCTCGACGCTGCCGGATATCTGACTGAAAATGCTACGATACACACGTGTAGAATTTCACCGATTCAAAGCTTTTAAAAGCTTTAGTTTGAGTTTGAGGAATTTCAATATTGTTGTAGGCCCCAACAACGCTGGAAAATCAACAGTGTTGGCGGCATTTCGTATTTTGTCTGCCGGTCTTAGAAAAGCTAATAGTCGGCGACCGACTTTTATCAAATTTAACAGATCAACTGTAAGGGGGTATGACGTCGACTTGGCGTCAATATCTGTTGCTGAGGAAAACCTATTCTACAATTACGATGATGATGAACCGGCGTGGGTGAAGTTCACTCTTTCGAATAAGAGCTCTCTTACGTTGTATTTCCCTGAGAGGGAGGTTTGCTACCTTATCCCTGATGGTGCTGATCGTGTCATTGAGACGCCTTCAGCGTTCAAGAAATACTTCAATTGCCCCATTGGTTTTGTGCCGATTCTTGGGCCTGTGGAGCATCACGAACCACTGTTTGAACGCGAGGCAGCCCGGCTGGCGCTGTTTAATTATAAAGCTGCGCGCAATTTTAGAAATATATGGCACCATTATCCTGAAAAATTCGAAGAGTTTAGAGAGTTGCTACGGCAAACTTGGCCGGGGATGGATATAGAATCCCCAGAGATTGACACTTCACATAATCGACCTCTTCTCCATATGTATTGTCCAGAGAAGCGTATACCTCGAGAGATATTTTGGGCTGGCTTTGGATTTCAGGTTTGGTGTCAAATGCTGACCCACATAATACAAGGTAAGGATTCATCGATCTTTCTTATAGACGAGCCTGACATATATCTGCATTCAGAGCTTCAACGTCAGTTGTTGTCTATTCTGCGCTCGATGGGGCCTGACATACTGATAGCCACACATTCAACTGAGATAGTTACCGAGGCCGAATCTAACGAGCTTGTGCTGGTGTCAAAAATGCACAAATCCGCCAAGCGGCTACGCGATCCGACACAAGTCGCCGACGTTCTCAAGGCTTTGGGCTCGAGCGTTAATCCTGTTTTGACGCAACTTGCAAAGACTAGGCGTGCGGTATTCGTGGAGGGGAAGGATTTCCAGATCATCGGAAGGTTCGCCCATAGGCTATCAGAAGCGGGCGTAGGAAATAGACGTGATTTCGCGGTGATACCGGCAGATGGTTTCAATCCAGAGCGCGTTAAGAATCTTATATCTGGAATCGAAACGACTCTCGGATTGCCTATCAGGTGCGCGATAGTGCTGGATGGTGACTTTAGGTGCTCAGAAGAAAGAGAAGCTCTCCGAGCGGCAGGTGGCGCTTTTGCGGCGTACGCGGTGATCCATGATCGGAACGAGATAGAGAATTTTCTGCTCGTTCCCGCTGCGATTGATAGGGCGCTGGAACGACGGCTGGAAGATCGGGAAAGGCGGACTGGATTCTCTGCAGCATTCGTCCCCATCGCGTCGGAATGCCTCGCAAGATACGCAGACTCTTGCCGGATTGAGGTTCAGTCACGCATGATCGCTGAGCGTAAGCAGTTCGAGAAGCACAACAATCCAAAACTCTCTGAGGCTTCTGTCAATGTGGCTGCTCTCGAAGACTTCGATCGATTGTGGAAAGACGAATCTTCGCAACTAAAGGTCATTCCTGGCAAAGAAGCGTTGGCAGCATTGAATCAGGAGGCGCAGGCTAGGTTTTCCGTCAGTGTCACTCCGCTCGCCATTATCGATGCAATGACGATTGAAGAGGTGCCCGAAGAGATGAAAACGCTAGTGGCGATGTTGAAATCATTGTCGGACGACGTACCACTAGATGGAGCCGTAAGCCGATAGGCTGGAGCCGCTTAGTTCGAGGCCATCGTATCGGGCGGATGTCTTGGCTGATCTTTATGCTCCAGGACTTGGGGTCGCACATAGCAGCAGAAGTGGGGGCTTTTCATCTCCTTCTGCGAGCCTCCGCGCAGGGGGGCGGACGCGAGGCTAACCGAAGCCGCCTCGCGTCTAAAGTCCTGATCCCGGCCCGAGCCGGCGCTAGCGCGGCGGTTAGACCTTCACCTCAATCGCCGCTCCGCCCGCCCGGAACTTGGCGCTCATTTCGGCCATGCCGGCTTCGGCTTCCTGGGCCGCGAGGCTGGCGCCCGCGTCGTTCTGGGCCAGGGCGTCGCGGCGGATGTCCTGGCTGATCTTCATGCTGCAGAACTTGGGGCCGCACATGGAGCAGAAGTGGGCGGTCTTGTGCGCCTCCTTGGGCAGGGTCTCGTCGTGGTATTTGCGGGCGGTTTCGGGGTCGAGGCCGAGGTTGAACTGGTCCTCCCAGCGGAACTCGAAGCGGGCGCGCGACAGGGCGTCGTCGTGCATGCGGGCGGCGGGGTGGCCCTTGGCCAGGTCGGCGGCGTGGGCGGCGATCTTGTAGGTGATGACGCCGTCCTTGACGTCCTGACGGTCGGGCAGGCCGAGGTGTTCCTTGGGCGTGACGTAGCAGAGCATGGCCGTGCCGAACCAGCCGATCATGGCCGCGCCGATGGCGGACGTGATGTGGTCGTAGCCGGGGGCGATGTCGGTGGTCAGCGGGCCAAGCGTATAGAAGGGCGCCTCGTGGCAGTGCTTGAGCTGCTCATCCATGTTGGCCTTGATCTTGTGCATCGGCACGTGGCCGGGGCCTTCGATCATGACCTGGCAGCCCTTGGCCCAGGCGATCCTGGTCAGTTCGCCGAGGGTGCGCAGCTCGGCGAACTGGGCCTCGTCGTTGGCGTCGGCGATGGAGCCGGGGCGCAGGCCGTCGCCTAGCGAGAAGCTGACATCATAGGCGCGCATGATGTCGCAGATGTCCTCGAAGTGCTCGTAGAGGAAGCTCTCCTTGTGGTGGGCCAGGCACCACTTGGCCATGATGGAGCCGCCGCGCGAGACGATGCCCGTCACGCGCTTGGCCGTCATCGGCACGAAGGGCAGGCGCACGCCCGCGTGGATGGTGAAGTAGTCCACGCCCTGTTCCGCCTGTTCGATCAGGGTGTCGCGGAAGACCTCCCAGGTCAGGTCCTCGGCGATGCCGTTCACCTTCTCCAGCGCCTGATAGATGGGCACGGTGCCGATGGGGACGGACGAGTTGCGGATGATCCAGTCGCGGATGTTGTGGATGTTGCGGCCCGTCGACAGGTCCATGACGTTGTCGGCGCCCCAGCGGGTGGCCCAGACCAGCTTGTCCACCTCGTCATCGACGCTGGAGAGGACGGCCGAGTTGCCGATGTTGGCGTTGATCTTCACCAGGAAGTTGCGGCCGATGATCATCGGCTCGACTTCGGGGTGGTTGATGTTGTGCGGGATGATGGCGCGGCCGCGGGCGATTTCCTGACGGACGAACTCGGGCGTGACGAAGTCGGGGATGGCGGCGCCGAAGTCTTCGCCGTCGCGGATGCAGGGGGCGTTCTGCTCGCGGCGCAGGTTCTCGCGGATGGCGACGTATTCCATCTCGGGCGTGATGATGCCGGCTTTCGCGTATTCGTACTGGGTGACGGGGCGGCCCTCGACGCCCTTGAACACGCGGTGGTTGGAGACGTCGAAGCGGGGGGCCAGGTGCTTGCCGCTGGCGTGGCCGTTGTCCTCGGGTTTGACCTCGCGCGGGTTCAGGACGGGGGCGATGTCGCCGCGGTCCAGCTGCCAGCTGGATTTGACCTTGGGCAGGCCGCGCTTGATGTCGATGGTCACGGCGGGGTCGGTGTAGGGGCCGGATGAGTCATACATCGTCACCGGCGGCTCGTTGGCGCTGGGGTGGACGGCGACCTCGCGGAAGGGGACGCGGATGTCGGGGTAGAGCTCGCCCGCCACATAGACCTTCACGCCGCCGGCGCGCGGGCCGGTGGGGATGCGGCCGGTCTCGGCCTCGACGGCCTTGCGGGCCTCGGCGAGGGGCAACTCGACGTTGGGCTCGTGGGGTTGTTCGGTCGTCGGCGTGACGTTGATGTTCATGGCGGCCTCAAAACGTTTGAGGTCCGCCGACGTCGGGCGTGCCGGTCCTGTGGCGTGAAGCCGGGGCCGGAAGCGTACTCATCCCTTCGCCGGCATGACCCGGATCAGGTTCGACGGGTCAGAGGAAATACCTCTATCTCAGCCGCTCGATTGCGACCCCCCGGAGAACGCCGCGAACCTAGCCCGTTTCGGGGGTAGGTCAAGCGAGGGCGGCGTGGCAGGAAGGGGAATGATCCTTTCCCGACCCTATGCACCCGAGGACATGGCCGGGTGTCTGGCCCTGTTCGACAGCAATACGCCGCGCTTCTTTGACGTGAGCGAGCGGGAGGGCTTTGTCGGCTTTCTGAACGATCAGGCCCTGCGCTGGCCCTATCAGGTGATCGCGCTGGACGGGCGCATCGTCGGCTGCGGCGGCCATGCGGTCGAGCCGGACGGGATCAGCGTCGGGCTGTGCTGGGGCATGGTGGACAACGGGCTGCACGGCCAGGGGCTGGGAAAAGTGCTGACCGAGGCGCGGATCGCTGCGGCGCGGGCGACGCCGGGGATCAGTCGCGTCATCCTGAACACCAGCCAGCACACGCAGGGCTTCTATGCCCGGTTCGGGTTCGAGACGCAGAAGGTCACGCCCGACGGCTATGCGCCCGGCATTGATCGCTGGGACATGGTGCTGAAACTGGAATGAAGGAGGGGGGCGGTCCGGCTTCTCAGTCGGGGGGGCGTTAAGGCCGGACCGCCACAGACGACATCGGGGTTGGGGGGCGTCCGATGTGTCCGATGCAATAACAACGGACCTGAAACTTGGTTCCGCAAGAATTCGCGTGTTAGCCACGATTATTGAACGGGAGTCTTCGACCATGCATCTGGCCCGCTTTCCTCGCGTCCGACTGGCGCATCTGCCGACCCCGCTGGAGCCCGCGCCGCGGCTGTCGGAGGCCCTGGGGATCGACCTCTGGATCAAGCGCGACGACTGCACGGGCCTGGCCGGCGGGGGCAACAAGACGCGCAAGCTGGAGTTCCTGCTGGGCGACGCCCTGGAGGCGGGCGCCGACACCCTGGTGACGCAGGGGGCCGTGCAGTCGAACCATGTGCGCCAGACGGCGGCGGCGGCGGCGTCGCACGGGTTGAAGTGCGAGATCATCCTGGAGGAGCGCACCGGCTCGACGGCGACCGACTATGTCGAGAACGGCAATGTCCTGCTGGACCGGCTGTATGGAGCGGCGATCCGCCGCGTGCCGGGCGGGGCCGACATGGTCGCCGAACTGGAGCAGACGGCGGAGGCGGTGCGGGCGAAGGGCGGGCGGCCCTATGTCATTCCGGGCGGGGGCTCGAACGCCGTCGGCGCCCTGGGCTATGTCGACTGTGCGCGCGAGATCGTGGTTCAGGCCGATGAACTGGATCTGGCGATCAGCCGCATCGTCACCGCGACCGGCAGCGCGGGCACCCATGCGGGTCTGGTGGCCGGTCTGGCGGTCATGGGGGCGGACATCCCGGTGCTGGGCATTGGGGTGAGGGCGCCGAAGGAGAAGCAGGAGGCCAGCGTCCTGAAGCTGGCGCGGGAGACCGCGTCGCTGCTGGGCCATCCCGAGCGGGTGACGGATCAGATGGTGGTCGCCGACTGCGACTATGTCGGGGCCGGATACGGCCTGATCGATCAGGCGGTGATCGAGGCGCTGAAACTGGCGGCGCGGACCGACGGCCTGCTGCTGGACCCGGTCTATTCGGGCAAGGCCATGAAGGGGCTGATCGCCCTGGCCCAGGCGGGCCGGTTCGAGGGGGAGACGGTGGTGTTTCTGCACACCGGCGGGGCGCAGGGGCTGTTCGGCTATCAGGGCGAGTTGGAAGGCGCGCTGGCGTGAAGGCCCAGGCCCGCAAGGTTCTGGGCGTTCTGGGCGGCATGGGGCCGGCGGCGACGGTGGCCTTTCTGGCGCGGGTGCAGGCCCTGACCCCGGCCAGGGGCGACGAGGACCACATCCGAGTCATCGCCGACATCAATCCCCAGGTCCCGAACCGGCACGCCCAGCCCGAGGCGGCGGGCCGGGTCTTGGGCGAGATGGCGGTGCGGCTGCGCGACGCCGGGGCCGAGGTTCTGGCCATGCCGTGCAACACCGCCCATGCCCATGCGGCGGCCATTCGGGCGGCGGGCCTGCCCTTCATCGATATGGTGGCGGAGACGGCCAAGGCGGCGAAGGAGGGGGCGGCGACGAGAGCCGGCGCGCGGCGGATCGGGGTTCTGGCGACGCCGGGCGGCGAGACGCTCTATGCCGAGGCCCTGGCCGCAGAGGGGTTGGAGATGGTGCGGCTGTCAGACGCCGACCGGGGGCGCTTCATGGCGGCGGTGTTCGGGGTCAAGGCGGGTGACGTGGGACCGGCGCAGCGCGCGGTCATGCGCGACCTGGCGGCGGTCCTGGTCGCGGCGGGGGCCGAGGGGGTGATCGGCGGCTGCACCGAGGTTCCCCTGTTGCTGGATGCGGCGGACCTGGCGGTTCCGCTGACCGACTCGGCCGAGGTGCTGGCGCAGGCCTGCGTGGATGTGTGTCGGGGGAATGGGCGTGGCTGAAACAATCAGCAGCTATATTCGGGCGGATGAGAAACTGTTGTGGCGGGGGAGGCCGCAGCAGGGGCTGCGCCTGGGCGGGCAGGAGTTCGTCTTGGCGCCGATCAGCCTGTTATGGGGCGCCATAGTGCTGTGGATGCTGTTGTCGGGAGGGTTCTCGACGGCGCGCGGGCTTCCATTTGTCCTGTTCCCGCTGATGTTCGCGCTGGCCGCCCTCTATTTCACGCTTGGCCGCTTCGTCCATGACGCCTGGCTCCGGTCGCGGATCGAGTATGCCCTGACGGACCGTCGCGTCATCGTCCTTCGGCGCGGCCTCGGCGACGAGGTGACGGCGCTGGACCTCGGGAAGGTGGATCAGGTGCGGTTCAGGCCGCGCGGCCAGCGAGGCGACATCTTCTTCGGGCCGAGTCCGAGGGGGCTCAACGTCTTCGGCACGCAGGGCTTTCGGTCGGGTCTGGCCCTGTGGGTTCCCAGCCTGTCGGAAACGCCCCAGTTGATGGGCGTCGAGAACGCCCGGCGTCTGTATGATCAGATTGAAGGCCTGCGGGCCGCCGCACGCTAGGGCGCGGTTCGCGGCGGCCGCCGATGCCTTCTAGAGTTCAGAAGCGATCTGCCTCAGGGCCTGTTCAAAGGCCGCCGCCGGCTGGCCGCCGCTGATCAGATACTTGCCCTCGACCACCACGGCCGGGACCGAGGTGATGCCGCGTGCGCGCCACAGGTCCTCGGCGCTGCGAACGTCCTGGGCGTAGCGGCCCGATGCCAGGACCTCGGCCGCCTCGGTCCGGTCCAGGCCGGCGGCTTCGGCGGCGCCGGTCAGGACCCCCGCGTCGGTGATGTTCCGGTTCTCGGTGAAGTGGGCGGTGAACAGGGCGCGCTTCAGGGCCTCCTGCTTGTCGGGCGCGGTCTCATGAGCCCAGTGCAGCAGGCGGTGGGCGTCGAAGGTGTTCCAGATGCGGCTGTCCGGCCCCATGCGCATGTCGAAGCCGACCTCGGCGGCGCGGGCGCGGATCATCTCGCGGTTCTGGGCCGACTGTTCGGGGGTGGAGCCGTATTTGCGGCCGATATGCTCGACGATGTTCTCGCCTTCGGGCGCGATCTGCGGGTTCAGCTCGAAGGGCTGGAAGGCGATGTCGGCGGCGACGCCTTCGCCCTTCAAGGTCTCCAGCGCGGTGGTCAGTCCGCCCAGACCCACCGCGCACCAGGGGCAGACCACGTCCGAAACGAAGTCGATCTTCAGGGTCTTCAGCGGGGCGGGGGCGGCGTCGGTCATGGGGGAGCGTTTCCTGGGATCTGTTATCCGCACCATATGGTGTTGCTGATCGTGGCCGCCAGCCCCCAGTTTTCATTTCTCGCCGCCCAGGGAATGACGGGCGGCGGTTGCCTCGCGCGTTGTCGCGCGGCACACCGGGACGGTGAAACAGTCTCTCATCATTGATTGCGACCCCGGCGTGGATGACGCCACCGGGTTGCTGACCGCCTTTGCCTCTCCTGCGTTCGACCTGCTGGCCGTGACCACGGTCGGAGGCAATGTCAGCGCTGAAAAGACGGCGCGCAACGCCCGTATCCTGCGCCAGATCGCTGGGCGGGAAGACGTGCCGGTCTATGTCGGGGCCGTGCGGCCCTTGCGGCGCGAACCGGCGGGGGCGGGCGAGTTCCACGGGGCTGAGGGGCTGGGCGATCTGGAACCGTTCAAGCCGGAGACGCCCGCGGCGGACGGAACGGCGGCCGAGGCCATTGTGCGGCTGGTGATGGAACGGCCCGCGCGGGCGGTGGCCCTGGCCGTCATGGGGCCGATGACCAATCTGGCCCTGGCCATGCGGGCCGAGCCGAGGCTGGCGGGCCATCTGGGGCCGGTGGTGGTCATGGGCGGGGCGCGCAGCGAAGGCGGCAACATCACCGCCAGCGCCGAGTTCAACATCTGGGCCGACCCGGATGCGGCGGCCGAGGTCTTCGCCTCCGGTTGCCGGATGATCGTCATGGGGCTGGACGTCACCCATCAGGTGCGGGCGACCGAAGAGCGGATTGCGGCGATCGAGGCCCTGCCGACCGCTTCGGCCAAGGCGTCGGCGGCCATGCTGCGCTTCTCGCAACGGATTGAGCGGGTCATCGTCGGATGGGACGCGGGGCCGCTGCATGACCCCTGCACCGTGGCCTGGTTGTTGCAGCCGGAGCTGTTCGAGCTGGCGCCGTGCCGGATCGAGGTGGAGACCGAGAGCGACCTGACCCGCGGGCATACGGCGGTGGAGTTCCGCGTGGATCAGGCGACGGCGCATCATTTCTGGGCGACCGCGGCGGACGCCGACGGGGTCTTCGCCCTGATCACGGAACGACTGGGAGCAGGGCTATGAGGATCACCGTCGTCGGGTCGATCAATCTGGACATGGTGGCGTCCGCGCCCAGCCTGCCGGCGCCGGGCGAGACGGTGACGGGGGCGAGCCTGGCCCGACACGCGGGCGGCAAGGGCGCCAATCAGGCCCTGGCGGCGCGGCGGCTGGGGGCCGAGGTCAGCCTGATCGGACGGGTCGGCGAGGACGAGATGTCGGGCGCGGCGGTGGCTCTGATGCTGGCGCACGGGGTGGATCTTTCGGGGGTCGAGACGGACATCGCGGCGCCGACGGGGGTGGCTTTGATCGCGGTCGATCCGACGGGCGAGAACCAGATCGTGGTCGCGGCCGGGGCCAATCACTTCGTCACGCCGGAACAGTTGCCGTCGCGGATCGAGACGCCGCTGATCGCCCAGCTGGAGCTGCCGATCGAGACGGTCGAGGCGGCGGTGGGCCGGGCGACGGACTTCGTCTGTGTGAACCTGGCGCCCGCCGCTCCGGTGTCGGAGGCCCTGCTGCGCCGCGCCGATCTGATCGTGGTCAATGAGACGGAGGCCGCCTTCTATGGCGAGGCCCTGCACGTCGGCGGCGGTCTGGTGGTGGTGACCAAGGGGGCGCGCGGGGCGGTGATGTACCGGCGCGGCGTCGAGATGGCCTGGGCCACGCCGCCGCGCGTCGAGGCGGTGGACGCGACCGGGGCGGGCGACGCCTTCGTCGGGGCCATCACCGTGGCTCTGCTGGATGGGATGACGCCGGATGAGGCTCTGCATTTCGCCTGCGCGGCGGGCGCCCTGGCCGCGACCCGGCCCGGCGCTCAGCCGTCGCTGGGGACGCGGGACGAGGTCGAGGGATTGCTGGCGGGCTGAGGTTTCTCCCTCCCCTTCATGGGGAGGGTGGCTGACGCGAAGCGTCAGACGGGTGGGGGCGCTATAGCTGTTCAACCGCCGCATTCAGGATCACCACGCCCTCCCCACCCGGTCGCTGCGCGACCACCCTCCCCATGAAGGGGAGGGAGAAGGGGTCGTGCTTGCCTGATCGGTCAGAAGGCGCGGACGACGCCGAAATTCACCTGGCTGTAGTCGTAGGTATAGCCGCTGGCGACGGGGGTGTTGCTGTAGGTGAAGCCGGCGTTGATCGCCCATTCGCGGAGGGGCGGGCTGACGACCTGGGCGTTGAAGTAACGGGCGCTGCGCCAGTCGCCGCCGGTTTCCTTCTGCCCGCCGACGCCGGCCGCCACGACATAGCGCCAGCCGCCGTGGTAGCGGCGCACCTGCAGCACCGGCATGATCTCGAAGTAGTTCTCGGGTGAGAAGTAGTCGTACTCGCCGGGATCGCTGCTGTGGAAGTAGCGGGTGCGGACCTGGGCCGAGAGGCCCCATTCCGGCTTGACCACATGGATGTAGTTCAGGCGCAGGTGGGTGCGGACGTTCGAGCCGGTGAAGTCCTGCACGCCGGCGACCACGGTGAAGTTGTTGCGGTCGTCGACCGGCAGGTCGAAGGCCCCGCCGACGAAGGTG
>RCUP01000703.1_pt1 | contig 23530 bp, 18 predicted proteins | sample 2166341 | NCBI WGS metagenome assembly RCUP01 (sample SAMN09932325, study PRJNA488358) | compost metagenome | isolation source: compost soil in succinonitrile-enriched | place: Germany: Experimental Botanical Garden | reverse complement strand
TCGGCGGCTACCTCTGGTGGCAGGGCCGCCCGGCCGACGGCACCATCCTCTACGGCAACGTCGACATCCGCGATGTGAACCTGGCGTTCAGGGTCGGCGGCAGAGTCAGCGAGGTGCTGGTCGATGAGGGGGACGTCATCGAGGCGGGTCAGCTGCTGGCCCGTCTCGATCCCGTGCCCCTCGCCCACGAGCGCGACAGCGCCCGTGCCAACCTGGCCGCAATCGCAGCGGCCAACACCTTGATCCACAAGGGGTATCGCAGCGAAGAGCGCGATCGGGCACGGGCCGAGCTGGCCGCCGCCGAGGCGGCGGCGCTCGAGGCAGAGCAGCAGTGGCGTCGCCAGAGTGCGCTGGCGGCGACCGGTGCCATCTCTCGCGGTCAGCTCGATAGCGCTCGTTCCCAGCGGGATCAGACCCAGGCCCAGGTGCGCGCCACCCGCGAGCAGCTCGGTCAGCTCGAGACCGGCTACCGCCCGGAAGAGATAGCCCAGTCCGATGCCCAGCTACAGGGGGCCAAAGCGGCGTTGGCCAGTGCCGAGCTCGCACTCGCCGATGCTGTGCTGACAGCCCCGAGCGACGGCATACTCCTCACCCGCGCCATCGAGATCGGCAGCATGGTGCAGCCGGGGGCCACCGCCTTCAACCTCTCCCTGACCGCACCGGTCTGGGTGCGCGCCTATGTGGAGGAGCCCTGGCTCGGCCACTTCCCAAGCGGCGCCCGCGTGACCCTGACCACGGACTCGCGGCCGGACAAGCCCTATCAGGGCGTGGTGGGCTTTGTCTCCCCCACCGCCGAGTTCACCCCCAAATCCGTGGAGACGCCGGATCTTCGCACTCACCTGGTCTACCGGCTGCGCATAGTGGTGCAGGATCCTGACTCTGCCCTGCGCCAGGGGATGCCGGTCACCGTCAGGCTGCAGCCATGAATGCCGCCATCCAGCTCGCCGGGCTCACCAAGCGCTTCGGCGAGCGGGTCGCCCTCAACGCCATCTCGGCCACCATTCCGACCGGCGGCATCACCGGCCTGGTAGGGCCGGACGGGGCTGGCAAGAGCACACTGCTGCGTCTGCTGGCCGGTCTGCTGGTGCCGGAGGCCGGGGAAATCCGGGTGCTCGGGCTGGATCCGGTGCGCGAGGGAGATGCCCTGCGTCAGCGCCTCGGCTACATGCCCCAGCAGTTCGGGCTCTACGAGGATCTCAGCGTGCAGGAGAACCTCAGCCTCTATGCTGACTTGCGCGGTGTGCTGGAGCCCGAACGCACTCCCACCCTGGCGCGACTGCTCGCCTTCACCGATCTCGCCCGCTTCACCGCGCGGCCAGCGGGCAAGCTGTCGGGGGGGATGAAACAGAAGCTGGGGCTGGCCTGCGCCCTGCTCGGCACCCCGGATGTGTTGCTGCTCGACGAGCCCGGGGTCGGGGTCGATCCCATCTCCCGCCGCGCCCTCTGGCAGATGGTGCGCGAGCTGGCCGAGGGAGGCATGACGGTGCTCTGGAGCACCGCCTACCTCGATGAGGCCGAGCTGTGCGATCACGTGCTGCTGATGGCGGACGGCGAGGTGCGCACCAGCGGCACCCCGGCCGACCTGATGGGCGCCATGGCGAGCCGCTGCTGGCTGCTGGAAGCAGGAGAGCTGGACGGCCGGGAGCGGCGGGCCCTGTTGCGCCGTGCCCTGGCCCACCCGGCGGTGATGGACGGCGCCGTGGCGGGGGAGCGGGTGCGCCTGCTGCTGCGCCCGGGCCAGATGCCGCCGCCCCTGGCGGAGCTGGGCCTCTTGGAAGGCGGCTTAGTGCCGACCCCTGCCCGGCTGGAAGATGCCTTTATCGATCTGCTCGGCGGCGGCCCGGGTGGGGAGTCCAGCCTGGCGCAGCTGATGCGCGAGGCCAGCCTGCCCGAGGGGGTCTCCCCGGAGGCGGTGATCGAGGCGCGCCGCCTCACCAAGCGGTTCGGCGACTTCACCGCCACCGACGACGTCAGCTTCGCGGTGCGCCGGGGGGAGATCTTCGGTCTGCTCGGCCCCAACGGCGCGGGCAAGTCCACCACCTTCAAGATGGAGTGCGGCCTGCTGCGCCCGAGCAGCGGGCAGGCGCTGGTGACCGGCATCGATCTGGCCCGCAGCCCCTCGGCGGCGCGTCAGCACCTCGGCTACATGGCCCAGAAGTTCTCCCTCTACAAGCAGCTCACCGTGGCCCAGAACCTGTCGTTCTTCGCCGGCATCTACGGCCTGTTCGGTCGCCAGCAGCAGACGCGCATCGACGCCATGGTGGAGGCGTTCGCCCTCGGCCCCTGGCTCGGCCAGCAGACGGAATCCCTGCCCCTTGGCCTGCGCCAGCGCCTATCGCTGGCCTGCGCCCTGCTCCACGAGCCGCCGCTGCTGTTTCTCGACGAGCCCACCTCAGGGGTCGATCCCGTCACCCGGCGGGAATTCTGGTCCCACATCAATGCCCTGGCCGATCACGGCGTCACAGTGCTGGTCACCACCCACTTCATGGACGAGGCGGAGTATTGCGATCGCATCGCCCTCATCTACCGCGGTCGCCTGCTGGCCCTGGGCACCCCGGACGAGCTCAAGGGGTTGGCCGCCAAGGACACAAGCACTGCCTTGCCAACCATGGAAGAGGCCTTTATCACGCTAGTCGAGCAGGCCAGCGAGGAGGACGCATGAGCATCAACCGCCGCCGACTGCTGGCCCTGTGCCGCAAGGAGTCCCTGCAGATCGTGCGCGACCCCAGCAGCATCCTCATCGCCTTCATCATGCCCGTGGTGCTGCTGGTGGTGATGGGCTACGCCATCAACCTGGACGTGGACCACCTGCGGCTCGGCATCTGGCGCACCGATAGCGGCGCCCCTGCGGTGCGGCTGGAGCAGGCCCTTCGCGGCTCCACGGCGCTGGAAATCCACGGCGGCCCGAGCAAGGCGGCACTGCTCGCCAGCCTGGAGCGCGGCGAGATCCGCGGCCTGCTGGTGATCGATGACGGCTTCTCCGCCGCCCTGGCCAGTCAGGGGGATGGCACGCCGAAAGCCCTGCTGCTCACCGACGGCTCCGAACCCAACACGGCGAACTTCGTCACCCACTACGTGCAGGGGATCTGGCAGGGGTGGCTCGCCAGAGAGGGATTCTCCCTGCCGGTGGCGGTGGAGAGCCGCGCCTGGTTCAACCCGGCGCTGGTGAGCCGCAACTTCCTGGTGCCCGGGTCCATCGCCGTGGTGATGACCATCATAGGTGCCCTGCTCACCTCCCTGGTGGTGGCCCGGGAGTGGGAGCGCGGCACCATGGAGGCGCTGCTCGCCACCCCGGTGACCAAGGCAGAGCTGCTGCTCTCCAAGCTGCTGCCCTACTACGGGCTCGGCATCGCCGCCATGCTCATCTGCCTGCTCTTCTCGGTGGCCGTGATGGGGGTGCCCTGGCGCGGCTCGCTGATCTCCCTGTTCGTGCTCACCACCCTGTTTCTCGGCAGCGCCCTCGGGCTCGGGCTCTTTCTCTCCACCGTGATGCGCAGCCAGTTCAACGCCGCCCAGGCCGCCCTGACGGCGGCGTTTCTACCGGCCATGATGCTCTCGGGCTTCGTGTTCGAAATCGCCAGCATGCCGCCCCTGCTGCGCGCCATCACCCACCTGATCCCGGCCCGCTACTTCGCGAGCTCTCTGCAGACCCTCTATCAGGCGGGCAACGTGCTCTCCATCCTGCTGGTCAACGCTGTCTGCCTGCTGCTGCTGGCCGCCTTCTGGCTGACCCTCACCGCCCGCAAGACGCGGCGCACCCTGGAGTAAACATGCTGATCCGACTCTGGTGGCTGATCCGAAAAGAGTTACAGGCCCTGCTTGGCAATACCCAGGGGCGCTTCCTGCTCATCATGCCGGTGCTGCTGCAAACGGCCCTCTTCCCCTTCGCCGCCACCCTGGAGGTGACCGGCAACACGCTCGCCATCTACGACCAGGATGGAGGGGCGCAGAGCCGGGAGCTCATCGAGCGCCTCACCCACCTGCCCGCCTTCACCACAGTGATGACGGTGGCGGGCGAGGCCGGGATGACAGATGCCATCACGGGGCAACAGGCGCTGATCGGCCTCATCATTCCGCAGGATTTCTCCCGCCGGCTGGCCAGGGGCGAACAGGCCAGGCTGCAACTCATCATCGACGGACGCCGATCCAACGGGGGTCAGGTGGCGGCGGGCTACATCAATGAGGTGATCGCCCGCTGGCAGAGCGAGGGCAAGGCGCAGCCCGAACTGGCGGTGCGCCACCTCTACAACCCCAACATCGAGTTCAGCTGGCACATATTGCCCTCCCTGGTGGCCATCATCACCACGGTCGGCTGCCTCATCGTCACCGCCCTGTCGGTGGCACGGGAGCGAGAAGAGGGCACCTTCGATCAACTGCTGGTGTCCCCCCTCACTGCGAGCTGGATCATGGCGGGCAAGGCGGTACCCGGCATCCTGGTGGCGGTGGGCCAGGGCACCATAGTCGCGCTGGCGGCCCGCTTCCTCTATCAGGTGCCGTTTGGCGGCAGCACCACGCTGCTGATGGCGGGCATGGTTTGCTACGGCCTGGCGCTGGCGGGGATAGGGCTCTTCGTCTCGTCGCTCTGTTCGACCCAGCAGCAGGCGTTTCTCGGGGTCTTCTCCTTCATGGTGCCGGCGGTGATCCTCTCCGGTTATGTCTCCCCCATCGAGAACATGCCGCAGCTGTTCCAGTGGCTGGCGGCCGTGGATCCCCTCAGCCACTTCATCCTGCTGCTCAAGGGGGTCTTCCTCAAGGATCTCGGCTGGTCGGCGGCCTGGCCCCTGCTCTGGCCCCTGCTCGCCATCGCCGGTGTCACCCTCTCCCTGGCGCTGGCCATGTTCCGCCGCCATATCGCCTGATGACCCGGCCCCTGCCAGGGCCGCACCGGACACGGAAACCGTCAACTGGTATACCCATTTATGCATAGGTTTGAATTTCCTCGAATTACCCCTGAGGAGATATATAAATAGACACTTGATTTACATCAATTGCCCACCGCCCCTAACTGGATAGCCTAACGTCAGATTGATGTTTTATTACTCCAAAATTGAGGCAACCATGAGCAAAGTCAGACTGGTCGTTGTGGGCAACGGCATGGTGGGGCACCGCTTCATCGAAGAGTTGATCGAGCGGGCCGACCCGGGCCGCTACGAGATCACCGTCTTCGGTGCAGAACCCCGTCCCGCCTACGATCGCGTCCATCTCTCCTCCTACTTCTCCCATCACACCAGCGAAGATCTCTCCCTCGTCAAACCCGGCTTCTACGACAAGCACGGCATCCGCCTGCTGCTCGGCGAAGCGGTGAAAAAAATCGACAGAACGACCCGCGAAGTGCACTCCAACAAGGGCACTGTGGTCGGTTACGACAAGCTGGTGCTGGCCACCGGCTCCTACCCCTGGGTGCCCCCCATCCAGGGCAGCCAGCACCACGAGTGCTTCGTCTATCGCACCATCGAGGATCTGAAAGCCATCCGCAGCGCCGCCAAGAGCGGCAAGAGCGGGGTGGTGATCGGGGGCGGTCTGCTTGGCCTGGAAGCCGCCGGCGCCCTCAAGGCACTGGGTCTCGAGACCCACGTGGTGGAGTTTGCCCCTGTGCTGATGGCCGAGCAGCTCGACGGTCAGGGCGGCCAGCTGCTGCGCCGCAAGATTGAATCCATGGGCGTGCAGGTGCACACCAGCAAGAGCACCAGCGAGATCCTGATGCACGGCGGCCGCGACGCCCAGCACCGCCTCGCCTTCGCCGACGGCAGCACGCTTGAAGTGGACGTGGTGGTCTTCTCCACCGGGATCCGCCCGCAGGATACCCTGGGCCGTTACTGTGAACTGGCCATCGCCGACCGTGGCGGCGTGCTGATCGACGATCACTGCCTCACCTCCGACCCCGACATCTACGCCATCGGCGAGTGCGCCGCCTGGCAGGGCCGCTTCTTCGGGCTGGTGGCACCGGGCTACAAGATGGCCCAGATCACCGTCGACCACCTGCTCGGCGGCGACAGCCGCTTCGAAGGGGCGGACATGAGCGCCAAGCTCAAGCTGCTCGGCGTCTCCGTCGGTTCCATCGGCGATGCCCATGGCCGCACCCCGGGCAGCCACAGCTATGTGTTCCAGGATGACCAGGCCGGCGTCTACAAGAAGATCGTGGTGAGCGAAGACAACAGCCGATTGCTCGGCGCCGTGCTGGTGGGTGACGTGGATGACTACGGCAACCTGCTGCAGCTGATGCTCAACGCCCTGCCGCTGCCGAGCCACCCGGACACCCTGATCCTGCCCGCCTATGCCGGTGCCAAGCCGACGCTGGGGGTGGATGCCCTGCCTTCAACCGCCCAGATCTGCTCCTGCTTCGACGTCTCCAAGGGCGACATCGCCCAGGCGGTGGCCGAGGGTCACACCACGCTGGCCGCCATCAAGGCCCACACCAAGGCCGGTACCGGCTGTGGTGGCTGCGTGCCGCTCATCAGCCAGGTGCTCAACGCCGAGCTGGTGAAGCAGGGCATCGAGGTCAACAACCACCTCTGCGCCCACTTCCCCCACTCCCGTCAGGAGCTGTTCCACCTGGTCAAGGTGGAGGGGATCAAGAGCTTCGACGAGCTGCTGGCCAAGCACGGTCACGGCCATGGCTGCGAGGTGTGCAAACCGACCGTCGGCTCCATCCTCGCCTCCTGCTGGAACGACTATGTGCTGAGCCCGCTCAATACCCAGTTGCAGGACACCAACGACATCTTCCTCGGCAACATGCAAAAGGACGGCAGCTACTCCGTCATCCCGCGCATGGCCGGCGGTGAAGTGACCCCGGAAGGGCTGCTGGCGGTGGCCGAAGTGGCCCGCGACTACAAGCTCTACACCAAGATCACCGGCGCCCAGCGCATCGGCCTGTTCGGGGCCCAGAAGGATGATCTGCCCGCCATCTGGCGCAAACTGCTGGCGGCGGGCTTCGAGACCGGTCAGGCCTACGCCAAGGCGCTGCGCATGGCCAAGACCTGCGTCGGCAGCACCTGGTGCCGCTTCGGCGTGCAGGACAGCGTCGGCCTCGGGGTCTTCCTCGAGAACCGCTACAAGGGCATTCGCACCCCCCACAAGATGAAGTTCGGCGTCTCCGGCTGTACCCGCGAATGTGCGGAAGCCCAGGGCAAGGACGTCGGCATCATCGCCACCGACGCGGGCTGGAACCTCTATGTGGGCGGCAACGGCGGCATGAAGCCACGCCACGCCGATCTGCTGGCGTCTGACCTCGACCGCGAGACCCTGATCAAGCTGATCGACCGCTTTATGATGTTCTACGTCACCAGCGCCGACAAACTGCAGCGCACCTCGGTCTGGCTCGGCAACCTGGAAGGGGGCGTCGACTACCTGCGCGAAGTGATCGTCGACGACAAGCTGGGGCTGGCCGAGACGCTGGAGCGCGATATCCAGACCCTCATCGACAGCTACGAATGCGAATGGTCGCGCACCCTCAACGAAGAGGAAGCGCTCAAGCGTTTCAGCCACTTCATCAACAGCGACAAGCGCGACCCGGACGTCCAGTTCGTCAGCGAGCGCGACCAGCACAGGCCCGCCACTCCGGCCGAGCGCATCCCCGTCTACCAGATCGAGGTGGAGACCAAATGATGAAACTTGCCTGCCAACTCAACGACATCCTGCCGGGAACCGGCGTCTGCGCACTCATTGAAGGTCGCCAGAATATGCCTGTTTCGCTCGGTGTGGAGGTTCAATCATGAAATTCGCCTGCCAACTCAACGACATCCTGCCGGGAACCGGAGTCTGCGCACTCATTGAAGGTCGCCAGATCGCTCTGTTCCGCCCGAGCGCGGCCGCCGAGGTGTTCGCCATCGACAACCGGGATCCCTTCTTCGCCGCCAACGTGCTGTCGCGCGGCATCATAGGTGAACACGAGGGTGAGCTCTGGGTCGCCAGCCCGCTCAAGAAGCAGCACTTCCGTCTGCGCGACGGCCACTGCCTCGAGAACGCCGCCATGTCGGTGCAAAGCTATCCCGTTGAAGTACGCGACCAGCAGGTCTGGGTTGCCGTCTGATGCCGACAAACCCCAGATCCATGTCGGTACAGGGCTACGTCCCTGTCAAAGTACGTGATCCGCAGATCTGGGTCATCGGCTAACACCATGCATATCAGGGCTGCCCGCGGGCGGCCCTCTTGAAGGAAACAAAGATGTATACCGACAGCATCAACAAGTGCGCCGCCAACGCGGCCCGCATCAACCGCTTCGAGCGCAGCGACAAGCTCGGCTTCTGGCTCAGCTCCGCCATGGCGGGGGCCTATGTGGGCCTTGGCATCATCCTCATCTTCACCCTGGGCAACCTGGTGGATCCGAGCATCCGTCCGCTGGTGATGGGGGCCACCTTCGGCATAGCCCTCACCTTAGTTGTCATCGCCGGCTCCGAGCTGTTCACCGGCCACACCATGTTCCTCACCTTCGGGGTGAAGACCGGCAGGATCTCCATGGCCGACCTGCTGCGCATCCTGCCCCAGACCTGGGCCGGCAACCTGCTCGGCTCCATCGCAGTGGCGCTGATCTACTCCTATGGCGGCAGCCTGCTGCCGGACGCGGGCAGCCTGGCGCACAAGGTGGCGCTGGCCAAGACCCAGGCACCGGCGTTGACCCTGTTCATGAAGGGCGTGCTGTGCAACTGGCTGGTCTGCCTCGCCATCTGGATGGCGCTGCGCACCGAGGGTGCCGCCAAGTTCATCGCCATCTGGTGGTGCCTGCTGGCATTCATCGCCTCCGGCTACGAGCACTCGGTCGCCAACATGACCCTGTTCGCCCTCTCCTGGTTCGGCGCCCATTCAGAGGCCTACACCCTGGGCGGCATAGGCCACAACCTGCTGTGGGTGACCCTGGGCAACACCGTCTCCGGCGCCCTCTTCATGGGCCTCGGCTACTGGTATGCCACCCCCAAGGCTGAGCGCCCGGTCGCGGTGAGCGACGCCACCACCACCATCAGCCAGACCCAAACCGCCTGATCAGGAGGCCCCATGGACTACTTGCCCATCTTTTGCCGACTCGACAACAAACCCGTGCTGCTGGTCGGCGGCGGCGAGGTAGCGGAGCGCAAGGCGCGCCTGCTGCTGGATGCCGGTGCCCACCTCACAGTGGTCGCGCCCGAGCTCGACCCCGAGCTGGCGGAACTGGCTGCCAACGGCAGCATCGAGTGGCTGGCCGGTGAATTCGCGCCGGCGCAACTGACGGGCAAGTGGCTGGTGGTGGCCGCCACCGATCGGCGCGAGGTGAATGCGCTGGTTTACCAGAGCGCGAATCAGGCGCGGATCTTTGCCAACGTGGTGGATGACCCGAAACGCTCCAGCTTCATCATGCCGTCGATCATCGACCGCTCGCCGCTGATGGTAGCCATCTCCTCCGGCGGCAAGGCACCGGTGCTGGCCCGCTTGCTGCGGGAAAAACTCGAGGCCCTGCTGCCACAACATCTGGGGGCCGTGGCGACCTTCGCTGGCAGCCTGCGGGAGCGGGTCAAGACCCGCTTCGCCAGCATGGGCGAGCGGCGCCGCTTCTGGGAACGGCTGCTCGGGGCAGACCGGCTCGGGCAGGCGTTGGCGCGGGGGGATGGCGCCTCTGCCCACCAGCTGGCCGACAGCCTGTTTGCCGATGAAAGCCAGACCGGAGGCGAAGTGGTGCTGGTGGGAGCAGGCCCCGGCGACCCGGGCCTGCTCACCCTGCACGCTCTGCGCCAGATGCAGCAAGCGGACGTGGTGGTCTATGACCGGCTGGTCTCGGACGAAGTGATGGCACTGGTGCGCCGGGATGCCAAACGCATCTTCGTCGGCAAGCAGGCGGGCAATCACTGCGTGCCGCAGGAGGGGATCAACCAGCTCTTGCTGGACGAAGCGAAGAAGGGGCAGCGGGTGGTACGGCTGAAGGGGGGTGACCCCTTCATCTTCGGCCGTGGCGGCGAGGAGCTGGAGACGCTGGTCGGCAGCGGCATCGGCTTTCAGGTGGTGCCGGGGATCACGGCGGCCAGCGGCTGCGCGGCCTACGCCGGTATTCCGCTGACCCATCGCGATCACGCCCAGAGCGTGCGCTTCGTCACCGCCCACGGCAAAGGGGGCGCCCGGGATCTCGACTGGCCGCTGCTGGCCAAAGACAAACAGACCCTGGTGTTCTATATGGGGCTTTCGTCTTGCGCCGTGATCCGCGAGCAGCTGCTGACCCACGGCAAGGGGGGCGACACCCCGGTGGCGCTGATCGAGCGCGGCACCCAGCCGAGCCAGCGGGTCATTCGCGGCACCCTCGACCAGTTACCCGAGCTGGCGGCCGGGGTCGAGAGCCCAGCCCTCATCATGGTGGGATCCGTGGTGACGCTGGCCGACCAGCTCGCCTGGTTCGGGCAAGGATGTGCCGCAGACGCGGCCCTGGCTTCGGCCTGATATCACTTCATATGCCAACGCCACCTCAGGGTGGCGTTTCTTTTCCTGCATTTACTGTCATAACCTCTTGTTTTGAATTTGGTATCCTATGGAGCAAGGCCATCCGGCCAACAGAATTCAGGAATCTTGTTGCATGTCTCTCCCCCCCAAGAACAGCGCCAAACAGCGTGAACACGACAGAGCCCGCATCCTCACCCTGCTGCTGGCCGACGATGCCCTCACCGACAGCCTGCTCGATCCTCAAGGGGTGCAGGACGCCAAGCTGCGGGATCAGACCAGCGAGCTGACGCGCCTGGTCAACAGCCTGCCGGCCGCCGACGTCGCCGATGCCCTGGAGTCCCTGCCCCCGGATGAGCGCCACGTGCTCTGGCAGCAGGTGGACCCGGAGCGCCATGGCCAGATCCTGGTCGAGGCGTCGGAGACGGTGTGGGACAGCCTGATCAGCGGCATGAGTGACAAGGCGCTACTGCAGGCCCTGCGCAGCCTCGACATCGACGATCAGATCTACCTAGGCCAATACCTGCCTCGCAACCTGATGGGTCGGCTGCTCACCTCCATGGCCCCCGACCAGCGCGACCGGGTGCGGGAGGTGATCCGCTACGGCAAGCACACGGTCGGCGCCATGATGGACTTCGAGCTGATCACGGTGCGCGCCGAGGTAAGCCTGGCGACGGTGCAGCGCTATCTGCGCCAGCTTGGCAAGATCCCCGCCAACACCGACAAGCTGTTCGTCACCGACCGGCGCAACCGGCTGCAGGGGGAACTGCCGCTCACCACAGTGCTGCTGCACAAGCCGGAGACCAGGGTGGAAGACGTGATGGAGAAGGACCCCGTCACCTTCGATCCGGAAGACAACGATGAAGCCGCCGCTCGTACCTTCGAACGGGACGATCTCGTCTCTGCCGCCGTGGTGGATGGCAAGGGCAAGCTGATGGGGCGGCTCACCGTCGCCGAAGTGGTGGACCTGGTCTATGAGGAGAGCGACACCGATCTGCGTCGCATGGGGGGGATCAGCGAGGAAGAAGACGTGTTCGCCCCTGTCGCCAAGGCGGTCAAGACCCGCTGGGCCTGGCTCGCCCTCAACCTCTGCACCGCCTTCGTGGCCTCCCGGGTCATAGGCCTGTTCGAGCACAGCATCTCGCAGCTGGTGGCGCTGGCGGCCCTGATGCCCATAGTCGCAGGGATTGGCGGCAACACGGGCAACCAGACCATCACCATGATAGTGCGGGCCTTGGCGCTGCAGCACATCCAGCCGGGCAACGTCTCCTTCCTGCTGTGGCGGGAGCTGGGCGTGGCGCTGATCAACGGTCTGGTGTGGGGCGGCACCATGGGGGTCGCGACCTACTTCCTCTATCAGGATGCGGCCCTGGGCGCCGTGATGACCCTCGCCATGGTGCTGAACCTGCTGGTGGCGGCCCTGATGGGGGTCATCATTCCCATGACCATGAGTCGGCTGGGGCGGGATCCAGCGGTGGGGGCCAGTGTGATGATCACCGCCATCACCGACACCGGCGGCTTCTTCATCTTCCTCGGTCTGGCGACCCTGTTCCTGCTCTAACCCCTGATGGCAGCCACCAGGGTGCCCGGCCCTGGTGGCCTCAGACCCCGGTAGCCCCGGATGGCAGGCCTTTGCCCCACGTAGGAATCCGGGGGCGTCGCCGCGACAAAAACGGGGATTCCCGCCTCTGGGCAAGGAATAGTCGTTGAAATGCCAACCCCACTCCTTATACTGGATCCACCTGTTTCCAGCGGTGGATCTGACACAATGGAATACAACACTTCAGAACTGTGCGACATCTATCAGGACATGGTGGATGTACTCGAACCCATGCTCTGCTCCTTCGGCGGCCGTGCCTCTTTCGGCGGCGTCATCACCACGGTCAAGTGCTTCGAATCGAACGGCCTCATCCGTGAAGTCGTCAAAGAGAACGGCGTCGGCCGCGTGCTGCTGATCGACGGCGGCGGCTCCATGCGCCGGGCCCTGATCGACAGCGAGATCGCCACCACGGCGGCGGAAAACGAGTGGGAAGGCATCGTCTGCTACGGCTGCGTGCGCGAGGTCGACATCCTGGAAGATCTCGACATCGGCATCCAGGCCCTGGCCGCCATCCCGGTCGGTGCCGACCACAAGGATGTGGGAGAGACGGATCTGCCGGTCAACTTCGGCGGTGTCACCTTCCTGCCGGACGATCACCTCTACGCCGACACCACAGGGGTGATCCTCTCACCCGATGCGCTCGATATCGAATAAGCAGACACAGACTGAAGATGGGAGCCTAGGCTCCCATTTTTTATGGCTGCAACTTGCTGAAAAACAGACAAAAAAAGAGGGCCAGTAAACAACTGGCCCCTTAACTGGAAGCAATGTGAGCAATGTCGTGCCTTCACAAGAAGTCCATCACGTTGGAACGAATGAAGTCTTTCCCGGAAAACAAGGTAACAATAATCATTCTCATTTAACTGTGCAAGCCTTATTTGTAAAAAGTGCAAAAAAATGACCACCGCGCGGGTGGTCATTCTCGTCAGGCTTGTCGTGTGGCCGTTTGCAGACCGGCCAGGCCGGCCTCCCCCACCAGCTTGCGGCTGAGGTAGCGCAGCAGCACGCCGTAGAGTGGTACAAACAATCCCAGGCTTATCAGCAGCTTGAATACGTAATCCACGGTCGCGATCTCGACCCAGTGCTCGGCCATGAAGGGATCCGTGCTGCGCCAGAAGGCGATGCTGAAGAAGGCGATGGTATCCACCAGGTTGCCGAACAGGGTCGAGGCGGCCGGTGCCACCCACCAGGCCCTGAGCAGCCGCAGGCGGTTGAACACCACCACGTCCATGAACTGGCCCACCAGATAGGCCATAAAGCTGGCCAGGGCGATGCGCGCCACGAAGAGGTTGAACTCCGCCAGGTTGCCCATGCCCTGATAACTGCCTTCGAAGAAGAGCACGGAGAGCACATAGGAAACGGCCAGGGCCGGCAGCATCACGGTCTGGATGATCTTGCGGGCCAGTCCGGCGCCGAAGATCCGCACCGTCAGATCGGTGGCCAGGAAGATGAACGGGAAGCTGAAGGCACCCCAGGTGGTGTGGAAGCCGAAGATGGTGATCGGCAGCTGCACCAGGTAGTTGCTGCTGGCGATGATCAGAATGTGGAACAACGAGAGACGCACCAGCGCCGTCTGGTGCTGAGCAGGGGTCAGATTCATGTTGTGACCTTTTTGGTTAATGGGGTTAGGGAACCCATACCGCCACCATTGGCGATAATTGAGGGGCGAGATTATACGCCCCGACGCGGATAGTTCAATCCTTATGCGATGAGACGGCTGAGTGCTGATGGCCGAGCCAGAGCACCACCTCCCTGTCGTCCGGGTGTGTCGCCTCCAGCCAGCAGCCGCTGTGCTGCTCATACTCCAGCCGCAACCGGCTGCCTTCGAACTCCAGCAGCCAGCTGTGGCGATCCGCTCCCCACTCCCGCTCGAGCGGTATAAGCTCCCACCCCTCGACCAGCGCCTCGGCAAGAGCCGGGAAACTGTCCCAGTCAAGGCCTGGGCAGGCCAGCAACACCACCCCGGCCTCCCGATCCGTCTGCATGACACGCCAGTTCATTCTTCACCCCTCAACTGCTGCAAGAGAGCTCGCCACCGCAATACCACTGGGGCACCGGGGTCGCCAGATCCTCGTATTCCGGCTGCTCGTCATAGGGGCGCTGCAGGGCGGCAAACAACCGCTCGAACGGCGCCATGCTCCCCGTCTCGGCGGCGTCTATCACCTGCTGGGCCAGGGCATTGCGCAGCACGTACTTGGGATTGACGGCATCCATCCGCACCTTGCGCGCCCCATCCTGACTCCCTTCACGGACCAGCCGCTGTCGATAGGCTTCGAGCCACTCCTGCCAGGCGGCCGGGTCCGGCAGCAGCGCCAGCAGGCTGGTGGGCCACTCCCCCTGGGTGGTCAGCTCACCCAGGCGACGCAGGAAGAGGTGATAGTCCACCCGATGTGCCGCCAGCAACTGGAACAGCTGGCGGAACAGGGCCGGGTCTTCATCCTCCCAGGTCTCCAGGCCGAGCCGGGCGCGCATCAGTTCGGAGTAGTGCAACATCAGCTGATGCTCGTACTGGGCCAGGGCCGCCGCCAGGGCGTCGCCGTCCACCTGATCCGCCAGCGCCTGGGCCAGCTTCTGCAGGTTCCAGTAACCCACCGCCGGCTGCTGATCCAGGGCGTAGCGGCCACCCGGATCCGAGTGGTTGCAGACAAAGTCCGGCACATAGGCATCGATGAAACCGTAGGGGCCGTAATCCAGGGTCAGCCCGAGCAGGGACATGTTGTCTGTGTTCATCACCCCGTGACAGAAGCCCGCCGCCTGCCACTTGGCGATGAGGCGCGCGGTGCGCCGTACCACCTCGGCGAACAGCTCGGCACCGCTTTCCAGTTCGGGGAAGTGGTGACGCAGCAGATAATTGATGAGAGCCGGGATCTTCTCCCCCTGGCCGCTCCAGGCGAAGTACTCGAAGTGGCCGAAGCGCAGGTGGCTGGGCGCTGTGCGCAGCACTGTCGCACCGCTCTCGACCTGCTCCCGGTAGACGGGTTCGTCACTCCCCACCAGCACCAAGGCCCGGGTGGTCGGAATGCCGAGGGCATGGAGCGCCTCGGAGGCGAGGTATTCGCGGATGCTGGAGCGCAGCACGGCACGGCCGTCGCCGAAGCGGGAAAACGGCGTCTTGCCCGCCCCCTTCAGGTGCAGATCCCAGCGCTGACCATCCGGCGCCAGCTGCTCCCCCAGCAGCAGGGCGCGGCCATCCCCCAGGCGCGGGCTGTAGCCACCGAACTGGTGCCCCGCATAGACCTGGGCCACCGGCTGCATACCCGGCAACGGCTGCCCCAACCCGCAGCAGGCGAGCCAGTCAGCCTCACCGATCCCGTCCAGCCCCAGGTCCCGCAGCAGCCCCTGATTGAGGTGCAGCAACCTGGGTTCACGCAGAGGCTGAGGGGCCACGGGCTCGCAGGCCCAGGGCAGTTCGGTGGCGAAAGTGTTGATCAGCTTCATGGTGGTGTGGTTCGTCCCTGCGTATGCTCGTGTCACTCTTTATACCGCCGTCTGCCCGCTCAGGCTAACAGGCGATCGCGCTATTTCATTTCACGGAGAAAACAATGCAAAAATGGATATATGCCCTGCCCCTGCTGGCACTGGCCTGGGGACATCAGGTCAAGGCCGCCGACATCGAAGCGGGCAAGGCCAAGGCGACTGTCTGCGTCGCCTGTCATGGGGTGGATGGCAAGGCGAGTGTCCCCGTCTATCCCCATCTGGCCGGACAGAACGCTGCCTATCTGCTGAAACAGATGAAAGCCTTCAAGGAGGGTAGCCGCACAGAGCCATTGATGGCACCCTTCATGGCGATGCTGACCGAGGCGGATATGGAGAATCTGGCGGCCTATTATGCCAGCCTGAAGTAGCCTGGCGGCGCCCTATCCCCGATGCGGTCGATCACGCTTCGTTAATCGACCCTAGCGGCGGCAGTAGTCGATGATAAGGTCCATAAAGGCCTCGCCGAAGCGCTCCAGCTTGCGGTGACCGACACCGATGACCGTCAGCATCTCGTCATCGGCATAGCCACTGACCCCATCTCCACCAGGGTCGACCCTACCGGCGGCAATACTCGATGATAAGGTCCATAAAGGCCTCTCCGAAGCGCTCCAGCTTGCGGTGACCGACACCGTTGATGGCCAGCATCTCGTCCTCGGTCATCGGCATCAGCTGGGCCATTTCCACCAGGGTCGCGTCGTTGAACACCACGTAGGGCGGCACCTCTTCATCCTCGGCAATCTGCTTGCGCAGAGCCCGCAGCTCCTTGAACAGCCGCTTGTCGTAGTTGGCATTGTCGAGCAGGCCGCTGCGCTTCTCCTTGCGGCTGGAGATGGGCTGCAAGCGCGGCACCGCCAGGGCCAGCGTCGTCTCGCCGCGCAGCACGGGGCGGGCCGCCTCGGTCAGCTGCAACACCAGATTGCGAGTGATGTTCTGGGTCAGCAGCCCCTTGTGGATCAGCTGGCGGATCACGCTCATCCAGTATTCGTGGCTCTGATCCTTGCCGATGCCGTAGGTCGACAGCTTGTCGTGACCGTGATCCTTGATGCGCTGGTTGAGCGAGCCCCTGAGCACCTCCACCACATAACCTACCCCGAAGGCCTGACCCACCCGCCAGACGCAGGAGAGCGCCTTCTGGGCATCCTCGGTGCCGTCATAACTCTTGGGGGGATCCAGGCAGATGTCGCAGTTGCCGCACGGCTTGTCGTTGTACTCGCCGAAGTAGTTGAGCAACACCTGACGGCGGCAGGTCTGCGCCTCGGCGAAGGCCGCCATCACGTTGAGCTTGTACTGCTCCACCTGCAACTGCTGGGGATTCTCTATGTTGTCGAGCAGGCGTCGCACCCGGCCAATGTCGGCGGGATCATATAGCAGCAGTGCCTCGGCGGGGGTACCGTCACGGCCGGCCCGGCCGGTCTCCTGATAGTAGGATTCGATATTCTTGGGGATGTCGTAGTGCACCACGAAGCGCACGTTCGGTTTGTCGATCCCCATGCCGAACGCCACCGTCGCCACCACTATCTCGACATCGTCCTTGAGGAAGGCATCCTGGGTGCGCAGCCGCTGATCCAGCGGCAGGCCCGCATGATAGGGCGATGCCTTGCAGCCATGGCGGGAGAGCCTCTCTGCCACTTCCTCCACCCGGTTGCGGCTGGAGCAATAGACGATGCCGCAGTTGCCCTTCTGGCTCTGCACGTAGCGCAGCAGTTGCTCGGCCCCCTTGAACTTCTCCACCAGGCTGTAACGGATGTTGGGCCTGTCGAAGCTGGCGGTGTGAATGAAGGGATCGTTGAGTTCCAACCGATGCAGCATGTCGCTGCGGGTCGCCTCGTCGGCAGTGGCGGTGAGCGCCACCACAGGCACCTGGGGGAACCACTGCTTGAGCCGTCCCAGCGCCGCGTATTCGGGGCGAAAATCGTGGCCCCACTGGGAGACGCAGTGGGCCTCGTCGATGGCGAACAGCCCGAGGGGCAGTTCTGCCAGCCGATCCAGAAACTCGTGCTGCAGCAGCCGCTCGGGGGAGACATAGACCAGCTTGATCTCGCCGCGACGCATGGCGGCAAAGTTCTGGATCATCTCCTCCCGGCTCAGGGCCGAGTTGATGTAGACAGCCGCCACGCCGTTGGCGCGCAGGCTGTCCACCTGATCCTTCATCAGCGAAATGAGGGGCGAGACCACCACTCCGAGCCCGGGGCGGAGCAGCGCCGGGATCTGGTAACAGAGGGACTTGCCGCCACCGGTGGGCTTGAGCACCAGGGCATCACGCCCCGCCACTATCTGCTCGATGATCTCGAGCTGGCCCGGCCGAAATTGCTGGTAGCCGAAGACCGCCTGCAGCAGGGCAAGGGGGGTATCGGGCAAGGTGTCGGCAATGGCGGTCATGGGCTCTCCTTTGGGGTCGCCATTCTAAAGCAGCCGCCGCCCACAATAAACCTGCCATTGCGACTGTTAAGGAAGTGTTGCAGACTGGCTGGAGTTTTTACTCGGCTTTGATGACAGGGATCGGTATCAGAGAATGAAACAGATGTTGAAGAAGATGGCGCTCAGTGGCATTGCCAATCTGTTCGCCGAGAAGATGCCGTTCAACAAGCTCATCGGCATGCAGGTGACCCACTATGACTTCGAGAAAGTGGAGCTGCGCATCAAGATGGATGACAAGCTGATCGGCAACCCCTTCCATAACATCTTGCACGGCGGCGTCACCGCCAGCCTGCTGGATGTGGCCGGTGGCATGATAGTCGCCGCTTCCTGCATCGACGAGCTGGAGGATTTCTCCCCCAGCTACCTCAAGGAACGCTTTTCCCGCCTCGGCACCATAGACCTGCGAATCGACTATCTGCGACCCGGCCGCGGCAACGAGTTCATCGCCACCGCCCACATCATCCGCGCCGGTAGCAAGGTCGCCGTCGCCCGTATGGAACTGCACAACGAAGAAGGGACCCACATCGCCTTTGGCACCGGCACCTACCTGGTCGGCTAATGGCCTTTATTGCATAAAAAGTGCGCATCTAAGCTGATTTTAATCATTAGAATTGTTACCCCCCTCCACCGGCCAGGGTCCATACTGAAAGTCGGGATTGTGTGCAGAGGGAGGATTGCAGACGATGAGCGCGATGCTGGCTACCAAACCATCCAGAGCCTTGTTGACACAGCTCGAGTCTATGCGCGAAGAAGTGCAGACACCCGAGTGCCATCACTGGTTGGAACAGGAGCTGGAGGGGTATTCTCTCTGTTCACCCCTGCCTTGGTATCGCATCATTGCCTGTCGGCAACGCGGTCACTTCCTGAATCTGAAGACGGGGAAATATCTGACTTGCCACATCGGCAGCCAAACGCTAAGCCAACGCGACCTGGCCCAAGTTCAGTTCATCTATGCCCGTGAACCCGCCGCCCACTATCTACTGCGTCATGATCCCGGTATCGAACCCTGGCCAGAGCAACTGCTGGAAGCGTATCGAGAGCAGTTGATCCCCGGCCATCTCTGCCTGCAGGCCTGGCATGAGCCCGTGTCTTCGCTGCGTTCACAACTGATGGAGGGAATAGCACATTTCATTAGTGAGTACCCCAAGCATGCGGCTCTGCAAACTCAGCACGGCTTCAAGGCATTGCGGCATCAACACTGGCATATCTGATCATGCGCCCCGGGCGCAAGGAGGGCACCATCGACAAGACCCACAACGAGATTGCCACAATCTAGAGTGCCGGAGTCAGGATCAGACTCCACCTGTAGGGCCACCGAGCGGTGGCCCTTTTAATGGGCGGCATTCCGCACCGGGCAACCTCCTCTGCATACCGACCATGCGTCTGCCTATCACGGCCAAGGCAAATAGCCCAATGCGAAAGACAACCCATTGAACCCCATGCGACTCACCAACACAGAGCAGCATTGTGAGCCACGGCAAGGCGGATCTTTGAGGTTTTGGCCGCGCAGGGCCTCGATGATCTGAGGGCCGATGAACTGGCGATCGGGAGATAATCTGGGCGCAAGGCACATCGCACCATAGGTGCACCCCGATGAGGTGAACATTGAATTTGCCTGCCAGCTCAGGCCAGGCCAGGCAGCCGATTGCAATGGCTGGCGCCTTGGTGCCATGCCGTATGTCGCGACGGCAGAGGAAGCAGTGGGAAGCACAGGTAGTCAGCCCCGCAACGTCTGACATGCCAACACCATGTTCCTGCTTCACTATGTCATCACTATGTCATCGCGTCGTACTGCATCGTGCTTTGCACCGCCTCTGGCGCGAGCAGTACGGTCACCACCTGTCGTGCTGCCAGCCGCAAGTCACCTTCACCGAGGATCGCAGACACAAAGAAGAGGGGCCCGCTTGTGTCGGGCCCCTCGGTTGAACGCAACGATGCTACACCGTTACGGTCCAGTGCACAGATAGTTGTTGTTGTACTGGTCCAGTGTCGTGGCGAGGTTGTTTGCCTCGGCCGCGAATTGGCCCTTCTTCGGATAATCCCCCATCCCGGTGAAGTTCACCGCGTAGCTGGGCGGCGGTCCATCAAGAATGGCTTGGCCTGCAACCATCGCTGTGACGGCATTCGGACACTGACCCGCCCCGGCTTGCACGTTCAGCTTCGCAGCCAGCAGTTGCGCTGCCATGTTGAACGCCGGATCACTCGACTTCTGCTTGCCGCTCCCGACATCCTGCTTGCTCAGGATACGCACGGCCTCCTGGCAGGTATCCACGAACAGGTTGCCGATATAGACCCCGCCACCGACAAAGGAGGCCAGCGTCTGATCAAGCACGGGTTCCTGTTTGCCATTGGATTTGGCGCAGGACGCCCAGTTCCGCCAGAAACCGATGGTCAATGCACGGCCACCTGGGGGCGGTGTGTTGTCGATATTGAACACCTTCGTTTCACCCGGCCCCACCTCGAAGTCGCCACAGAGAATACTGTTGTCGATATTCGGGTTGATGACTACGCCATCCGGTGGCATGAACGCATTCGGAACAAAGGTTCCGAAGCTGCTGAGCCACCCCGGCAGCATGATCTCGCAGATCTGATAGGTCTGGCCTGGGATGAGCTCCTGCGTAAACACCAGGGTGCCGCCGTTCCCGGCATTGGCCGACATCGACTCCAGGGTCTCGCCGACGGAGAAGGTGGTAGCCCCCTGCCGCAGCACGAAGGTAAACGAGTAGCTGCCCAAGTCGGGGAGGCCATTCATGGTCTTGAGGACTTGTGCCCTGCCGCGTTCACGGTTCAGGAACGAACAGGAGAAGACCTTGCCTGCATCCTCCGGGTAGTCGACCACGAAGTCGCAGACCTTGTCCTGAATCGGCGAATCCGGGTTGGCCGAAACCAGATCCCAACCCGCCTTGGCCGTCTCGACCACGGTATAGGTACCCTCGCTAGTGAGGAGCAGATCGAGGCCAGCGGTCTGGAACATCGAAGGGCCCGCACCCGCACCGACATCTTGCATACTCAACAGCCCGCCATCCGGACCATACAACTTGAAGGTCCAGTAGTAGTCGTCATCCGAGTTTTCGAGTACCGGCTCAGTGGTCTTCTGCACCTGCGCCTTGGCCGGTTCGGTTGTTGGCACATTCTGGAAGTCGACAGTTGCCGAACAATGGGTCGCGATGCCGTCTTCGAGCTGGAGATCCACCGTCCTGGGGTTCGGATACTCGGCTGGGTCGCGCGGGTCAGCCAGACCGACAGGGACGCCAGTGTCACTGCCTGCGGCGAAGAACACGCTGCTCACCTCTTCGACATAATAGGTGTCGGGAACCAGGCCCCACGCCGTGACGGATTGCGTCGTCGCGCCTCCCCCCGTGAAGGTAATGACCTTGGTCTTGCTGAACGATCCATCATTGGCTCGGGTAATGTGGAATGTCACCTCGAGTTTTTCACCCGCATCAAGGAAGTTGGGGATGCTCTTCTCAATCATGAGCTTGGCCATGACCGATGAGGCGATCGGGATCTGCAGTTCGTTGGTGCTGGCAGCAAATCCGTCCGAGGCGGTCAGGTAGGCGGTGTCTCTCAACATGCCCGTCGTGACGCGTTTGGGATCGTCGAGATAAACCATCTTGTCAAAGGTGATGGAACCACTGTCTGTCTGGCCAGTCGTCTGCCACCCTACCTCGCCGTCCGTCTGCGTGTCCGCAATGTAGCCATCCAGGAAGTCGCCGAATGACGGGACTCCGACCGCATACATCAGACCCATGCCGTCGATCTCCTCCACGTCCTTGATGGTCGTCGAAGCATTGGTGACCTCACCCTGCTGGATCTGGGCGTTCGCGACCGCCGTCGTGGTGCCCGGGACCGGGATGCCAGTTGCCTTGTCCGTATAGGTCCCTGATACCTCGTTGTGCAGCCAGTCGCCAACCTTGCCCGCCGTCGCTGCGTCGAATTCGACCGTGAATTCGGCAACCATGCCATTGAAACCGGCAGCGAGGTCGAATGGACCCTCGTTATAGGTATCGAGCAGGGTACCGGTGTTGTCCGAACCCTTGTACAGCTTGTCGGTCAACTCGACGGTGATCGTACGCGCGGCTGGATTCTTCGCATTCAACACTATGTTGACCGCAACCTTGCCACCGATGACTTCCGCCTTGGTCCAGGTGACCGTGATCTGGACGGGAAGGGACGTCGGCGCATCACTGCGGCAGACGTTGCCAAAGTCCAGCGAGTCTTCGGTCCCCTTGGAGATATTCCAGGTCTGCTCCGCGCCCTGGTGGGCCGTCATCGTCTTGGAAATCTCCTGCGGCTCGATCTCCTTCACCGGGATGGAGACGTCGCGTGCACCAGCCCCTCCAGTGCCGAGATCTTCGGCCAGGAGATTGGCGTGCAGCGATGAACCCGGGAACAGGTGCGATCCCAGGGCCAACCGGCCGTAATAGTCATAGACACAGGTGGTATTTTTCGCCTGTGTGACCGTGATCAGTCGGTAAATGGAAATGTCTGTGCCGCCGATGCCGGGGTTCTTGGGGGTTTGCGGCGTCGACTGTGCTGCCGCACAGGACGCACTCGATTTGCCCACATTCAGTACCGGGGCCGAAATAATGTCATATCCGGGTTTGCCTGCATCCTCGTTGTCCAGTACCACACCAAGGGTGTACATCTGGCTGGCAGGGGCGGAATTACCGGCCTGCAGCGTGATGCGATAAGGAACGAGGTCGAGTTCGTTCCACGTCTTGCCCAGGTTGCCAGTGGTGTAGTCCGCGTCGGGGCAGATAAAGGGGCCGCCATCGGGGAAGGTGAAATTCGCATCTTTGCGACATCCCTCCAAGGTAGTCTGCACCCCAACGGGGTCGGCGGCCTGCGCCGGCGCCGTGCCGAGCAGCCCGAGCGCGAGCACGGCCCCCAGCGTCGTCTTCCATCGTTTGCTGACGAACATGTCGATGTCTCCTTGACGTTGTCCTTGTGTGGCCGGGAAGTGTCGTTCGACACGAGCACCCACGACCGCCGGTCGTCATGACGAGAGCGATAGAGCAAGTCGTATGCCAGTGGACATGGTGTTTAAAAACAAAGAGTTACGAATTCTTGCCATCAGGCATGTCACAGCAGTGAAACACACGGTACCGCGCTACCCGTCGAAATTGACCACAAGTCTTTGATAATTGAACCAAACGAGCATGGGAGATGCTGTATCGCGATTGATACTCGTGGCGGCGATGTCTGAGGTGCCATCGCCCTGCTGCGATGCCTGCCTCCAAGCCAATCTGTGTCGTCGCGACGGTGTGAAGGCTCGACATCGTGTCCAGCAGACCGTCAGTGCGACGCGCCATGTGCACGGCGAGCCGAGGAGCCACCACAGGGGGATTGCCGTTTGAAGGGGATCCGTCGATGAACGTCTGGTGCTGGCAAAGGCGGTGGAGGAGCAGGGTGCCCGGCTCAAGGGGGAGTGAACCGGATGTGCGTGACCGTCCCGGGAAGCATGCCTTTGCATGAGGGATGATGGACCAGACAAGGAAGGACAATGACGAGGAGATGCAGGGGAGATGCCTCATGGCCCTGGGCATTCCAAAAGCGAAAAGGCCGCTCAATGAGCGGCCTTTTCCAATGTGGTCGGTGTGAGAGGATTCGAACCTCCGACCCCTTCGTCCCGAACGAAGT
>RCUP01000698.1_pt1 | contig 23718 bp, 20 predicted proteins | sample 2166341 | NCBI WGS metagenome assembly RCUP01 (sample SAMN09932325, study PRJNA488358) | compost metagenome | isolation source: compost soil in succinonitrile-enriched | place: Germany: Experimental Botanical Garden | reverse complement strand
GGAAAGGGCTCTGTCAGACATTGCCGGCGCAAAGCCTATCCTGCCCTAGACCGCTTCTCCCCTCGCCCCGTAGGCCTACGGGGCGACGCGCCCTCCCTCGGCGTCCGCTTCACGGCCGCTCGCCAGCCGTCCCAAAAGTTCCCCCCCACCAAGGGGCGACGGTCTTCGACGCGTCGACGCGGCATCCGAAATGTCGGTCAGCAGGCCGCAGGTCAATCTTGCGTGGAGCTCACCAGGCGACTCAGTTTCACCCGAGTCTCCGCCGAGACGATGAACCCGGCCGCCACCCAGGTCGGCTGCAACACCTTCCGGATCTGAGCATCCGGCACCAAGGTCAGCAGTAGCGAGAGCGCCGGGTTGAAGCGGCGAGGTTCCCACCCGAGACTCTCGGCGAACTCCTTCGACGAAACCAGCGGCGGGTCGAGTTCGAGGATCAGACGCGCCAGCTGAACAGCATCGCTTTGCGGAGAGGAGCCGAGGACAATCGGGTCGAGCAGGACGAACAGCATTGCCTTCGGCGTGACCAACCGCAACGGATGGCCAAGCGTCGCGGACGTGGTCGCCAGACCTGCAAGCTTCAGCTCGGCCGCCGCATCCTGAAGTCGCCGGGACGCCCATCCAGGCAGCGCGACCAGCAACGTGTCAGCATCCACGAACCGCTCGAGCCCCCCTTCCGAGTTGGCAACGAGCCACCGCGCCAGCGTGTCGGCGTCGTCCGAGAGACTTAGCGTGGGATGGTGCGCCTGCTCCAAGGCATCGAGTCGGACTTCCAGCTTGTTCGCTGCGTCCGAGACATCAGTACGCCATTGCTCCAACTCGCGCTGAAACTCGCTCGGATGGGTGGTCTGATAGAGCCGGGCCAGGGCAGCGGCCACCGGGAAAAACTGGGTTCCTGCTTCGAGGAAAGCCCGCAGCAGGGCGCGGTCGATATTCTCCTTGGGCGGTGTGATCATGACAGTCTCCTCCCCCAATCTAGCGTCTTCGCCAGCGCTCACAATCGGAGTGGCTCGCAGGCGGTCATGGCCTGCGAGGCGTCTCGCTGATCACTGGAGATCATGCAGCCAATTCACCGCCCTTTGGGCATGGGCTGCCGCCGAGACAATGAAACGCTTGTCGTTTCGCAAGACCATCAGCCAATCGGCGATATAGGCCGCATGGTCCTCGCGAGGCTCAAGCGCCAGACCAAGGTCGGCGCAGAGGAAGGCCGCGCCGAGCTCAGCGACCAGTTCCTCCCGGGCATAGCCTTCGTCGCCGTGACGCTGACGCCCAAGATCCCGATCCAGCCGGCTGGAATGGCGGGTCCAATGGATCATCTCATGGCCAAGGGTGGCGTAATAGCTCAGAGCGTCCTGGAAACTCTCGAAGGCCGGCATCTGCACGAAGTCCGGTCCAGGCGCATAGAAGGCGCTCCCGCCCCCGTGCCGGATGTCTGCGCCACAGGCCCTGAAGAAGGCCTCAGCCGCGCCGATCCGAACCTCGGGATTGATCGTCGGCTGCGGCTGCGGCGCTTAGCGCTCAGGCAGGCCGTCGATCTGATCCAGGTTGAAAACCGTGTAGGCCTTCAGGAAAGGAATGCGCTGCTCGACGGGTTTGCCGGCCTCATCGGCTTCCTCCCGGATGATCTGGTTGGCGTAGACGACCATGGCGCCGCGCTCGCCCTTCCGGACATGACCTCCAAGCGCCAGCGCCTGACGGAAGGTCATCCAGGTCGATGCCGTGAACCCCCGCGCGGCGGCCTCCGACCAGAGGAGAAGGATGTTGACGCCGCTGTAGGGCGTGCCGTCGTGACGGAGGGGACGGCTGACAGGGGCCCCGGTCTTCCAGGGCTGGACCCAGGGCCGGACGCCGGCTTCCAGCTGAGCGATGATCTGGTTGGTGATGCGGGTGTGGATATCGGGGCGTGCGGGTTCGTTCGGGCGCGTCATGGCGGCCTCCTCGAATGGCGATGAAGGGAAGGGCGGCGGCGCTGCCTCAGCGCCGCCGCGGCTGGGTCAGCGGGACCAGATCAGGCTGTGCCCGTCCTCGGCCTCGACCAGGGAGGCGTAGATCGGAGCGGGGAAGCTGGGGTCGTCGAGCTTGACTGAGAGGTAGTCGCGGTTCTCCCGGCTCGTCCTCATCCAGGCGGCCCCGAACTCGGTCTGGCCGGCGAAGATGCGGTAGTCGGGCGCCTTGTCGTCGCTCTTCTCGTTGGGCCGGAAGGCCGCCGCCTTGACGTTGAGCGTAAGGGTCTTGATCGAGCCCGTGTAGCCGTCGCCCTGGGCGGTGAAGGTGCCGATGGAAGCCATGGTGGTCTCTTCTTGCTTTCGGGCCACGCCTGCCGCGGCCTCGATGGCGATCGGGAGACCGGGGGCCGGGCGGCGCGCAGGGCGGACGCAGTCGAGCCCCCGCAGCGAAGCGAAGGACCACAAGGGAGACTTTCCTGTTTCGCGAGGAAGGCCGTCAGGCCGGGGATGAAAGTCGAACGCGCGGTTGCGCCAGCCGACCGGGTTCCGGTCAGATCCGCCCTTCGAGAGGCCGCGCCGCGTGGCGCGTCTGCAGGAGAACACCTGTCCTCCGAGGCGCCTCCTCGCTCAGGCAGGGGCCGCACGAACCGATCCGCACGATCCGCCAACAACTTGAGGCGGCCAGAGACCAGAGAGGGCGTCGACGTCCAACCCACCCTGCCGTAGCCGCCTCTAGAACGGCGCTACGGACGCCTGAAAAGGCCGAGCCGCGAGACATGCTCAGAACGGCATGCTGATCGGCCTTGGCCGGCTTGGAAACGCCGATACAGACGGAGGTCGAGGCCCACCGAGGATGCGCAAGCCTCCTAACCCCCTGCGCCTGCGGCGATCCGCGGCAGCGCAGGCAGGCCATCCGCAAAACTCTGAAGCCTGTTCGGATCAGCCCGCGCGGCGACGCAGCCGGGCCGCCGTCTCCTCGCACATCAGAGCCCTGAACCGCAGCCAGACCGAAGCGCCGATCCAGCCGGCCTGCCGTGAGCGCTCATGCAGATACAGGGCGTCGCGCGACAGCTTAAGCGCCAGCGCTTTCTCGTCCTCAGGCGTCATCAAGTTTTACTCCCCGCGCCACAATGCGAAGCGCTCCATCAGCCAGAGGCCGCTGCAAGCCCCGCGCCTCCTCCCAGGACGCCGACATCCAGCGCTCGATCTCGGACGGCTCCGTCAGGATGACCGGCATGGCCTTGGGGTGAACAGCCTCCACCTCGGCGTTGGGCCTGCAGGTCAGGAAGCCGAACAGGTCGATGGTCTCGAAGCCCGTGCTGATCTTTCGCACGCCCGTCCAGTCCGGCGTCCAGAGGCCGGCGAAGAAGGCGAGCGGGCGGTCCTGCCCCAGGGCGAACCAGATGTCGCCGCCTGCCTCGCGATTGAACTCGCTGAAACTGGTGAAGGGGACCAGACAGCGCCTGGCGGGGCCAAGATACGGCGCCCAGTGCCGGCTGTCCGTATTGCGGATGTTCGTCAGACCCCTGTCCGGCTCGACCTTCAGCAAGGCGTCGAAATCGACGCTGCCGCCTCTGGCCCGCATCCTGTCTGCGCGACGGCCCGCCGCCTCGAAGATAACCTGGGGCGACGACGGCATGCCCCAGCGCGCCAGAGCCAGTTCCCGCATCCCGTCGGCGCCGGTCCGGACAATGGGCGCCGGATGGTCCGGGAAAATCCCGGGCATGGGCGCCAGGTTGCCGGTGAGGTCGCGCATGGCCCTGGCCGCCTCGCGGATCGCCGTCTGCCCCCTGGTCAGGGCGTAGTTGTTGCACATGGGTTCAGCCTCGCACGCAGAACCCCGGTTGAGAAGCGGGCCCCTAGCGAGGCCACTTCGGATGTTCCGGACGTTTGAGGAAGGCGTCCGGCAGGCCCCGGCGCCCTGCCGAGTCTGCTCCGCTCCAGATCTCAGGATTGCCCGTCCAGTCGATCGCCGCAGTCCGCACGGCGTCGAAGGCGTTCACCACGGACCGATGCTCGGGCGTGGCGGGACGCAGATGGATCATCAAGCTTTCGAGAATATCCCGGGCCTCCCTCAGCCGGGCCAGGTCGTGATCATTCGGACGGGCGCGACGCGGCGTTCTCATCCCAAAGACTCCATTGAGCTGACATCAGCGACCTTCTGCAGCCGCATCTCCGGCGCCGAACCCGGCGTCGCCAGATGACCGGCGAGCGGACGGTTCTCCCTCGCGCGGAAACCCATGGCTCAGGCGCGGCCGCCCGACGTCAGGCGTTCGAAAAGCGCCCTGCCCTTCGCCGCCGCGTCGGGCGAGATCCGCGCCAGCTCAGCCGCAATGCGAACCTGCATGTTCAGCAGAACGGGATCCGCCCGCGCGGCCTCTCCGTGCTGCCAGACCGCCATCAGCCGGCCGAGTACAAAGTCCTCGCGCGTCGGTTCCGCAACCGACAGCGCCCTTCCTTCCAAGTTGACTTGCATGGTGCAGCTCCAGAAGCGGCCGACCGACCCCTCGCCGTTCTAGGCGGCCGAACCTGTTCGGGACAAATTAAATGTTCCCGCTTTGTTCTAATTCTGTGGAGAAGCCGGGCGGAAAAACGCACCGCCCCACAACGAACGCCGATCGCTCGTTGCAAATGCATCGGATCGGCGGCATGACCACCTAGGGCGGGAGGGGCTCTATGCGACGATCAATACAACTAGACGCTGAAGGGCGTCGGGTGCTGGTCACCAATGATCTCGGCGACTACGCGGTGTTGTCGGCTGCCGAGCACGAGGCCCTGACGGCTGACGCCCTCCTTCTCGGACACCCGCGCCACGCAGACCTCGAGGCGCGCGCCCTGCTTCATGACACGCCTCGCGAGCATTGGAGCGATCTGGAAAGCGCCGCCTACGCCACGCGAAAATCCTTCGCCCTGGACGGGCCTTCCCTTCATATCTTCGTGGTGACGCTGCGCTGCGATCACAGCTGCCAATATTGTCAGGTGTCGCGCGCGGCGGTGGACGCGGCCGGTTTCGACATGAGCCTCGAAGACGCCTATGCGGCTCTCGACCGGGTCTACGAAGCGCCCGCGCCCGCGCTCACCATCGAGTTCCAGGGCGGTGAACCCGCGCTCCGCTTCGACCTGGTTCGCGCCATCGTGGAGCGGGCCGAAGCGCTCAATGAGATCCATGGCCGAAAGCTCAGCTTCGCCATGGTCTCGACCCTCCACCATCTTTCCGACGACGACCTCGCCTATTGCCGCGACCATGAGATCCGTCTCTCGACGTCGATCGACGGCCCTGCGGATTGGCACGACGCCAACCGACCCAATCCCGGCCGCGACAGCTGGGCCCGCACGCTGCACGCCCTGGCGCGGGCGCGGGGCATCCTGGGCGACGAGGCCGTCAGCGCCCTCCCCACCCTGACGCGGCGCGCCCTGTCCGACCCGAAGCGGTTGGTCGATCACTATCGCGACCTCGGCTTCGCCTCGATTTTTCTGCGCCCCATCAGCCCCTATGGCTTCGCGCTGAAGACCCGACGCGCCATCGGCTATGAGATGAGCGAATTCATCGCCTTCTATGAGGCGGCGCTCGACTACATCCTCGAACTCAACGCATCGGGCGAGCCGTTCGAGGAGACCTATACGGCCATCCTCCTGCGCCACATGCTGACGCCCTTCCATTCGGGCTATATGGACCTGCGATCCCCTGCCGGCGCAGGTCTGGGGGTCCTCGTCTATGACTACGACGGACGGGTCTATCCGGCGGACGAAGCCCGTATGGCCGCGCGCACCGGCGACGACCGCTTCGCCATGGGTTGGGTGACGGACACGCTCGATACGCTGATGTCCTCGCCTGCCATGCGCTGGCTGGCGACCGGCTCGGTGGCGGAAACCCTGCCCGGGTGCAGCGAGTGCGCCTTCGTGCCCTTCTGCGGGGCCGACCCCGTCTACCACGCCGCCGCCCAGGGCGATCCGATCGGCGATCGCGCGACCAGCGCGTTCTGCTTCAAGCACAAGAGCCTGTTCACCCTGCTCTTCAACCGGCTGGCCGACGCCGACGCCTCCACCCTGACCACCTTCCTGGCCTGGGCCATGGGCAAGCCGCGCAGCGACATCCTCGCGCCAGGGCATGTCGATCGATGAGCCTTCCGCTTCACACCCACGCCCGGGTCCAAGGCGTCCGGGACGTCGAGATCCTGAAGGTGCTTACGCCTGAGGAGGCGCTGGCCTCCCACCTCGCGCCTGCTGACATCCTGCTGTGGGAAGCGCAGGGCGACGCCTTTGCAGGCTCGGTGGGCGCCGAGGCCTTTCCCGACGCCGCCATTTCCATTTCGGGCCTGCGCAATCCCCATGTCGTCCAGCCCGGCGACGTGGTGCGGCTCAGGCCGGACTCGACCCAGATCTCCGTCCTCTATCGACGCGGCTCCGGCGCCAACACCCTCTTCGTCACCGAGCGCTGCAACAGCCGCTGTCTGATGTGCTCGCAGCCGCCGCGCGACGAGGACGACAGCTGGCGTACGGACGAGCTTCTCAGACTGATCCCGCTGATCGACCGCGACGAGGTTCAGCTCGGCGTGAGCGGCGGCGAGCCCACCCTGTTGGGCGAGGATCTCGGCCGCCTGATCGACGCCTGCGCGCTGCACCTGCCGGACACCGGTCTCCACATTCTGACCAATGGTCGCCTGTTTGCTTCGCGCGCTCTGGCCGAGAGCCTGGTTCGGCGACACCCCGACAAGGTCGTATGGGCCGCGCCGGTTTACGGAGACGTCGCTGCCGATCATGATTTCGTCGTCGACGCGTCCGGCGCTTTCGAGGAGACGCTGCAGGGTCTCTTCGAGCTGGGCCGGCTCGGCGCCCGGGTCGAAATCCGCGTGGTGCTGCACCGCCTGACCGTAGACCGCTTGCCCCAGCTCGCCTCCTTCCTCTACCGCCGCCTGCCCTTCGTCGAACACGTCGCCCTCATGGGGCTTGAGCCCATGGGCTTCGCCAAGAGCAACCGCGACCGCCTCTGGATCGATCCGGTCGACTATGTCGCGCCGCTGCGCGAGGCGGTCTTCCATCTCGCCAATCGCGGCCTGTCCACCTCCCTCTACAATCTGCCGCTCTGCATCCTGCCGCTGTCCCTGAGGCCGTTTGCGCGCCAGTCCATCTCGGACTGGAAGAACGCCTTCGCGCCCGAGTGCCAGGGCTGCACGGTCGCTGCGGACTGCGCCGGCTTCTTCGCCTCGGCCGGGCCGACTTGGCGGAGCCGCGCCATCGCACCTATTCGTTCTCCGGAGACGCACCATGAACTGGCGTGACCGCCTGACCCTTCTCCTGGGCGTCGCAAGCCCCTTCGTCGCCCAGCAACCGGCGATGGCGGCCCCGCAGGCCGCCGCCAAGGCCGTGCCCGACAAGCCCGAGGTGCAGCGCGGCGTCACCTACTGGCGCGATCCCGCCCAGGCCAAACGCCTGCTGCAACTGGCCCAGCACCGCAGCCACAGCAGCCACCGCAGTCATAGCTCACACCGCTCCCACTATTCCGGCAGCGGCGGCTATCGAGCGCCCCGCTACACGCCGCCGGTCTACACCCCTCCGCGTACGCCCGCCCCGCGCACCACGACGCCTCGCGCCGTCGCCCCGCTCTACAGCCCTCCGGCCACGACCTATTCGACGCCGACCACGACGCCCTTCGTGTCGAGCGCAACCTCTACGCCGAGCGACCGCATCAATGGCCGCGCCTTCAGCCAGTCCGAAATCCGTCAGGTGGTGCGTCGGGTCCAGACGGCCCTGACGGTTCGCGGCTATGATCCGGGCGGGCTGGACGGTCTCCTCGGCGACAAGACCCGGACGGCGCTGAGGCAATACCAGGCCGCCAACGGCTTGGCCCAGTCCGGCTATCTCGATCTGGCGACCCTCGACGGCCTGGGCGTCACCGTGGCCACGCCTTCTCTCGGCGCGGCTCCTGCCCCCGTGGCGACCGCCCCCTTGGCCCCTCAGGCTCCAGCAGCGGTCGAACCTGTGCCTACAGAGCCTGTGTGGCTCGACCAGCCGACCGCCGCTGATCTGGATCGTCTGCGCCCCTCCGGCGCTCCGCGCCAGCCGCTCGGCAGCGCCGTCATACGTTGCATGGTGGCGGAAGACGGAACCCTCTTCGCCTGCTTCGCCGAGTCGGAAACCCCGCCGGGCCGTCGTTACGGCCAGGCCGCCGTCCGGGCCGCCGCCCTCTACCGCATGCGGATCGACGGCGCCTACGCCGCCTTCGTCGGCCAGGCGATCGAGGTTCGCATCTCATGGACCTAGGTCAGAAGCCGCCCTCCCCGCGCCCCGCCCCGCGTTCGGACGGAGACAAACGTCCGCCCTGGCCGTGGATTCTCGGCCTAGTCGTGCTGGGCGTGGTCGTCGCCGTGCTCGCCGGAGGCGAGAACACCCGCACCCGCTCTTTTTCCTCGCCGCTTGCGCCCACAGACGCAGCCGTCGCCCCCCTTCCCGACACGGACGTGGAAGGGCAGTGGATCGCATGGAAGGGCGATGACCTCGCTCGAACCTACCGCGTCGGCGGCTACAGCCTGACGGTCGCGCCCATGGTCGACAGCGAAGGTCTCCCGGCGGCGCAGTTCAAGATTATCGCGCCTGACGGCGCGGCCTTGGATCATCAGACCTCCGCGTCCAGTTGGGCGAACCTGACCTTCATGGTCGTGCAGATGGACGCCGCAGATCCCACGCGTCAGCTGATCGTCGCCGACTACAGCGGCGGCGCCCACTGCTGCACCGAGGTGACGGTTTTCGAGCGTCGAGACGGCCGCTGGAACCGCTCGGAACTGGGGTCATGGGACGGAGACGTCCCGGCGACGCCCAAGGACCTCGACAATGACGGCCGCAAGGAGATGGTCTTCGTCGACCAAGCCTTCCTCTACGCCTTCGCCTCATATGCCGAGAGCGCCGCGCCGCCCGTCATCAAACAGGTCCATCAGGGCAAGATCACAACCCTCTCGGCCGAACGCGCCTTCCGCCCGGCCTACGCCGCCTATCTGGAAGAGGTTCGACCGGATTGTCTGGCGGGGTCGAACGGCGCCTGCGCCGCCTTCGTCGCGACGGCGGCCCGGCTCGGGCAGCTCGATGCAGCCTGGAGCCTCATGCTCGGCGCCTATGATCAAGCTTCGGACTGGGACCTTCCCAAGGCTTGCCGGATCCGCACTAAGGAGGTCTGCCCGCCCGAAGCCGAGCTGACCTTTGCGACCTATCCCGAGGCTCTTCAGTGGTTCCTCGGCAAGAACGGCTACGCCTCGCCCGCCTATATCGAACCTCTGAACGCCGCCGGCCCATCCTTCGAGTGCGGAGCAGCGCGCACGGCAGGCGAGCAAAGCGTCTGCACCCTGCCGGCGCTGGCGATCCAGGATCGAATGCTTGCCATGGCCTACACCCGCGCCTCGGCTCTGAGCCGGGACCGCCAGGCCCTGCGATCTTCCCAGCGCGCATTCCTCTCGGCGCGAAACAGCCTCGCCGATCCCGCCAGCCTTTCGGCGCTTTATCAAAGCCGCATCGAGCTGCTCCTGGCGGTGGATTGACTATGAAGGTCCTGGACCCCGCGATTGGCGGCGATTCGCCAAGGGCCGACATTTGGATGAATGCGGAAACCAGACGTCTAGGCTTCGGCACACACCAGACCGCTCCCCGTCCGAATTCGGCGTGGATGGTTTAGCTCCAGCTTGGACTATCGCAGGCTTCCCTACGACTGCCCTGACAGCGACACCAAGCGGTCGCGGGCTGACGGCTGGCGGACCGGCGTAGACCACCGCTATCCTATCGCGAACCGCGGAGCCGCCGGCGGCGGTCGAGCCCCCCTTAGCGAGCCCGAAGACGTGATGCCGACACTCCCTCCCCTGAGCGCAGACGAGATTGAACGCGAACGCGCGGCCGTTCGCCCGCGCGGTTACATGACGGCTCAGTCACCGCACATACCGTTCGGGTTTCTGGATCCACGCGACTTCGAGCTCATGGCCCATGCCCTGCTCGAGGCCGAGCAGACGAGCACCAGCTTCTACGATCTCGTGCAGCTGATGCCCCAAGGTGCCGACGCTGGGATGGACCTGCGACTTTTTCGCGAGAACGCCCTTGTCGGGATCATCCAGTGCAAGCGCTACAAGTCGCGCATTAGCTCGGGCGAAATCCTTGCCGAACTCGTCAAGGTCGCCTTGTTCACACTGGCCGCTGGCCAAACCCTGCCACCGGGCTGTCGCTATCAGCTCTGGACAGCTACGACGCCGAGCAGATCGGCGCTCGATCTTCTTGCGGCGCCGACCAAGCATTTCGAATCCATGAGGAGCGACCAATGGTCTGCCCTCATCGAGTCGGTGAAAGCCCGTCTGAGAACGCTCGACGGCCTGACGATCGAGGACGGCGACGTGCAAACGATCATCGCCGGGGTCTCGAGCCTGTCGCTGGCGCATGTCGGACCCGAATCGCTTGGAAATCGGCTCGTGAGCCACAGTGAGGTCCGGCGCCGGTTCTTTCGGGAACCCGGTGACGTACCGGAAGCCGTCGACATCGAACCGATCCGGGCTCGCCGACAAGCCCGTCTGCTCAAGCGGGCCGCCAACCAGGGCCGGACTGGCCTTGCGCCATTTGTCCCTCCTGAGGGTTTGAATACAGATTTCACGACGTTCCTCGACGACCCCGCTCCGCTTTTCGTGGTCCTTGGCGGATCAGGTCACGGCAAGTCGACTTGGGCGCTGCGGATGCTCGAGAGCCCTCCAAGTCCGTTCACGGTCGACCTCGTGCTCGGTGAAGAAATCGGCGCGGAAGACACGGACTACGCCGAAACACTGGCCAGACTGGTGACCCGCGGTCCGGACGCTCTCGACGGTGGCGCTGCGGTGGCGTCACGATCGGCTTCGCGCTGGCTGTCTGGTGCCAATCGTCTCCTGATCGTGGATGGTCTCGACCGTGTGCCCGCCGCAGCCCGTCCCCGTCTGCGCGACTGGGTCCAGAACACCATCCGGCTGGCCGGCGACCACGCCGTCAAGATCGTCATGACCACCCGCCCCGAGATCTGGGAGCCGTTGGCGGGCATACTGGAGCGGGACGCGATCAAGGCGATCTATCGCCCCGAAGACTTGGCGCGATCAGCCGCCGTTTCGCATCGCCTGACGCCCTTGAGCCTGCAGGACGCCAGACGGGTCTACCAAGCCTACGGCCTCCCCGCCGAACTTCACGGTCGCCGGCCCTTCAGGACCCCGGGCCTCGTCCAGCAGTTCGTCGCGCTGGGCGAGATGCGAAGTGTGGCAGAAATCTCGCGTCGCGACCTGATGGAAAGTGTGGTGTTCCGTGCGCGCTCCGAGGTTTCGGAAAAAGGAATCGGACGCGCCGTGGCCGACGCTTACCTGTTGGCGTTCGGTCAGAGCCTGGCCGGCACGCCGGATGGGCGCGTCGCCCTGAGCGAGGCGGTGGACTTGCAGGGCGGAGGGGCGACGCTCGACGCCTTCCTCCATACCGACCTGATCGTCCTAGTCGAAAACGCGCTGCGCGCTGAGCCCGACGAGGCCGGCGAGTATCTGGTGTCTCGAGCCCTAGACCTTGACGCGGCGGTTAAGGCGCTTGACGATCGCAAGTCCGAACCGCTCTTCGTCGGCGCGGTCGCCATGGCCGCCGCCGCGCTGGAGCCGAGCGAACCCGACCGATTGTTTGACATCGTTCAACGCCTCTTGGGCGAGCAGACTGCCAAAGGGCCTCGTGAGGCCGCCTTCCGGATCATCGGCGAATTGCGGGATCAGTCCGCCTATGAAGATCTCATCCTTGAGGCCGTGCGTGACACGCCGAACCGCGGCCACCTGCTGGCCGTCTCCAATCTCGCGGATCTCATACAGGATCTTCGCCTGCCGCCGGACCGCCGCCTCCGTATCCTGCTGGAGCTTGAAGACGGGGAAGACGACGACGACTGGCGCACGAAATACTGGCTGGATCCCGAAGCCATGGGCCGTTTCGTCACGCCCTTCGCTCACGCGATCACCGCTGCGGTCCGCAACGATCCAGAAGCCGCGATCGAAACGCTGCTCGCGCGCCAAGGTGCTGGCGAGGGACGCGTTTCAATCACGCGAGGCCTTCTCCTCGAAGCCGGGGCGCTCGCACCAAAGTTCGCCTTCGAGCACGTCTGGCCGCTCCGGCATGGCCCGCTTCGCCGGGCGATGAGCGATCTCGCCTACCTTCAGCCAATCGCAGCGGCGCGACACATCGCGGCGCTTCCTCCAGATGACATCGGCGACCGCGATGCGATCCAGTTCCTCTGGTCGATTTTCGAAGCAAGCCGGCCAAAGGCCGTTCCGGAAGTCGCCGAGATCCTTGCTGAGGTAGCCGCCGGCCTGCAGCAGCGCGCCAGCCGATCGGGCGACCTCGGCCACCTGAAGCTGATCGTCGCGGGTGCCCGGCCGCTGGACGAAGCCGAACAGTTGGACCTCCTGCAGCATTGGGATGAGTTCGGTCACGAAATCTGGTGGCTTATCGCGGCGTGTCCCATCCATCAGGAGGCCCTGCTGGACCAACTAGTTGATGAAGCCGGCCGCGGGGGCCCCCACGATTCCAGTCTGAACTCGATCGGATCCTACTGGTCGGACGTGACGATGCCCGAAACATCAGCCCACACGATCGAACGATTGTCGCGGCGTCTTGAGGCGGCAATCGACGGTGCCGCCCCCAGTCGTCTTCGCCAGTTGAGCCTCGCTGCGGAATCGCTGCTATATATCGATGAGCGCACCCCCGTACGAAGCCCGACGCTTCGACGCTTGGCGGACGCATTCGCGTCTTCGATAGTCTCGGACGTGCGGGAGCCCATCCTCTATTTCTCCGGCTCACCATTGCGCTACCAGCCGACAACTGCAGATCTGGTCGCCTACCGCGATCGCCTCTTCGCCATCGTGGTCGCCCATGAAAATGGGGACCTAGTTGACCGCGTGATCTGGAAGATCAGTGAAAGCTCCGGCGAGCGACCCTCCGCGGTTGATCATCTCGTCACACTATGCGGCCGGGTGGGTTCAGACAGGGTCCTCAATGAGCTGTCCGATGACAGTCCCTGGACAAACCTCTCAGCGCGCGACCTTCGGGCCGAGCTGAACGCAGCACTGAGGCCGGGGCGGTGACGCCCAAAGCGTCATCGATCGACCTGTATCCATGCCGGGTCGAACTTGCCCGGGGAACCGCCAAGGCCGCCGGAGCGCACGGTTGCGACTTCGTTGACCTGTGAATGCAGGCCCCGGGCGTCAGTACCTTGGCTTCGACCAGAAATCGGACCCCAAGATCGCCGAGGCAATCACCGCACTCACCGAAATTTCAGCTTTTCGCATTTTGCGGCCACATGAGCGAGACCTACCTCGCCGAAGCGTTCCAGCGCTCTGCTACCGATGATGCCGCGAACGATAGGCCGTACGAGCGACTATCGACTCCAGGCGTAGCGGACGCCGGTCGGATAGCCTTCTGTCAGCCTCAACCTGATGCAATCATTTTGGCCCGAGTACGGCTCGCGTTCGCTTCAGGTGTCGGGTAGTCAGGAAAAGCTCAAGCTCAGGCAAATTAACTCGCAAGAACGGCATGATCACAACGGAACGGCAGCTCGAAGACATGCTTCTTTCGAAGCTGGGCGACCTGAAGTACGAACTCCGGGCAGACATCCGCGATCGGCGCGCGCTTGAGGCCAACTTCAGGGCCAAGTTTGAAGCACTGAACCGTGTCTCGCTGACTGACAGCGAGTTCCAGCGCTTGCTGGACGAAATCGTGACATCGGACGTCTTCACGGCGGCTCGGACGCTGCGCGAGCGCAACAGTTTCGTCCGAGATGACGGGACGCCGCTGAACTACACGCTCGTCAACATCAGGGATTGGTGCAAAAATTCCTTCGAGGTGGTCAATCAGCTCCGCATCAACACGGACAACAGCCACCATCGCTACGACGTCATTCTCCTGATCAACGGGTTGCCGGTCGTTCAGATCGAACTGAAGACGCTGGGCATCAACCCGCGACGGGCTATGGAGCAAATCGTCGAGTACAAGAACGATCCCGGGAACGGCTATTCAAAGACGCTGCTGTGCTTCCTGCAGATTTTTATCGTAAGCAACCGCGACCGAACGTTCTATTTCGCCAACAATAATGCCCGGCATTTCGCGTTTAATGCCGAAGAGCGCTTTCTGCCGATCTACGAATTCGCGGACGCTGATAACAAGAAGATTGCCCATCTCGACGGCTTCGCTGAGACCTTCCTCGTCAAGTGCAATCTCGGTCAAACGATCAGCCGCTACATGGTTCTGGTCGCTAGCGAGCAGAAGCTTCTGATGATGCGGCCCTATCAGGTGTACGCAGTGAAGGCGATCGTCGATTCCATCGCCCAGGACTGCGGCAACGGCTACATCTGGCACACAACGGGCAGCGGGAAGACGCTCACCTCCTTCAAGGCGTCAACGCTGCTGAAGGACAATCCCGACATCGAAAAATGCCTTTTCGTGGTGGACCGCAAGGACCTCGATCGGCAGACGCGTGAGGAGTTCAACAAGTTTCAGGAAGGCTGCGTCGAGGAGAACACCAATACCGCTTCCCTCGTCCGACGCCTCCTGTCGGACGACCGCGCCGATAAAGTTATTGTCTGCACGATCCAGAAGCTGGGCTTGGCGCTGGACGAGAATAGCAAGCGCAACAAGCAGCAGAAGAAGGATGGGAAGAAGAGCTTCAAGGAACAGTTGGAGCCCCTGCGTGACAAGCGCATCGCCTTCATTTTCGACGAGTGCCATCGGTCGCAGTTCGGCGAGAACCACAAGGCGATCAAGGAATTCTTCCCGCGCGCCCAACTGTTCGGCTTCACTGGGACCCCCATCTTCGAGCAGAACGCTGCTCAGCAGAAGATCGAAGACACCCAAGCCAGTATGAAGACGACGGAAGACCTCTTCCAGCAGCGCCTTCACACCTACACGATCACTCATGCCATCGAGGATGGCAACGTTCTTCGCTTCCACGTCGATTATTTCAAACTACAGGGCAAAACCCTGCCTAAGCCGGGCGAGCCCCTGGCCAAGCGCGCGGTGATCGAGGCGATCCTATCCAAACATGACGGGGCCACGGGACAGCGTCGTTTTAACGCCCTGCTCGCTACCTCATCGATCAATGACGCCATCGAGTATCATTCCCTGTTCAAGACGATTCAGGCCGAAAAGCTGTCTGCCGATCCCAGTTTCGAGCCGTTGAATATCGCCTGCGTCTTCTCCCCGCCGGCCGAAGGCGATCCCGACGTCAGGCAGATCCAGGAAGACCTGCCCCAAGAGCAAGAAGATAACGCCGTCGAACCAGAGAAAAAGAAGGAGGCGCTCAAGGCCATCCTTGCTGACTACAACCATCATTACGGCACCAACCACAAGATCAGCGAGTTCGACCTCTATTATCAGGATGTCCAGAAACGCATCAAAGACCAGCAGTGGCTCGAAGCCGATCTGCGCAAAGCCTACCCCCACCAGCAGCATCACAAGATCGACATCACGATCGTCGTCGACATGCTACTGACCGGCTTTGACTCAAAGTTCCTGAACACCCTCTACGTCGACAAGAACCTGAAGCACCATGGTCTAATCCAGGCCTTCTCGCGCACGAACCGGGTGCTGAACGCGACCAAGCCTTATGGCAACATCCTCGACTTCCGCCAGCAGCAGGGCGCGGTCGATGCCGCCATCGCCCTGTTCTCGGGCGAAGCCGCTGCCGAGAAGGCCCGCGAAATCTGGCTGGTCGATAAGGCTCCGGTAGTGATCCAGAAACTAGAAACGGCTGTTCAGAAGCTTGATGCATTCATGACGTCACAGGGTCTCGATTCCGCGCCCGAAGCCGTACCGAACCTCAAGGGAGATGCCGCCCGTGCGGCCTTCATCGAGCATTTCAAAGAGGTTCAGCGCCTCAAGACCCAACTCGATCAGTACACCGACCTGACCGACGAAAACCGCAACGCCATTGAACAGGTTCTGCCCCGCGACAACCTTCTGGGATTCCGTGGTGCATATCTCGAAACCGCCCAGCGCCTTCGCGCACAACAGGGCAAGGCCGCGGACAAGCCGAGCCAGGACGTCGACCAACTGGACTTCGAGTTCGTCCTCTTCGCCTCGGCCGTCATCGACTACGACTACATCATGGGCCTGATCGCCCGCTATTCGGAGGCTGCGCCCGGCAAGCAGAAGATGAGTCGCGAGCAGCTGATCGGCCTTATCCAGTCCGACGCCAAGTTCATGGACGAGCGGGAGGATATAGCCGCCTATATTAACACCCTGAAGGCTGGTGAGGGTTTAAGCGAAAAGGCGATCCGTGATGGCTACAGCCGCTTCAAGGCTGAGAAGAACGCTGCGGAGCTGGCTGGTATCGCGACCAAGCACGGATTGGCCACGGACGCGCTGCAAGGCTTCGTCGATACCATCCTGCAACGCATGATCTTCGACGGCGAGGCGCTAACCGACCTGATGGAACCCCTTGGCCTGAACTGGAAGGCGCGGCGGGAGAAGGAGCTGGACTTAATGGCTGACCTGTTGCCGCTGCTGCTTAAGCGCGCCGGTGGACGCGAGATTTCGGGGCTGAGCGCTTATGAGCAGTAAGGGGAAATCATCCGCTGGGGCGGGCAGTGGGTCGGCTTTGGTGCCGGAGCTGCGGTTTCCAGGGTTTGAGAAGGCTGACGGTTGGAAACCAAAGCGTCTTGGTCACTTTCTGTCCGAAAGCCGCCTGCTTGGCAGCAAAGGAGACGTTGCGAAGAAGATCACAGTCAAGCTCTGGGGTCGCGGTGTTATTGCGAAGGGAGAGGCCATTCAGGGCAGTGCAAACACACAGTACTTTCAAAGACGATCTGGTCAACTGATTTACAGTAAGCTCGATTTTCTCAATCAGGCGTTTGGAATCATTCCTGACGGTCTCGATGGGTACGAATCCACTGCGGACTTGCCGTGCTTCGACATCTCTGAGGACCTAAGCGCCGCATTCATTCTTGAATGTGTAAAACGCAAAGACTTCTATCGGCGGGTCGGAGAGGCTGCGGACGGAAGCCGGGTAGCAAAGCGCATTCACCCTGAAACTTTCCTCGCTTCCGAGGTGCTGCTTCCATCGCTGCCCGAACAACAGAAGATTGTCGACTGTCTGGACTCTGCGGACGCGCTGATTGCCGCGCAGGGACGGAAGGTGGAGGCGCTGAGGGCCCACAAGAAGGGGCTGATGCAGCAACTTTTCCCCCAGGAAGGCGAAACCCAGCCCCGCCTGCGCTTCCCCGAGTTTCGGGATACGGGGAATTGGGAAGTTCGGACGATTGGAGAGATGTTTAGCCTCGTCAACGGATGCGCCTTCAAGCCGGAGGATTGGCAAACAAGCGGTACGCCAATCATCCGTATCCAGAATCTAAACGACCCGTCCGCTGAGTTCAATTACTCCCAAGAGCCAGTACCGGAACGAAACCGCGTCGAACCAGGAGATTTACTATTTGCTTGGTCCGGAACGCTGGGTTCTTCTTTTGGTGCTCGTATTTGGAAAGGCCCGCCCGGCGTCTTGAATCAGCATATTTTTAAGGTTATGATGGATGAGCAGCAGATTACACTGCAGTTCGCGTTATTGATTCTTGCGAGGGTTGAAGAAGACATTGCAAGAAGGACTCATGGATTCAAATCTTCCTTCGTCCACGTGAAGAAGTCGGATCTTGTTAAAGTTGAGATGCTGCTACCGTCGCCCCGCGAACAACATCGCATTGCAGCCTGCCTCACCTCCCTCGATGAAATAATCGCTGCCGAGACCCGCAAGGTCGATACGCTCAAAGCCCAAAAGAAAGGGCTGATGCAGCAGCTCTTCCCCAAGGGTGGGGAGGACTGACCTGTGCCAGCCGCCACCTTTGACGACCTGCCCGCGCTGGCGCAGCACCTGCGAGACGAGCTCGAGGCCAAGAGGTCCGTCCTGATCTATGCCTACAACGGTACGGGCAAGACCCGGCTTTCAACCGCCTTTAAGGACATCGGCAAGGTGGTGAACGCCGAGGGCGATACGACGGCGCAGGACACTCTTTATTTCAACGCCTTCACCGAAGACCTGTTCTCTTGGGACAACGATCTGGCAAACGACCTGTCGCGTGTGCTTAAGATCAACAGCGCCTCGCGCTTCTTCGCAGGCTTGGGCGAGTTGGAGATGGATAACCGCATCCGCCCCCTGCTGAACCGCTATGCCGATTTCGATTTCCGGATCGATACTACGGAATGGACGGTCAGGTTCTCGCGTGTGGTGGACGTAGCCGGGACCAGCACGACGGTCGATGACATCAAGATCTCACGCGGCGAGGAGAACGTCTTTATCTGGTGCTTCTTCCTAGCCATCGTCCAACTCGCTCTTGATGAGGCTGAGGCCTACACGTGGGTGAGGTACGTCTACATCGACGACCCGATCTCCTCATTGGATGAGAGCAATGCGGTGATCGTCGCCCATCACCTCGCACAAATGCTGAAGGACGCGCCGAGCCGCATCCGGGTGGTTGTATCGTCCCACCACGTGCTTTTCTTTAACGTGCTCTGCAACGAGATGAAGAAGCCGCGTATGTATTTCATGACGCGGCAAAAGCAGCCGGGCGGGCAGACGTTCAGGGTGCAAGAGACGGATAGCACGCCCTTCCTGTACCATCTGGCATCGTTGGTTGAGCTGCACGAAGCGCGGAAATCGGGTGCGCTTTATACTCATCATTTCAACATGCTGCGCCGGGTCATGGAGCAGACAGCCGCTTTCTTCGGCTACCCGAGATGGCATGACTGCATCAAGCCTGAGGCCGAAGATCCAAATCAGACTATCTACAAACGGATCATCGACCTGATGAGCCACGGCGACTACTCGTTGTATGAACCACGTGAAATGATGCCAGAAAACAAGGATCACTTCGACAAGGTGTTGAAGCAGTTCGTCACGCTGCATCCGTTCAGTCCCACCTTGTTCCCAGAAGAAGTACCCGCACAATGAATGATCAAACGCAAAAGCAACTGGGCAGAACACTATGGAACATCGCCGATACGCTGCGCGGTGCAATGAACGCGGACGACTTCCGCGACTATATGCTGTCGTTCCTGTTCCTTCGCTACCTCTCTGACAATTACGAGCTTGCCGCTAAGAAGGAGCTAGGGCGCGACTACCCCGATCCCAAGGCGATCGGCAATGGCGGGCGCTCGCCCCTCTCTGTTTGGTACGCACAGAACCCCGATGATGTGGGGGCTTTCGAAAAGCAGATGCGCCTCAAGGCGCACTACGTCATCAAGCCGGAGCACCTGTGGACCAGCATCGCCCATATGGCGCGCACACAGCACGACGAACTGCTGAACACCCTGCAAGCGGGGTTCAAATACATCGAGAACGAGTCCTTTCAGAGTACGTTCAGCGGCCTTTTCTCAGAAATCAATCTGGGTTCTGACAAGCTCGGTCGGACATATGCTGATCGCAACGCCAAGCTCTGCGCCATCATAACCGAGATCGCTAAAGGGCTTGCCGACTTCTCGGCCGATGTGGATGCGCTGGGGGACGCATACGAGTATCTGATAGGCCAATTCGCAGCCGGCTCCGGCAAAAAAGCAGGCGAATTCTATACTCCGCAGCAAGTGTCAGACATCCTTTCCGCGATAGTGACGCTGGACAGCCAGGAGCCCTCGACAGGTAAAAAAGAGCGCCTCGCGAGCGTGTTCGATTTTGCATGCGGCTCTGGGTCGTTGCTGCTGAACGTGCGCAAGCGCATGGGGCCGCACGGCATCGGCAAGATCTATGGGCAGGAAAAGAACATCACAACCTACAACCTCGCCCGCATGAACATGCTGTTGCACGGGGTGAAGGACACTGAGTTTGAAATCTACCACGGCGACACGCTGAGCAACGACTGGGACATTCTGCGAGAGCTGAACCCCGCGAAAAAGCCCGCCTTTGATGCGATCGTGGCCAACCCGCCCTTCAGCCTTCGGTGGGATTCGACGGAGGCCAGGGGTGACGATGTGCGATTCAAGAATTACGGACTGGCCCCCAAGTCGGCGGCCGATTTTGCCTTCCTTCTGCACGGCTTCCACTACCTGAAGGATGAGGGTGTGATGACCATCATCCTGCCGCACGGAGTGCTGTTCCGGGGGGGGGCAGAAGAACGCATCCGAACGAAGCTGCTGAAGGATGGTCACATCGACACGGTGATCGGCCTGCCTGCTAACCTGTTCTATTCGACGGGCATCCCGGTCTGCATTCTTGTGATGAAGAAGTGCAAGAAATTCGACGACGTGCTCTTCATCAACGCTGCCGACCACTTCGTGAAAGACAAGCGCCAGAACAGGCTCGGAGACGGCGAGAATGGGACGCCGGATCACATCGGCAAGATCGTCTCCACCTACCAGTTCCGCACTGAGGAGGATCGCTATTCCAAGCGCGTCAGCATGGAACGGATCGCTGACGAAGGCTTCAATCTCAACATCTCACGTTACATCAGCACGGCCGTGGGGGAGGAAGAGATCGACCTGGACGCTGCGCACGCGGAGTTGGTCGCAATCGAAAAGACCGTTGCGGACGCGACGGTCAAACACAACGAGTTTCTAAAGGCGCTTGGTCTGCCCCTATTGCCGACCCACTGACGGCCGGGCGCTGCATGCGGTGTCGGCAGGGCTCAGGTGTACAGTTCGTGAGAGGCTAGCGAACTAGAACCCTTCCCACTGCATACCTACGGAACTCCCAAGCGGAAGCACCTTCCGGCTCATCCCGGCCGGGCGTCAAAGCTAGCGCTGCTCTGGAAAGGTGGTGCCGCTTAGGTGACTCGAACACCTGCCCCCATCATTACGAATATGATGCACCCAAAGCGGACCTTCCAAACTTCGCTTTTGAGTCAAAACCGGAAAAAGAAGGTGCGGGCGTTGGAACCTCTGCGTTGAGGCCCGGGACTTTCAGACGGCGCCGCGACGGTTTCCGGCGAACCGGCCCTACGGCGAACAGACGACGCCCTATGGAACCGGCGCCCGCAGGTGCTAGCGTAGCGGTTATGAGCGCATGAGCCTAGTTGTGCGCGGATCAGGGCGTTTCGACCCTTGCGTGTCGGCTCAGCATTTCGGAGACTCTGGGCATGAAACGTCCGTTGAGGAAATTGCCGCTCGCGAAACAGCGTGAACTCGACGCCGCCGTCGAGATCATCCAGGACGGCTTCGCCAAGGCCATCTCCACGCGTCGGGCGGACCGGCTGAAGAACGGCCGCATCCTCAAGATCATCCTGTTCGGCAGCTATGCGCGCGGCGACTGGGTCCACGATCCGGTTGGGCGCTACTTCTCGGACTTCGACCTGCTGGTCGTCGTGGACCATGAGGACCTGGCCGACTTCGAGTTCTGGGAGGACGTGGAGAAGCGGCTTCTGGCCGAACTGTCGGCAGGCGCCATGCGCACGCCCGTCAGCCTGATCGTCCATAGCCTGGACGACGTGAACTGGAAGCTGGAGCACGGGCGCGGCTTCTTCATCGACATCGCCCGCGACGGCGTTGTCCTGCAGGATACGCCCGGCGTCGCCTTCTCTGAGCCCCAGCCCCTGCCCCCCTCCACGGCGCTGGAGGAAGCTTCTGAGCACAACGAAGAGTGGCAAGGAGCGGCGGCCCGCCTTCTCAAGCTCGCAAAGATCGCTGCTGAAGAAGGTATGCAGGATGACGAGTGGCGAAAGAACTCCGCCTTCAACCTGCATCAAGCCGCAGAAACTATCTACCAAGGCCTCCTGCAGGTCCAAACTCTCTACTCGCCCAAGAGCCACAACCTCATCCGCCTCCGCAACATGACGGAGCCCTTGGAGCCTCGCCTGCGCGACGTCTGGCCTCACGAGACCAAGTTCCAGAAGCGCTGCTTCGAACTTCTTCGCGCCGCCTATGTGAAGGCCCGCTATTCACGCCACTACCGCATCACCGATGAAGAGCTGGCCTTCCTCACAGAGCGTATCGGCCTCCTGCGCGACGTGGTGCGCGAGGCCTGCGAGGCGCGGATCGAGGAACTCCGGCGTCTCGCCGAGTAGATGAGCAGGGCCGCGCACGACAGGGCCATCGCCCGCCTGATCCGCGCCTTCCGGTCGCGTTCGAATCTGCGCCCCGCCGTCCTCTTCTGTCTCGGCGCCGTGATCGTCCTTTGCGGGATGGCGTTCGGAATGTCGAACATCGCCTCGTCAATGCTCGCCGCCTGGCTGATTATTGCTGGCGTCGCGCTGGGGGCCGTCGCCGTGGCGATGATCATGCTTCGACCTGACGCCGCCAACGACAATTGAAAAAGCCGCGCGCCCCCAAAGGGCGCGCGGCGCGATTTCCTGCTTTTCACCCTCTATTCGGCGGCGAAGCAATAGGCGTCGTCAGAAGGCGGCTCGACCTCCTCCCCTTCCCTCTCGGGCGCGGCCGCATCAACCGTCGGCGCCGTCCGCAGCAGGGGCGGCAGCCACCCCTTGCCTTCCACCAGTCGCTCGGCGGCCTCGGCCATGTCGCCCTTTTTGAACCCGGCGATCCGGGCGGCTTCCTCAGGGTTCGTCGCTTCCGTCACCGCGTCCAGAATGCGCGCCTTGGACACCCGCGAGAAGTAGCTCGCGGCGGTCGCCGACCATGTGCCGGTCATGTCCAGACCGGTCACGGTCGCCAAGACCTCGGCATGGGCCAGGGCGTCAGGTCTGCGGTCATGCTGGTCGCGCACGGCGTAGAGGCCGACGCCCGCGCAACAGGCCATCAGGTCCAGCAGATCGGCGCGCCTCATGGGCGCCAGGACCGCCCACAGGTCCCGCGCTTCTTCCGGCAGACGCGCACCCCACGCCTCCAGCCGATCGGCCACGCGACGACCGGCCGGACCGTCGCTGACGCCCGGCGCCAGTCTTTCGAGCCCCGTGACGCTCAGCCGAAGCTGCAACGGCGTCCAGACGCCCCACGCCGGATAGAAGACCTGCAGGGCCAGCGCATGAACCACCACCGTCAGGGCCACATCGGCGTCGGCCTGAACCGCGTCGCGCAGACCCATGGTCCGATGGGCCGTCAGGTCGATCACCAGACGCTCAGACAGGGGCGCCCCCGCCGCCGCCGTCGCAGGAGCGGGCGGTTCATCGTCGCCGTCACCATCCTCAGACGCCGAGGTCGTCCAGCTCTCCGGCGGCTCCGGATCGGCGGGACGGTCGCTGACGGCGTCTTCGGCCCGAACCAGCCCCCGCTCGAACCGGGCCAGCCCGTCATGACCCAGAAGGACCATGACCCCCGCCCGCGCCCTGGCCTCGGGCGTGTAATCGAAGTCCGGCCCGAAAGCCTGAAGCGCCCTGTCGATCTCTTCCAGCCGCGCATCCACCTCCGGCGGCAGCTCCTCCACGGCGTCCGCCTCCGAGACGAGCCGATCATATTCCTCCGACAGGGCCGCGATCTCGACGGCGTCCGCCTCCGACCGAACCACCTCGACCGGATAGACCCGGCCCAGGGCCGAAGCCTCGGCATAGTCAGAGCCGACCTCGCCCCATTTCCAGCCCTCGCGCACTCGCGCCTCCTCGGCTAGTCCGGCCAGCTTGTCGGCGACCATTCGATCCAGCAGGGCCGGGTCTTCCAGCCAGCCTTCGCCGTCCTCGGTGAAGAGGTCACGCAGGACGGCGCCGCCCTCGGCCTCATAGGCGCTCAGACCCACGAAACGCACACGGCAATCATCCACCGGGACCTTGGCCTCGGTCATCGCCCTTCGGATCGCATAAACCGGCCTGTACTCGCCCATCTGCTCGAAAACCTGCCGCTGCCGGTCCTGATCGGCGCTGACGCAGAAAGCCATCAACTGCTCCAGCGTCAGGGTCCCGCCCCTATAGGC